>Ga0115006_10003155_pt1 | contig 11104 bp, 8 predicted proteins | sample ArcOceMetagenome_3_FD_88943 | JGI IMG/M metagenome (GOLD analysis project Ga0115006, IMG submission 88943) | Marine eukaryotic phytoplankton communities from Arctic Ocean - Arctic Ocean- Svalbard ARC20M Metagenome | ecosystem: Environmental > Aquatic > Marine > Oceanic | place: Arctic Ocean...
CACTCCCGCTGCCCCGCGGGCGTACCGCGCTCCGCGCCCATGCATCGCGGGCCGTGCGGGGACGTGGACGGGGACGTGTCGGTTTGAGCTGGGTTTGAGTTATGGACGGGTCGCGGGGTATGCCAGCGGCACCGCCAGCGGCGAGCCGATGACCCAAGATCAGCCCGCGTGTGCGCATCCCAGCCCCACGTGTGCTGCATCTCGCTGCTGCGCAGTAGCTGCGCGCCGGACACCATGGCAGCGGCGGACGGGGACGACGCGCCGCCTGCTTTCTGCTGCCCAATCAGCTTCGAGGTCATGACGGACCCCGTGTTCCTCGTTGCGGTCTGGCCTCCCCTCCCCTGCCCCGCACCCCGCACGCCCCGTGGTCCTCGCAGTGGCGCGGCCGCCCGACGAATGCTACTTGCACCTCACCCGTCTCCCCTTGACGCAGACTGGGCACACCTTCGAGCGGGCCAGCATCGAGGCGCACCTGGCCAAGTCCTCGCGCTGCCCGCTGTCAGGCGTCGACGTGACGGACCGTACGCTGATGCCAAACCATGCGCTGAGGAACGCGATTGAGGATTATCTGAGTGAGCGCAGTGCGCCCTCGGCTCCGCCGGCTGCGCCCGCCGCGCCCGCGGCGGGCGCAGACGTTCCCCAGCCCGTTCAGCAGCCGCCCAGGCGACCGCCGCCGCCACCCCCGCATGCATCACGCGTTCCGGCGGCCGCGGGACCCGCTGCAGCATCGGCAGACGGCACGGGGTACCTCAAGGCCAGTCTCACTGGGGTCGCCAGCAAACTGGCGCCAGCGGCGGCGGCGGCGGCTGGGGCGGCGGCGGCACAAGCCGGGCGCCTTGCTGCGGCGGCAGCTTCGACAGCCACACAGCGCCAGACGCAGGCCCGCAGCACGGCCGCGCACGGCCAAGGTCAGGCGCCTGCCCCCGCCGAGTCGCAGGGGGCTCCTGCGCCCGCGACAACGCGCTCCTCGGTCGCCGCAAGCATCCTCGGAGGCGTTCGCGCTGGAATGATTATGGCGGCAGAAAAACTGGAGGCGTACGCAGACAGCGCCAACGCGCAGGGCGGAGCAACAACCCTGCCGCCTGCGGCGCGGCCGGCGTCGGCAGGCGCCCATCCGCCCGCTGCAGCGGCTGGAGCTGCGTCGACGCCTGCGCCGCCGCTAGCACCGCACCTCATGCCCCTCGAACGGATGGACACAGACACACAAATCGCCGCCGCCATCCAGCTGTCGCTGCAGGACATGGACGGGGCGTACGGAGACGGGCAGCAAGGACGAGTGACGTGCCGTGTGTGCGGCGGCCCAGTCAACAACTTTTGCACCCAATGCGGCGCGCCTCGCGGGATTTAGGATACCTGCATGCCAGCGCGTGCGAAACTTTGACTGCCATGGCAGGCTTGATACAACGTGTGAACGTGCATGGCTTCACATGCATGGCTTCACAAACAGGGGTGATTTCTAATACTTTCGCAAAAAAATGTGAAAGATGCTTTCACATTTCCGATCACCGAACGAGGTTATCGCGTGCGAGGCGAGCTATCATTTGATTCCGCGGAGCGGCCCCCTCGGAGGACGCCGCTCCGCGGAAAAAGCATAACACGGGCGAATAAGGCGCGGTACACTGTAGGAGGGATACACGCCGGATACGCATTTTGCGATCCAGGATACGCATTTTGCGGTCCAAGGGACGTGTGTTTTCACAGGGGCGGTGCGGGAGGACGAGACCAGGACGTCGAGGAAATGAAGATTTTTGTACGTTGGCAGCCGTGGGCGGTCACGCGCCGCGCGTGACAGTCACGCGAGACTGTCACGCGCGGCGCGTGACCACCCAGGGGCGTGGTGGTGGGGCCCGCACGCGGCGTCAAGCGCGCACGCGCGCTTGCGCCGTGCATGCTGCCTGAGGCGTCCTCCGAAGCCACGGTCTCTGTTTCATTTTCAGGGGTTTATTATAGACAGTCCGAGGTTCCCAGGTTTCTAGGAGTTTCAGAAAGTGCACAGCGGGAAGGGAGCACGGCGTAGGGAGAGGCAAGTGACAACAGCGATTTACTTTGTCTTCTTGGCCTCGGGGCCGGGGGTTTCCTCGCGAGCCTTCTGCCACACATTCCCGACAGTGAGCACGGGATGCATAAAAGGCTGTCCAGAAAAAACACACTGACTTGCGGGAGGGGAAAAAAGACCTGCGCAGCGGCTGCCGGTGCGCCAGGTGCCGCAGCAGGCGGCGCCGCCGCCTTGTCCTTGGCTGGGGCTGGGGCTTTCGGCGCCGTCAACACCAGCCACACCTGCTGGCAAACGATGAGCACTGCGCAGCCGATCAACGGGCCCACGAGCTTCATGGGGTCGGTCTCCTTGGTAGTTGCCCACACAAAGGCGAGAGCGCACGCAGGCGGGTGCAGCGCGCCCGCGACCGACTGCGCCCCAATGACAAGCGTCACGATTACAGTCTTGGTCGCGAAGGCGGCGGCCTCTGGAAGAGCCTTGGCCAGCCCGATCGCCACTCCCGCCGCGATGACATGTCCGCCGAGGACCCCGCGCACATGCGTGGCCGCAGGGGCGCCTTTGGCTGGGGACGCAAAGAGGATGGCGGTGATAGCCGCGTGCCCCCCAGCCACGATCGGGTATGGAATAAAGTGGTTGGCCACCTCCAAGCTAGCGAAGGCAAATGCGGAACCCAGCGCACTCACGACATAGCCCGGAAGACCGCGGCCAGCGGTGGCGACGCCGGCCAGCGCCGCCACCGCTGCGACGGCGATGAAGCACTGCCAATCTGCAGGTGTGTGTGCACATGCATCAGCAAGCCCAGCACAGGGTGCACGGCGGGCAGTCAGCACGGGTAGGTGTGCATCACCTTGCACCGCGGCGCTTGGGACCGGGGAGGGAGCCGGCTGGGCCTTTTTGCTGCCACCACAACCGCGTGTCAGGGAGAGGAAACCGGCACCGAGAGCGCGCGCGCGCTGCACGGGGGCGAAAGCACACACCCGAAAGCAGCGTCGCAGCCCAGGCCGCCGAGGAGCAGCAGGCAGACCCCCGCGAGCATCAGGCCGCGCATCGTGAACCGCATCCTTCTGCAGAAACAGAAGGACGCCACTTTCCACGAACGGAAGGTCACTTTCGTGTTTGCGCCCTGCCCTTTCCACCTTCGAACCTGCAATATCAGTTTCCACTGGAGTGGAAACCACACGACGGCCCGACCCGGCGGAACAGGCCAGGGGGGGAACCGGCAGGCCGGAGCACCGCAACGATGGGGTCGTCCGCTGGACCCTACCAGATGGACCGGGAGCCTGGCGCCCCGTTTGGCGTGTTCAACCTCGCCAAGTTCCGCGCAGAGGTGCGGTCGCGCGTCGACGTCGCGCGCAAGGCCGGGGACGCGGCCGGCTCCTCGAGCTACATGAACACAGGCGCCTACGACGCGCCGCCGCCCCGCACTGCCGGTACCGCGCACAGCCACGGCAGCCAGAGCGTGAATCTGGAGAGCAGACTCCTGAGCCGGGACGCCGACGAGGCGATGGAGAAGATGCAGAGGCGCGCCGAGAGCACCTTGTCGCACGCAAGGTTCCCGCCGCTGGACTCCAAGGACGCGTCGCGGCGGTCAACCTCCAGCCTCGACGTTGTGCGCGCCCCACGCTCGAGCGCCTTTATGGCGCCTGATCCCTTCAAGCACGACCGCATGCAGTGGACGACGCCGGAAAAGTGGTACTCGCTGTCGCAACATTCCGCGCAGAACAACTCGCACCTGCCTGTGGCTCGCAACCAGACGCAGAGGCCAGCGATGCCGACGAAGCCGAGCGAGAACCCGTTCTCGTGTCCGCCAGCGCGGATCAACAAGTTCTCCGACATATCGCCCAATCCCCGGCTGATAGACGGCAAGAAGAAGAAGCGGCGCGGCGACGAGAGCTCGCCGAAGGCTGCGAAGGTGGGCCTCGCAAAGTTTGGGCACATGCGCAAGTGCCAGAACCCTTTCACGGAAGGCTGGAAAGTGGCGACGTTCAAACCTGCGCGCGAGAAGCTCGTGCCGTACACTGCGTGTGTGAAAAAGTGGATCAAGGGTTCTGGATACGGCTTCATAGATCTCGACGGGCAAGAGATCTTTGTGCATCAAAGTGAAGTGAAGAGCGGAAAGCCGCTGAAACCGGGCGAGAGCGTCACTTTTTTGCTGCACTCTGGTGTCACTGGCCGTCGCGGCCTTCCGGAGGCACACAAAGTTGTCCCTGATGATGGCCAAGAACACATCCCCGAAAATATGGTGTTGTTTCAAAGTCTTTCTGTCCCTGCCTGTTGTGCCCCCTGCAGGCGCCAGCTCGCCTGGCATGAGGCTGTCAGCGCAAATTGCTCTTTCCCCTTCTTTCTCCGCACCCTCATCTTTTTGTGTTTGCGCTTTCCGTTGATGTTGTGCAGAGTGAAGAGGAGTACCGGGATCTGCAGTCACGGCGAAAGCTCGATGAAGATTTGCGGGGGATGTTTGATACTGCCTTTTGGAAGTACCCGAAGTCAGAGGAGACCCTCCCTGGTTCGTCTTGCACTCTTTGCGTTCCCAGCGGAACCACGTGGTGCTGTTGACATCTCCCTTTTAAAGCCCCAAAAAGGGTGGATCCTGATTGCTTGATTTTCGCGTCAAAATGTGCTGACCACGGCGATGTTCTGCAGTTGAGGATGGCGGGCTAACGAATGAGGAGCTCTACGAACGGAATATTGTGTCGAAGCATTATACTCCGTACGAGCAGAGTATTTCCTTCGACCGCAAAATGACGATGGTGAACCCGCTCACCGACGAGCAAGCAGCAAAAAAGAAACCGCCGGAGCTCAGCGAGTTCCTGTAAGTATTGATTGATGTGCTGCGTGAAACATCTGATGGCAAAAGTAGGCTGATGTTGGATATTAGGTGAATTTCAATGCGCCGCGCGTCCGCCCCCGCTCACACCCTAACGAGTGTCTCTCTGTGTTCCGCAACATCAATCCTGGCACACATGACACACGTAGCGATGACGACAACGGGCCGGATGTCAAGAAAAAGTTCGAGCGCAAACCATGGCTTGGAAAATTCCTTGCCAAGTCTACCTCTCGACACCCCCTGGCTATGCCTGGTGAGATATCTGCACAGACAGAACGAACGTATTTGAGCTGCTGCGGGTATCCGCATGCTGCGCATGCAGTGTTTGAATACCCCGCATGCGCACACTGTTGTCGCCTGTTTGCTGCTCCCGGACTAGACAACTATTCGATTGCTCTCTCTTACTTGGGATGGCCACAGATTTGGAGTCATACTACACGTCACCTGTGGTAAATTCAACCGACCACCCCAAGTCTACCAGGCGCTTCAGCGTTCACGAATCAGCTTCCATGAGTCCCACGAGAATGCGTGCCCAGGTACTTTTCTACTGCCATCCTACTCCAGCACCCTCTCTAATCGCTCTTGGTCCTCTGTCCTGAGGACAGAGGACTATTTAGCAATCAGCAACTATCAGCAAGCATGAGAGATATCAGATAAATTCTGATCATGTCAGCGTACAGGCCTGACTGTTGTTTTGGATGACCGTGGCAGATGAATCCGCCCCCTGAACCTCCAGTACCTGTGCGCAACGATAAGTTGCGCGACAGTCAAAGCCGTTCAATCAACGCCTCCTTTGACATCTCTTCCGTCTCTATGTAGTGGGCCATTTGCACTCGAGTCGAGAGGTTGTCTAGGAAGACAAAGAAGGAGTAGGTGTGCGTAGGACTGGAGGAGTTTTGGCTCTTGTCTCCCCGTGAATTTAAAGAATAAAATGAACGAATACATAGCCATGATCGCCTTGCCCTTGCTCTATGTCTCATCTCTCTACATTCTCATGCAGGCCACACAGTTTTGACAGGCAGCGCATCAATGGGGGATCGAGTTCAAATGCTGAATTGCGATCCAACGTTGGGCCCACCCTATGTTGGCGTAGACACTTCCGGTATTTTTTCACCACCGGACAGTTGCTTCAGAGTGAATGCGCTAGTAGCGTTGAAGGCACTATTCCTAACTTGCCAAGGGTGCCTTGGTTCAGGAGACCTAGGCCCAACGAACATAGACTGAATGACAACAGATGGGGGAGAAAGAGGTGGGGAATCACAAGGCGCTTGTCAGGCTGCTGGCACTCCGTCTAATCGAGGCTTGAGCGCTGTTCCTGTCACGTCAAATCAAGAGTTGAGCAGCAACATGAGCGCAGTGAGGAGACATGTACCTTGTTTTTGGCCAGGACATCTTGCACAAATCTGTGCGTATCATCAGTTCTACTGCCAGGTGGATAAGGAAATGCACGCCCGATAGACTCTTCCAACTTCACAAGTTCCGCATTTCGTCGGTGTTCGAGATTACTCTGTGATAGTCTCGAGAGGAGAGGTCGTTGCAACCTGAGCTCCTGCACCTGTGCGTATTTTTCAGGGTCCGAATGGCGCAAATGCGACATTTGCTGGCGGTGTGGCAGGTGACTTCGAGGGGTTGCACAGCCGTACTTGTCCAGAGTGCGGTTGAAACGCTCGAATCTGCTCGCATTAATACTACGCGGTGTGCGTGGCGAGCCTATAATTACTTGTGGAATGCGCGGACAAGTAGAAGAGATTGCTGAACGAGTGGTATCTTGCCTAAGACCCTGAGTGCTGAGGCTGGTCTGGACGGTCAAGCTGTCAAAGTGCTTAGACTTGTTGAGCAGAAAATGGTCAGCACTGCCAGGCGCTGACGCTGAGGCGAGCTGACCAGCAGAATTTCGTGCCGTAACCGCTCGCGGATAGCTTGAGTTCAGCACCAGCTCTTGAGAGGCGCACGTCGATGGCCTAGAAAGCACCGATCTCTGCCGTAGCTCGAGCGCATGCGGATACCCAACCAAGGGTGTCCGTTTTAGCATTCCGTCGGAACCGACAGATCCCACTGATCGCGTTGGCGAACTGGGCAGTGCAATAAAGTCCGACTCAATTTCCCGCTTCACAAAAGCTGTTTTCTCGATGAGAGCAAACGACATTCGGGTGATTGCGTCTTCCGGCGTTTCGGCACCCTCTCTGTCCTGCGGGACTCTCAACATTTTGACTTTGGGCAGGTGGTTGCCTGCAGGTTCCAGCCCTTCTACGTTGAGCGGAATCAACTCACTGTCATTTCCCTCAAACCTTAGCGTGGAAAACCAATCGAGGTCCTCGTTTTCGATCTTGGCACCTGCGGGCGAACAACACTGGTCAGCTGTCGAGGCCCCAGGCGTAAGGCACGGCACCCCTGACAACAATGAGCAGGCAAATTAGGCATCATCACCTGCAAAGCACTTGGCAACCCAAATGCGAATGTCACGGAGAGTCTCGCGGCCCTGGAGCATGCATTCATAATGCACACTCGCAAGTGGTGGTTTCAATTCAACCTCAATGCACAGCTGCACGGTTGTCACTTTCATGCGCACATGATTCCCATTCTCGAATGACACAACTGGCCGATCTCTAGCGTTTTTCAGCACAATTTTACAGTCGAAGAGAGGCATGTTAAACGGCAAAGGCTCCGTTGGAACAGTCTGAAGGATCATGTGGAAATCTACTATTGTCAGTCCTCCCTTGTATTTAACTCGACCTGCCCAGGTGTTGAGCATACATCCCTCCAATTTGATCTCAGGAACAGCGTCGACTTTCTCAATGAGTGTTCCATTCATCACATGGAATTTGGGCAGCAATGCGCTAGCTCCTTCAAATGCTTCAGCACATCCACGCGGGATAAGCGCTACTGAACATGTGTGGGTTGTGCCAAGATTCATTCTTGTCACCATCTTGCCGATATTGTCGCGCCACCGCTTGCCGACGTCGAGCCTACCGTACACAACGTCCAATGCATACGGGTCGGAGCTGACAACAGCGTAGAGCCCAAAGCCTGAAACTTCCGCTGTGCACACCTCCTCGGTGAATTCGGCCCCCTGCACTTTGTTGCAGTGCGGGAAATCAGCTGGCCAATGATACAGGTATAGCTTTGATGTCGAAGAACACCGATGCGGGATTTGCAATTTGAAGGGCTTCGAGAACGGATTCCAGGTGCGATGCCGAAGTTCTATGACTGGACTCATTATGATACCGAGCTCATTCCGACTGCAGCCGAACTCTGATGCCTCGAGTGCCTTTAATGTCACCGCAACATTCGTTGGCACGGACTTGGGCACGAAGTCGACTTCCATGCGCCAATCTGTGCCCGGCGGGCATGAAAAGCCCATTTTTGCACCAAATGGCGGCGTGACAGTCATTGTGGTACGGAGGCCCTGTTGCAAGCGGTCATCGTCAAAGGCCTGGCGTATGTCCTGCAAGGCGTGTATCAGCGTTGATGCACGAATGTCTCCCGCTGCATTTCGGCGCTTCTTCTTCGCTTTCTTATCGTCGACCCAGTTGAGAAAGAAGCGGCCGCAGGAGCCAGTATAGTAAGCTCCAACCAAGCCACTGGTTTCCCACCGCACATTCCAAACGGTCTTGTCCTGGAGCATGGGCGAAATCAAGTAGCCAGTGCCGTCATCACCGTTCAGGCGCCTTCCTAGCGCGAACTCGTACTCTTTGCCTTCAGCCCGGAGCTGGACCCTTTGCCCCTCACGCGCCCTCCAAGGCGTGACAATCGTTGACACATTTTGTGTCTTAGTCTTCCATTTTTTGAAGAAAGTATACTTGGAGCTGTACAGCATGGACTTGACTATGCCTTTCATTTGGTGTCGCTGTTTCTGCTTCTGCCTGAGATAGCGCTTCCAGGCGAGGAAGCACTTGTGCAAATCCCGCATCAACCACTTGCGGAGCGCCGCCAGGTCACTTTGATTGAGTTCGTGGTTGTCCTCCTGCGAGGTGAAGGAGTCGGTACGCAGGAGCTGTCGATTCGCCACCCCCAACGGCGAAGACATCAGCGAGCCCTCGCTGTCTGGCGAGATTGCCCTCAGGGGTGAATCTTGCTCGTCTGGGCACGGTGACAAACTGATGGGCTTCTTTTTCCGCCTCGTTCTGAATCGATTTTGCGTTTGCCGTGCTGCTGCCAGCTTGCGCCTCCAGAACCTCTGCACAGCAATAAGCTGGTGTTCTCTTGCACTATACCAGTCCCGGATCCGCCTCTGAAATGCCACCTTCCTCCTCGCAATCATCATGCGGATGGCGCACTGGAGACGCCGCCCAATCGGCTTCCGCAGCTCTCGCCAAATTTTCAGCTTCAGCAGGTAGGCCTTGAAGTACCGTCGGACAGTGAGACCAGCACGCCGATGCACGTGTCGCCGGCGCGCAACCAGCGCGCGGCGGGCCCAGCAGCTGCGCAGCGCGCACTGTATGCAGGTCGATGACGTGTTGCGCATGCGCGTTCCCTCAATCGCCATGAGCTCTGGGAAGAGGACGCGACTCACAAACCCCAGCACCCGAGTCTGCAGCTCCTCCCCGTTGCTCTCGAGGAACGACAGGAACTTGCGGAACGGAATCGCAGCCACCATGGAATCCTCCAGCGCCGTGACCAGCGACACCGCCTTGTCGACGCCGTCGAGCAGCCCGACCTCGCCGATTACGCTGCCTCGCGAGCGCGTCCTGCTCTCTGCCGCAAAGACCTGCTCCGAGAACTCGCCGCTGATCACAACCAGGAAGTCGTCCATCTTCCCGCCCTCTGTGCACAGCACCTGCCCCTTTTGCAGGCGCATCGGCTTTGCCAGCGCCGCCAGCACCTTGGCCTGCTCGCGGGACAGGCCATTGCCAAACACGCAGTGCTCGTCGCCGCACAGCTCCTGGAAGACGCTGCAGATGGGGCCCAGGGTCGCGAGCTTCCGCACACCCCCCCGCCTGGTGTTGCAGCTCCGGTCCGCCACAAACCCGGGCGACGTGGCCATCCTGATCCCCTCCCGCGGTGGAGCGGTGGAGCTGCTGCCCCGCGGAGGAGCGGAAAGGCCTGGAGGGGAGAGGCCTGGGAGTGCAACGGTTGAGTTTTGGCCAACCGTTGGTTAAGGGATTAAGGGCCGCGGTGACGACGCGGCGTCGACTTGCCTTCGGCGTCGGGATGATGCTGGGCAGGCGTGTGCTCCTGTGCGCCATCGTGGCGGCGGTGGCGCTGATGGCAGTGCTCGTGTCCGACGCCCGGCCTGCGGGGTCTTCGCGCACGGAGCTCTCTGATTGGACGAAGCCGCGCAAGCCGCATGGCGGCGGGCGGGGCAGGCACGGGAGCAGCGCCGCCACGAAGCAGGCCAAGCTCGTCAAGTGGGCGGAGGCGCACGGGATGCCGAAGAGCCTGGCCCAGAACCCCAAGGACAAGGCCAAAGTCAAGAGCATCATCGCGCGCATGAAGGCTGATCTCGTCGTGGAGCGCCTGAAGAAGCAGATGAAGGCCGACGACCACTCGGTCACCAACATCATGCACATGAGCGACCCGAACGCCGCCGGCGTGGGCCGATGAGGGAAGCGGCGGGGCGCTTGTGCGGGCTGGCACGAGGGGGCACAGGCTGCCCAGGCTGCTCGGCCGCGGCGCTGGAGTGGATTCTGCTGTCGGGGGGTGGCGCGGCGGCAGCGGCGCGGCGATGTTGCCGGTGCTTGCATGTCTTGCCTGCAGGCAAGAAGAGGAGGCGGCGTTGAACGCGGTGTTCAACGCCTGTGACCGGCGCCGGTCACAGGCAGGGCCCGAGGGGACAAACTGGTTGGTTTGTCGGGCCAGCAAGTGACCGGAGGAGCTGCAGACGGGGAATCACATCGAGGCAACCGCCCGCAGCAGGGAGCCTCCGTTCTTCCCTGCACCGTGCTCATAGCACCAGGGGAGGCAGCGGCAGGCGCTCGGAGGCAGCGGCAGGTGCTCTTCCCTCACCCCGGCGGCATCGCAGATCCCGCCCGCATTCCGCTGCCGCACAGCTCGCGGGGCAATCGCGCCCCCGCCCTGCAGTGCGCCGCCTGGAGCGAGGGTGCTCTGCGGTCGGCAGCACCCTGAGCAGCCCCACAACATTTTTTTATTTTACATCCAGAAGATCCCTTCACTTAGGCCTTACGCTATTTGCTTAACATTCCATAAAACTTTGAAACACAACCATGATAGATGATCAATAGACAAGCACACACCCCACCCTGTGCCCCACACGCGACCCCAATTTCCACCCCCCCCCCCCCCCCGCCCCACCCGTCAGTTTGTCCCACCTCTGCCCACCC
>Ga0115006_10003156_pt1 | contig 11102 bp, 14 predicted proteins | sample ArcOceMetagenome_3_FD_88943 | JGI IMG/M metagenome (GOLD analysis project Ga0115006, IMG submission 88943) | Marine eukaryotic phytoplankton communities from Arctic Ocean - Arctic Ocean- Svalbard ARC20M Metagenome | ecosystem: Environmental > Aquatic > Marine > Oceanic | place: Arctic Ocean...
AAGACGTCGCCCTCCGCCGTCGCTGCCACGCTGTGGTCACATCCGCAGGCCGCCATGACGATGCTGGCGCCCTCAAAGTGCGCCGCGTCCACCAGCGTAAACACCTGCGAGCTTGTCGTGTTGCCGTGGCCGAGCTGGCCCGCGTGGTTGAGGCCGCACGAGTAGACGCGCCCCCCAGCCGTCACCGCCAGCGTGTGTTGGCTGCCGCAGGCCACGAGCACGACGCGCGCGCCCCCAAAAACCGGCAGACCCAGGCGCGCCGGCTGCTGCCGGTCCTGCGCGTTGCCGTGCCCCAGCTGGCCGGAGCTGTTGGCGCCGCAGGTCAGGACCGCGCCGTCATCTAGCACCGCCGCCCAGTGGGACACGCCGGCAGCGACCAGGACGACGGGCGCGCCGCCGGGCAGCTCGGTGCCACCGACGCGCGCCGGCTGGAGCCGGTGCTCGCGGCTGTTGAGCCCAAGCTGCCCCAAATTGCCCCTGCCGCAGGCATGGAGGGCGCCGTCCTCTGCCAGCACGACCGTCCAGCCGCGAGCGAGCGCAGCCGCCATCGCGCGGGGAGGCGGCAGCGCCGCGCAGGGGCTAGCAGCGCGAGCGACACTGGCTCAAGCGGGGCTCTTGCAGCTCTGCCTCAGCGCTGCTGTCTCGGGGTCTTCGCCGCTGGCGCCCCTCGATGCTGAGGGTTGCTGCTGCTCCTCATTCTCTCGCTCCCACACCGCAGCGCGCGGCCTGCCACCCGCCCGCTCGCGGGAATGCCCCTCGCCATGTGCCACCCAGACTCTATGTCGCCCTCTGGCGCCACATAGAGTCTGGGTGGATCCCTGACCCAAATAGTCACGAACGGACCCGGCCGCAGTTCGTGGCATCGTGACACACCGGGCCCATGAGCTCGGCGGCGGGGATGGACCGGATTCTGGGGCGCGGGGTCGAGCTGCTGCGGAAGGACGGCAGCGTAGCCGCCGACGTACCGGCGACCGCACGGGTGGTCGGGCTGTTCTTTGCCTCGCGCAACATGGAGACGTCCGCGGCGGCGGCGCGCGTTGCCGAGGTGTGTGCAAAGACGCTCGCGCGGGGCAAGGTCCTGCACGTGGTGTACGTCCCGCTCGACGACGACGATGAGGCGCGTTCCGCAATGCCCGACCTATTTGTGGCCCTGACCCAGCCTGGCGTGCGGGACCGTTTGTGGGCGGACCTGCAGCTCACCGCATCCCCGTCGCTGGTGCTGTTCGAGGGCGACACCGGACGCCTCATCACGAAGAACGGCATGCGGGTCATTCGGGAGGATCCAGAGGGCTTAAAGTACCCGTGGGTGCCCCAGACGTTGGACGCGCTGCTGGGGGATACCTTGGTCCAGGGCAGCGGGAAGCAGGCGAACCGACGGGAAGCCCTTGCCGGCAAGCACGTGGGTTTGCTATTTGCGGCACAATGGAGTTTGCCGTCTCTAAAACTGTTGGAGAAGCTCTACGTTGCTTACAAAAGCATTAGGCAGCGGCGCTCGGGTCTCCTCGCCGCTCGATTCCCTGCGCACGCGCACGCCCACTCTCTGCAGGCCGGCCGCTCGTCCTCGCCTCGTCGCAGACCTGACGCACATCCTTCGTTGTGCAGATTTCGAGATCGTGCTGGTATCAGCAGACAAAACACCAGAGGAGTACGAAAAGACCGTGAAAATGCTGCAGGACACGTGGTATGCAAAGCCCTTCACAAGTAGTTCGTACACGGACATTTCGGCTCTCTTCAGCGTGCATACGATCCCGACACTAGTGGTGGTGAGTTTTTTGCTACAAAACCTGGCGATGGTGCCACTGCGCAGTGCCACGCCACGCTCTGATGGGTTGGACTGTGGAGCAAAGGCTGTGAGTTTGCTAGCGCGAAAGAACTCTGAATGTGTTGCTCCATTTGTGACAAATTATCCACCCCCATATCAGCTGAGTAGGTGCGTATCACAGGTTGATGTCGTGAATGGTGAAATAGTGACCTACAACGGGCATCATGAACTTGAGAGGGATCCGGAAGGTTTGTCCTCAGCAGCTGAACGCCGAACATTCCTGTGCTCTCCTCTGCACGTCACGGTGTACTTTCTGCTGAGCATGGTATGTTTGGCAGGCGTGGAATTTCCGTGGTATCCGAAACCGCGATCACAGCTGGACAACCTGATTTCCAGCTGTGCCATCATGTAACTGACACGACCTCTTCAAGCGCGGAGGAGTATCTTGCGGCGGATTGAAGTCGAAGTCGGCAGGGCAGTCTGTACAGACTCCAATGTGACGCATTTATTACAAGCAACACACGACGGCGACAACTCACGAAAGCGGCAGTCGCTGCTGCAAATTTCTACCCAGCACGGAAGCAACTTCCCTAGTCCATTTGCTCTCAAGATTTCCAGCAATGAATCAACGTCCGGTGTCATGGACACACCACACCACCATCCTGCCAGGATGTCTGGCATCGTGTGTTTGTTTGTTGTTTTCGTTGTGCGCGTGGAATTCTACTTGCATCCCGCGATTCCTCTAAATCCACAAGTGAATCCCCCCCCCACCCACCCCTGGTTATAAATGATCTGGATACAAATCTATCGGTCCAGAGGTCGCAGATGCTCAACCATATCAATTTCGCTGCTCGCTTCCATTTCAATGTCGATGGAGTCGACGATGTGGTAGACCGAGGATTCAGCCCCGCCTTCGTCACTGGTCCGCAGAATCCACCCAAACAGCTGTGCATGCAACTGTGTCAGCACCCCAACGATGAACTGTTACAAAGCCCCAGTCGACACAGAGCGGGCTAGCGGGCGGGCAAGTAGTGCAATGCAGAGCAGACAAGTTGTGAGAGACAGCCACCTTGTTCGTCGCACGGCCAAAGAAGCCGCGCTGGACCTTGCGAACACTTCGTCGGCTGGAACTTGATTTGCGGAGCAAAAGCATCCGCAAAATACACATGGTGGCCATGATGATAGCAAAGGCTACTAGGTATGCTATACTCAGATACATACCTGTTGAGGGAAGACAGTCAGGATTTGTGCTAGCGCGAGTCGCACCCGAATGTGCTTGGCTTGCAACAAAGCAATGGCTGAGAGCATGCCGCGGCAGCTTCAATGGCAAGGGCGCGGGGCGAGGGCGCGTGGCGAGGGGCGCGCGGCATTGGCATACCCGGCGCTCGACTGGCCGAGAGCTTTCCTGCTCGTTGGCCGCCCCTGGGATTGAAAAACCCTTCTTGCTTCGACCCCGGCGTCTTGACGTAAATGTATCGCGCGGAGCTCTGCGCCCAGCAAAGATAGAAACACATTCTCATCGCATGTCAGAAAGCGCCCTCAGCACAAGCCTAAACGACACCACCTCGCGAGGGTCCCCAGATGCACTTTTCAGCACAACACTGCACAACGCCACGGAAACAGATGCGCAGACGGATTTGGCGCACGAAGGAAGCATGCACGGGAGAAGGGGCGTAGCGACCAGAGCCGGCGTGAACACGCCCTCCACATCGACAGTGACAGGATGACGCTTGAAGGCGTCAGCGCCGCGCGGGGTCTCACACAAGACCATCTGGTTCGAGACCCATGTTGTCTTGGCGCAAGGGCGTTTGCCTACGTACGCCTGTCTCGTCCAGCGCGTTCGGGGTGAGCTTACACATGTGCAAGGATGAAAGACTCCGCTCCCAACACGGGCTACGCGCACTGACGACAGGTAGCTAGCAAGTGCAAAACAGTCGGCACGGCCTTTGCGCATCCACCCGTGCGCGTCCGTGTGCTAGATGCATCACAGTAGTCGCTGGGGGTAACAGGCTAGGAGAAAGGGCGAAAGAGGTGTATGGGACACAGGGAGGAAGAGATTTCGGGGGGGGGTGAGAGAGGGAGAGAGAGAAAGAGGGATTGTGGGGGCGAAGGGACAACCTTTGGCATGGATGCAGCGCTACGTCCAAAATTAGTTCCCGTAATAGTGACGTGGGTGTTGCCGGTAATGGGCCCAGAGTCCGGGTAGATGCGCAAAATCGTCGGCGACGCGTAGCCGAAAGCCGAGGGCAACACCTGCCCTTGCTGATGCGCGACAGATACGGAGACTCCCACATCTGCGCCGCCCCCCGGGGGCGTGACGCACACAAGCTTGGCGTCGGACACGTACAGCGTGCGCGAGCAGGCTGTAGCGCCGACAAGGACTGTGGGGTCGTAGTCGCCCACGCCAAAATTGCTGCCGGTGACGGTGACGGCAAGACCTCCCGCGCTGTTTCCGATGCTCGGCACCACGCTCGCCACCACCGGGGCTGCGTATGAGAAGAGTCCAAATCCCCGGTAGAGCTCTTTGGGTTGCCCGAGCAACACCTCGACGTCGAGCGCCGCGCCGACGCCGGATGGCACCGTGCACGTGACAGCAGTTGCCGAGATCCACGCCACACTCTCACACTTCTTCTCTGCGTCCTTGCCCTGGCCACTGCCCCCCGACAGCGTACCCTTGGCCAATTGCGCCGCCGGCGTGATGATTTTGATCTCCAGAGGCACAGAGGAAGCGGCGGACGAGACATCAGCAAAGTCGTTGCCGTACAGCGTCAGCACAGTGCCGCCAGACGTGGGGGCAACATTGGGCGACACCGCCGTGATTGCCGAGCCCTCGTACTGGAACATGGGTGCATTCACATCTTTCGCCGCCTCTCCAGGCTTGGCCGACCACTGCCCGCCCACCTTGACTGCCACTCGTGATGAGCCCTGTCCCGCACACCACGTCAGCGCCCTGCCAGCGCGCGAAGCGCACACCGCCTCTCGGGAGAGGGCTCCCTTGGCACAGGCACAGACATTGACCATCTCCGCCGCGGCACCTGCAGGGTCTCCTCCTCCTGCTGGAGCGGCACAGGCAGTGGCGCGCGGTGCAGCATCGCCAGCCAGCGCCGCACGACACGGCACCACGCGCGCACACCACCTCTGCTCTGCCGCACACCGCCTCCGCCGCACACCGCATCTGCCGCGCACACGGCCTCACCTGCCCAGCAGGAGTGGTGCAGAGCATGGACGAGTCGGAGATCCAGGTATCTTGCTGGCAGCGGGACGGCCCAATGCTGACAGCTGGCTGCGTATCACCGAGGCCAAACCCGTACCCGGTCACCGTGATGCCCAGGCCCCCCGCAATAGACCCGTGGTCGGTGGAAATCGACGTCACCACAGGCGGATCGTACTCGAAAAAGAGACCTGCGTCGCATTCGAGCATCAGAGAGCGCGCCAGGCAGAGAGAGAAGAGGGGCGCAACATGCACGCACAAAGAGGCGGAGCGTGAACGCAGGATCCCAAACAGCTTGCGAGCGCAGCCGCGGTGGGCACCGCGCCCGCGTGCCCTTGTTCCGGGCTGACTTTCGCGGCACGGGGTGGACTTACTGCCGAACGTCTCGGCCTCGGGGAAATCCTCAGTCTTGACAGCTACTGGCAAGTGCGTCCCCACGCCTGCCGGCGCCGTGCACAGCACCTTGGACTCCGACACCCACGTCGTACGCCGACATCGCCCCATGGGCGCTGGCTTCGACGGCGACGGGGGGCCTCCCGCGCGGTTGCCGTTGTCCTGCAGCGGCAGCGGGTGGAGGCAGGCATGCACCAGCAGGCGTAAGAACCTATTCCTATAAGCTTGAGACGCGCGTGCGAGAATGTGGCAAGTTGGCTGCGCGTCTCCGGCATTCACATTGTGGCGTTTGCCTTTGTGTCGTCTCTCACTCTCTAGTCAGCTGCGGCTGACAGAAAGAGTGCCGAGGCACAGGTGTATGGTGTATGGTGTATGGTATATGGGGTTTGGTGTATGTAGTGTATGGTTGCCCACACACATCAATCTGTGCGCCAGCAGCCTGGACGTGAGGGCTGCTAGATGCAGGCAGCAGTGGTCAAGAAAAGTGAAACTACCTTCTGTACCCCACCCGCCCAGCGACCCCAAGAAGGAGCAAAATCGCGCGTGTGCGTCAGGGCTACGGCAGGCACGGGCAGACAAGAAATCTGCGCTAACGCAAGAAATCTGCGGCAGCACACAAGTCGCGTCCCCTATCGCCTATCCTATCGCGCGCACCAGACACTTGCTATAGCCCCCTCACGCTCTCACGCACGAAAAGAGCCGGCACGCGTGACATGATGCGGCACAGCTCTAGAGCACAGCTCAAAGGAACGCAGCTCAAGCACAGGACAGGACAGCAAGAACAGCTGGCAGCAAAGCAACAAGGCATTGCAGACGCCGAGCACACGCCAACCTGTTTATCGGCGACAGAAATGGCTGTGTCCACCGGCGTCACGTACCGCCCTACATACGCCACGGCATGGTTGTCCTCAAACTTGGAGCCGAAGAGGGTGATGGTGAATCCGCCCTCGGTGGGCGCACTGGTCCAGGCGAGGGCAGTGATCACGGGCGAGCCGCGGCTGCCAAATTGGAAAGCCGACGCAACATTCTCTGCCGACGTCTGCCCATTGACGCGCACGGTGACCGGGTTGATCGTCGGCCCGTTGCCCCACGCGGGTGTGACGCAAGTGACGGCGGCGTCGTCGGTCCATTCGGTGGCTGTGCAGCGCGTTGGCCCGACGAAGGCTACCGGGTGGCTGTCGGTCAGCCCAAAGTTGTGCCCTTGCACCACTATCCGCGTCCCGCCATCCAGCGCCCCGGTGTCGGGCGTCACCGATTGCACGTATGGCGCCGAGTACGAAAAGTGGTAGCCAGGAGGCGCGGTGGCGCGATACTTGCCGTCGACCACCAAGGTCACATCCTTGTCACCTCCCGCGCCAGGAGGAGTCGAGCACGTCGCGCTCGTGTCCGACATCCATTTGCTGTCTATGCAATCGAACCCGCCGACCTTGATAGTCACGGGCGTACCCGGCCCACCCAGGTCCTTGCCAAAGATAGTGACGAGGTTTCCGCCCTGCGTGACCCCGTGGGCGGGCGTAACGGCTGTGATGCGCGGGCCCTTGTACGTGTAGTCGTCTGCCAGTGCAGGTTGAGGATGGGCGCCCGAAGATGTCATCTCCTGCGCCCCCGCGCTCGTCTGCTGCACCTGACCAGCACCCTGGATACGCGACTCAAGGTTGGCAACGCGAACCTTGATTCCGTTCTGCCCCTCGCCCTGCGGCATCACCAGCACCACGCGATCCTCGTTTGTCGACACCACCTTTCCGGGCAGGTCCCCCACCAACACCTCCACCTCTGTCTTGTCTGTGCCGAAGTTCCGACCCTCAATAGTGACAAGCTGGCCGCCAGCTGGGCTCCCCGTGGATGGCAGAACCCTAGTAATGACCGGCGAGTCGTACGTGAAGTCGTCAGCGCTCGGGCTCTTCTCGTCCTTCTCCGAGCTCTGCTGCCCATCCACCTGCACCACCACCTTCGACATCCCGACGCCCGCCGGCACGAGGCACTGGGCCATGGTATTGGAAACCCAATTGGTCCTCTCGCACTCCCCCTTTCCCAAGAGGATCTTGAGCGCTGACGGCGAGGTGCCGTAGTTGTCCCCCGGAATGTTGATGAAGTACCCCCCCGTTGTCGGCCCGTGCGCTGGCGTCACCCCTTGGATCACGGGCACATCGTATCGAAACATGGCGGGGCACAGATGATGCCGCACCTGCTTCTCATCGCACTTGGCCGACTTGAGACCCGTGACCTGCACCTGCACCTCCTTGTCGTTGCCTGTCCCCGCGGGCGTCACGCAAATGACGGCCGACTGCGATACCCACCGCTGCGTCGAGCATGGTAGCTCGCCTACACGCACTGCCACCTCCTTGCCCTGTTGCCGGCTGCCAAAGTTGGCGCCAAGCACGGTCAGTTCTGAGCCGCCCATCGTGGGGCCATTGGCAGGCTCCAGTGCTGTGACCTGCGGGCCGTCATAGCTGAACCTTGCGTCTGGCCCGGTCTTGCTCGGCTGCCCCAGGATATCGACGAGGACATCCTTGCTCGTGCCCTCGCCCTCCGGGGCAACGCACAGCACCTCGGTGTTGCTTTTCCACGCAGTCGACTGGCAATTGCGCTTGCCGAGCTTGATCTGCGGCTTGCTGTCCACAGTCCCGAAGTTGGTGCCAACCACCGTCACTGTGAACCCCCCTGTGCTCGGCCCGTGGTTGGGCTCGAGCTTGGTGATTAGTGGCGCGTCAAACTCGAAGATCGTCCCGAAATTTTCCGGGCTCGACTCGTCGAGGATGAAGACGCGCACGTCACCGATGCCGATGCCGGCCGGCGACACGCACTTTAGTTGCGTGTTGCCCAGCCACACCACACTCTGGCACGGGCGACCCCCAATCGTGACCGACGGGTTGTTGTTGGTCGCCCCAAAGTTGTTGCCGATGATAGTCACCACCGTGCCCCCCGACGCCGCGCCGTGGCCTGGCTCAATCGCCTGCACGGTTGGCGGATCATAGTTGAAGATCGCGTCCTGGTCGGGCGCGCTGCTCACCCCGTCCACAACCACCACGATGGGCTTGTGCCCGCCCACGCCGTCCGGCGTCTCGCACAGGATCGACGTAGACGAAACCCACACAACCTGCTGGCAGGACGCGCCGCCCACCGACACCTGCGGCTGGACGTTCGTCTCGCCCGTGCCGAAGTTGGCGCCGCCGATGGTCACGATAGTCCCGCCCTTGGTGGGCCCATTGATCGGGTTCACATCAGTGACGGTCGGCTCGGGCGCCTCCGCCACGCCTGCCGGGAGCGACGCCGCGGCGAGGAGCAGCGCCAGCGCCGCAAGCGGACGGGCCCGCAGCAGCGCAGCGCGCGGCGCGGCGCGCCACCGCATGGTCGCGGGTACCCCGCCGTGCACCGCTTCACCGGCGGCGTCCGCTCCGGCGGTCAGGGTCGGCGCGGTCTCCCATGCTCCGGGCGGCCGCCCTGGGTGCCACGCTCTCCTGCCACGCACGCAAGCACGAACCGCAAATCCCCCCATAAAAAAAACGGAGCTGACCGCGAACGGCGCGCACGGCGCGCATCACGGAACCGAATACAGCGAGGAGTGGCATGGAGGCGGGAGGCCGGCGGGAGGAGGGGATGGCGCGGGGCGACGTGCGGGAGGGGGAGACGGCGGAGGACGACTTGCAAGCGGCAGTGCATGCTGAGGTGCACTACGTGGTGGCGCGGATCGCCGACGCGGCAGGTTGTCGCCGCGACCCTAGCGTCCATCGCTGCCTCGCTGGTTCTCTGCCTCTTTCTCACTCTCGTGTCCTCTCTCAGGGAGGCGCGAGCGGGTCAAAGTGTCCCCGCAGCTCGTCGACTATGTCACAGAGCTGGCAGAGGGCTACGCGGAGCGGCTCGGCGCCGACCTGTGCAGCTTTGCCCGGCACGCGCGCCGCAACACCGTCTCGACGGGTAGCAGGCGCAGCTGCTGCACTGCATCCGCGTGCGCGGCGCGCGTTTGGCGGGTGCGCGGTCAGGCTGACACGTGTGTTTGTGTGTGCGTGCGTGTGTGTGTGTGTGCGTGCGTGCGTGCCTGCGTGCGTGTGTGCTGCGTGTGTGCGTGTAAGATGACGTGCGGCTGTGCACGCGAAATAACCCCTCCATCGCCGACGCCCTGGAAATGTTTGTGCGCGAGCACGCGGAAGACGCCGAGGCGGACGGGGGTGAGAGGAAGCAGCGAAAGAGGCTGCGCGCCGCCAAGATAGACGAGGTGCGCTTCCGCTTCGGTGTCGCCGGTGCATGATGCGGACCTGCTGTGCGCCCTTCCTTCGTTGCAGTTTGCCTGACGTGCGGGCGGCCTGCCAGAGCGACAACGATGAAGAGGAGGAGGACGTGCTGTGTATGGACCCATGACCCCGAGCGACGCTCGGAGGGGCTTGGAGGGGCGAAAGAAGGGCAGCAATGAACCTCGAAGGAGGATAGGAGGGAGCAGCGCGAGCTGCTGCGCTTGGCGCTGTGCAAGAGGGAGGACCCGGCGATCTGTTTTGTTTCAAACCCCAAGTGCATGCGCTCGCCGCCCTTGCGGTTCTCCGCCCTTGCGGCTCTCCGCCCACGCTCCTGTCACTTGTTACCCGAGGAGATGACGGACAAGAAGGCCTCCTGCGACAGCTCCACGTTGCCGACTCGCTTCATGCGCTTCTTGCCCTCCTTCTGCTTCTCTAATAGCTTTTTCTTCCGGGTTATGTCTCCTCCTCCTACCATCTTGCCACTCTTGACCTGCAGTGAGAGCGCAAGCAAGGATTAGCTCACGACTGTAACACTCACATGCAGACCACAAAAAAAGCTCACACCCCAAGAGCTCCACAGACAGCAAGCACTTGCCGACACCCTCATCTCCCGGGCTCTTGTGCACGGAGACTCCACCACCACGAACGCCCACACTCATTTGCGCGCACGCACTCACCAAGACATTCTTGCGAACAGCTTTGATGGTCTCACGCGCAAGCACCTTGCTCCCCACGCACGCCTGAATAGCAACGTCAAACTGCTGCCGGCTCAGCACCTCCTTGAGCCGCAGGGCAACATTGCGCCCTGTCCTCTCCGCGGCGCTCCTGTGTGTAAGAGCGCGCGCACGCACGCGACCGCGCGCGCGCAAGAAAGGGGGGGCGATGAGGGAGAGGAGAGAAAGTGCGTCGTCAGATGCGCGGTTCGCAACTGTCCTGCAGTCGTGGCAACTGTTGGCAGCCATGGCAGTCCTTGTCCCCTGCGACTGTCCTCACTTGCGCGCCGCTGAGCGCTTGTCAGCAGCTGCGACCGCTCTTTCTGTCAGCGGTGACTGCAACGGTTTACAGCTGTGCCACCACTTTGTGGGTGGAGCTGTGACAGGAATTTTCGTGTGTGCGTGTGTGTGTGTGTGTGTGTGTATACAAACACACACATACATACAAATATAGGCAGTTGTGACGCACTTGCTAGGCAGCAGGGCAGCCCTGGAGGCCAAGGGCGCGCGGCCGCCGCACGTCGCAGAGGCGCCCGCTCCCTTGCTTTTGTGCACCCCCTCACACCTCCCTCACACTCCGCCGCGGCTTTGCTTTTTCTCGGACTGGGGATTTTGCGCAGACTCACTTGTGCACGATGCTAGTGAGGTCTCTCGCTCTCTCTCTCTCTCTCTCTCTCTCTCTGTGTGTGTGTCTGTGTGTGACTCACTTGTGCACGATGCTAGTGAGGTGTGTGTGAGTCTGTCGCTCTATCGGTCTGTTGGTCTCTCTCTCTCTCTGTAATTTGGCAGACTCA
>Ga0115006_10003161_pt1 | contig 11098 bp, 17 predicted proteins | sample ArcOceMetagenome_3_FD_88943 | JGI IMG/M metagenome (GOLD analysis project Ga0115006, IMG submission 88943) | Marine eukaryotic phytoplankton communities from Arctic Ocean - Arctic Ocean- Svalbard ARC20M Metagenome | ecosystem: Environmental > Aquatic > Marine > Oceanic | place: Arctic Ocean...
CCCTCTCTAATCGCAGTAGTATGGGGGCGAGGAGCGAAGGCTGGAGCGAAGCGACTGCAAAAGCAGTATACCGCATTCATACACAACGAACAACCTTCCACTCGTCGCTTCGCTCCTCACCGCCGCTCGCTCCTCGCCTCATCCCTAATCCTACCCCTTTTCGCGATTCGCTTCGCTCATTGCAGACGATTGACTATGTGGAAGGACTGCAGGCCGTCGACCTCAACGGCAACGCGACACCTAGCAATCTCAAGGCCCAGAGCAACCACGGCAACCTTGAAATGCACGAGAAGACAAGCCTGTATTACTTCCGATAATCGATGCATTTACTTTTGAAGAATAAAAAACCCCACAAACTTATTTACCCCGCGTACTCGCTACGCCCACTCGCGCCTCCGCTGCGGTTGCGCATCCACCGCCCGACCCCATAACTTTAGTTCTCCTCTACCTTGAGTCCTCCTCCCTTCTGGCAGACGTAGATGTAGTGCACACTGTTGGCGTCCTTGGTGTCGGGGACAGCAGTGGCGCTCACAGTAGGCTTAGGGACGGTGTGGACTGTGACGGTCCATCCATAGTCGTCGTTCTCCAGGTAGTTCAACCTGTTATCGGGGACTCCGTAACTGACAATGAAGAAAACACCGTTGGCGTTGAGTACTCGGGAGACCTCAGAGCACATCTTGGCAATGTTGGCCGTGGAACCCTCACCGCAGAGCACGGCGTCCATGGTGGCCTTTCCGATCACGGCGTCGTAGGACTCGTCAGGAAACTCCAAACTGCGAGGGTGGTTGGAACAGTTGTTGAAGGGGTGTTAGATCAGATTATCAGTCTTCAAGCCGAAACCCGTCCACCTCCCTTACCTGCAAACGTTCATCTGCTGCCAGGTAAGAGCAGGCTTCTCCTTGTATTTATCACTCATCTGATCGATGACAACCCTGCTAATGTCAATGTTCGCGATACTGCTGTACCCGTCCTCGTAAAGATCCTCAGAGAGGCGGGAGTTACCACAACCCGCGACAAGGACGTTGTCCTCCTTTTTAATGTATTGGGCGACAAGGTCGCGAATTCCAGAGTACCTCTGGTACCAGTCGAAGGGCTCGGGGTCCTTCGTGTATCTCTCATCCCAGTAAGCAGTCTTTCCGTATTGCGCCATTGTGTTTTGTGTCTGTGGCTACTAACTTCAAAAATTCGTCAAGCGTTCCTTTGCTGGCGATCTGAGCGTGGGGAGTAGCGAGGGTGAGCAAGCTTCTGGAAATGTGCGAATTTGACGACAAAGGAACGTTAAAGTTGGACGATAACGGCAATTAAGGCCGGGCCAAGCCCTCCAATATCAGGCATTGAGCCAAGGTAAGGGTTTGATGGACTATAAATCCCCCTCCCCCCCCTCCTAACCTCGACAGCCAAGGACCCTAACCCCTCCTCCCCCCCCTTTGATATTTCCCAGCATTCAAATGCCCGAAAGCTGCCCGTCACTATTCAAGGAACAATAATTCGACCATCTCCCGTCTTTTCTCCGGCTCCTCTCCAAGAAATTGGCTTGGCTTATTTCAATTCGACTTTCACAACTCCTTCACAACAGCATTGGGACAGCGACAATTTCGGCGCAAACCAACACTATAACCCCTCAAACCCTCAACGATGACCACAACAACCCCCATTTTGGCCATAGTTACTAATTAGACGCACCTTTTTTGGAATACCAAGCCTGCCTTAACTCAGGATGGGAGTTTTTGCTGTTTCAGTTAGTTTTTTGACAAGCTTGCGCCACATAAACCTTTGTTCCTCTCCTTCTGGCGCCTTGTAATGTCCGCCTCTCATCCGGATTCTCAGGACGATCCTATATCCGCACTTTTCACTCCAGTGACTGAGAAGTCTATTCTCGCTCGATCAAGCGATGCCTCTGACTGCATATACTCTTGTATGGAGGCCCTTCAGGGTCAAATAGGAAAATATTCCCTCAAACGTTCGTCGTTAGTGACGTCTTTGAAACGATACACGTCGACTCTGACGAACTCTTGTCTGGTTCCCCTCTCCTTTTCCCCTCCCCCTTCGCCCTCCATCCCCCCACCTTTGCGGGCGACACCCTCTCTAACTTTTATGCATACCTTTGTCCAGTCATCGGAAACAAAGGTTGCGATAGCCAAGTTAATCAAGGTTGTTTCTCTCGGCAAGATTTCTCCAATGGGTCTCATCTACAAGGACACTGACAACAACAATGCCACAATCTCTGTTTCAAAGGAGGTTCTAGATTTCGTTATAGAGGTCGACAGTGAGACGATAACTTTCATCTCTTCGCTCATAGGTGAGATGTGAGAACCCTTTCTGCTCAACTTTGCCTTCCCCACCTAACCCCCTTGTCACCCACAGGCTCGTCTTCCGAAGATTCAATGGCCCGAATTTCATTTTTGTCCTGTTCTGCCCCACAGAGGCTCCTCGTCCTTGTGGACCGAACGACTCACGACGTGGATGTCCCCTTGCCACCGTCCTCTCTTCCAGACAAAGAACCCTTATCCCCCGACCCCTTACTGCTGGACATAATGCTATACTCAATAAAGGCGATCCTGGCCCTCCTCAACCACCCCGAAATGCGAGATGTGATCAAGACCGATTCTGGCCTTCCAATCTTCCTCAAGCACTTCATAGAGCAGCAGGGCGCTCACATGAAGCTCGTCAAGAACGAGAACAAGCGAAAAGCCGGCTGGATGCACACGAACACAGCCTGCAAAAAAATACAGACCAAAATCGACTCCATAGAGGAAGAGATCAAGGTATTGGAGACAGAGGTTGAATACGAAAAGGTTGAGCTCAAGGTGAGGCGAGGAGCGAAGGAATGAGGAATGCTGGAGCGAATCGAAAGCAACATCGCCATACTTATATAACCAAGGCACTGATCCCCTTTCGCTTCTCTCACCAAAGGAGTACCTCAAGGTTCAGCTCGAGTCCGTCAGAAAAGGTGAGATTGGAAGAGGAGCGAAGGCTGGAGCGAAGTGACAGCTAGTGCTATGTCTAACATCTCTTTCACTCGCTTCGCTCGCAACCTCCTTCCTCGTCGCTTCGCTCCCCCTCCCGCTCTTCGCTTCGCTCATCGCAGATTTGCGCATCGCCGACAAGCGTAACGAGGAGGTAAAGGCAAAGTACGACGTCGTGGCGAACATTTTGGACGCATCTTGCGAGAAGGTTAATACCCTCGTTTGCTGTCTCTGCGCTCTCACCATCTGGGACGAGGAAGGACAAAACGAAGTCATTGATGCCCTGAACAATTACGGGCGAATTGACCTTGTGGAGCAGTCTAAAAACGGAGCGGGTGAGCCGCAGCAATCGAGATTGCCTGCGACCATTCGCCACTAACCCCGCCCCTGATCCATCGCACAGGTTCCTCTGTCTTGAGGACAATTTTGCTGGAAGAGGCCAACAAGGTTTCCAACCCCATCTTGCCCTCCCTGGTTCAATTGATCACAAAGGGCGGACATAGAACTCTTTGGAGCTCTCTGCACCTCGTCGGATGCCTCTGTAAAACCTCCACTTTAACTCTTGGCGGGTTCAAGCCCAACCCCAAGGCGCATGAGAACCTCACCTCCTCAAACCTTCTACCCGCCGTTGTGGAGGCATTCAAGTCTTTGGTCGTAGAAGACCTCACGCCATCGAGCGGGGGTTATGGCATCGGAGAATGGAGGCATGCACTGGAGGTGTTGTTCTGGTGTCTCAAGGACAATCCCAAGGGAATAACAATAGCGCGCGACCTGGACCTCGTTAGTTTCCTCATCGATCTTTCAGCAACACAACTGCCCTTTGGGGACTACCTAGAAGAGGACTCTGACAACGCATCATCGGACACAGAGGACAAAACTAATAATCCTTCCCCTCCTGACGAGACTACCTTCAACCTTCACATGTCCTATTCTCTTCCTCCATCACATCACCAATACGTTAAAGACCCCAAAGACCCCGAAAGCAATGATTACCTCTATTGTTCCCGGTGCTTCGTCCCCCTGAGCCTCAAGTTGAGCCTCAGAGGAAAATTTGACGACAGCGAGAACGACGGTGCTGTTTACGCAGAGAGCGTCTTGGCCACAATGGCAAGGTGGGACGAAGACGTCCACCAAGACTGTCTTGACGCCACGGTTACTGTTGGAAAGGTCAAGGACAAAAAACTTGGGTGTGGCATTATCCAAAGGCACGTCAAGGAAATTAGGGGCAGAGTTGTTAACTTTGTCTGGGGGATGGAAACATTCCATGGGGAGTTGATAAGCGGATTCTTCGAAGACAGCGTAAGTGAAATCAGCCGTGGGACCACCGAGGAAGTCAAAGAGGCCGATGATGTAAACATGGAAGTTGCTGAGGTGCAGGTGAGGCAGAGCGAGGAGCAAAGCGACGAGCTGATAACGCAATTGCAAGCAGCGAAAACTGCACACACTCATACCTCCGTACAAGACGCGCTCTCTCCTAAACCACCGCGAAAATTCTCACTCATCATTCCAACCCTTTTCGATATTCGCTCCGCTCATCGCAGGAGGAGAAGAAGGACCCCCCCCTCGAAGACGCCACTGTTGTTCAAGAGAGGGAGGATGACAGGCCTCAAGCCTTCATTTCTGTACTAGTGGCCTTGATGGAACACCGCCTGGACGAGAAGCTTTATTCCTCTGCGTCTGCTGTTGGCCAGTTGATGGCCGAGCTGGCCCTCCCTGCCCCCTACTATGCCGATCGCCATCCGTCTAAGGTTCAACCTCACGCCCATTTGACTATCCAAGAAATCAGCGAGGTTGAGTTCGAGGTCTCGCAGGCTTTCGTGGCAAGCGGACTGGAAGACGTCATGAGGAAGGGTTGTCACATGCTAGTTGTAGGTACTAGGGGCGGGAAAGACAACAGGGACGCGTTCCTGAAAGCTACAGGGATTGACGGGTACCCTCTTGCTGCAGTCATGTGCAAAGTTATTGGTCGCCTGTGCCTGAGCCAAGAGGAATTCAAGGATTCCATCGTTGAGGGGATTGTCAAGGACGAGACCAGCGCAAATAGCATCCCAGGGAGCAGAGCGGGGGGGAGCAGAGCTGGAGGTAGCAGGACAGGGGGCAGTAGGAAAGAGGGGGGCAGGACTGGCAGCAGGACGGCGAGCAGATCCAACACGCAACCAAAGTCCTCCAAGCCTCCCCCACCACCTAACCACATCTTTCAGACCCTCATCGAGACCCTGTCGAACGGCGTGCGTTCCTTTACCGGCCAGACGACTGATGGTCTCGCAATGCAGCATTCTCTCGTGGAAACTAACAACTGCGACCTCAACATAAAGATTGAGTCCTCTGGTGCCCTGGCCTCCCTCTGCATGGGACACGGATACGCGGCGCAATCCTTCGCGGAGGTCGGCATCTCGGCGCTTCGGGCTCTTGTGTCTCACGCGTCTCAGAGGTCCCCGCCCGAGCTGCAGGTTCAGGCCTGCAGGTGTATTTACTCCACTTGCGTCTTCAAGGTCGTGAAGCAGCGACTGGTAATGGAACTGAAAGCCCTCGCCGCCCTTCTTCTGCTGCTCCACTCCGACGATCCTGACGTGGTGATATATGCGATATGCGCGATCGAGTCCGTCGTTGAGAACTGCCATCCCGGTCAGCAATTCATCTGCAACTTTAAGGGTCTCTTACCCTTCGTTCGCATAACTAGCGGAAACTGGGCCGGAGGCGGGAAGGACTCTTACTACCGGACTGCGAATGCTGCAGCGTGCAAGGCTATCAGGGTTATCGTGGACCGACACACCGAGAACCGACACCTGGCCAATTCTGTGAAAATCAATTGCCACCTCGTCCAAATCTTGCTTAACGGCGACACAGAGGAAAAGAAGTCCGCAGTTGTGATGTTTTCCGACCTTCTGAAACACAACAACGACAACAGGGACGATCTCGTGTCATTTGGAGGCGTTGAGGCTCTGGCGGTAATTTGCAGGATGGGGGATGATTTCCTCAAGTCCACCTCTGCCCTGCAGATGAAGATTGTCTGTGCTAACAGCAACGAACTTACGCGCGAACTGACGAAGGTCGGCGGCGTACCCCCGCTTGTGAGCATGATGAATTCTGGTGATACTTTGCTTCAGCGTCACGCGTGCCAGACAATATCAGGTCTAGTTATGGACGAGGTATTCGAGAGGGAGGTGCGGCTCTGCGGTGGCATAGCGACGATTGTCACAATGCTTCTTTGCAACGACGACGAGACGGCGACTTACGCGTGCATCACACTTGGGAGGAGCGTTGCACACGACAAGGAGTCAAAGAAGCAGGCGATAGAGATGGGTTGCATGAGGGTCCTCGGACAGATCGCGGCGGGATCGAGGGAGGTCGGGAAGAAACCAGAGGGTTTGAAGTACATGGACGGCGGGGAACTGTTCGGGCAGACAAGGTCCTTTGAGGATGAAGGAGCACAGGACAAGATGGGCTTCGGGTTCAACATATCAGCCGCTAGGGGTTCAGGACTCGGCGACGAGCTCTGCATGGCCCTCAGGTGCACTAGAGAAGCAGCAATTGCGCTCGGAAACTTTGCGACCAACGAGGAGCCTTACATTTTGGACGGAAGGTGAGAAAAGACGCTAGTCTTCACATTGAATTACTCGCTAACATAACTCTCGCTCATTCGTCGCAGCTCGAACTTCCTAGATGGCAGGAGGGTGAGTGGCATGCTTCCTTGTGGCCTTTTGAGGCAAGCACCCCAGACCCACCAGCCTAGCAGTGACTTCTCCAAGCTTCAGATCGAGGAGGATGACAACGACGTCGACGACCCGAACGATGAGAGTCTTTGGGAGGAGGACGAGGTAACCGGGATGAGGGTGAGGAAGAAGAAGGCGGAGGAGAAGGCGTATGTGCCGGATATTGCGATGAGGCTTGCTAGGAGGACGGAAGCGGACAGGGCATCGGCAATGACGGCGTACATTGAGAGGCAGGAACAGCTGAGATTGCAACTCGAGGCCGAGAAGGAGGTAGAGAAGGTGGATGAGGACGAGAGTGCCAGCGAAAGCGAGTACTGGGACAGCGAGCAGGAGGATGAGGAGGGGGGAGGAGAGTAGCGAAAAAAATGATGTTGTTGTTCATATATGAATCATGCTCGTTTAAGAGACGCTGCAGCTGCACGCCTTGGTGTTGTTCCAAAGTTCCAAAACAATTTTATCAAACTCCTGCTCGCTCTCCTTCCTTCTAACCGAATAGTGATTAGGGTTCAAGTTCTTGCAGAGCACCCCGAGGACCGGCATCTTGCCCGCGACACTCGAGTCCTTCCTGCAATTTGGGCACTTTATTGTGAAGTTGGCGTCAGGATTCTTCAGTTTGCTCCAGACGTTTGTAATTTCCAGCTGCGATGAGCGAAGCGAGTGCGGGAAGGGCTGTTAGTATAGTGGTGGACAGTATGCTGCTGTCGCTTCGCTCCAGCCGTCCTTCGCTCCCCGTCTAATCTCACCTCCCTGTTCGTCACGCATATCAGCTTCTCCAGGCAGGGTTTGCAGAACGTGTGCCCGCACTCTAGTCGTATGGGGTGGAAGAACGGTTCGAAGCATATGGAGCAATCGGTGTTGCTGTCGAAGTAGTCTAGCTCAGGGTATTTTGAAATGTACTGCGTCTCAGAGTCAGACCGAGGGCGCTTGCGGAGCAGCGGCTCACTCATAGGATTCGTTTGATCTGTCACAGGTATACCTCCCGGGTTGTCTGTACTCTCCTCCATGCTCTCGAGTAGGGCCATAGCAATGAGTTCCTGCGATGAGCGCGGGAAGGGTCGTCAGTTAAATGAGTAGGCAGTGTTCCTTCGCTCCTCGTCCAATCTTACCTCCATGTATTTGTTACCCCCCAGGAACATGCACGTGTCCTTGAGTTTCTGGAGGTACTCCTTTCCTTCGATCGACTCAGTGGGGGTAGTGTCAGGAGGAGGGGGAGGGGAGAGTGGTGTTAAGGGGGGGGTGGAGGGGGTCACGGGTCGACTTTCGGAGGAGGATGTTGTGGCGTCGGGTTGAAGTGCGGAGGGCGGTAGCGAGGAGGGCGGAATATCGGACGATGGTAGGGAGGGAGAGGATGGAAGGGAAGGAGAGGAGGAAGGGGAGGGTGACGTTTGTGGGGAGGGTGAATTTTGAGGTGATGTGGTGTTCTCTTGTGCTGGGGAGGACGCGTTCCCCTCCTTGGCCTCCTCCTCCAGGCAGCCCTTAACAACCTTCTTGTCGAACTTCTTCATGAGTTTCCTCATGGCAGCCGAGTTCATCCTGGCCAGCATGACAAGGTTCTGAGCGGTGACGTTGGAGTTTTCAATTACAGCCCCCCCAGGGGCGTGCTTCTTGGAAGGAAAACCAACGCAGCCGCCCTGGGTTGGGGGGGCGAGGGTGAGGGGCGACGAGTGGAGGAGGAGATGTTAGGTATTGTGTTTGTGTGTGGGGGGGGGCAGGTGGATGTTGTTGTTCCTCAGGATAGTTTATTGGCAGCCGTTAAATAGACTGGCATTTAATCACTACGCCTGTCGCCGTAGTGCAGGACGCATATCATATAACAAGGTCTCATAGGGTATCTTTCCATCATAGGAATAGCAACACCACAAAGAAGAATAAAACGACACCCCTAACCTCCTCACCTGGTTCTTAGCCTTTCGTCTAACAGACTCTCTGTTGCACAGGCGGTTGTACTCGGCTACAAAGCAGTGCTCGACCTTCTTGGACTGGGCGAAGAGGTGGGAACCGAACTCACGAAGGGCCGAGTCACGCTCGGAGGGGGACACTGAGACGGGGGTTCGGGATGAGGGCGAGGGGAGGAAGTTAGGGGTTAGAAGTAGGATCGTAAGAGGAGATAAAGCGAGGGAGACGAGCGTTTTTGTTCCTCAGGATAGTTTATTGGCAGCTGTTTGGCGTACTGGCGTTATATTATTGCGCCCAATCGCCGTGTTGAAGGGTCGCATATCCTACACACTGTCTTCTTATGGTATATTTCTATCATAGGAACAAGAACGTCTTTCCCAAACTTTCCCCATCCCTTTCTGCCCCTCACCTTTAGTCGCCATTGCAACCTTCTTAATCATCTTTTTCAATAGTTTATAATTCACGAGCATCTGCAAGGTGTATAAGCGTAGTTATTAGACGATTATATAAATATATATATAAGTGTAATATCTCCATTAGTTATGTTATATAATAATATCCAAACCAGATGTCAGTGCCGTAAGTCTTGAAGATATTATTAAGTGTCATTAATATCTACTTACATCCTTTGTATTTGATTTTTCATCCCATGGTAAACTCTCAAGGACATCACTTTCATATTCAGCCAACGCTTGACCGAACTGTTTATTAATAAGTATACAAAATATGGGTTAGAATTGAGGAGTGTCGGGAAATTGGAAAGAACAATACATTATCTATACTTATATACATCTATACAATATATATTCTACATATATAGATAAATATGATATATATCTACCACTATATATAGATAATATAACGTATATATGTCTATAGCCATAAATAATATAGGAATACGATCGAACGAAGTTGAAAGGTATTGAGAGTGAAAACAGTTAATATAATACATTTTATATTACTTTGATTATATTTATGGTATACAAATCATATAGAGAATATAATTAGGGTTATAAATTACTAATTTACCTTCATTTTTAAATACCAAACTCCAAGGAGCGCTCAGGCAAACTTTGTCCCTAATCAGTTTGTCCTCCTGTCCTCCCCCTTCAACGTCAAAACTCCTCAAAACCCCTAAATGTCGACCTCTCACCACTTCCGTCACCAACATTGTTCCAGTCACCCCCATGATTCTTCCTCCAGCCTAGATCATGCAAAGGGAGTTGTTACGAATGTTCCTCCAGGTCCCCAACTCCCCCCCCACAAGCGTCACCACGGTTCCCACTCCCACGACCACCACCATGGACACCACCATAAACACCACCACGGTCACCACCACCACTCCCACGGCCACCATAACTCCCACCACCACCACCATCACCACAAACCACACCACCAGGGGGCAGATGAAGATATACAGAGGGTACTAACGGAGGAGGAAAAGAAATCCGAAGCATCCGCGAAATGGCGTTCCGATTACGTGAATTCGCGAGCGTCTGTACCTTCAACCCCTGTAGTCCAGAACCTCCTTCACTCTCGGTCCATGACCAGGATCCAGGCAATGGAGACTAAATCGGACCGCGACGGTGCGGAGTTGGAGCTAAGGGCGAGGAGGGCGATGGTAGGGATTAAATGTCCCTCTTGCGGGCTTGTTGGGTACTACCGTGTGAACTGCCCTAAGTGTTCACCCGTTGTTATAGACGTTTTGAAGGATGAGTGGAGACCACCGACCCCGGAGGGGGAGAGGAGGGAGAAGGAGAGGAGGGAGTGGGAGGGGACTGCCGAGGCAAGGATTATTATGACCGAGTTCAAGGCTGATTCGGCTGTTAAGACTAAAACAGGGACTAAGGACCAGAGCTGGTTCTGGAGGAAACCAGATGAGGTTTGGCAGTATTACGACGAAGTGCTCCCGGAGGCGTACGATAACGAAGGGCAGAGGGAGGTGCCGTTTGAGATCGGCAAAGCGACCGTAAAGGAGGTAAGGGATTACTTTATGAAGAGCGAGAACAGGGGTGTCAGCCACCAGAACACGTTCGTGCCTTCTAAACTCCGGAACATCGAAGACTCCGACTCCAAGAAACCTTCCCATGGGGACATTAAGGCGGGCGCTTCGAACGCATCGCTAGCGAGCGCGCTTGGGAACGTTATGGGGGGGGGGTACGTACCCAAATCGGAGGCTGTGCCGGAGGGGCTTTACCAGGGGAGTGTAGAGACTGTCGGGACTAAACCAAGGATTCTGGAGGAGGGGGCGTACCTTTGGGATGCTGATAGTCTGCATAGGAGCAGCAAGGACGGAAGCGAGAGGAGGGGGGGAGGGATTAAGAAGAGTCAGGGGAGCCCGAGGTGAGAGGGGGAAACGAAAGAGAGAAAGGAAGGGCATGAGATGCGTTACAACACAAATTAACCCACGAATGTCTCCCTCCCCCCCCCCCCCAAACCACAACACCCACACCACAAAAAAAAAAAAAACAACAACCACAAAAAACAAAACGAACGCAAAGCACGCGCCGCGCCCACACCCCC
>Ga0115006_10003163_pt1 | contig 11096 bp, 13 predicted proteins | sample ArcOceMetagenome_3_FD_88943 | JGI IMG/M metagenome (GOLD analysis project Ga0115006, IMG submission 88943) | Marine eukaryotic phytoplankton communities from Arctic Ocean - Arctic Ocean- Svalbard ARC20M Metagenome | ecosystem: Environmental > Aquatic > Marine > Oceanic | place: Arctic Ocean...
CGCGCGCGGCTGTTGGTTCCTCGGGGGCCCACCAGGAGGCAGCGTCGGGGGGGGGAGGCGGGGCTGCGTTTGATGGTTGGTCCTAGGTCCTAGTCCATATTAGTCCATCCCCTGCTGCAACGCACCCTGACAGCAACCGCGCCGTATACGGGAGGTTGCTGCGACCCCCCTCCGGCAGCAACCCCACCTTGTAGGGGAGGTTGCAGCAGCGTCGAACCTTCCCGTGTACCCGCCTCCACGAGGGGCGATTGGCAGATGGGAGGCCTGGCTGCCTCGGGGAGCCTGAGGCAGCTGACGTCGATGATACTGTTTCACTCGTCACTTCGCCTTTCATCGGTTTGTAAATAAATAAATTGGAAAATTTAAATTTATTCTCAAATCCGGTTTCGAAGACGGCAAGATGCGTGTGGTGAGGTGGAACCGGCAGGAGCTGGCGGCTCGCCTGGTTGAGTTGTTGTCGAGCTCACGCCTTGCCTTCTTCCATCGGCGGGTGCGAGCCATGCGTGCTAGCATACGGAGAGATCCCATAGTCGCTATATGCTGGCGGCCCTCGTTCACTGCGGCGACCATCGCGAGAGCGACCCCGGTCCCGGGAAGGCGCTACGGGTGTTCTGCGCGTATCTGGGAACTCATCGCCATTCATCAGTCTCTCGTCGATGGAATGTCGCGACCGCATGATGTCAGCGTAGTTTTGTCCCTGCCAAAATGTGCCAACATGCGCAGCGCTCAGTGCGTCGAATGCAACACAGACCAATGCCACACAGTCCAATGCCACACAGCCCGCGCCCGTCGCCTTGACTGAGCAAGTTGCACACCCGACTCTACAGAAGCATGAAAACAACTGACCCCTACGGTCACGGACGACATGAGCACGGGCTCGCGGTTTGCGCCTGGTCCTCGTGGGTCAGATCCTGATATGCCAGCCGTGCCTAGGCCACGCAGTATCTGCACGTTTGATGATTCACACATCCATCAAGGCATGTCAGGTGGTCATGACGAGGAGGCTACAATGTGCAAGCGGGCATTAACTAGGCACTGAGAACCTTCAAAATCTCTGCTGTTTGCTGTTTGATGTTGTCAATGTCAGCTCTCATTTCCTCTGACTGTCTCTTGACGTCTGCCACCGACTGGGCAAGGCTGACATCAGAAGATTGCGTCAGGAGTGGCATCGACGGCTGCTCAGGTCCAGTCGATCTTGTCCGCACCAAAGAATGCATCATCCTCGTAATTTCTTCAGCCTGTAAGAGCATGAACATGCATGCAAATGAGAGAGCAAGTGTGTGTGTGTGCAAATGCGAGTGCGTGCATACACGCATACATGTACACAACGGCACACTTGAGCGTGCATGCGCGTGCCCGCATACGTGCCTGCACGAGTGCGTGCGCGCAAGAGCACGTGCGGATGCAAGTAACACACACAGGGTGAGTAAACCAAACCAAACAAATCAAACAAATAAAGCGGCAAGTGCTCGAGGTACCTGGGCTTGCCGGGCAGCGGCCACATCTGCACCCCGTGCCCGTGCCGCTTGCTGCCTGCGTCGCTCGGCAACAGTCTTGAGCGCGTCCTGCGATTGGCACGACCGTGGAGCATCAGCTGAACACGATGCATGCGGATGCCTGCGGACGAACAACACCAAAAAAGAAATTTACCGCAAGCTGCTGTCTCAAAGGCTTGATTTTGTGTTCTGCTCCCGGATTCATCTGATTTGATTTCGAAAATGCATAGACGGATCTCACTCAGCAGTGCCAAGAACAGGAAAGTGGCTGCGTCTTCAGCACGCCGACTTTTGCTTCGAGACATCAAGACCCACGCTGGACATCATGCACGCGCGCTGTCCTGCAAGCATGTCTGACCTTGCGATGGAGGAAGGCGCCCAATAATATGGTGTCTCTGCTCTCAAATTGTCCTGCAACGCGCCCACCGACAATGAGCCAATTGTCAGGGGACGATTCAAGTACGCGTGCACAAACACCAATGTCTTCGTCTTTCCCGTGCGTATTCACTATGGACCTTGTGGATTATAATAATTGCTGTCGTCAACGGCTCTCCCGTACTTGCCGATCTCTGGCGGCTCTAGGAAGTCGAATGTTGAGTAAAACTTCACGAAGGATTTGATTGCTTCGTCGTTTCTGAACAGGTCTGTTCGTTGAAAGATGAAAGCAAAAGTCAGAACTGTTGACTTGCAATTTTTTTTGGATTTTGCGTGTGCGCTGACCTGAAGTACAAACAAGGAAGAGGGAAGGCCATACCAGTACTTCGAAGCTCCATAAACCCCACAGACGATACGGCTTCCCATCCTTGAAGCTCTGCAGAAAAAGTCCGCGTCAGCGAGCAAAGGCAAGGAAAAACTCTGCTCTGTCCCAAGCACATAATACAGTTGAGACCGTGTCCAAGCTTTGCTGCGTTGGGCCAGCGACATGTAATTCCTTGAGCCGCCGCTGAGACACATACATGGGTGAGATCGACGCACAGAGCTAAAAGCATACGCGCGCACACACACACAATAAATGCACACACACACGCACAAGCATACACACACACTTGCAGACATGCTTTACACCACACACGATTGCACATGCATGCATGTTCGTTCGGCTTTCTAGCTGAGATCACGAAAAAACCGGTGATAGCCCCCCAGATGTCATGGAAAAATTCGCCTTCCGTGTTCAATTGTTCTATGGACTTGCGGACTTTCATGTATGCCTCCACGATAATGGCGAGCAAGAAGTTCAAGACGAGAAGGAAGAGCACCATTAAGTAGAGCACAACAAAAGCCTGTGTCCACGAGAATTTCAAACGTTTAGATCATGCATGCAGGTGTTCGACGACACCTGCATGCGGGATTCCGCAAATTTTGCGGGATTCCGCTTTGCGACAGTGCTTTGCAAATGAGTGATTCCATGTGCGTTTTGACATCTTTGCGAGAGTGCTTTGCAAATGAGTCCCGATACTCCTCACAGCAATCTTCTCTTGTAGGAGTCAAGACGCTGACACCACCAGCCGCGACCATCCATCCATCAATCTAATCGTCGCTGGCGAATACACAACAGATGAGGTAAAGACAAGATCAAGGGAGACCTGTAGCTCGCGTGGAAGCTGCGGATCATTTGCCCAGTTTGAAACAAATTCACCAAAGAGCATCTGAAATTCAGTTTGAAGAGTCCTCTCGAAGCTTCCAAACTCCTGCGCACACAGTGTGTATGACGAAACACGTGTCGATTAGACGCACCCAACACACTGTACTCACGTTGTGGGGGAGCATAGGAGAGCAAAATAAAACACGCAAATATGCAATCACCTCAAGAGTGTTACCAAATCGCCAAGTCCCAATGCCGGCAAAGCACAACATTAGAATGCAAGTCAGCAAGGCAGTGTGCCAAAGATCATCTGCACAAAAGAGGGTGAAAATGTGAGAACATCTTTCGTTGGAACTCGTTGCAGACATCCTTGTCAGCACTGCAGATGGGCACAGCTCAAGGACTCGGGATTTGAGTGCCTGTTGCGTTGGCCACGGTGCCGGTCAAAAGCGCCAAGCGAGGGTGCAGGCTTGTACACTGTATCACCTGTAGCCCAGCATGCGAACGTCAAGGGCCTTTATTTCGTGCAGTTTGTCTGGAACCCACTTTTCTACACAAATGAGGCAGCGGAATTACCCGAAGCAGATTGACGAGCAAAATGATGTTGCAAAGAATATTGTTGAAATTTTCTTTTGCGATTAGAGCCATCAGGTCTTTGATCGTGTCAAAAAACCTCAACGTCTTCTCCTGCAATGTTTGTGCATGCATCGTCAGGTATCGCTGAGGGTTCTTTACGCATTCAAGGAATAACATTTGGCGACGATGCGCGATGATGTAAATCATTTCCTAGATTTCATAGTGCCCCACAATTCGTCTTCACATTTGGTGCTCTGCCCAAGTAGAGGCAGGGTTGAGGCATGAATGGAGTCGTGATTAAAGCTCATGCACAAGAATACCTGAAGAAGTACGTTGGGGCTAGACCAAGGAATGCCCTCAAGACTATTCAAGATTAATGCAGTAGATTGCGCGCTCATTGGCTTCTGCTGAAACATGAGGCAGACGTACACGACGACCATGGCAGCGCACACAAAGTCAACAGCAGGTTCCAGCAGCTTCGATACATCAAGGGTCTCTCCTTTGATGCGTGCGTCCTTGATGAGATGAAAAACGGTCAAAAAAACGTCGAGAAGCATGACCATGATGTTAAAGAGGACTAAACTTTGTGCAACGAGATACTGCTTCAGGAAATCCCCTTCAAGAATTCCATAGTGCGACACCGTGACCGAAACGACTGCTTCCGGACCCGAGAAATCTACAGAAATGAGGAGAACTGAGCAAAGGGGCGGTTGGAAAAGCAAGATGAGTCGAAATGCAGTAATAAAGCCCCAACACATGACAGGCATGCCAGGTTACAATAGTTTTTTTGATTTCGACAACAAAGTCAATCAGAGCTCATATCAAGTGCATAGAGTACAAAGGAACCAATTCTACTGGCTGTTTTCTATATAAATATCGCACCTGTGACCAGACCGGAGACAGGTGTGAAGAAGACAAAGGAAACTTGAGCCATCTGTGTAGCGCTGTTGATGAATGTAGAAGTCGGCGTGATACCATTACGATAAACAAAAGCATTATCAGCAATCGAAGACAGGAAGTCTGCGTAGCCAGTTTCACCGTTCAAAACGGTGGGGTCAAGCCCGAAGAAGGTTGTGTTGCTTCCTGCAGTGTCCAAACAAGACATAATCGACTCCACTGAATCCAAAATCTGGCCATCGCAATTGTAAACAGAGGCATCGCATTTGTCTTGCACCGCTCTACTGTGCATCTTGTACAGGAATTCGCTACTGTAATTGAAGGGACATTGCGTGGTCTTTTGTGCCATGGTCTGAAAAAGGATGGGCGCCGCCATTAGAGTGGAGCGCCCGACGAACTCCGTCTTTTCAACAGGCACCCTGGATTCCTTTCTGACCCTATCCGAGCTAGGCGGACCCCTGCGGACGGCCATGTGATGTGCATGCAAGTTGTACTCTTCCTGCAGTTCTTTCGCGGAGCGGAATCTAGGTATGAGCATGATGGGGCTAATCAGCAGGGGGGTATTGACTTCGATTCCCTTGAAGAACGCCGCATGATCCCCCTCGCGGAAGTCCAAACCATCAATTTCCGAAATAACTCGCGAGTTCTGAATTACAAAACTCTCCGTGGATCCCGCGCCCCCTGACCCCTGACCCTGACCCCCCCCATTCTCCGTCTCTGCGACATGGAACTTGTTGGAATATGATACAAAATTCCAGTCAGATGGACTTAAGTCTTGTAAAAACGATTGCTTCTTCACTGGTTCACCGTCTGAGTCATAAGATCGCAAATCGATCGTGTTATAGGTCCAATCCGCCATCTTACTCATGGCGAAGTATGGTTCGGGCGGAGAAATGCTGTGAAGAAGAGAGATATGCGGGAAAAACTTGCCAGAATCGGAGAGCGATGAAGAATCGACGGCTTTTACCCAAAAGGCCACCGAAAAGCCGTCACTTGTTTTCAGCTTTTGCGAGAACTCATTGACAGCGTTCATGTTGAAGGCGCATGAATCATCGATCGCCTCCTTGAGAACCTCGCACTCCGTCAAATTGAGATGAGCACCTTCCGCCACGCCATCTTGAAACACAGCATCTAACCAATGAAAGATTGCCTCGTCATGCTCTTCACTTACACCTCTACCTCCAAGCGAACCAGTTCTTCCACCCGCCATCCATAATTTGCACTCTTTTACGACATCATCTGCATCTATATGATGCCCAAGACAAAGGGTTCCATTCGCATGCTTTGGCATCATCAGCCGAATCCTGCAGATTTAAACACAGCATTCGCTCAGTCTTTTGCAGCATGCTTATGATTGCATGAGCAAGACATGATTCGAACGCGTGCATGCCCACTCTAACACGAACGCTGACACTCGCACACCTGTCCCATGTGAAGAAAATATCGTCAGCCCCCTCGTTGACACCACCGAAGCATTCTTGCTTGCTGCCGCACGATGTTGGACAATTTTCTGCCGCTTCTTTCAGCTCGCATACTTTTTGCTTGATCCGCTTGGCGTTGAAATACCACTGTATTGTATTACCGGTGCGCGTTATCGTCAAATACTTTCCGCCTCTGATGCACATAGCTTATCACTTGGTGTTTCATGGTGACAGCGCCATGCACACAGGACTTTCACCCTTTCGGGGACTTGGATCTACTCATTTAAATAACTTGCCTGACAATCATGGTCCTGGCCATCCTTCCAGACTTGATCAGATAATTGCATGGAGTCCGAGGGCAGACACTTGAAGCTGGATCCCAGTCGTTCTGCGGCACCAACATCCGCAATCATGGAAATCTCTTCTAATGAGAGAGGGCCGTCGGTTCCGTGCACGTACATTCGTACGTCAGCCAACGACAAGGCCCCCCAAAAGTTTCCGTCCTCTGTTTCAGAACCCCACGTAATTGTTAGGATCAAGCATTTGCAGTGCGAGCTGCAGGTGTACACGGCTTGGAGATGAGAGCACAAGAACACAAGTGCTTTTTCAAACAAGAAGCTGTTGTTTTTGAGAAAATCAGCCTGACCGTTCACGTAAAGCTCCTTGCCTTCATCAATATCCATTTCTGAGACCGGAATCAGCGATGGACCTTCGATCCCTAATGCGCCATCCAGGAAGAACCTCATTGTATCGGTGTCTTCGTCGAATTGAAAGGTAATATGGCGCCACATTTTGTCGCCCTTCAAGTGGTACTTTGGCGGAATCCCATAATCCTCGAAGTACCAATACTCGCCATCGTACAAATCTGTTTCGGCGTCTGCGATAACAACACATACCCAGTGGCACAAGTCACTGAATTCGAATTTGAATACTGGAGCAGGCTATGTTGCGCAATCACGTTCACGCAAGTCGATCACCAGAAACTGCAGAATACACCAACAAGATTTTCACACACACGAACCATAAAATTCGATGTAGCACGCATTCTCCTGAATGTAAATGCCTCCCCATGCAAAGTAGAAGGGCCCCACTTCGCACGCAGCGTCAATGCAGGGGACGTGTCGATACCAAAAAGTGAGTGTCATGCCTGCTCAAGTCATGTGTTTAAGTCATGTGCAAACCTGCGTCACACCACCGACAAACAAGAAAGCGATAAAACAAGATTTTGTGAAGTGATCACAAAAAATGCGCACCCAACGAGTTGTGAAAAAACATTCGCATGCTGCAGGCTCAAGGGCTCGTGTTTAATTCTCGCCTGTCCCGGCGAAAGTCGGCAATTCCTCCGTGTAAGTGCCGAATTCCCCGTCTTCAGTTTTAGACAAATGATAGGGTCCTTCAAAAATTTGGTAGAAGGAGCGTCCCGCAGCATCACTTGTTGTGACATGCGAATGGCTGGTTTCGTTCCAGCTTTCGGGAACGAATTCTGAGCCGTCATATGATGGCATTCGAGGTGCATAATAGTTTTCAAATGGTTGTTCATCGGCTGCCTGTGCGACTTGGGCAACCTCAACCATCTTTTGCCGACTATCAACAGATGATTGCACAGCAGCAATAGAGTCGTCAAGTGATCGTTTAAGCGCAGGCAGATCGCCCTGCTCCACGTCCATCGCTTGAGAACCCTGTTCACAGCATGTAGTTACATATCCTGTGCAGCCAAGCGCACCCAGAATCGCCTCGTCGGCGGGTCGACAGCAAGGCAAAAGAGGCAAGAAAAAAACCAACCGTTGAAATGTCGCCCAGCGTGGAGCCAAATGCGTAGATCTCTTCGACGTTTGCAAATGTCAGAGCTCGTGGGTAAAAGCGCAGCTGTCCGAGATCCATGTCCACATCTCCGACGAGGACTCCGGCTTGATTATTGAAACAGTCAGTCACGACACGTGGTAAACGCTTTGTTCCCAGCAGTTCGATATCTCGATAAAACGCGACATGGGATGAATTTACGATGACGGTGAGGAGCGCATACGTTTCAGGCGCAAAACTGCCTCGGCCTTCGAGCACCCTCGTCTGCACTGTCTGGCCGTTCATTTCGCTCGCGGTCGTCGGAAAATAATCGTGTGCACCCAGATGCAGTTGAGCACCCGATCTGTGCAACATGCACAAACAGACAAGACTCATTCACAAAAGGCACTTTCGCAACTACTGTCTTTTGCTGATGATGACAGTTCGACTCGGTGTCGATGATGACAGCTCGACGCTGTGTTGCCACCGTCCGCCAAGCGGTATAGCTTGGCGAAGACACTCAAAACGTTGATAGCCGCACAATGCTGTTGCAAAGCATATTTCTCGCACAAAGCTACCGCAGAGCGAATGCGTGTGTCGTGATGTGTAGAGATTCCTGTAGGAGTAACAATAATAAAAACAACTCTCTTTCTTTCCTGTTGCCCTGATGCGCGCGCGCGCGCACACACACACACATAGCACCTGGCATCAAGGTACCAACCCCAGCACGTTAGGTCGGAAGTTTGAGAGGGCCGCTTACGAATCAGATATCCACCACCAAAGGTGCGGGTCGTTTTGATCCAGCAAGTAAACGAGAAGGACGGCGTTTGAATCGAAAGATCGAAACCACCCATCTGCACGGGCTTTGAAAAAAAAACGAGGTCGCCGATCAATTGTACGTCGCCGTGTGTCTTCGTGTCAAAGTATCGCGAAGATAGGACGAAAAAGTTCTTGGATGCTTGTGAGAGCATGGGCAAACGCTCGACAAAAGCCTCTCGTGAATTGATTTGATACAGCCCTTCGAAGTCAAAGGCGTGCTCTGCTCCAGGGCCCGATGTTAGCGAGACATCCTGGGGTATCACGCCCGCCCCCACAAAAGCGCAGCGTGCACACAACGCAGCAGCGGTGACGATAAGGACCGCGGGCGTCGCGCTGGCGTCAGCTGAGGCGTGCAAAAAATGACAGGCATGCTGCAGGACGAGGCCGGCGGGACGGGCATCAAGGGGCTCTCACTCAGCGTGTTGTAGATCCCGCGCTGTGCGGACGGATCCCCCGTGAACATCTGGGCAATGAGCAGCATTCCGAAAATGGCGGACTGGTTGACCAATCGGAACAACCCGCGCCGCAGCGAGTCTTCAAAGAGCAGGCGCTCCGCAAGGTTGTGGCGATGGAGGCGCTTGCAATATTTTTTCCTTACCCACCGCTGCAGCTTCACCAGCGGTTGCACCTGCACGCGGCCCACGAGGGCCCGGGCGCAGGCAAGCGGTCACTACACATTGGGGCCTGCCCCGCCCACTGCGGGGCGGTGCCTGCGCAGGCCCAGGGCCAGCACGGAGCGTGCTAGTTCCGCGGGCGGGGCGGGGCGGCAGACCTCGTGAGCGCCCATCTCCACCGAGTGTCTATGCTGGTTGACATTGTGAACGGCTGAGTGCCACATGCCTGCGGGAGGGCGTCCTGCGGCACCGCGTGCTGCTGTCACAGTGCTGTGATGGGTTTGAACAAGCTGCGGTGGGACTGAACAAGCGTGGTTTTGGGCCGGGGCCTCAAAGGGACCGTGACTTTGGAACTTGGGACGACGTGACCAGGGACGTTGAATGCAAAACTGGGACCAGGACCCGCCCAGGCGATGGTGCGCCTCTCCGGGGCGCTCTCGGGGGCGAGGAGGCGGGTTCCGACCTGGAAGAGGGGCTACGACAGCAACGACGACGGGCTGTCGCCCTCCCCGCCCCCGCCCGAGCAGCGGGGCGCCGTCGGCAGCTCAACGCTTCACCAGCACATCTCGCCCCTGGGGCCACGGCGCGCAGGCGAGAGGAATGGACTGGCTGTGCCGTCGGGCAACCTTCGCGAGAGCATCTCGGCACTCGGCAGGGCAAACAGGGCGGCGCTCGACAAGGTGGACAAGGTGCTGCGCGGCGAGTCCTTCAACGCGGTCGAGTTCGAGTCGACGCACCCCATTTGGAGCGCGTCTCCGCGCGGCGCCGAGAGAGTCGAGGCAACGGCTGCCGACAGCGTGCGTGCCGAGACAGAGGAGGCCCAAAAGACCGAAGCGAGCCCCAAAGCTTTGCTGCGTCTCCTGGTGTCTCAAGGACGCCACGCGGGTTCCCTGTTTCCCTTCCGAACACTGTTACGGATGTTCATGACAGATGCCCAGGAGCGGGCTTTTGGCTTTTGGAAGATTCGCGCTCGAGTAAAGCTGCAGGTGCTGAGTGCGGGGGGCGTTGCGCTGTCTTCACTAGGCGCGTGCAGCTGCTGCATGATGCATGCGCTAAAATCTCTGAATCCCTCTGTCCGACGTCAACACTTAGGTAACGGCCAAGGTAGAGAAGATGCTGCAGCGGCTGGTGAATCGCAGTCAATTTGAGATCAAGGCGTTGCAAGCATGGGGCTCACTGGCGTCCGAGAAGAGCCTGCTGAAGCGAAAATCGGCTAGATTTGCACTCTGGCGTGAGCATACGGCCAAAAACAATTCATGGGTTCGATGGATGCGCCAAGTTCAACCCCAGGGCGAGGCGGTAGCCCGGATGATAAAGACCAGACTTCTCAAAGCCTTGGCTCGTTGGAATCATCAGTCTGCTGTGGTCTGTCTTGCTGCATGGCGTCAGCGAGCGCAATGTCGCAAGCGATTGGAAGCACAAGAAACCAGCACTATGCTACGCGTGCGGACACGCCTGCTGCGAACGATTTACAAATCCTGGGAAGACCAAGTCCAGTCGACAATGCAACTCAAGGAGCATGCTCGCCGCCTAGGTCGGCGGCTGGTCACGACATTAATGGTGCGGGCTTTTGAAACTTGGTTCGTTTCGGCAGGTGAAGAGGCGCAATTGAGAAACAAGGCCTCAAAAGTGGTCAGACGCATTATGGGCCACACACTGGCAAAGGGCTTCGACAGTTGGCGCGATGCTGTCAGAAAAAGAAAGAACCTCGCGAGCACGGCCACAAGGGCGGTGCACACGTGCATCAACAGAAGGCTAGCGCGTGCGCTTCTTCAATGGAAGAGCAATGTGATGGAGAGGCATCAGTTGTTAATGGTGCGGGCTTTTGAAACTTGGTTCGTTTCGGCAGGTGAAGAGGCGCAATTGAGAAACAAGGCCTCAAAAGTGGTCAGACGCATTATGGGCCACACAC
>Ga0115006_10003165_pt1 | contig 11096 bp, 2 predicted proteins | sample ArcOceMetagenome_3_FD_88943 | JGI IMG/M metagenome (GOLD analysis project Ga0115006, IMG submission 88943) | Marine eukaryotic phytoplankton communities from Arctic Ocean - Arctic Ocean- Svalbard ARC20M Metagenome | ecosystem: Environmental > Aquatic > Marine > Oceanic | place: Arctic Ocean...
CCGCGTCCGCGTCCGCCGACACGGCCGACGACGCGGCGTCCACGTCCCTGCTCGAGTCGGCCTTCGCGCTGCTCGCCACGGCCACGGACCCCGGGGGGCGGAACCTCAAGAGCCAGGCGGCCGCGCAGAGGTCGCTCGGGGAGGGGCCGAGCGGCGACCTCCTCACGCCCCCGTTCCCCATGGACATATCCTTCGGCGACACGGTGGCGTGCGGGACCCCCAGCCCGTCGACGGCGAACGTGTCGTACCTGCGGGACCACGGGTTCTACACCGAGTTCGCGGGCGCCATCGCCGGGACCGGCATACTGGACGACGTGCCCCGGGCCCGGGCCGTCATGAACCTGGCCCTCGAGCTCATCCACCCCCGCCTCGTCCTCAGCCCCGGGGGGAAGAGGACGAACGCCGACAAGAGCCCCGACGCCCGGGACATCGTCCTTCGGAACGCCGACGCCGTCCGGCTCGTGCTGGGCCTCGCGACCCGCCTCCCCTCCACGGACGGGCACCGCGGCCTGGCGAAGAACGCGTTCGACGAGCTCCTGCGGCTGTGCGCGAACGACATGGCCGGCTCGTCGCTGGCCCGCCTCGCCTCGAGCGGCCTCTGCACGAGCCTCACCAGCCCGTCGGGCTTCGCCCCCATGCTCGAGGACAGGTCGCACTTCCTGTACTCGCGCTTCGTCCTCCTCCTCCGGAGGATCGCCGCGTTCAGCATGAGCCACAACGACTTCGTCTCGCTGCTCCGGTGCGTCGCCGGCCCGATCCTCGCGGCCGACCAGGACGACGGGTCCGGCGGCGGGGACGCCCCGACGGCGGCGGCGGCGGCGGCGGGCGGGCGGATACGCCTGGCGGTGATAACCTCGTCGGCCAAGAGCAGGAAGCCGCCCGCGGGGCCGAGGACGGAGGCGTGGCAGACCAGGGAGAGCGGCTTCTGCAACCGCCTCGAGACGCTCTCGGTCATCGCCGAGCGGGGCGACCGGGTGGCCCGGTGCGAGGTCGGGGGGGACAGCCTCAACTCCATCGCCATGTACATGCAGAGCGTCCCCCTCGAGGAGCGCATGTACCGGCTCGCCGAGCAGGGCCGGCTCCGGTTCCTCGAGGTCGAGAGCGTCGACGCCAGCGCGCGGGCCGCCGCGGCGGCGTCGGGCGGCCAGGCCCAGGCGTCGGGGAGGGGGGCCGACAAGGCCGACGTCTGGGCCCCCCTCGTCGGGACGGGCTTCACGTTCTGCGCGTGGATGAGGCAGCACCACCCCGTCAAGGATGGCAGCCAGGCGAGCCTCTTCGTCTTCGACATCTCGAGCCCGCCGGTCGAGGAGGCCGACGGGTCCGGCCGGGCGCGGTACGGCGGGGGCGGGTCCGGCCACGAGTTCTTCTCGTTCTGGTACGACATACCCGGCCAGAGGTTCTGCGTCCTGTCGTCGTCGAACAGCCGGGGCGAGCCGACCTGCTTCCCCGTCTCGCCCCTCCCCGCCGGCGTGTGGCACCACATCCAGCTCACGTACCACGCCCCCAAGCGGGGGCTGCTGGGGCGCAAGGCCACGATCAACCTGTACATCGACGGCAGGCCCGTGGAGTCCGACGCGCGCGTCGAGGCGTTCAACCTCCCGCCGACGGCGCGCGTGCACATCGGCGTGCCGAACCCGGTGCTCGCGAGCAGCGGCATCGTTAGAGGATCGATGCCCACGTGGGACCTCGGGCCGACGCAGCTCGTCTCGTCCGTGCTGACCCTACGCGACGCCACGGCGATGTACACGGCGGGGCCGGAGTTCCCCGGCCTGTTCTGGGGGGACAGGCCGCAGAGGCTGTCGCTTGCCGCGGCGGCCACGGCCGCGTTCGTCATGCTGGCCGAGAACGGCGAGAAGGGGAGCGTCGCCGGGGCGCTCCGGAGGAGGAAGGTCCCGAGCATGGAGGCCGTGGGGCACGTCATGAGGGAGAGGGGGTTCGGGGGCGGTCCCATCGCCGGGCCCGAGTCCGACTCGCTGTCGGCCGTGGGACTGCTCTGCAAGCTCTCGCCCGAGAGCGTCGTGTTCGGCTTCCGCGCCTGCTCGTCGAGCAACGGCGTGCGGAGCCAGGCGAGGAACTACGCGAGGAGGCTCCTGAACGTCTCCAGGATCAACACCAACGTGGCGGTTTCCACCGACGCCGTGGTCTACGGGTACTCGAGCATAATATCGCCGAACTGCTTCGCCGACAACGTGCAGTGGATCGGCGGGCCGAACATGCTCATGCCGATAATCAACGCCGCGCAGTCCTCGTCGACCATGGCGCTGTCCCTCAGGATGATACGGGAGAGCGTCAGGAGGCACCCCCCGAATTTAGAGATGCTGCAGGCCGGCGGGGGCTACCGAGTGCTCGCGCTCCTCTTGAGACAGAAGCGGATAATGGATGTCAGCGTCCTCGATCAGTGTTTCGCGTTTGCCGTCCACGGGTTCGTCCCCGGCTTTCAGGACAAGGATTCGTCGAAGAGCAAGAGCGGGTCGAAGAATGAATCTGGACCCCTCTCCAAGGTCGCCACCCACCGGTGGGTCTTCGCAGACTTGGATGCCATGAAGTACCTCCTCCTGAATCATCAAGTTTGGGATTTGAACGGGGCGGGGCCGGAGTTGCCGTTGCGCCTCCTCACGTACTTCAATGGACTGGTCGTCGCCCACTCGACGCACGCGGCGTTCAACTCGAGGCGACTGCATTTGCTCGGTATTATTAGATGGACGCTGCACCTCATGCTCGAGGCCACTGAACTGTTCGCTGCTGGCGCCGATGGCGAGCTTTTCGCCTCGAAGGACGATGGCGGCGCTCTGGATGTCAACCCGAGCCGAAGGACGGCCGCGACCGCCGCGCTCAAGAACGGATGGTTCGGCAAGCCTATGCTAGTCTCGAGGGTTGCGTCTGGTTCCGATCCGGGCAATGATATGCTCCTCAGCTGCAAGACTCTACTAAGGCGCGTGCTGACTTTCATGCTGACGCCTGGCGACTTGGAGGCGATCGCCGGCGCTGCCATCTATACTGTATCAATCACTGGGGGTATTCCGCCGGAGTCGGACCAGGTCAATGCGAAGATGCAGCAAGTGAGGGATGCTGGGCAGGAGAAACTCGCGCCGGGGGCTGTGGCACGAGTCTACCTGCTCCGTCTTCTGGAGGAGTTAGTTGTCGATGGTGTGAATGAAATTGTGACCGACGACGCGAAGGGCGCTGACCCCGAGGGCCAGACCGAACCAAGTGTCGAACCCCACTCCGGTGGCGGTGCTAGCTCAGGGTCTTTGGGCCAAAAGGGCAGGACGGGATCTCGATCTTCGCAGCAAAGCGCGCGCGGCGATTCTACTCAACACCCGAAACACCAGGAGGCTCAGATTTTCCTCTCGGCATTCGCCGGCATACTGACTCCCGTCTGGTTCGCGTGCATACTCGAAGGCTGCAGAGAAGAAGCGTCGGCTTCGGCCGTTCTGCGGTTAATGATCCTCATGATACAAAACTCGCGTAAATTTGCCATGTCGTTTGAAGAAGCGGGGGGGTTCGCCCCGCTCGTGTTGAGCATTCCCAAGTTTTCGACGTGTCCGAGCATCATCCTTTCCATGCTGAGCCACCTGTTGCATGCACCGATCCTGCATTTGCCGTGCTTCGCGACATTGGAAACGAAACAGCTTTGCGATGTATTCGACGCGGAAAGCGATGCAGCCGAATTGATCACGGAGGCACAGCGGAGCCGGCGCGCACATTCTGATCCATCTTGCGGAATCTTCGCCCTCCTCGCAGAGTGTCTTGGTCGCAACATTCAACTTGCATCCTTTGACAACGAGATGGGTCGCAAGGCCCGCAACACCAACGAGGCGGTCCTGCAACTCCTGAGCCACAGGCATGCATTTTCTCCGCCCTTTCAACAGTTCTGTCGCACACCCGACTTCTTAGAGCCGTTGGCCCAAGCACTTTGCCTCGTCCACGACGAGAGGTTGCAGAAGATGCAGAGTGCTGCGTTCGGCGAGAGCGATGGTGGTGAGGACTCAGGGGAAACCAACAACCTTGGCGACGGAGACTCGACGAGAAGTGGTGGCGAGTATTCTGTCACGTCTAGGACGAACTCAAAGGATTCCGCTGACGACGACTTCGTCGAGTGGCCATCAGATGACGGGAAGAGGGTAAGCGGACTCGCGAGACGCGGCAGTTTGAAGGTAGCCCTACACTCCGAGACCCCGACAGAACGTTTCGTTGGCAAAGCAGACGAAGATCAGGGCAGCGGGATTGGAATGGTCCAGCTTCTGCATCTTGTTCTATCACATGCTGTCTTGCAAGGACCGCTTGCTGCCCCTCTCGTCAGTGCTCTCTTCAGATCGTTCCCTATTCACGCTTCGCCAGACCAAGTCGAGGCGTTTCATCTGGTTCTAATCGAGCATTGTCGATCGGTTGTCGAGGACACGTTGCAACGTGGGGAGCCAATCGCGATTGCAAACTGCATCGGCATGAGCTCCGTGCTGCTGGATAGACTCATGGCTGGATTTTTCACGTCGGAGCCAGTTTTGGAGGCCGTGAACATTGCCATGCTAACCTTAAATAGCCTGACTTCGAGCGGGACATACGCATCACGCACACTGGCAAACGTGGATCAAAATTTGTTGGTGGCTGACACAGCGCACATCGCTCGACTAACGTGTCTGACGGCTATCCAACGAAGTCGTCCGATGGGCGCTTATGACGAGGGCGACGACGATTTGAAGCTTGCCGTGCTGTCGAAAATTGGCGAGTTTATGAGGCAACTCTTATTAGTCCCGTCCAATCTTCTCGGAGGGCAAGGCACGATGAGGAAACAAGGCGGCTATCCAACTCCCGCGCCGAACAGCCGTTTCTATCCGTTGTGGCAGTCAGCAAGTTTATCTCGATGCTGTCCTCCTTCCGTCGTGTGCACATATCCTGACCTGACCATCGTTGAGGAACCAGATCGTGCCTTCGTCGTGTCTCTGATGGCGGACATTCACAGTATGCTTCTCGATGATAGGAGAGACATACGAGAGCAAGCAGTTGTAGTTGTTGTGTCGCTTCTGCAGAGGAGGCGTGGCATCATGTCAGAACTCCTCATTACTGACATACCGCGGGGAGACCACCGCATGGAAACCGTGGACCTAATGAATCGCGGAGGATTCGGGGCGCTACTTGTGGCCCACGAGGCAACGACCATTGCAGAGAACGCCAACTCGGGCAACAACTCTATGCCAACGAAGGCCAACATGAAATATGCGTCATTCTTTGAGTGGTTGGAAAGGAACCAAGAGCAAGTCGCGGCTGTATTTCACGGGATCCATGTCCAGGCATCACGAATGGCGCTGACCACCGATGTCGGTGCGGCGACTCCCGAGGAGGCAATCGAGAATGAGCAGAAAGTCATGCTTTTGAAACTCACCTCTCAAGACTCGTCAGATAGAACAATCCTTGGGGGGCTCGAGCGTGCCGAGCTCGCTCAACGCTCACATGATGCTACTGCGGAGAGCCACTCCCTATGGAAGAGACAGGGTTTTGACGACCTTTCGTCCGGTGCGATGCAGTGGAAATTTCTTCTCCGTCAGCTGAAAGGGTCCTGCTCAATCTGGGAGGGTGGATCGACTGTTTTCGACGAGTCCTGTTTGTTCGCCAAGTCTGCACTTATCGCATCCTTACTTAAGAAACGCCCTGAAACCGAGAACGAGGAGCAGGACACTGCAGCTGTGTCGTCAAACATCACAGTCAAACGATGGAAACTTGACCTCACTGAGGGTTACGAGCGTCAACGGCGTAGATTACTTCCAAATTACGAATTCCATGGCTTGTATAATATTGACGAGAAGGTTGACAATGTCAAGTACGTCGATGAATCTGGATTACACGCAATCCAGGATGAAGATGAGGCCCCAGAGAGCGCCGGATCTGTGGAAGATTATGCTGTTCGTGAGAACTCCAGTGCCATTATCACACCTGAAATGGAAGTCACTGCTGACTTGCTCAAGAAGATGAACCTTGAGAAGATGCACGAAGACGAGGATGAAGAGGACGAGATAATGGACGATGACTTCACTGGCGAAGATACTGTTGTTCTGCACACCCAGGCCGTCTGTGCCGAGGACGAGAGCATCCAACCCGCCAAGTCAGACGACAAGAAAGATTCTAAGGCTGGTCAGGTAGAAAACGACTCCAAGGAAACTGACGTTGACAAAACAACCGAGGGGGAAGAAGTGGATAAAAGCAATGTCTCCGCGTCTAGCTACGATCTAATCACCGGCCTCCTGAAGGCGGGAGACTGGCCGGAGAAGTCGTACAACATCAGTCGTTGCACGGGACTCGAAGTTCGTAAAGCGCTTCTACTTTGGTGTCGGAATGCCATTTACGTCGTTGATGGTTTCGAACAGACCGACGGAGAGGGCCTAAAGGGCAAAATAAAACGTCTGAAGAAAGCCACAACAAGCTTCCAAGTGAATATCCGCCAGCATAACTCTGATCACAACGACCAGCCCATCACTGATAAGTCGTCCAATAAGGCCAAGGATAAGACGTCGCAGGACTCGACCGAAGAGGAGATAACCTATCAACATCGTAGCCAACGGATCGCCTTCACTGATCTCTACTCCGTCTACCGTCGACGGTATCAGTTGCAGCAAAACGCCCTTGAGTTCTATGATGTCAATCGAAATGGTACTCTCATTGCCTTCTCGTCGCACGATGAGCGCGAGGAAGTCCTTTCAAAGGTCCTGTCCTCGCCCCTGCCTAGTAGTATTTTCAGCTCCAGTGCGCTTGGAGGCAGTGGGTCAATCAACTACAAGAAGTTCATGAACAATCTCAGAGCTAAGATTACGTCACAGTGGACCCAAGGAAAGATGACCAACTTTGATTTCATCATGCATATGAATTCGTTTGCGGGTAGAACTTACAACGACTTGACACAGTACCCAGTATTTCCCTGGGTTCTCGCCGATTACGACAGCGAGGAAATAGACCTAAACGACCCCAAGGTGTATCGCAATTTTTCAAAACCAATGGGAGCTCAGAACGATTCCAGGGTCCAACAGTTTCGTGACAGATATGAGGCACTTGAACAGAGTTATGAAATGGGAGAAGGGCCGCCCCCATTCCACTACGGCACCCATTACTCATGCGCTGCTTATGTGCTTTACTACCTGATGCGCCTTGAGCCATTCTCGAGACTTGCTTTGTCACTACAGGGCGGCAAATTTGACGTGGCCGATCGACTCTTCCACAACATCGGCTCTAGTTGGAAGAGTGCTAGCTCGGAGAATCTTCAGGATGTCCGTGAATTGATCCCGGAATTCTTCTACCTTTCAGACTTCGTCGTGAACAATAACATGTTTGATTTCGGAACGACACAGTCTGGAAAGACCGTGCATGATGTGACGCTGCCTGCCTGGGCAAAGGGAGACCCGAAACGCTTCATTAGAATACATCGTCAGGTAAGATGTCTTTTATACCACCTCTTCATGAACGCTCATCTAAAATCATACACGAATACTCCACCCGAAGGCTCTCGAGAGCGACTATGTCAGCAAAAACCTTCATAGATGGCTTGATCTAATATTTGGCTACAAGCAACGAGGTCATGAGGCTGTGACTTCTCTCAACACATTCGTGCACGTCACGTATGAAGGACAAGTTGATCTGGACTCAATAGAGGACCCCGTTGAGAGAAATTCCATCATTGCACAGATACAGAACTTCGGACAGACGCCGAGTCGACTCGAGCGCAGGCCATTTCCTCAGCGGATAGTTGTGTCCGCTATTCGGGGATCGAATTTCGACTTCAATTCTTTACCTTCTCTTGCCAACTTGACTCCACCGTTCTGTTTAGTTGGTGCACCACAACACATATACCTCCGATGCGGTGCTGTAGACACATGCAGGATTGGTATGGCGGGCCAAATAGACTCTTCCGTTGGCGATTTGATGTACACGAAGGGCCAGCTCGTAGGTGTTGGCAAGACCTGCGCACTTATTCTCCCGTCAAAGAAGTATATTCGTTACGGGGGCCCAAACAACGGCGTTAGTGTTCACGTGGCTGTAACTACAGCCCGACATCGCGAAGTGAACAAGGTGTTGAGCATCCACGATGGCATGCATCGTGGTCCAATTACTGTGGCGAAGCCGTCACTTAATGGCTTGTGGCTTGCAACTGGAGGGATCGACTCGACTGTTAGGCTGTGGAAGTATTATGGCCAGAATATGCATCTTCAGGCAACTCTTTGTGGCCATAGCGGCAAGATCACTTGTCTGGATATCAGCACAACTTTTGGCAGCATAATATCTGGTGGAGCGGATGGGAAAATACTGGTCTGGGATTTGCGGACGCTAACGTTTTTGCGTGAACTCAACCATACGTCAAACACTCCCACGACGGCCCATGCGGGCTCTTCGAAGTCATTCTCTGTCAAATCTGTGTCAATCAACCACAAAAATGGGAACATGGTGACGCTGCTTCGCTCAACTCTGTGTGTGTTCGATATCAATGGAAACCTGGTAGCCAAGCAACACCCTGACGAAGTATTCTCTGGCAATCAGATACCCAGCGTTGTCATTTCTACCGATTGCCCGGAATGGATGGAGTTGGGCGTAGTTGCTGTAACAGGGCACATGAATGGCGATGTTCGCCTCTGGGGAATTGACTACGAGAATAAGATTCTCCTGCTGCGACATATTTTGCCGGAGCGTGTGCATTCCTGCCCAATCACTACCCTAAGAGCTACTGGTGAACGGCAGGACACTCTCCTGATCGGTGATGCATCAGGGAAAATGAGTGTCTGTAATACAGTGAAGTTGGACCAGCTCTCTCCTGAAGAACTGCAGTCCATAGCTCCTCATGTTGATGTGGCTACTGATATTCAAAACGGCGAAGAATTTCGATAACTTGTACATTTGATATAAACTAGTAAAACCAAAACCCCCCAACCCCGACTAATCTACCAGATCTATTTAGGATGTCTAAGGGAGCAGTCGAGGAGGGCCCACTGCCTGGCGTCTTGCCTCCTTGGTTGTCTTCGACCAAGATTCCTTTGAAACGGCCACTTGCATCACAGGCCCAGACATCTGTGCAATTCACGCCGATGCCGCCGTGTGACTTAGTGACTTGGCTGTACCTATGTAATGACAGATACTGATATTTCTTGCTGCTTTGGCATCAGTTTAGCTATTACTACACTAGCAGCAGTAGCATGCCACGTAAGGACAGAGCGAAGACGGGAGCAGAGTTTTGGCCCGAATGGTGGTCCATCCCCACACGCAGAAATGAGGGTGGCCTTAACGACCAGAGGGCCACGAAGAGACTCATGGCATTTCTCGGAGAATAGACTGTGCTGAACTGATCCAAGTAAAACCCGCCCTCCACACCCGTGGATCAGTGGGGGTTACACTAGGTGTGTTGATTATTAAGATATTGAAAGGATGGGATAGTTGGAAGACAGAGGATAGTACGATACTAGAGGGAAGCAAGTGGAAGAAGATGGAATAAAGTTTGGAGAAGGAATTAAGTGACAGGGAAGGTGATCCCACCCGCCCGTAGATTCGGGCCTGGGATCACTCTTCAACTGAGAATGTAGTGTAACCACCTGGATAAAGCATCACTCTGTGATAGATCGTTTGTGTTCTATCTCATATACACAACTGAGGAGTAGCTACTCTGTCTTGGCATTTAGCGAAGCCGGTCAAACGGATGGACTGCAAACTTCCGTATCATCACAACGTCACACAAAGACACTAGGAAAGTGAGATTACGTAAACAACATGGGACAATTGAACAAGACTTTTGTACGAAACTCCTTTTCTCCCCAGGAGAACTTATGGAGAATGGAGTCAATTTGACTTGCTAGCTAGTCTAGTGCTAGCTGGTGCGGCTGGTGCCTACTTACTAGGGAGAGAGTGCCTTCAATGATCCTGTTCCAGGTAGCTCATAATCATGCATTATTCGTTCATTATTCGTTCAGTTAGTCTTTCCAAGTCGGGAGGGCTGTCTGCTGTCTGTCACTCAATGACTGCCAGGCCTCTTCGATGATTTTTTGCTTGACCCGAGTGTGCTGTAGAGACTGACTGACGACTGACCTGCGAATTGTTTTAACTACTGTAGTATCGTATGTACACAATTGCTACTTAGGAGGAAACCAAACAATGAATTGGCCGCACTTCTGCCACCACCAAAGGTTCCTCTGCTCTGATTTATGTTATCAATGTGCCAAAATGCCAAAGTGGGAAAAATCCAAGGATGACGGCCAGGGTTAGGAAAAAGCCAACTTCTGGAGTAGAAGTTGGCGTTGTTGAGGTTTGTGGAAGCTGGGAGGAGTAGAAGTTGGGCTTGCAGAGATTGGCAGAAGCTGGGAGAAGTAGAAGTTCGACTTTCAGAGATTAGCAGAAGTTGGAGGAAGTAGAAGTTGGCACTCAACATAAGCTTAGGAGTTGGCGGGAGTTAGCCCTGCGGGGGGCCATTTCTTGACACATAGATTCTATTCAACAACTTGGGCGAATGGAGGATGTATCTGCATCAGAGATTTCTTCCATTGTCAAATCAACTAGCACAGGAGCTACTCTGACCATTTTAGCCCCAATAATACGTTCCAGTTTCTCCTCCAGCACTTGAGCAATTCTTCAACTTGTTCGCTTTTCATCGACGGAGGTATTCCTGCACAACTCGCAACCCATTCTTCACAGACATATACTTTACGAAGAAGGCATGAAAGCATTGCCAAGCGCTCTCGTAGGTTCTGACTCCAAGTCGACTCTAGTACGCATGGGAGATGAAACATTACCAACCAAGTTGAAGAAACGCTCTCAGCCCAACTCGGTAGGACTCCTCCCACTGGCTCTGAATCCACAAAGATCTCCTGGCTGCTCTTCGACCACGCGGTCTACTACAAACACACCTCTCATCAGCCACCCACGCCGCGTTGCCACAGAGAATAGGCGTGGTGTGGGCAGGCTGGGTGGCGCATAGCACATGTGTAGCGCCGCGCCAGGCTTATCTTCCACGCGTCAAGAAGTTCAAATACGGCGCGTCAAAAGCGCGGGAAGTTGAGAGAAGTAGAAGTTGGGCTTCCAGAGATTTGCAGAAGCTGGGAGAAGTAGAAGTTGGGCTTTCAGACACTAACAGAAGC
>Ga0115006_10003166_pt1 | contig 11095 bp, 12 predicted proteins | sample ArcOceMetagenome_3_FD_88943 | JGI IMG/M metagenome (GOLD analysis project Ga0115006, IMG submission 88943) | Marine eukaryotic phytoplankton communities from Arctic Ocean - Arctic Ocean- Svalbard ARC20M Metagenome | ecosystem: Environmental > Aquatic > Marine > Oceanic | place: Arctic Ocean...
CTGTGTAGAGTTAGTGTGTTGAACAACTGTGTTCGAGAACTGAGTTGAAGTTACTCTGTTGAAAACTCTGTCCGCAACACAGCAGCCAACACAGTGTTTGCACCACACAAACCCCAAACACTGTGTTCAACACAGCGATTCAGCCCTAAAAATAGTCAGCAACACGGCAAAAAGTGTGTTTAAGGTGTGTTTTTGATTTACACAACTTTTGCGTGCATTTTGAAATTCTAAGTCATTGTTTTTATTGGTAAAAATGGTGCCCAGGGGCGGATTTGAACCACCGACACGAGGATTTTCAATCCACTGCTCTACCCCTGAGCTACCCGGGCACCGGGATGGACGCATCCATCAGGTATCGGCGTTTTAGGTCACACAAACCGAGGTGTCCAGAGCCATTTTAACCTAAATTCAATGCGACTTGTTTTCGGTCGCAGATAGTTGTTGATATAGTTCGTCTTCTTCCTCCGCGTTGGCTAAAGTGATCGCATATGACCCAGATAACCACTTGGATAGATCAATATCGGCACAGCGCTTGGAGCAGAAAGGTTTGAATGCGATTACGACGGCACGATCACAAATTGGGCAAGTCATTATACACTCCGCAAAATCGCAGCTAAAGGCATGCGTTCACGTTTGCGCTGCAATTCAAATAGGCCCATTGGGGTCCAACCAACAAGGCTGGTTTCAATCGGGTCGTTTTTGAACGAGGCGCGCAATGACTGTTCAACCTGCTTGCGGTGGGTTTTGGACATCGACACAAAATCGACCGAAACCTGCCCACCAAGGCCACGCAGACGCAAGGCGCGCGGCAATGCACGGCAAGCGGCCAGATTGGCCTTTAGGGCGGCCCCTTGCGACGTATCACTGCCAGTGTTTACATCAACCGCGACCATGGCACGGGTGGGTTCGACATACATCGTGCCTTCGCCCAAAATAACCTTGGCACCATCAAGCGCATCAATCTGATCCAGCACGCCCATGTGCTCAAACGATCCATCGTCCGTGACCACATCCCCAGCGCCTGTCCACTCGCGCCATGCGATGGTGTGAGGGCCGTCGCCTTCGGTCAGGGCCTCTGCGGTAGTCCCCGTGGCGTCGGCCATCACAGCGCTAGCCATGTCTTGCATCGCCAAAATATCTTCAGCGATCTCAGACGGATCCGCACCTTCGCATGATGACCGCAGGATAAGTCCGTAAGTATCGTCGTGGACCTCGTGGGCGACTGCGCGCAATGCGTCGCGCACGTCTTCTTCGATAATCTGTCGGCTGATGTTCAGCCCCGGTTTGCCTGGGGTCACAATCGCATAGCGGCTTTTAAACAAGACGCGGTCGGTGACAGGCACAGCTTTGCCATCTTCAGAATAACCTGTGACCTGCACCAACAAAGCTTGTCCGGCGCTAAGCCCCTTGCCTTGGCGCAAAAACGCAGTGCCAGCCTCAGGGAGACGCATCATCATGCCGCCCTGCCCCTTGATCGGACGGTCGCAAATAGCGCGGTAGATTGCACCGGGCCGTGGGGCGTCAGTGTCATCAACCAGCAAATCATCAAGCTGGCCGTCGACCAAGTAGGCCGCTGCCTCAAGCCCATTGATATGGTCAAGAACGATTGTGCGACCCTTCATGGTGCGCCTCCAAATAAGGGGTAACCTGCTGCGGTCAGCAGGGCTGCGGTCTCGGGCAATGGTAGGCCCATGACCGCATGGAATGAGCCGTTGGTCCACGGGATAAACACGCTTGCTGGGCCTTGGATGCCATATCCACCAGCCTTGCCTTGCCAATCACCAGTAGCAAGATACCAGTTCACTTCTGCGTCGCTGAGGCGCTTGAAGGACACGGCCGTTTGCACGTCGCGCACCCAGATACGGTCGCCGCGTTTAACGGACACAGCAGTGATCACTTTGTGACGGCGACCCGACAGAGCGTGCAGAAACTCAGCCGCCTGCCCCGCATCTGCGGGCTTGCCCAAGATACGGCGTCCAAGAGCCACGGACGTATCAGCGCAAAGCACAACATCATCTAGTTCAGCCTCGACCACTGCGGCCTTTTCACGGGCAATGCGATTGACGTAGTCGCGCGGTAACTCAGCCTTACGCGGCTCTTCATCAATGTCAGGGGGGCGGACTGCAAACGGGGTCACCCCGATTTGTGCCAATAGCTCCAGCCGCCGAGGCGAGCCGGATCCAAGGATCAGTCGTAGACTGCGATCAGTGGAAATTGTGGTCATAATGTCGCCCAGAAAGGTATCGCGGCACAATTGCGCCACCATACGTTATTTGAAACGGTAATTGATCCGACCTTTGGACAAATCGTAAGGTGTCATTTCGACTTGCACCTTGTCGCCTGCCAAAACGCGGATACGGTTCTTGCGCATCTTGCCTGCCGTATGCGCGATGATCGTATGGCCATTTTCAAGCTCGACCAGAAACGTCGCATTGGGCAGAAGTTCTTTTACGACACCTGGGAATTCGAGCAGTTCTTCCTTGGCCATGAGATCTCCTATGGTTGTTCATCCGCCAATAGATGCGGACGGGTGGTAAATGCGCCCTTAAGCGCCGCATTTCAAGGGCTAATAACGGCTTAGCCGTCCGTGTCAGTGCGTGGCGGACCAAATCGTTCTGTCAGACGCGAAATAATTTGGTCACGGGCCTGCCGGTAGCTGACCAAACTGGTTTCGCGGTTACCTCCCAGCCCTGTCGGATCAAGGATCGGCCAGTATTCCACCTCCAGATGATAGAAACGCGTCAGGTCAAGCGCGCGGCGTTGGCTGGCTGGAGAAAGCGCCAAAACAAGGTCAAACGAAGACAGATCATCGCCCCAGTCCTCCATTTCGTCAAAGCTGCGGCTGCGATGGCGGGACAATTCGACATCAAGCTCCGCACATACCACAATTGAAAACCCATCGATTTCCAAATCGTTTTTGACGCCAACTGATTGAATATAGCATTCAGTTCCGTAGAATTTTTTCATAATGCCTTCGGCCATCGGCGAGCGAACGGCATTGTGATCGCAACAGAACAGCACGGACTGCGGAAGTGGGTCAAATGATGTGTCTGACCCCATGCTTTAACCCCCGAAATGCAAGACGCAAATGAGGGTGAAAAGACGGCGCCCCGTATCATAATCAACGTCCGCTTTGCCTTCTAGGCGTTCCTGCAACACCCGCGCACCTTCATTGTGGATACCACGGCGGGCCATATCGATGGTTTCAATCTGGCTCGGCGGTAGAGTTTTTACGGCGTCAAAATAGCTTTCGCAAATCTGAAAATAGTCTTTCACAACCTGCCGGAACGGCCCAAGCGACAGGTGGAATTCGCCCGCGGGCGTTTCAGCTTCGGTCTGCACGTTAAAAACAAGGCGGCGTTCGCGAATGGATAGCGCAAGACGGTACGGTCCCACTTGCACATCTGTGTCGTCGCGCGCAGGCAGCGCAAAACTGTTGTCTTCCATCAAATCAAACATCGCGACTTTGCGTTCTTGTTCGATTTCGGGCGTCGGTGTCGGCAGCCCACTGTCGTCCAACTCAATGTGGATAATACGGCTCATGATTGGTTCAACCGATCCAATCGGGCGCGCACAGACAAGCCATGTGCCTCAAGGCTTTCGGATTTCGCCAAGCGTTCCGCAGACGGGCCGATGGCGGCCAATGCCTCGGGCGACATGCGGGACAAAGTAGTGCGTTTGATGAAATCCATAACAGACAGTCCGCTTGAGAATCGTGCCGACCTCGCTGTCGGCAACACATGGTTTGGACCACCGATGTAATCACCAATGGCTTCAGGCGTCCAGCTACCAATGAAAATAGCGCCCGCATGGGTGACACGGTTCGCTAGGTCTTCGCAATCGGCGGTGCAAAGTTCAAGATGCTCTGGCGCAATGCGGTCAGATAAAACGACAGCTTCATCCATATCGCGCACCGTGATGATAGCCCCAAAATCAGCCCAGCTTTTGCCCGCGATCGCGCGGCGTTCCAGCGTTTTTAAGCGCACATCAACCGCGCCGGCCACAGCCCGCCCAAAAGCGGCATCATCAGTGATCAACACTGATTGCGCGCTTTCGTCATGTTCAGCCTGAGACAGCAGATCCAGTGCAATCCAGTCTGGATCATTATCTGCATCCGCGATAACCAAAATTTCGGACGGACCGGCGATCATATCAATGCCAACTTTGCCAAATACACGGCGTTTGGCTGCAGCAACAAATGCATTGCCGGGGCCAGTGATTTTATCAACCGGTGGGATAGTTTGCGTGCCATAGGCCAATGCGGCGACAGCCTGCGCGCCACCAATGCGGTAAATTTCGTCGACGCCCGCGATCGTTGCTGCCAAAATCACCAGCGGGTTGGTTTTGCCATCTGGCGTCGGCACAACAATCGCCAAGCGGCCCACCCCTGCAACTTTGGCAGGAATTGCGTTCATCAAAACCGAACTGGGGTAAGACGCCAGCCCACCAGGAACATAAAGACCCGCAGCCGACACAGGCGTCCAGCGCCACCCAAGGGTCGCACCGGCATCGTCTGTCCATATCTCGTCCGCAGGCATCTGGCGAGAATGATAGGCATGGATACGGTCAGCAGCGAGCATCAAGGCGTCACGATCCGCATCACCCACTTTGGAGCATTCTACCTCAATCTCGGACGGAGAAAACCGCATTGTATCTGGAGTCAAAACAAGATGGTCAAACTTTGATGTCAGCTCAATTACAGCCGCATCACCACGCGCACGCACATCAGCAATGATGTCAGCAACAACAACATCCACATCAGGGCTATCTTCGCGCTTAGCCCCAAGCAACGCCACGAACTGATCCTCAAAATCAGCATCTGAGGTGGATAAAAACTGTGGCATGAGACGTCTCCTTTTCCCCGACATACGCGGGGGGACCAGTGCTTCAATTGAGGGGAATGCGAAAACCTTAAATCGGGCCAATCAGTCGCCGTGTTGCGGTACAGATTTGGACGGCGCGATATAAGGACGGGTGACATCGGCCAGCATGATTTCCAGTGCTTCGACTTCAATTGCAATGGCGCCGTCACCGGATAAGGTCATCAACACACGTCCCATGCCATCAGTTGATGGCTCAAACGACACTGACAGCAACGACATGATCGTATCAGCGTCGCCCGCCTGAACACCTTGGGATTTGACCGACATGACATCCTCAATGGACAGCATCGCCTGTACACGTTCAACGCTGCGCTTGCCGATTTTGGCGTTTGGCGCGTCTTCCCAACGGAACCTGTTCAGCAGCAACGCAAAGCGGCGGGCCTTCCGGTCCCATCGCATCTCAGACGCAGGAAAAACTGCGTCTTGGGTCAACGATGACATCACGGCCAGATCGTCACTATCAAGCGCTTTCAGGCGGAGCGGTCGGTCACCACCATCTTCAAATTTAGCGTCGCTCATTGGCCCGATATCCGTTCAATCTGTGCACCAACAGCGCTTAATTTTTCCTCGACATGTTCATAGCCACGATCAAGGTGATAAACGCGGTTCACGATTGTCTCGCCCTCAGACGCAAGGCCCGCAAGGATCAACGACACAGATGCACGCAGATCGGTGGCCATCACAGGCGCACCTTTCATTTTATCGACACCCGTAACGGTCGCGGTATTGCCAGACACATCAATTTTGGCGCCCATGCGGACCAATTCAGGGGCATGCATGAAACGGTTCTCAAAGATCGTTTCTTCCAGAACAGACGTACCTTCGGCAAAGCAAAGCATCGCCATCATCTGGGCCTGCAGATCGGTCGGAAAACCGGGGAAAGGTTCAGTTTTGACGTTCACAGCGCGCGGGCGATCACCACGGCGTTTGACCTTCAGGCCATCCTTGGTTTCAGACACATCAATACCAGCGGCATCCAGTTTTGCAGCGAAGCTTTCGACCAAATGCATGCGGCCTCCGATGCATTCAATTTCACCACCTGTGAACACAGGGGCGAGCATATATGTGCCAAGCTCAATCCGGTCAGTGACGACGTGATGGGTCGCACCGCCAAGGCGATCAACACCCTGAATTTCGATGCGAGACGTGCCCACGCCGTCAATCTGCGCGCCCATGGCGCGCAGGCAAGTCGCCAAATCAACGATCTCTGGCTCGCGCGCGGCGTTGTTAATAACAGTCGTGCCTTTTGCCAATGTGGCGGCCATCATGATGTTTTCGGTTGCACCAACGGACGCAAAAGGAAAATCTATGGCAGCGCCCTTAAGGCGGCCACCAGCAGCCTTTGCATGCAGATACCCGTCGTTAAGCACAATTGACGCGCCCATCTTTTCCAAACTGTCAGTATGGATGTCCATCGGCCGCGCACCAATCGCACAGCCACCTGGCAAAGACACAATCGCATTGCCTTCGCGGGCCAAAAGCGGACCCAGCACGAGGTTGGATGCACGCATTTTACGCACAATGTCATAGTCGGCGGTGGTGTTGATACTGCCATGGGTCGACATGACCTGTACCTTACCGTCTTGCAGCGACGAAATTTCCGAACCGAGCGACTCTAGCAGTTCAGTCATTGTCTTAATATCAGACAAGCGCGGTGCATTAGTCAGCGTCAGCGGCTCTTCTGACAACAGCGTGGCAGGCATCAACGCAAGAGCGGCGTTCTTTGCTCCAGCGATATGGATCTTACCATTTAATTCACGGCCACCCTTAACTACGATCGAATCCATGCCTGCCTACTCTTTCTTTTCTTTGTCTTTATCAGCGGCCCGAGCACGGGTCTGCGCCTTGCGTTTGGCCATATTTGCTTTCAACGATAACTTCAGCCGATCCTCGCGGATTTTGGCTTCAGAACGCTGTTGTTTGATAGGGCGCTTATTATCCATAATGCCCCTGTTACCAAGCTATACAAAAACCGTCCAGAGAGGGCTTGCACCAATTGTCGAATACGGCTAATTCGGCCAGCAAGGATGCTGCGGTAGCTCAGTGGTAGAGCGCGTCATTGGTAATGACGAGGTCGGGAGTTCAATTCTCCCTCGCAGCACCATCCAAATTTATGGGCATTGAGATTAAATCTGCGATTAACATGTTTGTTGCTCCGCCAATTTGGATCACGGATTGCTAGAAGATTGACCTGCTGCATGTGTCATCGTTAGGTCAGCGATGCTGGGCGAAAAGGGGCAGCGCGATGCCGCCCCTCGTTTATGGTTATTCCGCTAAGTCCCATGGGTTCGCAAATGCCCCAAGCGCCTTGGTAACACCCGCAGCATCCACTGTTCCGGTCTTGACCAAATGAGCAACAAGTCCACGTTTCTTATCTTCTGCAACCGATCCGACTTCTGCTGCGACGCCAGCATTCGCAAGCGCTGCGTTAAATATTCGGCTGATCGCACGTTTGCGCAGATCGGGCTTAAAGATCTTACCAACCGCCGTCTTTGGCAATTCATCCATGATTTCCAGATGCTTGGGATGTGCGGCGCGTTCGTGGATGTTCGCCTTGGCATAGGCCATCAGCTCTGCTTCGGTCGCCGTAGCACCGTCGACCAGCTCTACATACACACAAGGAATTTCGCCCGCGTGTGCGTCTGGCTGACCAATAGCACCCGCAAGGGCAACAGCCTCGTGGCCTGCCAACGCCTCCTCGATCTCAGCTGGATCAATATTGTGACCGCCGCGAATGATCTGGTCTTTGGCACGCCCCGTGATCCACAAGTAGCCCTCAGCATCAATCCGGCCCAAGTCACCAGTACGCAGATACTGCACCGATTTACCAAGCGGGCTGTTTTCACCGGGATAGAACAGGTCAGCGTTTTTCGCAGTCTCAGTATACGTCTTGCCGTCATAAACACCCGGAGATGCGACGCAAATTTCACCAACTTCGTCAGAACCGCAATCAATCTGCGTTGCGACATTCACAATGCGCACATCCGTATAGGGGAACGGAATACCGATGGAACCCACACGCTTTTCCCCGTCAGGCGGGTTGATCGAAACCAAACAAGTGGCTTCCGTCAGGCCGTAACCTTCGCAGATCGAAAGCTTAACGTCAGTGGAGCCCTTTTCAGCGTTCACAGCCTCTTCAAAACGGCGGTAAAGCTCTAGCGGTAACGGGGACGACCCACAAAACGCAATACGCAGCGTCGAAATATCTGCGTCCACTTTACGTTGCATCAACGCAGACAAGGCCGTCGGAACAGTGATCATAAACGTGACTTTGTGCCGCTCGATCAGTTTCCAGAAATTATCGATCACACCTTCGCCGCGGTACCCTTGTGGTGTCGGGAACACTACATGCGCTCCTGACGCAAGCGACGCACCAAGCGATACAATCGCTGCAAACACGTGGAACATTGGAAGCGGGCAAATTTGCACGTCTTCTTCCGTGAACAATAATCGCGCACCGAGCCACCCGTTGTATACAATTCCGGAATACTTGTGCTGTGCAACCTTGGGCATGCCCGTCGTACCACCAGTATGGAAAAAGGCGGCGACGCGGTCGACCGTGCTGTCTTCAAACGCCAATGTCGTCGACTGACGGTTCATTTCTGCGCTGAAGTTCAACACTTTGGCGTCGTGGGTAACAGTGGTTTTAGGGCGGATCAACGGGACGATCAGCTTTTTGATTCCCGTCAGATAGCGGTGCAAATCAACCTCAAGGACCGTATGAACGTTGGGTGCCAAAGCCACGGCATCTGCTGCCTTTTGAGACACATCTGTCTTTGGGAATGCCCGCAAGGTGACCAGTACCTTTGCATTCGTCTCACGCAGGATAGCCGCAATCTGCTCTGGCCCTAAAAGGGGGTTGATAGGGTTCACGATGCCCGCAACCTGACCACCAAGATACGTCAACACAGTCTCATTCGTGTTCGGCAGTAAATAAGCGACAACATCGGTTTCACCGACGCCCAATTCACGCAACATGTTGGCAACTTGCGTCGTTTTGTCTTTCAGTTCAGACCACGAAAAGGTCTCGCATTTGTCGGTTGGACCCGACATCAACTGATACGTCACCGCGTTGCGGCTCGGGAATTTTCCGGCTGTTTGGCTGAGCAACCCATAAGTTGTCACTGGCAGATCACGATCACCCCATACCATTTCGTTCTCAATCGCATCGCGATCGACGACAGACGCGTAAGTCATACCAATCTCCTCCCCTGTTGGCTTTTCACAGTAGACCTACTGTGAAATTATGTTGGGGCCAGCCTGTTGAATTTATCGCAAATAGGCAAGTCTGACGCTACGAAATCCGCGATTATTGCACAGTTTCGCCACTGGTGAACTGCAAACCGGCCAAGCGTGCATAAAGCCCGCCCTCAGCGACAAGGTCATCATGGGTCCCCATTGCCACAATCCGTCCCTGATCAAACACGACGATCCGGTCGGCCTGCTTCACCGTCGCAAGACGGTGTGCGACGATAATTGTTGTACGTGTCCGCGCAAGGTCTTCGACGGCGGTCTGCACGGCCAATTCGCTTTCGGCATCCAGCGCGCTTGTCGCCTCGTCTAGCAACAAAATCGGCGCGTCGCGCAAAATCGCGCGCGCAATTGCGATCCGTTGCTTTTGGCCGCCCGATAGCATCACACCGCGTTCACCAACATCGCTGTCATATCCATCAGGCAGTGCTATCAAGAAATCATGTGCAGCGGCCGCACGCGCAGCAGTTTCAACCTCCCCGTCCGACGCATCAGGGCTACCGAACCGAATATTTTCACGCGCCGTATCGGCAAAGATCACAGGGTCTTGCGGGACAAGTGCGACGTGTTTGCGAAAGTCCATCCGCGCCATATCGCGCAGATCAACACCGTCAATTTTGATCGCCCCTTGTTGCGGGTCATAGAACCGCTGCAACAGCTGAATAACCGTGGACTTACCCGCGCCCGACGGGCCGACCAAGGCGATGCTTTCACCCGGCCTCACGGTCAGCGAAACTTCATCCAAAGCTGAAATACTCGGCCGCCCTGGGTAGGCGAAGGTTACGTTTTCAAAAGTGATTTCAGCGGCTTGTGTATCAGGTACGGCCACCGGCGACACAGGATCGCTCACGGCGTCCTCGGCGTTCAGCAATTCCACCAACCGTTCAGTCGCACCCGCAGCACGTTGTAATTCGCCCCATATTTCGGTTAAAGCGCCCAGCGCACCCGCGACCATGATCGTATAAATCATAAATTGGACCAGCTCGCCGATGCTAATGGTGCCGTCACGCACGTCGGCGGCCCCCATCCAAAGGAAGCCAACAACGGCCGAGAACGCGATGAAGATTACGATAGCGGTCATCACAGCACGGGTTGCGATCCGGCGCTTGGCCGCTACAAAGCTTTTCTCGGTCACGCCCTGAAATTTGGCGCGCGACAGGGTTTCATGGGTAAACGCTTGCACAGTTTGCGCTGACAGCAGTTGTTCTGATGCATCGCCGGATGATACGGCGATCCAATCCTGGTTTTCGCGGCTGAGCTTACGGACACGGCGGCCCAACAATACGACGGGGATCAACACGACAGGGATTGGCCATAAAACAAGACCCGTCATCTTTACCGACGTCCACAACATAAGGCCGATGCCACCAAACAAGATCAGCACGTTGCGCAATGCAATCGACACTGACGACCCGATCACAGACAAGATAAGCGTTGTGTCGGTTGTGATCCGACTAAGGACTTCACCGGTCATCACACGTTCAAAAAACGCAGGTGACATGCCAATCATTTTATCGAATACAGCAACGCGAATATCCGCGACGATGCGTTCACCCAACCGCGTCACAAGATAATAACGCAGCGCGGTACCAACAGCCAAAAGCGCGGCCACAACGAACGCCATCGCAAAGTAGCGATCCAGCAGGTTATTTTCGGCAATATCAAAGTTATCAACGATTTGACGAACAGCGAGCGGCATCACTAGCGATATTAATGCCGTAAACGTCAGTACAATCAACGCCAAAAGCACCATACCCTTATAGGGTTTTACGAACGGCAAGAGCTGACCCATCGCGCCAACCTTTTTGGATGGTTCACGTTTATCGGCGGCATAGCTTTCGGCGTCTGACATGAAGGCATTCCTTTTGCACGGCGTAACTGCTTGAACAAACATAAAGGATTAGAGCGGGCGACGGGAATCGAATCCGAGTCTTCAGTTTGGAAAACTACTGCTCAAATCC
>Ga0115006_10003170_pt1 | contig 11089 bp, 5 predicted proteins | sample ArcOceMetagenome_3_FD_88943 | JGI IMG/M metagenome (GOLD analysis project Ga0115006, IMG submission 88943) | Marine eukaryotic phytoplankton communities from Arctic Ocean - Arctic Ocean- Svalbard ARC20M Metagenome | ecosystem: Environmental > Aquatic > Marine > Oceanic | place: Arctic Ocean...
TGCAAGACGGTGCCGCCCGTCGCGCGCGTCTACTGAGGCGGAGGCGCAGCGCATGCTCGCATGCCGCACGCCGCACGCACGGGCGGGAGGGGAGCCGCGAGGCTCGACCCCGCTGCGTTCCATTGTCGTGCGTGCCGTGCCATGCCTCTGCACGCTGCTTTGAGTGATGGGAGGGCACCGCCCCCGCGGGGGCTTTGCTCGTGAGGGCGTGATCTAGAGAGAGACAGAGAGGACCTGGCCAGCTGCATTAGGGCGTCTCATGTGTCGACCACAGAGGGGCGTGGAGAAAGAATGCGTACCTACACTGTACTCGAAGACTACCCACGTACAGTCTACCGTACACTCGACGTAAAACACACGTACGACGCAGCAATGGCACCGTAAAGGGCCCCTACAGTATGTGGCCCGAGGGCGGTCCCCGTGAGCGCGACGCCCACAGTGGAGGCGCCAACATGGCCATCGCAGTGGCGGTGGCGTCCACCGTCACGCGCTCAAGGCCCGGCGTGGGGCTCGCCGCGGGGCTCGCTGCGGGGCTCGGCTTGCCTCCGGTCAGCACCGCCGCGTTGACTTCGGTCTCGCAGCCGAACTTGCGCGCAAGCAGCGTGTGCACCAGGGCCAGCTGCTGCTCGCAGTTGTTGACGGCCTTGGACACCTCTGGCAGCGCACCCTTCAGAGCCTGGTCGAATATCGGGAGGACAATGTTCATGATCGGCTGGAGCTGTGCCGACATATCAGAGACCCATTCCACGCCCTCGTCGACGAGAGTCAGACCCTGGGCCTCCCCCTCATTCGATGAGATCGCTTCGACCCAGTGGGCGGCTTGCGCAACGGTGTACTCGCGCGCCGCTTCGTAGAGTGAGATGGCCACCGACTCGACCAAGCCGGGGACCACCATCTCAACGAAGAAGCCCACCACAATGCCCACGACCCCACAGATGATGCCCGTAACTACGGCGGGGATGGCGCCACAGATGCTGTCGACAAGGGTGACGACATCACCAAGCACGACCTCAACCAGGGCGATGACTTGGGACATCAGGGGCATGAAGACGTGCTTGAAGAGCTCGTCGAAGACGATGTTGATCTGCACGACGGACCCAGCCTTCAGCAGATCCTTGACTTTCGGCACCTTGCCCTTCGCGTCAAAGGCGCAGAACAGCTCCATGCCCTCCCGTGGCTCCTCAACATTGACGTTCCTGCCCAAGGTCTCCGTCACGACGCTGCACGTGTCCGCCACGACCGACCGTATCACTCGGCTGACCATCAAGCGGCGGTCCTTACCGAGCGCCAGGTTGGTCACTGCTTGCGCAGAGCCTTGGATGATAGGCCCGAGGAATGTCATGAGCAAATCGTCGTCTCCTGCGCCCATCAGTCCCGGCGAAGAGGCGGGCGATGGCATCGGTGCCTGCTGTTGAGGCGTCTGTGCCTGCGACGCGTCTGGCTTCGCCTTGGCGGACTCCGGCTCAGCGGGCTCCGGCTGAGCGGGCTGCTCCGGCTGCGGTTCCGGTTCCCGCTGCGGTGCCGGCGACGCGGCTGCCAGCTTAAGCGCCTCGGTATACGTCGGTGGCTGCGCTGCCGGCGACGCGGCTGCCAGCTTTAGCGCCTCGGTGTACGTCGGTGGCTGCGCTGCCGGCGACGCGGCTGGTAGCTTAAGCGCCTCGGTGTACGTCGGTGGCTGCGCTGCCGGCGACGCGGCTGCCAGCTTTAGCGCCTCGGTATACGTCGGTGGCTGCGGTGCGGGCGAAGCGGCTGGCAGCTTAAGCGCCTCGGTATACGTCGGTGGCTGCGGTGCGGGCGAAGCGGCTGGCAGCTTAAGCGCCTCGGTATACGTCGGTGGCTGCGCTGCGGGCGAAGCGGCTGGCAGCTTAAGAGCCTCGGTATACGTCGGTGGCTGCGCTGCGGCTGCCAGCGCAGTCGGCGGCAGCGCGTCGTCTGGCATTGTCGGCGCACCGGCGGAGATGTCAGGTATGCTGCCCGCCGAAACTTCGGTTGCCGAAGAGGTGTCCGCTGTTGAGCTCAATGCGTCCGTCGTGGTCGTTGCCTTGCCGGTTGTTGTGGTTGTCGTGGTTGTCGTGGAAGTTGTGTTGGTTGTCACCTGGTCGGCGGGCGATGGCATCGATGCCGGCTGCTGAGGCGTCTGTGCCTGCGACAATGGCTGCGGTGCCGGTGGCTGCGCTGCCGGCGACGCGGCTGCCAGCCGAAGCGCCTCGGTATACGTCGGTGGCTCCGGTGCGGGCGAAGCGGCTGCCAGCTTTAGAGCCTCGGTGTACGTCAATGGCTGCGGTGCCGGCGAAGCGGCTGGCAATGGCATCGGTGCCGGCGAAGAGACGGGCGATGGCAAAAGCTCCGCGTTCGTCCATCGCCCTTGCGAGTCCCTCATCCAGTGCGCCTTCGTCTTCGTCGAGACGATCTGGCCGATCAGCTCCGCCGTGGGCTGCGCGGGCTGCGCGGCCGGCTCGGGCTTGGAATCCCGTTCCAGCTCCTCGATGCTGCCCACGATCTGTGACAGGTCTGCGAGCAGCTTGCTGCGCAAGCTTGTGAAGCTACTCTCCACCCCCGTCGCGTGCTTCTCAAGCGCTGCCAGTGCCGGCGACGGCTCTCCCACCTTGAGGTTGACGCTTTCGCCAATGCTACCTTCCTGGGCAGGCATGCGCAGCGCCTTGTACACGCCCGTGAGTGTGTCGAGGCCCTGCTTTGTCGCCTTTTCCAGCACCGGCTCAAGCTTGGGCAGAATGGGCGACAGCATGTGCTCGATCGCGCACCCGACGACATCGTTGGCATGCTGCGATCGCATGCCCTCAACGATGGAGGTTGTTATCTCGTGCAGCTGCTTGGTCGCCCCGTCGACCGTCTTCATGATGGCTGTCACCTCTTCGTCCACCATGTCCGCCAAGGAGCCGGTGGGGCCGGCCTCCTGTACCTCGCTGAGTGCAGCTCGGAAATCAAATGGGTTGGGCACGCCCGCCAGGCCCTTCAGGTCCTTTTTGATCCCATCCATGAGCACACTGAGCAGTGGCGTCGCAAATTTGTCGAAGAAGCCGGCCCCGGCAGCCTCGATCGTGAAGTCCGGGAGCTGGAGCTCCGCGAGCGCCCCCAGCACGTCGCCAGAAATGGCCTTGGACAGGGCAGCCTGCCCCTCGATTGGAGGCAGCTCTTTGACGCATTTGCCAAACTCGATCAGGTGCGGGTCAGGTGCGAGCCCTCCCAGCAAGTCTGGCCCCGGCGATGGGATCAGCGTCAGGGCGCTGCCCAGCGGATCTGGCGCAGGTGACGGCGAAGCCATGGCGTTCAATACAGGTGACGGCGAAGCCTTGGGAGCCTCTCCTGCCTCGAGCTGTGACATGACCGGCTCCAACAGCTCCACGGGCGGCTCCACCGTTCGCTCGAGCTGTGGCTCCAACAGCTCCACGGGCGGCTCCACCATTCGCTCGAGCTGTGGCTCAAGCAGCTCCACGGGCGGCTCCACCGTTCGGTCGAGCTGTGGCTCAAACAGCTGCACGGGTGGCTCTGCAGCTCGCTCGAGTTGTGGCTCCACCGGCTGCATGAGATCCTGCAGCACGCCCTGACCCCGTCTCCTCTCCAGAGCGCCAATCTCGTCATTTAGTGAAGCCAGCTGGTCGAGGAGTCCTCTTTCACGCCGTAACCTCAGGATCGGCGGCGTGGCGAGCCCTGCTTCGAGGCAAAGCAGCCACGCTAACCAGCCGACGCCAGCAGCACGCATGCTTGACGACGGCGTATCCCAAAAAGGCAGCCCGCGCCTGCGGGTGTTTTACCTCCCATTTACAGTTGTATCGAAGCTGCAACAGGTTCGGCGGACGCAGACCAGCGGGCGCTCTAGTGCCCCGTGCGTAGAGTCCCGTGGTAGTCGTTTGCAACTAAGATGCCTCAATAGCCTCAATAGCCTCGTGAACGCAGCTCTATCGCTCGAGACGGCACGCAGCGACGGACAAAAAGTCACGCGCGCCGCCTGCGCTCGGTCAGCAGCGCGGCCTCGAGCCGGGCGAGCTCGGCCTCGCTGAGGCTCGAGAGCTCACTGTACTCGCCCGGGACGGCCGGCGGCTGCATGCGCCACGCCCACCCGGCCCGCGTCGCGCCCGTCGCCGCGTAGCCGCCGAGCACGAGGACGACGCCGCCGCTCATCGCGAGCGCCGCGCCCTCGGACGCCTGCGGCTGCGGCGCGCTGCCCGCGGTCGTCGACTCGAGTCGTCGCCAGCCCCAGCCGCCGCCGCCGCCGCCGCCGCCGCCGCCGCCGCCGCCGCCGCCGCCGCCGCCGCCGCCGCCGCCATTGGCCTTGGCGGCCGCGCCGCCGTTGGCGGCGCCGTGGGCGGCGGCGAGCTGCTGCGGGCCCAGCTCGAGCTGGTGCACGTCGGCGAAGCCGGTGGCCGAGTTGCCTCCGCCGAAGACGAGGACGCTGTGGCCGCCGCGGCCGTTGAGGACGGCGGCCACGTGGCCGGCGCGCGCGGCCGGCGCGGCGCCGGGGCAGCGGAGGCGGCTCCACAGCAGCGCGGCCGTGTCGAGCACCGGCAGCTCTGTCATCGCGACGTAGCCGCCCGCCGAGTAGCCGCCGAGCAGCAGCACGGAGCCGCCGCACGCCGCCGCCGCGTGGTCGCAGCACGGCGGCGGCGGAGGGCCACTCGTCGCGGGGCAGTCCCACGCGCACGCCACGCCGCCGCCGCCGCCGCCGAGGCCGTCGAGCGGCAGCGCCCAGGCTGCGGGGGGCAGGATGCCGCCCGAGGGCGCGTCGCCGCCAAAGATCCACAGCCTGCTGCCGATGACGACGGCGGCGTGGTTGCCGCGCGGGGGCGGCAGCGCGCCAAGGACGTGCAGCTCGGCCCACTCCATCGCCTCCGTGTCGAGCGCCGCTGTGTCGTTGAGCGGATTGCGGTTGCGCATCCCGCCGAAGACGAGCATCCACTTGCCATGCGCACTCATCGTGTGGCCCCAGCGCGGCTCCGGCGCCGCGCCACCGCCGGCGTGCGCCTCGGCCCATCGGCCCGTGAGCAGGTCGAGCCGGTGGAGGCCCGAGGCGAGCCTCCCCGACGCGCCGCGGCCGCCGAAGACGAAGAGCGACGCGCCGGCGACGGCGGTCGCGTGCCGGTAGCGAGGCGGGCCGCCCATGTCGGGCAGGCGGCTCCATCCGCACGCGGGCTGGCCGTTGGGGGACAGCTGCAGGGGCGGCGCCGGCTCCGCCGCCGCCACCGGCACGTCGGCGGCGGTCTGAGCTGCCGGCCGCGACTGCGCCACCAGCACCGCCGCCGTGCCGGCGGTCGCACCCTGCGCCTCGAGCAGCCCGAGTGGCGGCCACTTCCACCAGTCGGGCGCCAGCTCATCCACGGCCTGCGTGTACAGGTACATGGCCTCCATCTTGCTCCGCATGCCGAGGTCGTGCCACGCCTGCCAGCGCGCCTTGACGACGGCCTCGGCGAACATCGAGGGCCGCGGCTCGGTGCACGGCCCCGACTGCGCCTGCCTCGAGAGCGCCTCCAGGAGCAGCTGGTCCGAGTCGGAGAGCTCGGCGTCCTTGGTGATCTGCGACTCGCCGTAGCGCAGCGCGAGCTCGAACTTCTCGGGGTAGCCGATGACCGGCGCCATCGGTTCGCTGGCTTGCGACGCCGACGCAGCGAACGCCGACGCGATGGGTCAGTCTGGGCGACTGGCGCAACTTTGCAGCGCCGATGGTGTTTGTACCCCTCTCACGCCGGTGCCGAGGGGCGGAAAGAGTTGCGGTTCTAGGTAGGTTCACGGCCCAGGGGCTTCCAGCCCTCGCCCCGACATGCCGGGGGTCCAGCACCGCACACTACGCAACTTTCGGCTCCTGCGAAAGAAGCAACCAGTGCGCACTAACCGCAGCGCGGCGGCGCCGTGACCGGCGCGAGGTCAGTGCAGCCACAGCGCCGCAGCTAATGAACTCGCTCAAGCAAAAGCTCCAGAGCCGGCGCAGCTCGTCGGGGCGGCTCGCCGAGGACTCCTACGGCCCGCTCGCCGACCGGGGCGCGAGCGGCTCGGGCGCCTCAGGGGGCACCTCGTCCAGGAGCGGCGGGCCCTCGAGCGCGCCGCCGGCGCTCGTGACCGTGCAGGTGCCGGCCGGCGCGAGCGCGGGCCAGCAGCTCAAGGTGAGGCTGCCCAACGGCCAGTCCGTCGTGGTCACTCTGCCGCCCAACGTGCAGCCCGGCGGGCTGCTGCAGCTGTCGGTCGAGACGCAGAAGCGGATCGCCGTCAAGCTGCCGCCGGCGGTGGTGCCGGGGCAGATGCTGACCGCGCGCGCGCCCGACGGCACCACCGTCATGTTCCACGCGCCCGCCACGGCGAAGCCCGGCATGCGCATCCAGGTCGCGCTGCCCGTCTCCAACAAGCAGGAGCGCTACCTCAACGTGGTGGTGCCGCCCGAGTTTGCCGAGGGGCAGCAGCTCTCGGTGCTCGCGCCGAGCGGGCAGCGGCTCGTGGTCAAGGTGCCGCCGGGCACGCCGATCGGAGCGACGCTGCGCGTGCAGCTGCCGTCGGCGCCGACGCGCCAGGTGGTCGCCAAGTTCCGCGTGCCCGAGGGCCACACGGGCGGCGCGCCGCTCTCGATCGCGCTCCCCTCGGGCGAGCGCGTGCTCGTGCAGGTGCCAGCGGGCGCACAGCCCGGGGCCGAGCTGCAGTGCACCGTGACGGTGAAGGACGGCGAGCAGCAGCAGCAGCAGGGCTACCAGCCGCCCGCCCCCACGCCGGCGCCTTTGGGGGCGTCGTCCTCGTCGGCGGCGGCAGTCGACACCGACGCGCCGTCGCCGCTGCTGCTGCAGCAGCCGGGCTCGGCAGCGCCGAGCGGCAGCCTGGCGCCGCAGTACTCGATCATGTTCCCCGAGTTCAACGCGGGCACGCCCGCCGCCGAGAGGCAGTACGCAAACAACGTCGAGCCGCTGCAGTACGCCAACAACTTCCCGGTGGGCGGCAGTGGCCAGCAGCTTGCGCACGACCAGAGCGCGCTGAACGCGGGCTCCGACGTGCTGGCGGGGCAGTGGGCCGATGCCAGCGACGAGGTCGATCTCGGCGACCTCTTCCTCGGCATCTCGATGGACGATACCGACTCCAGGTGACCTCTCGTGTCTCTTACGTCTTACGTGTCTCGTGTCGCATGCGAAGAAAGCCATCGGGTGCGCGAGCGTCGCGGCCTTGGTCTGATAAAGCGAGTGATGAACACATGCATGCAGAAACAACGCAGCCCAACACGCACTTAACACGCACTGTAGTGTGTAGGAACCTAGTCATCGCGACGACACCCAAAAATCTCGAGGTCATCATCGAGGACGAGGGACCGTTCTACGGGACGCGCTCCCCAGCGTGTCGGGTTGATCTGCGCTGGAGGTCAAGCGTCACACCCGGTTACAAGGGAAGCGCATCGCGTGCCACACGCCTCACCACATTGTCAGCGTCTGAGCCGCCTGCTCCATGAACTGCGCGTAGATCGAGTCGAAGACATGCTTCACGTTCTTGGTGTTGGTCGCGCACGTCGTGTAGTGGAAGATCAGCCGCTTGGAATCTGGGTTGCCGCTGTTGAGGCGCTTCTCAAACTGCATCTTGAAGTACTTTACGGCCTTTTCGTAGTCGCAGCCTTCGTCGTAGTCGGGGAACCACTGCTTGGGATCGACGGTCTTGATCTTCTCCTCAAAAAGGTCAACCTTGTTCAGGAAGAGGATCACGCTCATGCTCGCGAAGTGGCCACTGTTCACGATCTGCTCGAAGAGCTCGAGCGACTCCAACATGCGGTTCTTTGAGGAGTCCTCCGCCAGGACCTGGTTGTACTCGCTGATCGCCGCCACGAATACCAAGCTGTTTGCGTGGTCAAAGTATTGCACCCATTTGCGGCGCTCCATTCGCTGCCCGCCAACGTCGTACATGGTGAAGAGCTTGTTCTGGAACATGAACTGCTTCGACACCACGCCGCTCGTGCGCACGCGAGCATTGAGCTGAGCGATGGAACATTATTGGACGGGGTCAGCAGCAATGCATACACGGGCTGTGGCGTGGCGTGCGGCGACTTACGACGTCTGTCGTAGTGGGCAGGTAGTCATTGGCTCCCACCCGCGTGCAGTGGTCCAGAAAGAACTTGGCCGCCGTGGGGAACTGGAACTGGTCGCGCGCCTGGTAGCAGGCCTGCACTGCAGGGTCCTTCCAGAGGATGCTCACCTCCTCTGCCAGCTGCGGGTTCAGGTTCTCGCCCTGCCAGACCAGCAGCCGGTCGCCGCGGTCCTCATTGGCCTCGTCCAGCTCGAGGCCCCTCGCCTCGCACTCACGGAGCAAGATCTGGATGCCGTCCAAAGCATTGCGGTGGATGATGGGTCGGAATGCCTTGAGCTCGGCCTCCGAGTATCCGCCCTGGTTGATCACCTTCATCTGCTTGAACACGGTGCTCTTGCCGGACTCCCCCGCGCCGAGCAGCAACAGGTGCGTGCAGTCCTCTTCCTCCTTGAGTGACTGCGCCAGGAGCTTCTCCTTCTCTTTGTTGCGCCTGCGAAGCTCTATCTCGTGCTCGTCCATGACGTCCGCGCTGCCGCCGCACAACAGGCCCATGTCTGCGACAGAGCGGTGTGTCAGAGGCAGAGCATGGCTGGCGAATCAGAGCGCGCCCGCGCACATCACCGCATGCTTTCCAAGCCAAAAGCGACCTTATTAGGCTCTAGCACGCGAGGTGCTGCCAAACGCGCAGGCACATCGTCTCAAGCTTTAGCCTTGATAATGGTGCTCTGGGGTGCACATCACCGCAACGAGGCTAAGATGGGTTTTACGGTTTAACGCTGTTAGCTTACCTCAACTACGCACCTCGGCTCCGTTACACGCACGAAGACTAACTGCTCATAGCCGGACCCGGTCTGTGGCCCGGGTGCCGTCTCGTATGCCAAAAGTCCATCCACCCTAATTTGCATTCTTCGGTGCCGCGTTCGGTTATTATGTTTGGGCTAGAACGCGGCGCAAGCCGATCGCGGGTCTCTGGGCATGTCGTCGCACGTGACGGTGCACGAGACCGTGCACGAGACCGCGGCAGACAGTGTGCACGAAAATATCAGCGTCGTCGACCACTTTGTGACCGCCGTCGAGCACGCCGCCGCGTCGGACCATCACGGGCACAGCGTGACGTTTGAGGACGTGCTGGCGCTGCTGGTGAGCGTCGCGTGTGTGTGGCTGGCTGGGAAGGCCGTGACGCGCGTCGGTCTGCCGAGCCTCGTGGGCGAGATCGGCGTCGGCGTCGTGCTGGGCCCGCCGCTGCTCAACCTAGTGCCCGTTCCGGAGGCGCTGATGCTATTCGGCGAGGTGGGTCTGATGCTGCTGGTGCTCGAGGCGGGGCTCGACGTGGATCTCGAGATGCTCAAGCTGATCGGGCTGCGCGGAGTCGGCATCGCCGTCACCGGCTCGTTTGGTCCGCTGCTGCTCGGCGCGGCGCTGTCGAGCACGGTGCTCGGCCTCGGCTGGCAGGCGTCGCTCGCGGTGGGGTGCACGCTCGCGCCGACGAGCATGGGGATCGCGCTCAACGTGCTCAAGCGCGCCAAGGTGCTCAACACGCCGACGGGCCAGCTGATCATCGCGGCGGCCGTGCTCGACGACGTGATCGCGCTGATTCTGCTCTCGGAGCTGCAGGCGCTCTCGCACCCGACGGCGCTCCACCTGGTGACGCCGGTGGTGTCGTCGCTCGGGCTGATGCTGGGGATCGGCTGGGTGGCGGTGCACGTGGTGCCGCAGGTCGTGCGCGCGGGGATGGCGTGGGTGCCCGCGAAGAGGCGCGAGAAGGTCCTGCTCGGCGTGCTGCTCACGCTGGCGATCGTGCTCGTGCCCATCTGCCACGCGATGGGCTCGTCGCCGTTGCTCGGCGCCTTCCTCGCCGGCCTCTCGTTCTGCACCGACCGGCAGGCGCACCAGGCGTGGCAGAAGCAGGTGAAGCGCGTGCTGCAGTGGCTGCTCAAGATCTTCTTTGCGGCGTCCATCGGCTTTGAGGTGCCGATCCGCTCGTTCGCCGACGCCACGATCATCGGCCACGCCAGCCTGCTCATGCTCGCCGTCGCGGGCAAGTTCGCGACGGGGCTGTGGGTGACGCCGCTGCGACAGGCCGAGTTTCTGACCGTCGGCCTCGCCATGTCGGCGTGGGGCGAGTTTGCCTTCATCACCGCCACGACGGCGCGCTCCGCCGGCCTGATGGACTCTGGGACCTTCTCGTCGGTCATCCTCGCCGTCGTCGCGTCGGTCGTGATCGCGCCGACGCTGCTCCGCCTCTCGCTGCAGCGCACCCAGCGCTCGGCCATCGCGCGCATCGAGACCGCCACCGCCGCCTCCGCCTCGGCCGCGACGCGCCGCCCCTCGGGCGGCGTCCTCGGGCATGGCGGCGGCGGCGGCGGCGGCGCCTCCCCCGCCGGGTCGCGCGAGCGGCGCGTCTCGCTCGGCGGCGAGGCCTCGCCGCCCGTGTGCTACCACCTCCTGACGCTGTCGGCGCCGGCGTGGGGGCTCAATGCACGGCTGATGCGCGCAATCGCCTCGTGCGGCCTCGAGGTGCTCGACTTCCGGTCGGTGCCGACCGACGCGGGCAACTCGCGCCTCGACTGCCCTCGCGGCTGGATCCAGAACGAGGTCTACCTCGAGGACACGCAGCTCGGCGCGCCGCCGCTGCCCGAGCACGCCCTGCTCCCTGCGCAGCAGGAGGCGCTGCGCAGCCGGCAGGGCGGCCTGCTCCGCGTCCTCTCGCCCCTCTTCAGCGACGGCGGCAAGGTCGAGCTCGAGCGATGGCTCCCACAGGCGCAGCACGCCGCCGGAGCCGCCGATGCCGAGGCGCCGACGCCCGTCGCGGCGGCGGCGGCGGGCAGCGGTGGCAGCGACGACACCCCCGCGCGAGACCTGGCCACCTCATCGTCGACGCACAGCGACGTGCCGCTTCGCACGGCGCCCAGCGGCGGCGGCGGCGGCGCCGGCCCCTCCTCCGCACCGAGGCCGCGGGCGCGTCCGCGCTGGTGGTGGATGGCCCCCGACGAGGAGCAGGGGCGCGGCTACAAGGAGACGCGGCCGACCGACCTGCAGGGATTCATCTCGCGGGACGGCCGCTCCACCCTGCTCGAGCCGAGCGTGCACA
>Ga0115006_10003172_pt1 | contig 11087 bp, 8 predicted proteins | sample ArcOceMetagenome_3_FD_88943 | JGI IMG/M metagenome (GOLD analysis project Ga0115006, IMG submission 88943) | Marine eukaryotic phytoplankton communities from Arctic Ocean - Arctic Ocean- Svalbard ARC20M Metagenome | ecosystem: Environmental > Aquatic > Marine > Oceanic | place: Arctic Ocean...
AGAAAAGCAGAGGAGGCGGCAAAGGCCAAGGCCAAGATGGAGGCAGACGAGCAGCGCGCTGCCGACGAAAAGAAAGAAAAGGTTTGGCTGTGGACGAGTGACCGCGCACGCGCAAGCGCGCGAGCGCACGAGCGAGGAGAGGGATTGCGCGTATGAGGTGTGCGGCACTAGGAGAAGACACGCGAGAGCGAGCGAGTGCGAGAGGGAGAAAGAGAGCGCGCTCGCGCTGCATTGGGAACGATATCCATAACCCTGCTCTGCCCACCCGCAAGGTCAACCCCTCGTGTCTCCTGTCACTTGCCGCAGCGTGTTCTTGATTGTGCACGCACGCCGTGGGTTTCGAGCAGAAGAAGAAGGCAAAAAAGCCAAAGGAGGACGGCGAAGGGAAGAAGAAGAAGAAGAAGAAGGCTGCGCAGGATGATATTTTTGGCGACGAGGGCTTGCTGCTATGAGGAAAGTCTATGGGGGCAGATCGCTCGAGCAGCTGCGCGGATACTGTCATGCACAACATTCGCTGGGCGTCTTGCTCCTATCTCTCCCCTGGGCTGTGTTCCGCCGCCCACAACACACTCTCCGACCTCGTGCATGCGCAGGGACTCGACCGCAGATAAATGAAGCAATAAAACTTCCATGTGTTGAGTGATTTACTCTATGTGCAACGACCCATCATCCCATTGGCAGTCGCAAGTGGCCATCAGCATCAGTTTGCGATTGAAACCAACCTTTGCTTCTCGTCAAGTCAAGACGCAGGTCAAGGAGCAAAGAGGTTCTGCGACGGAAGAGGGTTCCCCGAGCGCACTCGAAAGTCCGCGAACGGGCTGAAGCCCGCCGACGGTGGTGCATGCTTGAAAGGCTGCTCACCAAAATTGCAGCGCACCTTGCCTGACGCGCCAGAAAATGCGGCAAAGAGGCCGTCGTGGACCGTAGCCGGATCAAGCTTAAAGATGCTGCCGTTTGGCGTCGAATAAGACCCGTTCACCGACACTAAAATCTGCGTATTGTCCAGCGACAGGTCACACGCCAGGCCCACAACGTCACCTGCCCTCCAATTGCACGCATATGGCTGCGCATTTCCATTGTGTCTTGCCTTGTTCCCCTTGCCGGACACCGCCCATGACTGATCATCGTCACCCAGCCCCGCATTGGAGACCCCCGGCACGCGCTTACATCTGCCAGTTGCAAAGCCGTATCTGTGCCTATACTTTTCCCCGATGTCGAGAATTTCGAGCTCGAAGTAGCCCTTGCTCCCCCGGGGGCAGCTGAACGTAGACCGAATTGTACTAAACCAGTTGAATTCGATGCCATCGTTGCAAACTTTCGCATCACAGGGCAGGCCGCGAAGGAGTGACAGGGATTGATGATGTTCTTCGAACACGGCACGTTCTGCTTTCCCCAACCAATCGTCAAGCGCCGCGTCAGTGGTGCCCCCATTATTGAACAGTCGCTCCGCCAGTGTGCGCGCCAACTCCTTGTGACCGCAGTAAAGGGCATAGTGAATGGGCGTCCAGGCCATGACCGAATCTTCCTTTGCCAGCGCCTCGTTGCAATGGATACGCATCTGGTCCACAAGGATCTGTATCATCTTGCTCGCCTTCTCCGCATCCTTCGCCCCCGCGGCCAAATGCAGGCAGGAGACGCCTCCTTCATTTGAAGCCATTACATCCGCATCGAGCTCGTTCACGAGACACGCGATCATGGCCGTGTCCCCGTGCCTGATGGCCATCTGCAACGGAGTGAGGCCCTGCAGCCCCACGGCGTTGATGTCAGCAGAGCATTCATTCACCAGTGCGACCACCGTTTTTGTGAACCCTGCACGAACAGCAACGTGCACAGGAGTCTGGCCCTCGGCGTCCCAGATATTGGCCCAGCATTCTTTCAACAAGACAACAACAGTCGCCGTGTGCCCTTTGCGAGCCGCGGCAAACACGGCACTCTGGCCGTTGTTGTCAAGGGCATCGATGTAGGCATTACACTCGCGCACCAGGGCAGAGACAGTGGAGGTCTTTCCAGATTTGGCTGCGACGAGAAGCGGACTCTGGCCGGCTTTGTCTGCCAGATTCACATCGGCTTTGAACTGCACCAGAGCTTTGGCAGTCTCAGTAAACCCTGCTGTCGCTGCGAGGTGCAAGGGAGTGCTGCCAGTCTTGTCGATGGCGTTCACCTCTGCGCGACCCTTCTTCACCAGGACCAACACCGTTGACGTGTGCCCTGCTGCTGCTGCTGCGTGCATGGGCGAGGAGCCATCGAGCGCAGTCACATCCACAGCTGCCCTACACTCGATCAACAGCGACTCCACCGTCGGAGTGTGCCCGCCAAATGCAGCAGCAACGACGGGAGTCCAGCCGATCTCGTCAGCCATATTCACGTGGGCCCCAAACTCAGTGGCCTGTGTCCTCACGCAGGTAAGATTCAGCACTTCAGCGCAGCAGCAGCAAACGCAGATTGGGCACTTGCAGAGCAACAGTAGCCAACGCGCCGCCAAAGATGGATTTTACAGACCAGAGCAACCACCGTCTCTCGGTGGCCAGCGCCTGCAGCTAACATGAGCGCCGTCTGACCGTTACAGTCTTTAGCATCCAGTTTGGCACCAGCATTGACAAGCAGTCGGACTGCAGGCGTTGCGCCAAGAGCCTACGATCATACTCTGTCTTGTCAGCAGCGCCATCGCGCTCACAGCCAACAGGGTTAGCCTGCATGCACAGCAAGTCTGCATGCACAGCAAGCCAGCCCACGCCAGGCGTTGCACAAACACACGCACACGCGAGCGCACACACACACACTTACACACTCTCACACAGGCACAAGAGACACACACCGCCTGCCGCATGAGCATGGTCTCGCCCGAAGCGGCGTCTATCACTTCGGTGGGCGAGGACACAACTAGACCCTGCATGCGGCACATATGCAAGGCCGCAGCTACACCACACTCTTCCAGCAAGTGCAACCCCTTGGCCTGCGTGGAGGCGGCCCCATGCAGCCGCCGCGTCCATATCCCACACGCGTGCCTGTCAGCCTCCGTCAGGGTCATGCGTTTGATGTGCCACGCCAGTGAGGCGCTGTCCTCGAGCCAGATCTGCACCTTGCCCAGAGCGAGACGCGGCAGCTCGCACGTCTCCTTGATCATGCGCCGGTAGTGCTCGTCGTCATGAAAATCCGCAGGCTCGCTGCGCTCTATCGTCCGCGTCACCCATGTTCGGCACTCTGCCTCAATTGCAGGCACCAGCCCTACATTGTGCAAAGAGGGCTCATCCGTTGGGTGAATCTGAAACTGTTGCGCTGCGGCTGGCGTGCAAGATTGATCGAGCTTGGCTCGTTGTATCGCAAGGTCACTTGTCGCCAGGGAGTCGAGGTCGCGACTGATCTGTGAGGCAGCACCGCGCGCACACAGTACACGCACACACCGTGAGAAACAGACGTGACCAGGCGGTCGTGCTTTGATGCTCGTGATAATGATAATGATAATGATGCAGGTCGAGATGGTGTCACAGCCCACGCCCACAGAAGGGTGGCGGCAGGCGTGAGGAGAGAGGGCGGCAGTGACGGCAGTGCTGATGGCAAGGCAGTGCTGCAGCAGACACTCAGGCACCGACCTCGAGGAGAGCGAGGTTGGCAAGGGAGAGCAGGGTGGTCTTGCGCCTCGCTCGCTCCTCCTCGATCGTTGCGGTCGGGGGACACAAGATCTGCAGCGGGATCGACAGCATCACGCCCAAGCCGTCTTCTACGGAAACCATCTCCGGCTCGCCTACCACCTTGAGCCACGACCCAGGCGGCATCAGCACCTGCCATCGCGACCAGTTTCAGTCGCGTAGCGGTGTTGGATAGAAATAGAGGCTCTGACAATCTCCATAGAGTTGCAGCATATTAGAGCATGTAGCAGAAGGCACTCAACCACCGGCAGCACTCAACCACAGGCAGCACGTCAAGGACACACAGCAACGCCGCACTGCACACACACGCTCGCACACACACACAATCCCATACACAATCCTGCACTACCGGGCATATACACCATGCAAACACTGCCAGACCCTCTCATCTCCTCTTCCTCAGAATACTGAGAAAGATGCTCAACCTAAACCCGAAACCCTAAACCCTAATCCGTACACCTCCTCTTCATCAGGATACTGCGACAGATGCTCAACCGACGCCCCCCGCACGAAAGCACCCGGGTTTATGCACAAGAGCGTCGACGCCTCCTGCCCCGCATTAGGCCGCTGAGCGGCCACGCAGCGCGAGGCGGTAGCGCTGAGGAAGGCCAGCTCCACGCCACCTGCAGGCCCCGTGACATCTGTGCTGTAGAAGCACGCTGGCAAACGTGCGCCGCCCCAGCTCCGGTAGAGGGTCCTGTGTTGGATGTCGGACGCTTGCGAGAGCTTTGTCTGCACTCATCAAGGCACAACGCCACACCACCGCAGCACCACAACACCGCAGCATACGACACTGTCAGCCCCTTTCTTGCCTCGGCACCCTGACCCACGAACGATTTATGTTCAGAGAGAGAGAATGCGCGTGCGCGTGCGCGTGCGTGAGAGAGAAAGAGCGAGAGCGCGAGAGCGCGAGAGAGCGAGAGAGTGTGTATGCGTGCGTGCGTATGCGCGCATGCGGCGTGTGTGCATGTTTGTGTGTATGAGAGAAAGGGAGCACACGCACACACACACACACACACACATGTGCATGCATAGACCAAGCCGCTGACGATGGCGTAAATGACATTGCAGTAATTGTTCTCCACATGGCTGCGTGTCTGGCCATCCCCTTTGTCGACACCGCTCCGCAGCACCGCGTTTGTCCTTGCACGCAAGGGTCCTGCAACATGCGGTAGATGTACATATTCACACACGCGTTGTGTGTGTGTACGCAGCGGGATGGACCAGGCAAGGCACGGGCAGAGGCGAGCAGCGCGGGAAAGGCGCGCAGCGCAGGCGGACGCGCACCCGTATGGATGCGGAGGGCAATGATTTCCTCCTCGCACATGCACGCTGCCATCAGCGCGGCGCGCGCGTGCAGCACCAGCGCCTCGAGCACATCGCGCGACACCAGGTGCTGCACGCTCTTGGCCACGGCGGCAAAACTGCGCTCGCCCGTCGTCTCAATCCGCGGTGCCTCGCGCAGCGCCTCACCCACCGCGCGCCGTACTTGTGAGAGCTTGTGCGCGCCCATGGCCACGAGCGCCTCGAGCCCCGCGACCACCTCGCTCGAGCGGCATCTCGCCAACAACGTGTAGCCAGCATGCTCGAGGCGCTCCTCGGCGAGAGCGTGCACCACGTGGTCGATGGATTGGAGTAGCGTCCTGCCCGCACGCAGCGCCACGGTCTTGACCGAATCCATCAACTCTTGCTCACTGCACCTGTTCTTTGCCGCAATCTGCGCGAGGGCCGCAGCCTGCAGGGGCAGATCAAGACGCTCGCCACCGTCCCTGGGCACCGCCCCGTGCGCCAGATTGAAGACATCGAGCAGCACGCCATGACGCCCCCCAGGGTACACCTTTCTCAGATCGGGGTGGCACACAAACTCCCACTCCAACTTGGGAGTCGTCACAGAGCTGTCGTACCGCGAGACAGCAAATTCTTGTTCGGCACCAGCCCCCGAGCAGCACTGGCGCTGCATTCCCTCGAACAGCTTCCTCGCTGGCAGTCCAATCCGGCGCGCCAGATGTCCAGCTGTGGGCAGCCAGCCGCCACCGGAGCCAAGGAACTCGTCCATGGTACGGTAGGACTTCTCAAACGTCGCGTCTGCAAATTTGTCAGTGGCCTGCGTGGTGCTCTGCTGGGCAGCCATGAACTTGTCGAGCTCAGGGATGAGGGGCGACACCGCGGCAGGTGGCGTCGGCAGCACCTTGCCCTCCAGTTTCGCTGCTGCTTGTGCGGGAGGCGGCGCTGCTGAACGCATGAGAGGGGGCGGTGCCGCCCGCAGGGCCAACCGCTTACGGTGCGGCACTTCCCGTGCTTCTTCCCATGCTTCTTCCTCCCCATGCTTCAACAGGCGCAGCTGCTCGTCGAACGCGCGGGTGACCTCGTCTTCCAGGCCTTCGACCCACGCCCTCGCAATGTCCTCGGGGGTGAGGTGTGCGCTGATTGCTTGCGCGTCGAGCACCTGCTCACGCTCGTCCGCGGGCCGCCGTTCCTGAACCATCTTGGCGAGGCGGCTGGCCACCAGGCTGTGGAGGCGCATGTTGCGCATCAGGCCCTCGAGCGCGTCAAACCCGCCAGCTTGCCGCAGCTCGCCACAGGCGGGGGAGGGCGGCAGGGATTCGCAGGAGACGGGCGCGCCGCAACTCGCCATGGGCGGAGGAGGGCGGCAGGAATTCGCAGCGAACGCGTATCGCTGTGCTGCGGGAGACGGGCACAGGGGCAGGGGCGGCGTCGGGGGGTTCCCTTCGTCCCCCGGTGCCATCGTTATGATCGTTACCGGCATAACACCACACTCGACTTCCGCGAGCAGATCTTTCTCTGTGTGCATGACCTGCCCTCCCGGAGCCTGTGCGCCTACCTCGCCGCCTGCCTCCGGCACCCTTGCCTCAGTTGCCTCTGCCAGGCCGACGGTGTTGGCAAGCGTCGACAAGGCGGCGGCGAGATCTTCCGCAATCCGCTTGGCAGTGTCCATCCGTTCAACAGCGCCGTCCATCTGCGTCGGCGGCCTCTGCTCGCGTTGCCCATCGCGTTGCCCATTCGCGTCGGCGGCATCTGCTCCTTGGGCCCCAGCGCCCGCCTGGCCGCACGCCCTGGTGTGCCCCGCGCACGCTTCCACATCCATGTGCTTACGGGGCGACGACGCGGCCGAAGAGCGTGCAGAGTACTGCGCGAGCGAGGAGGGGTCATTCATCAGTTCGGGAGCAAATCCGATGCTCCTGAGCACCAGACTGTCCCAGTGGCCTGTGATGCCAGCGGCCGTCTGCCCCCGCCCAGCCTCTGGCCCTGCGCGCGATGCCGTTTCGCGCACGGGCTCGCGCATGCGCGCCACTACCGCCCCCTCCGTCCGCCGTCCTGGATTCTGGAATCAACTTCTTTCTTCGGGGCGGCGTGGCACATCATCATCGTGATGTCAAAAATGGCTGTCAAAACAGCATGATGGCGTCAGAGCTGACACGGCACCCCTCCATCCTGTATAGCTACTCGTCTGGGAGCGAGGAGGAGCAGGAGGCGGAGGCGGAGGCGGACAGGTCCCAGCCCGACCCTGCAGCCCACGGGCCGGCGACGGTGCAGGACCTCCTCGCGGCGCTGCCGCCGGCGGCGCGGCTGGCGGTGCGGCCGGGCCTTGCCGAGTCGCAACGGGACGGGCGCCGCCCGGAGCCGTTGGTGGTCGAAGAAGACGGGGCATCGCCGCCCGCGGTGCTGGTGCTGTCTGGGCGCCTAGCGCACCAGGAGGGATGTCTCGGCGCGTACGCGCTCGTCGACTGCGAGGGCGCAGAGGCTCGGCGGATCGCCCAGGCGCTCGCCGGCTCATCGGCGCACGGTGCTGTGGCCGGCGATGCTGCCGCAGGACGGCGGCCCGCGGTCGGCCCGCTGCGGACGGCCGGCCCCATCCGCGCTCGCCTCGCCAAGCCCTCGGTGCCGTGGCCGCTGTGGAAGCACACGACGCGGGATCGGTGGATTGCGCGGCACAGCGGCGGCAACTTTCTGGTGCAGCTGGAGAAGCACGTAGCCCTGCGTGACACTTGCTTCGTGCGCTTGCCGGACGCAGACGTCGCCTTTCCGCACCTCTCGAGTCTCGTCTGGCAGGAGTACAGCACGGAGACCAGAGAGTGGGTGCAGGCTCCTTTGCTGCAGTGTGACGACGAGGCCCTGCCCGAGAGTGTGTCGCCCTGGACCCCCGGCGACAGCACCCCGGGGATGCGGCCGACGTCCACTGGCACGGGCCTGTCGTGGCTGCACGCAGCGCAAGAGATGCGGCCAGAACTTGCCTCGAATTTGCAGCTCGACTACAGAGAGGCAACAGACCTCGCGTCCAACTTGGATTTTGCGCCGCCGCCCGCGCGCGCGAAGCCCCCGCTCCGTGGCCGGCTGCGCCCTGACCGCAGCAGAGGACGCGCGTCAGACTCCATCAAACGCCCCACGCTCTTCGCCCCCGCCTCACACCAGTGCACTGCCCTCGTCCGGGCAGCGCAGGAGATGCGCTGGACAGTGACGCACGTCGACGCGAGTGCCTGCGACTTGATCTGGCCTGGCGGCACGCGCGAGCATCTGCAGCGGCGGCTGGCACAGTTGAGCGCTGCGCAGACTCTGGCCTTCGTCCCTGGGGTGCGCGAAACCCTGGACCCATGCGTCATGTCGCGGCTGCTGGTGCTGGGCCAATGCCTTTTTCCTTTTTTTCCCAGCTGCTCCGCCTTCCCATTCCCATCGGGGAGCACCCCTGGGGGGGGCGGGGACAGGGGGGAAGCTAGGTGCAGTCGCTGCATCCAGGAGCCTCTGCTTTTGGAGGAGGCGGGGTTGGAGTGTCGCGTGTTTGCGCTCGTTAGCTCCGTCCAGCCGCTGGAGGTGTGGCTATGTTCCGAAGGAGTTGTGCAGCATGCGAGCGGCACGGCGACATGGGAGAGCGAGCCGCTGCACAGCGCGGCAAATGGGTTGGAGCATGAAGGCGGGCGGGGTGCAGTGGGGAGCATGTTCGAGGCGCCGATCTTGGCGCAGGTTGGTGGAAAGAAGACGCTGTCGCACGTCATGGGCCAGCTGAAGGCCATGGGGCACGAGGTTGAGGACATGTGGCGCGATGTGCAGCGTGTTGTGCGTCGCACGTGCCTGCTGTTGCTGCCGTTTATACTTGCATCTGCGCGCCGGCTCCTATCGGACAAGGCGAAACCGACGGTGCAGCGTGCGCTTGGCGGGCAGTGCGTGCATCTGCTGGGGTATGATGTCACGTTTGACCGCAAGGGTACATGCCACCTCTTGGGCATCGACGGCAATCCCGATCTGGGGACCGAGGATGGAGTGGATGTGTCGGCGAAGGGGCTTGCCATGGGCGCGTTGCTTTTGGTGCTCCAAGCGCGCCATAAGAAGTGGGGGCGCAGCACCATTCCGGAAGGCGTGGCTCGCCGACTCTCGTCCGTGTACGACGTGGTTGTGGGTCCGGGGGCCGAGGAGACGGAGGACGACGCCGATCTTCGAGTGCTGATGCGCGTGCACCAGCTGTACGTAGCATTGGGAGGCGTGCAGGGGGACATTGACGCAGATCGTCTCAACACCATGGTCTCCTGCCTCGGGCTCGACACGCTCATCAGCAGCGACCGAGTAGAGGCAGCCTTCCTCTGCCGCAAGCTCCCTCACTCCTTACACAGACACCACGTCAGAGCTCACCACCCGGACCCTCAGTGCAACGCCAAGCCCGAGTCTGCCGGCGCAGAGGGCGTTGGCAGTGAGCCTTCCTCCCCCCCTATGCCTCCTCCCGCTCCTCCCCTGGACCTCGAAGCTTTCATACAGATTCTACTGCAGTTGGGCTCCACGGCGTTCCCCGAGGAGGAGAGCACGGGGATTCGGCAGGAGCCTGCGCCCCTCGATTCCCTCAATAGACTCCTCAAGCACTTCCACGACGGCGTTGTATTCCCCGCGGCGAGGCGCGCTGCAGGGAAAAATGCGTCTCGAAAATGCGCTGCTGGTACTGTCAAAGGAGGGCAGACCTGTGGCCAGGACGAAGTGGGGGCAGGAAGTAGAGGGCAGCCCCCGTCTGGAGAGGTGACGCGGTCAGCCGACGCCCCCTCCGGAAAGTTGCAGTCTCAGCAAGCCAGGGATGCTGGGAGCGCAGAGGCAGTGCGCGCCTCAAAAGAGGAGGAGGAGGAGGAGGAGTAGATCAGAGTACGATGAGCTGCAGGGGCTTTTAGTCACCACCACTCTTCATCACGAACTTTAGTCTTTTAGTCACCGCCAAACTTCATCACTAACAGTATTAATCACTCCTCATCACGAACAGTACAATTTAGTCACCACCTCTCTTTATCACTAACAGTACAACCATCCTCGTGAGCGTGCAACGAGATATTATTATTTACATGAACCGATTATGGCACCGGTTTCCATTCACACGCCTCCGGACTACACCAGAAGACAAACATCAACTTTCAGACATTCGACTCCGGCTGGGGCGACGAAGGAGGCGTAGGGCTTGCAGACGCGTGCGACTCCTCAGCAGGACTAACTGCACCCAGCCCTTGCTGCCCAAGTGCCCCCTCCTCATCATCGCCAAACCCTGGAATCCCGCGCAGATCCAAGCGCTCAGGCACAAAGGGACCCATGTTTAGTTCGGACACGCTGGGAATCTGCGCAAACAAGTCGCCGAACCGCTCTCCTTGCTCCTCATACTGGCGCATGCGCTCCCGCGCGCCCTCTGCAGGGATGTGTGTGGATGTGTGTGTTTGCCACCGCACCACGGTCAAAGACGCAAGAACACAACGTACAGCGCCTGATACTGACAGATACACACATGTCGCCTCTTGGCACTTGTACTCATCTAGGGTTTCGCACTCTAATACACAGGTCTCTCCTCCTGGTACACTCCGCCCACCAGTCCGCCCGCCAGCCACCCGCCCGCCCTCCATCACTGCTCTTCCTCCCCACCCACTTCCCATCCCCCGACATGCCCGCACACCTGCTGTCGGAGGAACGACAGCACCATCATGTACGAACAGCGCCACAAAAAATACAAAATACAAGAACAAAAACAACAAAATACAAAAACACACACCTGCGGTCGGAGCAATGACGGCACCATTGTGTCCGAAAAGCGCCGCCGGCTCACACCCTCCTCTCAAATCGCCGCCGCCGTCCGCGCCGCCAGCGATGCCTGCACCCGCCGGCGCCATAGCCAGCAGGAATCGCAGGGGCTTGTCTGGCTCTTGGTTAAGAACAGTCAAAAATGATCCATCGGGCGTGAGGACTGCTGCATCGAGCTCTGCGTGTATGCCGCCGCGCACAAGGGTATCACTCACTGGCACTGACGCGCACGCGAGAGCGCGTACACACACACACACACACACACACACCCTGCCCCCCCCCCCCCCCACACCCATGAGTGACCGCACACCCACAACCCCCCCCCCCCCCGCGCCCTTTCTCGCCCCCACAAACCCCCCTGCCCCCCCACCGGGGGACGAAGACAAACGC
>Ga0115006_10003173_pt1 | contig 11085 bp, 7 predicted proteins | sample ArcOceMetagenome_3_FD_88943 | JGI IMG/M metagenome (GOLD analysis project Ga0115006, IMG submission 88943) | Marine eukaryotic phytoplankton communities from Arctic Ocean - Arctic Ocean- Svalbard ARC20M Metagenome | ecosystem: Environmental > Aquatic > Marine > Oceanic | place: Arctic Ocean...
TCAATGGGCGCCGTAGATTTCTGGACGCGGGGAGGACGGGGCGCGGGGAGGAGACACGAGTTGCGACGCTACCGAAAATCTCTGGTAGGGTGCTCACCCTGTCGGGCTGCGCCCGAAAGACCGGCGAGAGCGAAGTGAGCGAGAATCAAACGGGAATTTAAACTAAAAGACACACGCACAGCAGCCTGAACAACAACCAGAGATGACATGCTCACGCTTGGGCACATACTCCGACCATCGCGACTACTACTGCCACTAAGGTACTAAACGGCTTATACTACCGCAAACTGCGTCGTCTGTGCGTGTCCGATATATCGTGGTAGTCCGTGGTGTGGAGACTGACATGACCGAGACTCTGGTTGTTGTCATCACCACACGCCAGTGCGGGCCAGTAGCGATCGCGATCCATGTGAAAGGTCAGCAAGCGTTTGGCGCTCGGCCCACGGGCCCACGTGAAAGAGTACGCGGCTCTGATGTGGCCATCCGCCACGCGCTCCTCCTGCCTGCGCGCCGTGTACTCCTCAAGGTGGCCGTTTGCTTCCAGTACCGTCCAGTTCCTGACGTGCGCCTTAAAGCACATGTAGCTCGCGTGCTCCATGAAGCTGGGGTCGCCTGAAACTGGCCCAAGTTTATTCGAGCGGTGCGTGCGCGCCCGGCTCGACAAGAGCGCATGGAAGTCGTCGAAGTCATCTCGCTCGAAAATGGGCGCGTCCGTGAACCACGGAAGGCCCTTTAGAGGCGGCAGCCCCACTCCAGCGCACGCCACTTTGTTCCGCCACTGGTGGTCTTCGCCACGGCCGACGTTAGCAAGCACGAGCTTTTGCGACGTCCAGTTCTTGACGTACTCCCACGCTCGGCGCCCCTCAAAGCCGTTGACCGCCGTCTCAGCGTCCAGCGCAATGGCGTGGGTTGGCGGCTCCGGCCCGTGAAAGATCCGCTGCAGCGCGCGCAGCTTCTTCACCTAGTGGTTTAAAGTGGGAAGGCCTCGTTTTGAGCGCGCTGAGACGGGCAGCACGGCGCCTCCTGGGGCTAGGCTCCGGGCCGATGCGGTGCTGGGGTCACCGAGAGTAGACCTCATACACCAGCTGCTTCACGGCGGGCGCGTTCCTAGTTAGCTGGGTCTCGATCGAACGAGCATGTCTCTCCTTGCCCACCGACACGACCATTCCGTGCGCAACGGAGGCGTCCCCGTACAGCCGCGCGAAGCTGTCGAAGTCGGCGTCCGAGCTGAACACCGGCACGAAACGCAGGCGGCTGCTCCCCAAGGAGTAGCGCGCGAGCTCCGGAGGACGGGCAATCGACAGGAAGAGGTTGCAGCCATACGCATACCTGAGGAGCGGGGCTGGGTGTAGGTAGCTGAGTGTAGGTGGACCGAGGTTGCAGCCATACGCATACCTGGGAGGGTGCAGCGGGACCACCAGAGGGAGCGACCAGCGGCAGTCGCACTCGTGCTCAGTGTTAGACATCCCGCTGCCACACGAGCGTGTTCTGTCCGGCTCGATGATCTCGCGAGCAGGCAGGCCAGCGCAAAAGAAGGTGCCTACGCAGCTGTTGCGCACGTAGAAGTGTCGGGACCCTTGTTTGAGAGCGCAGCCATAGGATGCTGGTGAGCTGCAGCGGCCGTTGCTCAGGTCTCTGACGAGTCTGACACCGCAGCCCATCTATGCAGTCCCTAGGCGGTTGTGTGTGTGTCTAACTCCTCATGCAGCTCGCTCCCGCGGAAGTTTGCCCACGGGTGATAAGGGGGGTTTTATAGGTTTTGGGGGGTAGATTTAGATTACAAATTAGGTCAGTGAGGCAAGCCACACGCACACACAATCACTGGACACGCACAAAAAGTCCCTCGCGCGCTCCGTCGATGCCCACGCAAAAGACGCGCCCCGCCTCGGCCTCCCTCTATCTCCCTCCCGCGCGTTATATGGGGCGGTACGATCTCGTCGGGTCTCCCGACGAGTGCTTCTCCGCAGCCTCGCTCGCGAAGGCCTGGTCAGTGCTCGCGCGCCGCGTGTCAGAGGCTGTAGACCCAAGGGGCAGAGGGTGCAGCCCTATTGTGCCAGGGGCTGCATCCCTATGTGCCAGAGGTTGCAGCCCTATGCGCCACAGGAGGCAGCCCTACGTGCCGTACGCTGCAGCCCTATGTACGGCGAGCGCCTGGTAGTCCTCGCGCGCCAGAGGTGCGGCGAGGGCGTCGGCTCTCGGCTGGTACGCCCCGCCACCACCCATCGGATCGGCTGGCAGTTCGTCCGTCGACAGCCCGTATCTGCCACCCGCGTCGAGAAGGCGGTAGGACTGCGTCGCCGCGGCGAGCTTCACCACGAGGTTGAGCAGCGTCATGAAGCCTCCGTAGGTGGAGGGCCGCGTGCACATGAAGACGACGTCGGTAACAGTGGTGAGCACCGCGAAGAAGCAGACCGCGATCAGCTGCGCCTCGCTCCCTGACCGGCAGCTCGATAGGCCCAGCAGCGCAATTGCGAGGTTCACAGCCACCGGGAAGACGACCAGAGAGCCGAGGACGCAGACCGCAAACGACACGAGGCACAGGAGCTCGAGCTTCGCCGCCGGGTCCATGAACGTGAACGCGACGGCCCACTGCCGTGCCCGGCCGCCCACGATATCGACGTAGTGTGCGGCCTCCTCCATTGGATGTGGCAGTGCCTGCTTCCTTCCGCAAAGAGCAGGCGGGCAAGACAGTTTGGGGTGATAAGCTAAGGGCCACATGTATCTCCCCTTATCTTTTGCGTTATAACAGAGGATCTAATATATCTTATCTTTTACGTTATAAACGTGGCCTAACACTAGCCCAATGATTCCCACATGCGCTAGAGACCATCATACGACCGTTGCCGTCACGCCGCACGTGTCGCAACCGAGCTGCAGCAAAAATCCGATTTTTCAGCGAGGGGCAGCCGACACCTGCATGGCCAGTGGCGGTGGGGTCGGCGAGGTTGACGCGAGTACCAGAGCGCCGCCACAGCGTGCCCCTCTGCGGCACCCACGCGATGAGGCATCTCCTCTCTCGGGCGTAGAGGGAAGGCCCGAGCAAAGCGCTTGGGCATCTACAGCGGTGGGTGGCTGCAGCGGGCTGCAGCGGGCTGCTGCGGGCCAGAGTGTGGGGCCTCCCAGGGCACTTCGGCCGTTCGGCCACGCTGCGCGCACCGCGCTTTGCCGCGGCAGCCCGAGCTCGCGTGCTGCTAGACCAAGGTGCGTAATTTAAATCGCACCTTTCGGTGTTTTCGGTTCTTAATTCTCCCCCCATTTTACACACAACCCCTCAATCTTGTAATAAATTCTCTCACTTCAGGCTAACACTTCTCCCCTCATTAATAGGGCTGGACGTACAAGAGATCTTGCCCCCCGGTACGTTTCCTGCAACAGGGACGACGATTCCACAGAGAACTATGAATGCCACGAGCTGGCGGTGGAACCAGCGCACCTTGCCATCTGCACCCGCCAACGGCTGGTTGCAGAGCGCAGTGCGTGGCGTCTGCGGACAGACGGCACTCCACGAGCCGGGCGACTGCGCGCGAGGCGCGAGCGGCAGCCTTGTTGAACCTGATGTCAAGTTTGGCTTTGAAGGCTCGAAAGCGAACGACCCCGCATTTCATCTCGCGAGGAATATGACACGTCTCGTGGCCGTGTGCCTCAGCGCCTGCGCACGCTGCGCGGGTTGCTCCTTCATCTCCGTGTCCAGCTCCCAACGCAACGAGTGCTCGTGGTTCAGGGAGTGCAGTCTGGACCGTCTCGACGCACGCAGCACAAACGCTTCCTTCTTCTCCGGCAGGGCCGTGCCATCTGCGCAACCCAACGGACCTATCGGAGGGTTGCTGCTTCACGGGCCTGGTTAGCTTACTGAACCCTCACCGTAACCCAACCCTAACCCTTGCTAACCCTCACCGTAACCCTAGCCCTAACCCTAGCTAGCCCTAACCCTAGCCCTAAGAAACCCTAGCGCCTAAATCCTAACCCTAACCCTCATCATAACCCTAACGTACCCTAGCCCGAATCCTAACCCGAATCCTAACCCTAACCCTAACCCTAACCCTAACCCTAACCCTATATAACCACAGAGCACTCCGGAACCAACCTGATGCACGCGGTGCTAAGGCTCAACTTTGGCTTTGCCGCGCGAGGGTTCTACTCTTGGCACCTGCATGAGGGCTGCAGCCATGAGCGGCAGCCACGCTCGACGCACACGAACCATGATCTGCTCGCGGGCCACACGTCCTTCGCCAGTGCCCCTCCTGACTCCAGTTACCATTGCTGCTCCAAGCATGGGCAACTCAGCGAGCTCTGCACATATTCCCCGCCGGTCGTGCTCACCGTTATGGTGTTACGCTCGCCGTTTAGTTGGGTGTCCAAGATGTGCAGGCACGCGCATTCCAGAAAGCAAGACCACCTCCGCCGAATCGCCGCTAGCCGCAACCTCACCGGCTTCAAGCCTCTCAAGTTGAACTTCACCGTATGCCTGCGAACGCCGGCAAATGAACTTAACCGTGCCGACCTTTCGAGCGCAAAGGGCCTCGTGCGTCAAGATAGCTGCAGCCGCTCGGATGGCATCGCAATTTGGTCGGAGGTGAATCACTGCAAGCTCGTGCAGCTCTGGTCGGCGATGGCGGGTGCTGCTCGGCTCTGGGCGGCACCCAAGGTGTTGCTCCGCTATGATGAGGTTCTCTCACCCGACGTCCTTGCGGCAAAGCTGCTGCCACCAATCAGTGCGCAGGGAATCCTGCCATTTGCCGACCCTAGCGCGACATTCCAGATGCCGCTGAATCCGGATAGTGGCGCGAAAAAAAACAGGAAAAATTATCTGGAGTTCAGCCAGGGGGCGTACAAAAGTGCGGCCAAACAGGAGAGCGCGCGGTCTTACATGAAGTACTTCACGAAAGAGGACGTCGAGTGGGTTAATGCACAACTTAGGGACGTTGATCTGAAGGCGTTTGGATTCGAGCGGGAGACAACACTCTAGAAGCAAAGGCATAAGATGCAGAGGAAGAACAACTCAGCTGTATTGGTTCACCACAGAGCCGCGCTCGCCTGACTTTATTAGGTTCTAGCGGAACCGGGTTTTTGGGTGTATAGGTCGTAGTTGCCTTCCTAAGGCTGTAACTGGCGTGAGCCAGCCGGGGGTAGGGCTGGAGTCTGCTTACTCCGGCCCGAGAGTCGAACTCAGGGTCAGGCCACCGGTAAATCCCTCCCCCGTTTTCGCGCCTCTCCCACCGCACCCTCCGTCCCATATCTATAGGGGCGAAGGGCGTGGCGTCCTACTACGCATACTGGTATGGAATGCGTACGTGTCTTGCATGCACGGTGGAGTGGTGCCCGCCTGCTCGCCTCCCTGGCCTAAGTGAGGTAGTGCCCTATCTATCTCAGTGGACGCCAGGCATATTACTCGGGAGATGGTTATCCAAAGGTCCCGGCATCCTGACAGAGGGAACGATCATCCCAAGGGCGTTCCCTACGTAGGTTAGGTTGGTAAGCTAGGCGGTGTGCTGCACATAGGTGCCCTCCAGGCTTACACTCCTGGAAGGCCAGCTAGGTCACTAAAGGCTACCCACTACCAAATCCCCCCAGCCTGCATGTAGTTGCTAACTGTAGAAGGAGGGCGCGTAGAGGGCGCGTCGCCCTGACGAGGGGCCCACGAGAAGCGCTCGCCTGACTTAAGTTGCGCCCAAGATGTACGCTCCAACTCTTAGGCTGGGCCGCGGAGCGATGTCCGGCATTTCCCTGCGCAAGCAAGATGTATATATATGTATGACAAACCACCTGACGGGTACCCCTTCTTCCGCGCGTGCTTTAGACTAAAGAGAAGTGTGGACTCGTGTGGGCGTATGCGGTTTGCTTGGTCGTGTCCGTTGTTTTCCGTCTAAATGAATCTTGAACGCCCTATTTATACAGTGCGGTTTTCAGGTCGTCAAATACAGCTCCTATAAAATCAACTCGTCGGAGAGGAAGTGGGGGGGGCGGGATCCCAAGATCCCACCCGCATCTAGAGATGGCCACAGAGATCCAGTGTAGGCCGCCGGAGCGGCAGTCTTAGAGGGGTGGCAGTCGTCCGAGCGTGTTCGTGACTAAAGAAGGCGTGCGACGGGCCCTGTGTGGGGAGCACAGTGAGGTGTGGGCAGCAAAGAAAGCACCTTAAAACCTACACTCAGCAAGTCGCTCAGGCCAGCTCGTGCCGCAAGTATCTCCTGCGTCCTGGTCGCTGGTGTGGTGCCCTGGTCTACCATCTTCCTCACGCAAGTTACCGGCACATTGACGTGACTCGTGAGAGCAGGCACCGCACCGACTGGCACTGCGCAGTGCAGGGAGGTATAGGAGGGCGGTACATCCTGCATCACGTAATACGGTTTCGGTACATGCATTCTAACTTCACCGATTTCTAAAATCTAGGACTGGTACGTGCTGTACTTGTGCCAGCGCCACGTTGTGGACTTCCGGCGGCGAGACGCACCCCGAGAGAGCCACAATTTGGCACCACAGCCCCGCTTGTCAGATCAACGTACGCCTCGGGCCAGCCGGCGAGCCACCTGCGCGCGCCGATGAGGTTTGACCACGTCGAGAACTGGCTGCCGGCGAAACCCTTGGGCGCAGTGGCACAGATCTCGTGCTCGATCAGCGCGGCCCGCAGCCCGGTGGGGACGACCCCGCGAAGCAGGACGTCGTGCCACGTCGATAACTGAAGCGGCCGGCTTCCGATCTCCCCTATCTGTGCGGACGCGTGGTTCGATGTCGTCGTGGCAACTGCGGCCTCCAGGTCTGCTCGCATGGCCCGCATGGCCCCTGGCCGATTGCTCGCCACATAGACGGTGCGCGCCCCTCGGGCGTGCAGCCTCGGAGCCAGCTCCCGCAGAGCCGAGAGCAGGAAGGCCTTGTCGAGGCCCTTGCTCGCCGCGCCCTCGCTCGCCGAATCGGCCTCGTCATCACGTAGTCGAACGTGCACGCACGCATATGCGCCGAGCGAGGCCGCAATCTCACCGGCGGCACTTCGCAGCTCGCCGCTCAGCTCGAGCCGAGACAGCATCTCCCGCTCCGTCGCACTCAGCAGCTCGTCAACGTAGCTAGCAGAGGGTGCGCCGTCCCCCAGCGCAGTGCGTACCCCGTCCTCCATATTACGGCGTGCAGTGGCGGGATTGCTCGCGCCGTCAGCAGAGGCGGCCCCCGTCGCGCACAGCAGCCAAGGCAGCTTACGGGCAAAGTAATAGTTGTTGCCGAGCCGCACGTATTTCCGGCCTGTGCCGCTGCACCCGTGGCGGCTGTGCCTCATCTTCGTGTGCCGTTGGCACTCCCGCTTTGCCGCGCGTCGCGTGTGCCCACGGCAGGCAACCGTGTGGCAATAGCCCCATGCTTGCCTGCTCCAGTCGCTCGCAACCGTACCCAAGCCGGACCGGTTCGTGCGCAGAACCTCGATCATGGTCAGGTCAGCCCGCCCCGTCGACAGTGAGACCCTTGCAATCGGTGGAGAGGTCCACGTTTCTCCGAGCCTGGCGCTCCGCGACTCCAGCAGAGGCGCGAACACGCGCATCTTGTTGCCGACGACCTCCTGGTGCTGCGCCATCCATTGAAGCCAGGGCACGCGGCGGAAAGCGGTCACATTGACGAGTGGCGAGAGCGAGCTGAAATTGAAGACCTCGTCCGCGTGCAGCACCTCGGCGAACGCGGGAGCCTGCCGGTGCTCCACGGGCACATGCAGCGGCGGCACAACGAGCTGCACATGGCTGAGTGCAGCGATCGAAAGGTGCTGCAGCAGCATGCCCAGCTGGTTGCCAAAGCCACTGGTGTGAAGTTCCGGGTGTACGACCAGCGTCGGACCGTACGACATGGTCGTGACAGCGGTGGCGTGAGGCGGCCCGACCCGTTCGGCCCGTGGCCGTGCGCGGTATGCACGGGGCGCGACACTTGCAGAGGAGGGGGGAGAAACAAAGACAAAAAATCTCCAAAATCGAACTCGGACACAGCCATGGTCTATTGGCCAGTCAACTATTCAACGCCCTCGCCGGCTTCCTCCTTCGCACTCGTCACGTCGATGCGTGGTGCCTCCGCTCCCTGCTCGCCCTCACCTGCCCCGGCCTCGGCCCCGGCCTCCACCTCCGCCTGCGCCTGCGTCTCGGCCGAACCCCCCGCCTCCGCCCCCGCTGAACCCTCCGTCCCCGCCTCCGCCTCCGCCTCCGCCCGCACCACTGCCGAATCCTCCGGCGCCGCCTTGCCCGGCGCCGCCGACGCGTCCGTGGAGAGCGTGCGCCCCAGCGCGGCTGTGGGGTCCGTGCCGCTCTTCCGGACGGGCGGCAGCGTCCCGAGCGAGCCGCCGCGCGCAAAGCCCCCCGCGCTTTTCGCGCCGGGCAGGCGGGGCAGCGAGCGCGAGCTGGTTAGCTCAGGCGTCGGCAGCTTCCGCCAGCCGACGACTGGGATGATCCCGCGGTACGTGTACTGCGCGCGAACGGCTCGCTTGCCCTCGCTCTCGAGCTGGGGCGCCGTCTTCTGCATGGCACCCCATTGCAGCTGCAGCGCCTGGTGCATGTGCGAGCCGGGGCCGCGGATCGCGTGGAAGGTAACGGCGGCGGGTGGGTCCGACTGCCGCTTGAACGCCCGCTCGAGCTTGTCGACCTCGAGTTGCTTGCTCTGCAGCCGTTGCTGCCGCAGCGCGCCGCGCTCCTGATACGCCGTGAACTGCTCGCGCTGGCGCAACGAGACCATCGCCGCCTCTGTCGCGGCGTGCTTCTTTCGCGCCGCGTCCATCGCCGCCGAGCCCGCCTCGAGCGCGAGGCGCGCCTCGCGCTTCTGCGCCGCCTCGCCCGCCAGCTTGGCCGCCTTTGCTTCCTTGGCGCGGATCGCGCCGGCGTCGCGGTGCGAGACGAGGCACTCCTCCACCGTGCGCAGCAGCGAGAGCACGTCCGAGTGCGCCTTGAGCTGCAGCAGCTTGCCTCGCGCCTCGAACTCGTGGGTCAGCGCGGCGTAGTGCGCGGGCGCAATGTACTGCACGGTGCGCCCTGGCACCTTGAGCTCGAGCGCGAGCGCGCCGCGCCTGCCCGTGGCCGCCTCGAGCTCCTGCAGCTGCTTGAGCGAGCGCGGCCAGTCCTGGCACACAAAGGGGCCGCGCTGCTTGAAGCAGGCTTGCATCACGAGGCGTTCGGCGAGCTTCGGCGGGAGCGTGGCGCCGTCCTTGCAAGCCTGCCCTATCTCGACTCCGAGATCGCTGACGGACTCGACCTCGGCCTTGGCCAGCTCCTCGGTTGAGAGGCAGGCGCCGCCGAACTTCTGCGCGAGCCGCCGGCAGAAGCCGGCCTTGTCCGAGGAGTTGGGCGCCAGGACGAAGAGGAGCGAGCGCGGCCCCAGCAGTGGCCCCTTCCATAGGGGCTCCGGCGGGACGTCCTTCGTCGGCTTTCGCAGCAACTTGTTGAACTCGGCGTACTCGATCGAGCCCGAGCCGTCTGGGTCGAACGAGTCGAAGAGGGCGTCGATCTCGGCACGCGGTGCCTGCACGCCCAGCGCGGGGATGGCCTTGCGGAACTCCTTCTTGGAGACGGTACCGTCGCCGTCCTCGTCCCACTCCTTGAAGAGGTCGATGACGCGCACGGCGTTCTGCGAGAGGATGTCGCGCAGCTGCGTCGCATCGACGGGGCCTTCCTGATCGGCCAGAGAGCGAGTCAGCGCCTGCTGCGCGCCGCCGCCTTTGGCCCCTCCGCCCCTGCGCAGGGCGTGCCGAGTCTTGCTCTGCGTGCCGATGGCGCCCTTGGCCCCCGGCTTCTGGGACGCGTCGAGCTGCACCTCCCCGCCGCGGCGCAAGATCTTGTTGAGCTCGTCCAGCCCGATCTCGCCCGACCCGTCGGGGTCCCACGTGTCGAAGACGCCGTCGATCTCCGTCCTCGGCAGGTCGAGGCCGATGAGAGGCATCGCTCTGCGGAACTCCTTCTTGGAGACGCTGCCGTCGCCGTCCTCGTCCCACTCCCGGAAGAGGTCGATGACGCGCATGGCGTTCTTTGAGAGCGCGTCCCTCAGCTGCTGCGCCAACGGCACATCGCTGTCCTCGTCGATGTCCAGACCCTGCAGCTGAGTCGACTTGCCCATCTTCCCGTCGCGAAGCGCGAAGGCGCCCCCCTGTCGATCCGCCTTGGAGATGGTCGGCTTGCGCTGCTTCTTCATCGCGGCGCTACGCTGCGACGCCTTGCGAATCGACGCCTCGAGCGCGGCGTCGTCCTTGCTGTGCAGGATCGATGAGAGCTCCTTGTAGCTGATGTCACCCCCACCGTCGGGGTCGAAGGCATCGAAGAGCGTCGACGCAGTCTCCTCGTCCACCGCGATGCCCAGGTGCGGCAGCGCCTTTATGAACTCCTTCTTGCTCACGTTGCCGTCGCCGTCCTCGTCCCACTCCTTGAAGAGGTCGATGATCCGCGTCGCGTTCGCCTTGAGCGCCGTCTTGAGCGCAGCCACCATCTCGTCGCTGTCGACCTGGCCGTCGCCGTCGCCGTCCACATCGCCCAGGGCGAAGGAAGTCGACTTGGCGGGGGTGCCCGAGCGCTTGCGCAGCGGTGATCTATTCCTCGAGACGCCCCCCGACGCGCCGGCCTGCAGAGCGTCTTTCCGGAGCGTCTTGTTCAGCTCCCTGTAGTCGATGCTGCCCGAGCTGTCAGCGTCGAGCATGGTGAAGAGACCTGGGTAGCTATGGCGGTGAGTCGCGCAGGGCACAGTGCACGACCACCATATTATGCGCGTATAGCTGTACGTACGATTGGGGCGGGTGAGTGGGAAGGGCGCACCGTCGAGATGTGCAAACTGCTCCTTCTCCAACGGGAGCCCCAGTCCTAATACGCCATCGGTAAACTCCTTGTGACTGACGCTGCCGTTGCCGTCCGTGTCAAGCGCCTTGAACACATCCCTGACGCGATCTCCTTGGTCTGCAATGGCGTCGCGCAGGGCCGCCGCCAAGGCTAAAACATTTTCCATGGTGCGCGCCGGTTACGCTTTCGGCTCTTTAGGAAGGTACCCCACAGGAAGTGGCGCGCGCACGGTAGTGGCGCGCCTCCCACTCGCGCCGCCGAGTGGGAGACGGCGAGGGCCGCCTCGCCGCGCGAGCCGCCACCCTCCCCACCA
>Ga0115006_10003174_pt1 | contig 11085 bp, 7 predicted proteins | sample ArcOceMetagenome_3_FD_88943 | JGI IMG/M metagenome (GOLD analysis project Ga0115006, IMG submission 88943) | Marine eukaryotic phytoplankton communities from Arctic Ocean - Arctic Ocean- Svalbard ARC20M Metagenome | ecosystem: Environmental > Aquatic > Marine > Oceanic | place: Arctic Ocean...
ACACACACACACACACACACACACACACATATATACACACATACGTATATACATGTATATACACACAGAGAACCAAGTGCCTCTAGAGCCAGAACTGGATCTCCCAACAATGCCAACGCCCACAGTAGGCGAGAGTGGGTTATCTGAAGAGGGCGGTGCCGGCGGAAGTAACGGGGATGAGGAGTGGGGCGAGGTACCCGGGGTCACGGATGTTAGTCTCGAGCAACTAGGGCTCCTAGGTATGTGCCTGCCCTTTACGGCATCATACGCCATGCTGATATACAGGCACATGACATAGATATAACAACAGGTGGTATATACGTATATAACAGATATATAAGAGAAGGGATAGAAGGGAAAGCTTAGCCTCAGGAGGCCTTCTAATGCTACTAGGTCTGCCTAGTACCTAGACCTGGGATGCGCTTGTATCTGTGGGTGCGCTTGCATCTGTAGGTCTCGCGGTCGGCGGTTGAGCGATGTCCGTGCAGTCGGCTCTAACCTCTGGTTGCGTGAGCAGGTGGTGAGTGGTCGCATTTGGCTGGAGGCCTCGAGGCGTTGAATCTGACGGCTGCTGCTAACGCTCCGCCTGCCTTGCGGCAGTGGCTCTTGTGATGGCCATTGGAATGTACAAGAGGCGGGCGAGAGAGAAGCGTAGAGAGAGAGAGAGCGCGCGCGCGCGCGCGAAAGAGCGAGAGAGAGAGAGAGAGAGACTTTAAGGATCAGCGAAAGCTCATGCATTTTAATCTCAAGCTGTGTGCTTGGTCGAGTGCGGAGAGGCAGAGGGAGGGAGCAGGTATGGGTGGTCAGCTCGAGAAGACGAGTAGGAGGAGAAGGGACCGGATATTCTCGCCATCGCGATCTCTCCTCAACAGTCTGGGCACGAAGTCCGCGGAGTACTAGACTGAGTTGAAGTGCTTGGAGGCGAGTTGGTTTGATCGCGTCAGAGCTGCGAGCTTTGACGCGATGGAACCGACGTTCATGCGATCGTGCGCGGAGGTTCCTGCGTGCAGAGGATGACAGAGGAAGGGTTGCTGCAGCAGCGGAACGTTCTGGATTTCAACCGCATTGTGAGGCCACGCGACGAGAGAAACGCGGGGGGAGAGGGAGGTCGTAGTTGATCTATTTTAATCGTGTGCTTTGTGGCTAATTATTTATGTTATTATGTACATTAATTACACTCAAGCCTCAGGCAAACTGTATACTTCTTCCTTGGCCTCTCACGTTGAGAGAGGGAGCTACACGCACGGGCGCCGGGCTGGTGATTTCGACGGCGGCTTGTTCAGGACATATTGCATCTCCTGCGCCTACTGTTGAGCCTGCTAGCTGCTGTGCTGCCCTAAACGGGGAAAAGAGCGATATTTGCGGCAGCAAGCCCTGTGATAATCCCAGGGACGTGCCTCCTGTCTGCTCCTCGTGATCGGAGGAGCAAACCTGTTCTGACGTGCCAGCGGCGCCAGTACCGAGACGATTTCGAAAGAGCGTCGCCCAGCCTCTGTTCTCTTGTGCAGAATCATCGGCACCGCGGCCGGCGGGCGCCAAAGCGCGAAACATCATTTCGCGGGGGCTAAGTCGTTTACGCCGCATTGAGGCAGGAGCTCGTGTAAAGGTGCGCCCCGACCCGTCAGCTGGACCTGCCATGCGATTTGCAGTCCCATTACTCGTGTCGGGCAGGGGCATCATCAAGTCTTGCAAGTGATCCGGAAGGATGGATTGGCCGACTGCCTCAAACACTTCAGACGTTGCGCTCATCAGCCCTGAAAATACTCCTGCAGCACCTGGTGGTGGCTCTTGGTCTTCGCCTCCAGGTGCAGCAATGTCCTTGGGGTTCAATATAGGCAACACATTGAGACCGGGAGGGAGTGCTGGCAAAGATTGCAGCGGTAATTTTACGAAACCCGCAAGCGGCCCGAGAAATCCACCGTCCCGTATAGAGTCCCATTGGGCTACAAACTCCTGTTTGGAGATCAGATTATCACCATCACCATCGACAGACCCCTGATTGAAGATGACTGCCAGGCGTTTGAGAATCTCTTTTTCGCTGAAGCCTTCCTGAATCAAGCCTGCCCGGAGCTCCGCCGGTGTGAGCATTCCATTTTGGTCAAGATCAAGACGATCAAAAAGCCTGGACGGATCCTCATCCCGAGAGTTGACCCAGAGGGTAACAAACTCCTCTCGCGAAAGCACCCCATCGCCATCGGTATCTCCAGAGTTCATCAGGCCCGGCAATCGAGCCGAAATTTCGTCTTGCTGAAAGCCGGCGCTCAGCATAGCCTTCCGAATTTCCTGACACGTCAGAGTTCCACTTTTATCTGTGTCAATGTTGTCAAAAATCCTGTGCGCCTCGGCCATCTTGTCATGCAGTACAATGTGCACTTGCACTTTCCTCAATTTGTTCCATTTAGACTCTGGAACGCTTCCCAGTTGTTCTGGAGTTCCTCGGCTGTCTACAGGGGCTTGCCGGAGGATGCCATCCCCCACAAAGGCACCATGGGGCTGATACGCTGGCCTTTCCGGCCCGGATCGTTCTTGGCGCCAGGTACTCAGATGCGATAGCTGGCTTCGTGTGCTGGACTCTGTGTGCTCGCTCTGGTAACGTTGGCTCAAGCCCACTTTGGCTCTATCCGGCATCCAATGAACAAGTGCAATAGACGGCATAACCGAGCGCACTCTCGAGTCACTCCTGAGGGAATCGTGTATAAGCTGCAACCCAAGACTTTGAGCTGAGCTGTCGTGTGTGTCGTTGGATGTGATACACACGACAAGATGAGTGTAACGAACTCCTCGAAAGATGTCCTGAATTCGTATCTGCTCCTCGGGGCAGTTCAGCGACAAGGCAAGATCGGTTACGAATACCAGTGCAGCAGCATAACAAGAATGTGCGTCCTTCAAACGTATGCGGTCGCTTTGCAACACGAAGCCAAGGGTTGCGGTGTCGGACCCAATGGTCTCGTCGAAACCCAGAGAAAGCTGTTCCAACAATCGTGGAAAGTTCAGTGCATGAACATGGTAAAAAGAAATTCAATTTACAAAATCATCATTTGCATTTGTTAACTGGAGCTCAATCGATTGAGAGCTGCAGAATTCTCACCTTGGCCTCAGACGCGATGAGCTCTGCCATCGTCCCGGATTTCTCAAGGCATGGTTCCAAAATCTCTGCCTCTGCAACAAGCCGCGCTTGCGGCAAACGAAAGCGCTTCACCTGAGCGCTAATGTTGTCTTGTGTGCAAATACTTGCGACATCTTGAGCAACTTGAGGGTCACAACAGAGTACTTCAAATGAAATCATGGACGAGGAAGACAACGTTGGACCATAAGAGACCGGTGAGATCTTCTGAATTGAAGTAACGGGTGGATTTTTCTTTGTTTGTGGTATGAATGAAAGCGTATCGTCCGAAATGCCCGATGCGGGCCCACGCGGCGCACCCTTACACCCTGCAGAAAATAAAAATAAGCAGCATGCTGAACAAAAGATAGCAGCATGATGGCAGGAAAACAGCAGCATGCTGACATGAAAACCGTCCGCATGCTGCTCGAAAAAAGATGAGGAAACCTGTACCGCGGGTATGGAAACAGCGTGAGCGTATTTTAGGGCAAGGTGCAACGCTGAGAAGATGACTTAAGGGATATGTAAACCCAAGGAAAAACTGTTCTTACCTGATCGCTTCGTTGTAATATTTGACATCGCGCTGCAAAATTGACTACACTTTTCTTGTGTCAACCATGTCACGTCTTGAACAAGACTCAATGTAAACACGACGATCCTCCTGTCATGATTTGGCTTTTCGATCACAAATTCGAGAAAGGGATCTGGTTCTGGGGCTAGATCGCCGTTGGTAGCACCCGCGGTGCTTATCTGTAGACTGGGTGAGCGTTTGCGGATCGCGGTTTGCTCTGCGCTTCCTTTGGTGACCTGACGTAACAAATGAGACAGGTGGCTTCTGAATTCATTCCTGTCTTGGTCGAGCATACCACATCTATGAACATAATAATTTTCTTCTTTTCCGTGGACGTCGGCATGCACAAAACCAGAATCTTTGGCCTGAATAAACGAAAGCCACTCTATTGAAAATCGCGGATGTTCGAGCATAGAGATTGCTGGTGCAGAATGCAAAATAGCAGGAGTGAGCATCGATCGCTTTTCAAGCGATGATATTGACGATTCCATGATATCATCTGCAGCATTGCTGGTGAGGATGCGGCGCTTAAACTTTGGCAAGATTTGCATGGAATACGCCTCTACCCACTGTGCATAAACTTCTTCGTTTTCACGATGCCATAGAGACGTCGGACGTCGGGGAATGGAGTGAGGGAACTCGCGCATGTACAGGAGGAGGATCGCAACCCATTTGTAGGCAACGTGTCCATGTATTATTGTGCCAAAGGAAGTGTCTTCAGACAAGGTCCAGGCGTGACACCACCTTGTGACAAATTGAGTCCATTTCTTCGTGGCTTCCGGTACAGCGGGACGCATGCGCAATGGCTCCTTCGACATTATGTCATGTATCCGCTCATTCATGAATTTCATTCGACACTGATCGTGCGGGTCAAAATGCAGGGAACATTGTATTGCTTTCAGCTGGTCCAGAAAGCATCGCAACTTCCATACGGGAATGTAGCCTTTGCCGTTCGGGTCCAACTTGCGCCAGCACCTTTCAAACTTATCGAGATCATCTTCAGACAGAAATGACAGCATTTCGTCGTACTCCTCTAGGAATCCGTTAATCACGCTCGCCGCAAGCAACGGCCAGAGTATGAATTGACACACCATGGCATACATCAGAAGAAACAGACGAGCTCCCTCGTTCGAAGTCTTGCATGAATCAGCAGTCGATGTGGACGTGGAGGGCCCGCCAGATGGACAGAGGAGATTCATATCTTTGATCAATGGAAACATTCCACCGCCCAAAGTCGCTCTCGCCAAGACGACGAGGGCACCAGCGAGGGATCTGAAATGCGAATTTCCTTGGTGACTGATAGTCATCCCGTCATCCAGTGACACAAACATCTGACGAGCAACAACAGCAAAAGATGCCATAAAAAGTATCAAAAGTGAAGCGGGACCCCGCACTCGTAGCGCGATGCGACCGATTGACCGAGACAGCAGCAGCAAATTTTTGTTTGTCGACAAGGCTTTCACGATTCGCAATACTCGAACTGCGCGGAACGCTTGCAATTGGCTGCCTGACGCCTGCACATTTGAGGCGAACATCACCGCGATATCAACAGCTGAGATGAGGTTGACCGCCACATCGAAAAGGCCCCAAGGTCTTCTCAGGTAATGTTTGGGTGACGCAAGAAGCATAACAGTCATTTCTAACCAATATATGATAAGACAGCAGAGATTGATAGTTCGGAGGGTGGCCAAAAGCCGAAGATCAGTGCTCGAAAATTCTAGCACTGTTGCGAAGATATTGATAAAAATTGTGGTGTAGGCAATTCTGCTGAAGTTCGGCGAAACTGACAATGCATGTGCTGGTTTCCACAGGATCTGATCAGGAAGAACATACATTTGGCTACGAAGGGTGATTGCACTTATCGATGCCCGCCATGGCTTTTGTGACATCATCTCCAGCCCACTGCCGTCGTACATCCGCTCCGTCGTGATATAGGCTGCAACAGTTGCCGGCCAGACCAGCACGAAGAGAAAAAATCGATAAATTAGAAGAGGTGCGACACTCCACTGAACGCCACGTTGCAATTCTAGGTCACTCTCGCTCCAGCCCAGCGCTTTATCAAAGACGAACGACCACCCGTCTGCACACGCAAGCACCAACAGGGTATAAAGGGTACTGCTCACATCGTCGAAATTTAGATCTGCATTCACCGTACTATGCTGTCTGTACACAAGAAGAGTTTCGTTGGCACTCAGTGGAAAGGGACTTACAAATCCACCAACACAATCGATAGCCCTCAATTGTGAATCAAGAGGCAGCACGGCATTGCAATGATGCCAGCGTCCGGAATAAGACTGAAGTACCATAGGACAAAGAATACAGAAGCAACAACATAAGCCGCACGCAATGTAGAATATTTCATCTAGGGTCGATACAATGCACTTTGTTGACCGTTGGATGAAAGGGAGCCAGAGAAAGGACCACTGGATGATACGAAAAATTCGAGTACAATACAAGACTTGCACCGGGACATCAATTGCATTGAGAAATGCCAACCAAAAGAAGATTAGCACCAAAAAGTCGAAGCAATATTGTGGGTTTTTGAAGTAAGCATCCATATCTCGGAACAGTCCAAAGGCAACGCCTTTGACAACAAATTCCACATTGAAACCCAATAACAAACATGTCTCTACAACCTTCAGCAGGTCGCTCTGGACCCAACAATCGTTGTTACTTGTACAAGGAAACACAATCAAGGCAATTGGAACCAACATTAACAGGTCGAAAAAGAAGATGAGTTTCATGTTTCCGAATGTCAGCCGTGCGTATTTCTTCACTGTCAGCACTTTGCGAACAAGTCGATCAAAAAAGTCCTCCTGAAGGTACATGCTGAAGGAATCCGTGAACTTCATCCACTTCGAACGAGCCAGGGCTTTGGCATTTTCGTCTTGTGCCTGCGCTTCAACATGTGCATCCAGCATGCAGAGGGCCACTAGAATGGTCTTGTCTGACTCTGTGAGATTGTCCCAGGCTTGTTCAAAGGAATGCGATTCGCTGATTTTCATTTTCCCCCTCATTGACTCTGCATATGTGGATTCCGTTCGCTCAGGTTCCAACAAGCGCATTTTTCTAGCGCGCCTCAGAATCCGTCGGTATCCAAAGTGCCCAGTGCTCCCTGAAATCAAATTGTCTTGAAGCTTGGGGTGTCGATGTAGAGCTCCAGACAAAAAAATCTGATACTGCACCCTTTCCTCTTCAGAGTCCTCAAGGCCACTGTTCATGGCTGCGATGATCAACTTTGCCATCACGGCCTTCAGGAAAAAGGTAAAGATAATAATCAGCACCACTGCTATTACACCATCTACATCCATCCGAGCGCGGATCATCGCAAGCAAGTCCGTGTCAGCTGAGAGTCGCATGACCGACGTCATACTTTGGCACCACGAACCGAAGAACTTGTTTTCACTCGTCAACCCGTCTGAAAGGTGCTGGAAAAGGAGGGCAGCCATGAGCAACATCAAAGTTGTGTGCAACACGTCACCGTCATGGCTGAATAGCTTGCGATAAAACGTAATCAAATCGTCGCCATAAGAAGTCAAACGAATTAAACCAGAACAAAGTCTGATCCCTCGCAGTGTTGTCATGTCTGGGATCTGCCACGTGGAATCTGCGACCAAAATTGCTACTGTCGTTATCATGTCCGCACTATGAATGAAACTTGAACGCATGTATGTCAAAGCGCCACCATGCATTGTCAATTTACTGACAAGATCCACGTAAAAGAGCCACTGGCAGACTGTACGGACATGACTCCACGCACCCCAGTTCCCCCATTGTGCTTCATCCGAGAGACGCACTTGCCTGCCAACTTCGATCAGCCTCCATTGACCGACATACCATGAGAATATACATCCGGCCACAAACTGCATCAAAGCGATACAATAAAGGACTAATTCCCAGAGTGGCGTCTTCAGGCCCTGTATTCTGAACGCATGCACGTTGCGCAACCGTACTGCGAGCCTTCTCCAGTAAAAGTAAAACCAACCGGCAGCACAACCATGCTGTTGCGACATCCGGATTCGTTGAAGCTCTTCCTCAAAAAGTGTTGTTCCTAATTCCTTGTCATGCTCAGGTTCCATGTAGGCCCCTCTTTGAACCCATTCTCTTTTATTTGGCTCTGGCTCGTCCTTGTGTGGGTTGCCGGTTTTGCCGTCTTCTGAATCCTTGAAGTGCGCACCACGAAACATGACATGAAACATGCCAGCATAGATGCTCATCAGCACAAATGCCACTATAGAACTAACCACGAAGAATGGGATCACAATTAAAGACGTGCCCTGCAACAGTTTCAGGACCAGCGTGGCCCACTCCTGGTTCAGGAGCATCATCAAAATGCACAGCGCGCACGCCCCGAAATTGTCGAAAGACTGCAGCCATGCCCACCGATCGTGAATGTCGTGGGGGTCAATCCGCACACAGGCTTGCGTTTGAGGATCGCACACGTGACTGCCCAACGATGATAAGCTTGCTTCTCCGGTGGTTGCCGTGAGACCGCGGACGCAATACGCCTCTGGCTGCGCCAGGATGGGCGCCGTCTGAGAGACTAAGGACCAGGCCTCTCCAGACACAAGTCGATCCACCTGCTCGTCTGACAGGGAACGGTGCCCCTCGCCATCGGAACCCGTGCCGGGCAAAGTCACGATACAGCGGCTACTGAGACTGTCCTTGAACCAAACGAAGCCCACGATAGACATAATCGACACGAAGCAAACGACATAGACACTGACGAATCGCGCTTCCCATGTGCCTTTTGCCAGTAGACGCAACGCGTTGCGAGACTTCTCGTGAAATCGTGCTGTCCGCAGCAGTCGCACGACCCGGAACGCCCGCAGCAGGCGCAGCAATCGCATTGCAGGCATTGCAACAACCTGATGCCCCAACAGCAAAATGTGCCGGAGGACAAGGTCGACAATACACATGCCCAACACTGCGAGGTCGAAACGAAACCAATTATCCCTGAGCGCTTCACGACCGAAGCCAATCGCCCGAAGGACGGCCTCCACCAAAAAGAGAGCGGTAAAAACGTAATCGTGCATGACCACCAGTGTGTGTGTCGACGACAAAGGAACGGGCTCGGGACCTGCATACGCGAGAATACACGCGCTCGCCAGCGAGAGGCAGATAATACTCAGCTCCACGGACGGGCTGGCCATAAGCCGCTGTATACTCCGTGCGAACGCGCCCTTGGTCGTCCTGGAAATTGAATACACCCCGTGCAGACGCTGGCTGTCCGTGTGCTGCGCCTGCGATCCAAGGGTCAGGGCGTACAGGAGGCGTGTGCTGTCCATGCGCACCTCCAGCGCGCGCCACGCGCCCGCATGTGCACCTCTCACGTCCCCCTCCACTCACCGCTTGGCGGCGCTCCTTGACGCCTTCAAACGCGCCTTTGAAGCTGCTGACGAAGTCGTCCACGACTGAGCCCGCCCATGCGCCTTTCTTCGGACGCACAGCCCCAACGGGCTGAGCCGCCGGCGGCTCGGCGGCATCCAGAAAGTCCTCCTGGCGCTGTGCAGGGCCCTCTGCGCCATCCCGGCCCTGTCTACTCGCTCTTGGGGCCGGCTGGGGCAGGCGCCCCGCGGGCGGGGAGCTGATGCCGTCCATCGGGCAAGCCAGACGCACGCGGCTTTCAGTGCGCACACTCCGCACACACGCCCGGGCGCGCCACAGTGCCGGCACGCCTGCACCGGGTACGCCTCGCTGCTTCTGCTGCTTCTCCGGGTACTTCTCGCTGCTTCATGTGCATTTTGCAAACTGGAAGTTGAAACAGTGACGGGCACTCAGTGCCACTCACGAACACAACTGTGTTGCGCTGCAGCGCTAGCTAACAGTGCTAACAGCGGGGTACCTGGCGGCCAGCGCGAGGGAGACGGTCCGGAGTGAGCGGTAAGCCGGGCGCAGGGCAGCGTGCGACTGCACTGGGCATCGGGTGGTGCGCTGCTGTCGCTGTCGCCCCGGGGACAGCGCGGCGCGCCGTGCTGCGGCGTACGCCGAGCGAGTTTGTGCGGGAGACAGCGGGTCTGCGTGCAGACCCGCAGGCGCGGGCGGGGCATGAGCAACCCCCATCAGGGGCTGGCGGTGCGCGGCTGGCGCAGGGCACCAGGCTCCGAAATCGAGTGCGAGCGAGAGAGCGCGGGTGTCGTGCCCTGCAGTCCAGGGCTCTCACCCTCGTCGCATACACCTGTGCTGTGACTCAGGCCAGGTTGAGGCAGGCGCGAGGCAGACAATCCGCAATGGATGGGGACGCGGGTGCCGATGATCTTGGTCCCTCCGAGGTCAATACGACCAAGGTTCCCCACCCCCCCCGCGCTCATGGGTGTGCGGGGAAAGGCTTTGCGCGTGCGTCGTTCTTTCTGCTGCTGCCTCCGCTAAGCGCTCGGAATCACGCCAGGCCCCGCATCTCGTCAAGGTCCACAAGGATAAGCTCACTGTCACGTACAACGGCAAGGGCAACCACAATCACGATGTCGGTGCCGTGCAGTCTAACCGTGCATTCTCGCACAGCGTTCTCATCGGCTACTTTGAGATGACAATTGTCAACCAGGTCTCTATGCGTGCGTTGCACAGCGCGCGCGCATGTGCGCTTCCCGTGCACGCGCGAACTGCCCTACACGCACGCTTTGCTCCCACTCGGCCACCCGCCCTGACTGCTGCTCCCTCAACCCCATTCAAGTCTCCCTCCCTCCTTTCATCCTCCCCCCCCCCGCGCTCTCACCTCCTCAATTCCTCTCCCTCCTGCCCTCGCGTACTCGTGTTCGTGGCAAACAGGGCGAGAGAGCGAGCATGGCAATAGGGCTGGGCAGCGCCGATTTCCTAAACACGCGCCATCCCGGTTGGGAGCCGGGTTCCTATGGCTATCATGGTGACGATGGCCGGTTATCAGCCAGAGAGGGGGCGTGCGCATGCGCGTGCGCGTGCGCGTCTCGCACGTTCACGCACGAGCCTGTGTCGATGCGAGAATGCCTGCGTTCGAAGTTGCGCGTGCAAATTCAGCCGTCAGGCTGACGCCACCTCTGTGCAATCGCGTGTGCGTCCGTGTGCCTTCGTGTCGTTTCTGCTGGCTGGGCAGAAAATTTCACAACAATTCGCGCGGCGAACCTTACGCTGCCAAGTTTGGTGCGGTGGATGATGTGATCGGGTGCATGTCAATGTGTGTGTGTGCGTGTGTGTGCGTGCGTGCGTGCATTCATGCTTGCATGTGTGCGTGAGTGCTTGCGTGTGCGGGCGCGCGCCGAGGTTGCTCTCGCTGATTGAATGGGCTCTATCCGTGTTCCTTTGTCTTCTCTCTTCCTTCCTCTCTTTCTCTCTCTCTCTCTCTCTCTCTCTCTCTCTCTTTCTCTCTCTTTCTCTCTCTTTCTCTCTCCCTCTCTCATTCTCTCTCCCTCCCTCCCTCGTTCCCTCCATCTCTCTTTCT
>Ga0115006_10003177_pt1 | contig 11079 bp, 10 predicted proteins | sample ArcOceMetagenome_3_FD_88943 | JGI IMG/M metagenome (GOLD analysis project Ga0115006, IMG submission 88943) | Marine eukaryotic phytoplankton communities from Arctic Ocean - Arctic Ocean- Svalbard ARC20M Metagenome | ecosystem: Environmental > Aquatic > Marine > Oceanic | place: Arctic Ocean...
GGTTTTATTTTGCCCCCCCCCCCCCCCACCGCTCCCCGCCTATTATTGCTTGATGAAGTCCCAGAAGAACTCCTTCACCCTCTTCTTGCTCATCGCAAACGACGTGACCATGCCACTCCAAACTCCCCCTTCAAATCCTCCACCGTTGACGTCCTTTCCGGAAACGAACAGACCCAGGACGTCCGTGAAGGTTGGCCCAAAGAAATCACTTAGTTCTCCGTATCTTTCCACACTGTGTCCCATCCCGTCTCCCGAGCCGGTCGTCACCTCATGCAGATCGTCGTGGTCCACAGGAGTCTTGAGCTGCTTCATCTGCAAATTTCCCCGTACCCCCGGATAAACCATTTCCAAGGCTTTCATCAGCTTATTCTCGAAGAACTCCTTCACCTTGATATACTCTAAGTTGGAGCTGAGGTTTTTGTCCCTCTTGAAGCCGGCCCAGATGCTGTAATCAGTTTTGCACTTAATCACCACGGTGGTCCTCCCCGGCCACCTGTCCTCATAACTTTCGTCGCACATAGTTGGGCTGTACAGCTCGACCCTCGGAATCCCCGACTCGCTCCACTTCCTGTCGTACCTCCTTAGATCCCCCTCAACGTCGTCAGAGAGGAGAAGCGTCACGTTCGAATTGGTGAAGGGAAGATTTGAAGGTGGAAGGTTGAAACCCAAGTACAGCACAAGGGTCGCAGGTGCCGGAGCAAGACCGTAGGGGTCCCTTCTACTTGATGCTCCACTTGCGTCCTCCTCCCTCTCGATTCCTTTCACATAGTCCAAATCCACTCCATCCTTTCCAATTTCCACCACAATCGGTTCATTCCCGTCCTCTTCTTCGTCTTTTCCCGCATCCTTCGCCTTCGCTTCCGCCCCCGTTCCAATTGCTTCCCCGCCCCAGTGCGTCAACTTACGCGCGAAATCTCCCTTACCCCAAGCCTTGCTCTCCGTGACTTTCCACAAGTTTCTGAGACCCGCGGCCCACACGATCCGCAAGGCATAGAGCTCGTGTCCATTCACGTTCACGCCCCAGCATCTCCCGCTTCTCTTCTTCCCTTCCTTATGTACCCCCATGTCCTCGTTGTCGTCGAACTTGAGTGACTTAACCTCGGACTCAGTCAGCACAAGGCCCTTGCTCTTCCTCACAACCTCGCACATGTGCATCGCAAGGACGGTGGGCCCTCCAACCGGGTACAAGTGAGGCTGCGATGAGCGAAGCGACGAGTAAGGGGTTAGATTTATCGTATAGAATAGTATTAAACAGCTCGCTACGCTCTTCGCTCGTCGTTTCACTCCTCGTCCGATCTCACCTTGAAATTGTCCATCCACTCCTGGGCTAGCCTCGCCCATGCAACCTCGCTCGCCCCCACGCCCAGCCTGTACCCAAGCAGGGCCCTCAAGGTAGGATTAGCCACCAAGCCCTCCACGACGCTCTTTGCAGTCTTGTCTTCCGTCCAATTCTCGCCGCTATACGCCTTGAACAGCTTCATGCCCATATCCCTCGATTTCTCCCCGTTCAAGGTCTTGACCAAGTGCCACCACTTCAGCAAGCGTCCAGTCTTCTTCACCTTATCAAAGAATCCCACGATTCCATCCTTCTCCTCCGGAAAGTTCTCCGCAAAGTAGCTCACGCAGTCATCTGAGTTGGAAGGAATGCTCCACCTTTTGTCCCCCACGAACACTACATCATCCCCAACCTTTCCCCACCTTATACCCCCACCCGCAACGTAGTCCACCATCTTTTTTCCAGCCACTCCGATCTCATAGCGCGACCAACCAACCGGAAACTCGTACCCTTTGACCTCCGCAACCGACACCGACCCCCCTGCGACTGACCCAGCCGTAAGGCACAAAGTCTTGTAGCCGTGCTGGGCCAGGAAAGACGTCATAGTCAAACCACTTAGACCTCCTCCAACAATTATCACGTCAAGTTGCCCCAACCCGACGACGTGAGTCCTACTCAGCCTAACTTTAATCCCCTTGTCGCTCCCATAATCCGTCGGAGCCTGCGATCCGTCTCCTGGGAGCTGGGACGAAAAGAGAGGGGGGAACGAGCGCGAGAAAGGGCGTCAGACTTGTGCGACACGAAATACTATTGCTCCACCCTAGCTTTCCTTTCCTCCTCCTCCTCCGCCTTACCTTGCTGAACAATGTATCAACCTCTTTCTTGGTAAACAGAGGCTCATACTTCGAGAGTGCCTTCATCAAATAATATCCAGCGACCAGATGAGCGGCGATTATCGCCAGAATTTTGGGGTCCTGCAGTAACTCCACCAATGGCCGCATGCTTGCAAGTCGTTTGATTTTTTATGGCCAGTCTTCGAGTAGATGAAATAGGAAACTCTTACAGGCTAATTTTGGAGCTATGGTATAAGCAAAACCGAGTTATTATTTAATTTACTCTCGTCTGTGGTGTTAAAACAAACAATTGTCCTGTGCTTCTCCTCAACTTTTTTGTCAGACAAGGAAAGGATGTCTTTGATGAAGGACAAGGTGTCGGTGAGTAAATTACCCCCCACTTTACGTCCCATACACCAAATTTGTTGAAACGAAGGCTGGGCGTGACCGATACCCTCCTCAACCCACTTTTTGATTCCAGGTCTCTCCCGCGGACCCTGATAACTGCCAGCCATTTACTGACACTTTCGTTCACACAGGGACAATTTAATACGTGGGATGCCACTGGTGATGGTGTTCTCGACGCTGACGACCTTCTGAGGGCGTTCGATGCTTCGGGAGATGGAAAATTGGATGAGGCGGAACTGGCCCCTCTCGTGAAGCAGCTTGGTGACCAAATTGAGTTCAACAATGCCTTATTAGAGGAGATGACCAGCCTCGAAGAGCGTCAGACCACAATGCAGGAGGAAATGAAGGAGAAAAAGGCTGGCCTGGTGGCAGCCATGGAGGTGGCAGAGGCGGCGAGGACTGAGGCCTCTGAATGGCAGAGGAAGTTCAAGGTCGCCGAGGAGGTTGCCGCTACCAATAGCAGGAAGCTTACGGAGACCAGGGTCGAGGCCGGGAGCTTGGAGCGCGAGGCGACAAATTTGACCACAACTGTTGAGAATCTCAACAAGGACATCGCCGAGAGGGAGCAGCTGAAGAACGAACTAGAGGCCAAGGTGGTGGAACTCGAGGGCGACTTAACGTCCGCGGGAGAAAACGCCAAAAGAACCTCATCAAAGACGGAGACACAACTAGTTGCTCTCGGTTCTTCGAACGAGAGCCTGACGGAGCAGAATTCTGAGCTCAGGGCACAGGTGCAGCGATACGAGTCCGACCTGGCGTCTCTCAGAGATACGTCAGGTAGGATGGAAGAGGGCCTTGAGAAGGGAATTGCGGACATGGAGCGCATGAAGGCCTTGATTGAGGAGGGGAAGGAGAGGGAGAGGGCATTGGAGGACGAGGTTGCCAATTTGAAGCAGAACAACCAGACGATTGAAAACAGCCAGGTGGAGGAGACCGTTCGCGCCGACAATTCAGAACGTCTACTTAACGATGCCAACTCCGAGATTGATTCACTCCAGGATGAAGTTAAGGACAAGGACGAAAAGATTGCCTCTCTCAAGCGCATGGTAGTGGAAGGGGAGAAGGCCGTGACCGACTTGCACAGGAAGATTGACGAAGGCAAGCAGCAGATCGAAAACCTTTCGAAAGCCAGGGTCGAGAATAAGCTTCAGTCGGAGAAGCAGCTTGCTGTCGCGACGGAGAAGAACTCCAAGCTTCTGGAGGACATTCGCTTGACCAACCAGGACCACGCTCTTGACCTGCAGAAGAAAGCGGCCGAGATGAAGGAGGCCGAGGACGATTACGAGGAGAAAGTCAAGGGTCTGGAGAAGGAAGTTCACGAGATGCACGAGCTGTTGGGCAAGGGAACAATCGGTCAGCAGGAGCTTGTTGACAACATGAAGAAAGAGCGCACCGCTTATGACGTCACGATCGCGAGTTTGCAGAACAAGGTTTCCGAGAAGGAGGAGGAAATCATCTCCATGAGGTCTACCAACGAACGCCTGCTCGAGCTGAGTGCTGGTGACATCAGGAAGCTCAAGGTTGCCAAGTCTGAGGACCTTAAGACGTACCTGAGCACAATCACCGCGTTTCAGTTGCAGGTGGCCTCCATCTCGACCTGTCACAAGAAGCAGAAGGAGACCATGAGCGAGATGTCCAGTCAGTTTGTTACCTTGGCCACCTTTGTCAAGAGCCTCGAGGGCAAGCAGGCGGAGCCTATCGACAGGTGGTTCAAGGAGGTCGTAAAGAGTTTCGAGTTGCTTATCGAGCAGAACTCTGCTGTCAAGGCTAATTTGGAGGAGGTCCGTGATGACGAGAAGAAGGAGAAGCTGGGCAAGTTGGACGAGCAGTCGAGAACTCTCATGCTGGAGGAAGAGGTTTCACGCCTTGAGTTCGACATCTCGACAGTCGAGGGCGAGAAGATCCAGAAGGAGGAGCAGATGGCGGCGAAGGAGCGCCAGCACAAGGCCCACTTGGAGAAGGCGGAGAAGGAGATCGCGGAGTGCAAGGCAATGCTTAAGCAGTACAAATATAAGATTGCAACGACGGAGAAGATCAGCAGCGACTTGCAGGGCAAGATGAGCAGCAACGGAGAAGCGCTGGCGAGGGCCCACAAGGACAACGCCGATAAGAACAAAAAGGTGGAGGAGCGCAACGCCGAGCTCGAGGCCGCGCTAAAGAAGTTGCAGAGGGAACACGTCGTTCTTGCTGAGAGCAAGGATGGCATGCACAGGGAAAAGGAGGACACGGAGAGGTCCGTGAGGTCCGTCAGGAGGGAGATGGACGAACAGGAGAAGACGTGGAAGGCCAAGGAGGCCGAAGAGCGCAAGAAGCTGGAGAGGGCCCTCCAGAGCGTCACAGACGGGACCAAGACCAACGCCATGCTCCAGAAGCAGTGCGAGAACACCAAGAAGTTGTTGTTGACTCTGCAGCAGCAGAGGGCGAATTTGACAGAGGAGGTCAACTCGCTGAAGGAGGAGCTCAGTGGACTTTACAGGAGTGGTTAAAGGGCGAGAGGAGGGGAGGAGGCGAAACCAAGAGAGTGTGTTTTTCATTGAAATGATGGTGGAGGGGCTGTTATTTTATTTTTAGCATGTAGTGTAGAAGCGAACTCCACCTCCGCCTGCCGTGACGACTTGGGGGAACACGTTACTCCAGGCTGCCTCCTCAACGGGTCCGTCCTTGACTGCGGTGAGCGAGGCGAGGAGCGAAGCGACGAGTGGAAGGTTGCCAGTTGAGCTGGAAGGCGGTAAAATACTTTTGCTGTCGCTTCGCTTCAGCCGTCCTTCGCTCCTCGCTCCGCCTCACCTTTTCTTCCGTCGGTCCATCTGCCTGCTGCAATGAGCAAAGCGAATCGTGAAAAGGGGTAGGATTAGGGGCGAGAAATACTACGGCGATTAGAGAAATGGCGCGTCTTGCATGGCGATAAGAGTGCGTACAATCATCATCGGTAATGTCACTGCTGTGAGCTCGTCGCTTTGATCCGCTCACCTGCAGCGTCTCCCTTCCTCAGGTCGTAGTAGGCGGCTCCGTGGGCGTCCTCCGATCCGGTGCTTATGTAGCGCATGCAGGGGGAAAAGTTCACCCTGCACTCCAAAACACGGTTCACGTGACCACCACTGAACCGAGCGGCAGGGCTTGCCGTTCTGACGTCCCAAAGACTGATAAGCCCCCCTTCGTCGTGGCTCGCGCACGCCACAAGGTTGTACATGTCCGATGGCACCGCACAGTTGGGCGACACGGGAGGGAGGGCGAGGGAGTGGGACGCACGGCGACCGGATGATGCGGGCACGGACCAGTAGGTTAAGTTTGAGGCTACGTCTATTACGTTGAGGGAACGGTCGGAGTTTAGGGAGAAAAGAAGGTTCGAGGATGTGCTGTTGACACAACCTACCGTTGTGACGGAGTGGGAGGATGAGGGGGTGAAGGAGGCTACTTTTTTCGTTTGGGAGGAGGAGAGGTTGAAGAGGTGGAGGTTTATAGTGGAGGAGGTGGAAGAAGCGAGGAACTTATCACCGTAGAAGAAGCAAATGTTACGGGACTCTGGGGAGAGGGTTAAGAGGGGAGGGAGGGAGGTATGGGAGGGGTTCTTGGGGTTGTTTCTTGATGTCGAGTAAACAGCGTTTCTATAGGCCAGCATGTTCTTCCCATTTGTGTTGGAAAAGGATAGGCGTGACTTGTGTTGGTTGGCCGTTTGCCCGTCGGGGGCAATGCAGAGTGGCTGGGTTTTCTTCGTTGACGACACTGGGAGCGGCAGAACCTCCACAATGCCATCCGATCTTAGCATCGCCATGGACAGAGAGAGAGGCTGAAACGTCACAGAACAGTAACTCGCGGAAGGGAGGGGTTGGGTGGGGTAGTCGTGTTGTGGTTGATGAGATGTGAGAGGACCGCAATCGATAGGGTACTGCGATAAGCGACGAGCAAGGGGTTGTGAGCGAAGCGAGGGAGAGAATTCGTAGAATAATATCACTAGCTGTCGCTTCGCTCCTCGCTTGGCCTCACCTCAACTCCCATTCTTCTCATAGTTTCCTTCTTCTTCATCTCCTTCATTCTCCCTATCGCAGTCTTCTGCTGTTTAAGCGCCACGCTCGGGCTCTGACCGAGCTTCAACTTCGGCGCAACCACCCCGTAACCGCTGGATTTCGTTTTACCCATTGTTGTCCGGGCTGTGATGAGCGAAGAGAATCATGAAAAGGGTTAGGATGAGGGATGGCGAGGAGCGAAGCGACGAGCAGAATATTCTTAGTTATTGTGCTGTAGCAGTACACGTACGTCGATTCGCTCCTCACGTCCTTCGCTCCTCGCCCAATCTCACCTATTGTTTTCATGTTCTTGGACGTCTGTGAGATGGTTGACGGGAGGGGAGGGGGGGATGCTAGGTTCGGTAGGGAGAGGACGGATTCAGGAGGGGGGGGGATGCTCGCTAGTAGGGACTGGGGGGTTTGGGAGTTGCTCGCTGGGGTGGGGGAGGGGAGGTTTATGCGCTTGAAGGTTGAGGTTGGAAGGAAGGACGATGACTTGGAAATACAGGGAAAGGATATCGAGGAGGAAGCGTACTGCGAGATAGGAGCGAAGTGGAGAGCAAGTGGTTAGGTAAAGTGGTTGGCGGCATCGGTATGGCGAAGAGAGTAGCGTGTGTAGCTCACCTTGTTCACAACCTCCTCTTCAGAGTTGTTTGAAATTTTTTGAACTTCACCGGTCTTTGTCGACACCGCTAGCTCGACGTCCGAGGACGTCGAGACCACCAGGAAGTCCCCTTGAAAGCACGATGAAAGCAGCAGGGGGGGGGCGAAAGGAAGGAAGGAGGGGGATGTTGGGATTGACATTACTGAGGATATCGACGCTGTGGTATCGGAGAGGAGAGAGAGGGAGTAGATTTGGATGACGCCGTCGACGGAACCTGTTGCGAAGGTGCAGTGGAGGGAGGCCAGGGGGGTTGGGAGGATGGAGAGGGTAGTTATTGAGGAGGGAGCGAGGATGAGGGGGGAGAGGGGGGAACGGTTCTGAGAGGGGGGGGGGAAGCGACGAATAAGAGGGTTAGTTTATCGTATAGAGTAAGAGCAGGTAGTGAGCAGCGGCGAGGAAGCGAGATGCATGATCGAAGGGCAATGAATATGGCATGCAATCCCCCGATACCATTTGCGATTCGCGTCGCTCGCCTGTTAACTGTATAGAGCAAGAGTAGGCAGCTCGCTACGCTCGCTGCATTCGCTCGTCGCCCCCCCTCACCTTGACATCTGCGGGTTGTATGGTGTTGTGGAAAGTGGATAGCAGGACCAACTTCGTGGAGTCCAACGTAACAAACTCACACCTTGCCTCACAGTCGGTAAGGTTGTTACCCTCGTCCGGCTTCGGGGTCGGGTAATCGCTCCAAGGGGTGAGCCCCCAGTTCTCACCCACAATTGTGATGGTGGTGGAGGAACTAGATATACTGCAGATAGCCGTCATGCAGAGCGACAGCGAGAGGAATGATGCTTCGGGCGAACGGGACTTGAGGGGGAGGTTTGAAATAGGTGTTATCTCCGGGGAGGTTGGTGACCAGGTGTAGGTCTCAAGGTAATTCAAAGTTCCAAGGAATATCACTATTGAACTATCGCGTGATGACACGAGAACGTCGCATATACGGTCTGAGAAGGGAGGGGTGACGTCGTGAACGTAGAGGGACTCGGTGGGAGTAAATGGTGGTGACACTGTTAGGGTCAAGAGACCGGAGGTAGGGTCCACCTCCACCCTAGTTCCTGAGGAGAGAGTCGATGTGGGAATCATGGGTAGGCGAAGGGTGGGATCGGGGGGAGCAGGGAGGGGGAGAGGGGTGGAAAGGGGATTTTTACGAGTGGAGGCGACAGGAGTACTGGAGATTGAAATGGAATTGAGCAGATCGAGGGGAGCAATTTTGTAGGAACGAATAAGGTTAGTTCTCTCACATTTTATGATTTTATCCGATTATTTGAGTAAATTGGAGGTTTTATATACAATACAGTTGTTATGACTGCTGTTAAAATTGAGTATAACGTCTGTAGGGTGAATAAATTGATCATAAATCATCGGGGGATGAAGTCTATGTTTAGATTTCATATTTCTATACATTATAATCATTATTTGATATTATTATTAAGGATGTATTCTCAATAATATGATATATGTTGGTGATGACCGTTCACTTAATGAATATATATGAATATTGGATAATTTAACCTCTATTTACCTTCGCTTCATCATCTCGTTGAGACTTCACCTCACCCCAACCTTCCACTTACCATCCTCCCCTCCTTTGCTTTACAGATATCTAACAATTAGGGATGGATTATCTCCTCCAAACAACATTTCATGGCATCTTAGATGATTTATCATTACTTTCTCAAGTACTCAGAATCTATTTCACCTACTCCCCTTCCACAACTCTAATGGACGGTAACCACGCCGGTACAGGTCCGGGTTACGAGGTGAAGACTATCGTTCCTCGCGGTAAGATGTTCGAGGTCCTTAGAATGGTTATGGAGGGTGAATGGGAGGAGTGGCTTGAGATGCACGGTGGACCACAGCTCCTCAAACAGCTAGAGGAATCGCCGCTAGGACCAAACACGAGCCCAGAGAGCGTCACACCGACCCCGCTTATCGACTTCCTTAGAATTACGAGGTGAGGGCTTGGGCGCTTGAACGAAGCGAAGCGAAAGCAAAGGTAACAGCTACGATTATGTATGCTAACAACTTTTATCATGATTGCTCTCCCTCCGCCCCCCCTCCCGCAGCCTCAGCATAATCTCCGACATCAGCATCCTTCCCTTCTGGTCACTCAAGGTGAACCACATAGCCGGCGTCTTCCGTACCCCCTCCCTAACCGCCATGGTGTCCGAAAATATCGCCGGAGGACACCTCCAAGGACGCGGAATGTGGGCGCAGATGGGATCCATGCTTGGACTACGCGAAGGTACAGACGGGAAACTTAGACCGATGTCGGTTATCTCAGAGGCAATGAGGGGGTGCGTGGGGGTGGGAGGTGAGACAGAGCTAAGGCTGGAGCGAAGCGACAACAAGAACAACACACAGCCTCCCCACATAACTAACAACCTTCCACTCGTCGCTTCGCTCATCGCGCTCATTGCAGTTCTGGGCATCTTCAGGAACTACGAGCGCATAAAGGCGAGGGAGGACGAAGGTGTGGAGGGAGGGGGGGGATTGGGGGGAGGAGGGGGGAGCTACAATATCAAGAGCGGAGGCACGCTTGACGGGGCAGGGAAGTCGGCAAAGGTGAGCTGTTGATTAGGAGGAGCGAAGCGACAATAACAGCGCAATGCGCACCGCTATTACTCACAGCCGTCCGCTTCGTTCACCTCCTTCCCCCCCTCCAGGTTTTGCATGGTGGATTCAACCAAAAGTTCACCGGAAGGCCCAAGCCCAAGGGTAGCAGGGACGTCTGGGCCGAGGACAGGGCCAGCGGGAACGTCTTCTACAGCAGCGAGGACAACCTCCTGAACATGAAGAGGAAGGAGTTCGACGACGACGACAGGAAGGGACAGGTGACGCCCTTCGGAAGAGCCATCATATCGATACTCCTCCACCCCCTAGAGCTCATATCGGTGCGCCAGGTGACGTCAGACAAGGACACATACTCGAGCTTCATCAAGTCCGCCAAAGCCATCTACTCAGAGACCCCTGGGGGGTCCTACATGGGCTTTTTTGCAGGCTGGAGGAGGTGAGACGACGAGCGCAGAGAATCACAGGAATCCCATTTTTGTGTTGAGCTAACCATCTTCTGCTCGTCCCTTCCCCTTCGCCCCCCCCCCCCATTGCAGCACCATGATCAACGCGATCGTGCTCCCTACCGGAGGGTGGTGGCTCATGGGGCTACCCTACCTGATTAGAATCAGGAGGATGATGCCAAACGTCAAGGTCGTCGGAAGCAGCGACTTCAACAAATTTGCGGGAATAGACTCACTCGGAAAGAGCCTGGAGATCATAAGACAGATCCTTACCCCTGGGGGAGGGGGGATACCGGCGCTCCTATCAGGTGAGGATTGGGTTGCGTTGGGATGAGATGGGATGGGATGGGATGGGACAACAACCTTTGGCCTCGATCTCTTCGTCAACTAACTCTGCTCCTTCCGGATCCCTCCTCCCTCGCACCCAACAGGCTTCGAGCTCACGATCCGAACCCTCATCCCGTCGTTCCTGGCTCTGGCGGGTTCCAGGCTAGTCGTGCACGCAGTGTTCGGAAGGAGCACAGCGGCGAGGATTAAGCGGGTGAAGAGAAACGCTTTCATCAGAGCGTTCTTCGAGGCCAACCGGGTCGAGGCAAAATTTTGATCAAAAGAAGATGAAACGGAATAGAGGGAAGGGGCGAGGAATAGGGAGAGTGGAATGTAATGGGAATGGAAAGTAATGGGAGTGGAAACACGTTCCATGAAAATTGATTTTACCATTTGCATTTATGTACTACCGTGGTCTTGAGTTAGGGTTATTCAACTAACAGCATTTAGATTAAAAGGCTGGAACCGGCATGTGTTGAGATATTGTCGGGAAAACCATCCTGGGGGGGTGGAAGTGAGGGAAAGAAGGAAGGATACATCGGAGCGAAGAGAC
>Ga0115006_10003179_pt1 | contig 11076 bp, 12 predicted proteins | sample ArcOceMetagenome_3_FD_88943 | JGI IMG/M metagenome (GOLD analysis project Ga0115006, IMG submission 88943) | Marine eukaryotic phytoplankton communities from Arctic Ocean - Arctic Ocean- Svalbard ARC20M Metagenome | ecosystem: Environmental > Aquatic > Marine > Oceanic | place: Arctic Ocean...
GCACACACACACACACACACACACACACACAAACACACAAACACACACACACACACACACACACACACTCACATACGCACAATGCATGTACGCCCGCGCCCCTCTCTGCCCCCCCACGCACAGCTCGACCACTCGCACGAGCAAGTACCGCAAACAGCGCGTGGAGAAAAAGAGGCACCACTTTTGAGTGCCCCGCGGACGCGCCGCAGAGGCCGGCGTCCGGGAAGTGGTGCAAGTCGCGGAGAGTTGTGCTTGGGCGGTGGAGAAGGAGGCAAACCACAGGAAGCCCTGCCTGCTCTGATGGATGAGGGCTCGGCGCCCGAGGTGCGTGCAAGTGAGGCGGAGCTGCCTGCGGAAGAGGCGAAATGCGAGGATGGTCGCTCGGAGAGCAGAGCGGGATCCGGGGTCAGGCGAGGCGGCGCGGACAGGGAGGGTGGTGGCCTTGGGGGGGGGGAGCTGATGAAGGCGATAGAGGATGTTCGGGCGATGATGCGAAGGCGGGAAGAGGAGCGAGAGCAGGAGCGGGAGCTGGCGCGGGAGAAAGATGCCGAGGTACAGCGCAAGGTGGAGGCGGAGCTCAGTAAGTTGATGATCCTCGCTCAGAACTGCTCACAGACTGCAGTAGCGGGCCGTGCGGCTGCGCCACCAAGTAAGCCATCAAGTGCGCCGCGAGGCAACGGGAGTCTGCATGCGGAAGACAAAGGGGGGCGGCTTGCGAGTGTGCATCGCCAGGTGCTGACGGTCAAAGAGGTTCACCGCACCGCGAGCGATGCTGCGCAAGAGGCGATGGACGCAGAAAAGAAGGAGGCCAAGATGATGGATGAGGCGCAGAAGATGCTCGCTGAGGCCAAGCGGCTTGAGGAAAAAAACCGTTTTTTGCATGCAGGCGCCATTCGCCAAAAGCGCAAACAGGCCGAGGACCTCACTGTGCAGGCTCGGGCTGCGGGGGCTTGTGGCGAGGCAGCGGACCAGAGGGCCTTGGATTGCCGTCAAAGGCTTGAGCAAGAGGAGGGGCGGTTATGGAGCGCGGTGGAGGCGGCTACTCCGATAGCCGAGCGCTGGGAGGGTGCTGGGGGCGTGAGGAGCAGGAGAGATGAAGCTATGCAAGCTGCACAGCTGCACCATGGCGTGTTTGGTGTTGCCAGCGGAGAGAGAGATGTTGTGGAGGAGGATGGAGGGCCGCAAGTGCTTAATGCGTCGCCCCGCGTCCTTTCGACTGCTCATCGCCTCTTGAAGGGCGGTGATAGTGACGACCCTGCTGGTCTCTCTCTCTGTTGCGCCCGCCTGCCCGCCCGCCCGCGCGCGCGCGCACACACACACACACACCTGATCTGTTTCTCTCTCGCGCGCGTGCGAGCAACGCAAACGCACCAGCACACGCACGCACATACCTGAAAGCCCCAGTGTGGTGATAACGAAGACGCTTGAGGCCTCAAACGCGTTTCGAGAGCGCGGGAGCGGGGGGGTGGGGGTAATGAGTGAGAGGGGGAGGGGGAGAGAGGAAGGGATGCAGATGTTCTGAGGTGAAACAGGTTGAGCCGCTGATTGTGTGTATGTGCTTTGTTATGGCACCGCTTCCTCTGCATGCAGAGCTAGGTGTCGCATCTCCCAAACCGCGCAAGGGCGGGGTGTTCCTCGATCTCTCCAAGATGCTGCGCATGCCGGCGGGATCAGACACATCCGACGGCGCAGCAGTTTCTGATGCATCACACGCTGCAACAGGAGACCTGTCTGAGGTTTCGATGTCTGGAAGGGGAGGGGACAGAGACGCAACAAGAAGATGGGGAGGAGGCGGGGCGGAAGGCAAGGCGGCCAAGAGGGTGCCAGAGTTGAACTTGAGCTCGAGGGTGCCAGAGTTAAACTTGAGCTCCCGGGTAGCTTCGGGTAAGGCGGTGCATGACGGGTCCGTGTCGCAGTCCGGACAGGCGCAAACGCGGCATTGGCGCGAGGATTTGGAGCGGGTGAAGCAGGTACTTGAGGAGAATTCATCTTCTGGGCTCAGCTTGGCAGCGGCGCGGGACACGGCTAGAGGTGAGGGTTCCGGAAGGGCTGCCGGGCTTCCTCGCGCAGTGAAGGAGGAGGAGGAGGAGGAGGAGGAGGAGGAGTCGATTCTGCATCCGGGGTTTGCTCAAATGTTTCAGCTGCAGGAGCTCGCCAAGACGCTCACCTCGCCTGTCTCTTCTCGTGAGTCCTGCATTTGCGTGCGATCGGGCGTGTGTGTGTGCATGCGTGCGTGCATCGAACCTGCAGGCGTACTTGCATTCTACATAATATTCTACGTTCGCTGTTGCCCTGTCGTGCTCTCCCGCAATTGCAAAACGCGTCTGTCGCCCATCCAAATTCTTGCACCCCGCAAGCACACACAGATGAAAGAATTCCCGTGCACAAGCACACAGAAATCACACACGCACACACACACACTGGTGGTTGAGACTGACACGCCTCTCCTCCTATCCCTGCCCCTCGGTAACAGGGCGGACTACGCCTTTGACTACCCCGCGGCTCCTCTCAAACCCAGCAACACCACGGGGCGGCGGCAACACGGGCGATAGGAGAGCCATGACGAGTTCTGTGGGAGAGGCATCGGGACAGCGGGTCGATTCGGGACCCGAAGGCCGATGGGGGGAAGGGAGAGCGAGAGAGGGTAAGAGTGCGCGGCAGCGTGAAGATGGCGGTGCCGGACAAAGTCGGCGACCAGCCGCAGCCTTGCGCATTTCTGCCTCATCCTCGCCTCCGAGGTCCCTGTCATCTCCCAGTATGACGCCGCCTTCCTCGCCCGGAGAGAGCTATCGGACTTGAATGAATAATGTCGGCTGAGAAGAGCAACTTCACAGCTTCGAGGAGGAGTGGGGCGAGAAGGATTCAGGGCGATACCCTGGCAAACAGTCTGCCCAGCATTCCGTGTGCACGTGCACACTTCAGGATTGAATAAATGTTGCATTTGCGTCTTTTCGTTTTGCGCGTATGTGCAATTTTTGACAACGTGGTTGAGAATTTCAACATGGGGGGTTCCCTCCCTAATGCAGTCATCCACCAAAAACACCTCATCCTCCTCCCGTGCGGAAGCGGGAGCAGCCTGGCAGCGTGCATGTATGCACGCACGCACACATGCACGCACACATGCACAGTGGAATCGATGCAATCAGTCGCCTTCCCTGATACTAACGAGAAGACCCACGTATTGGTCAACGAACCCCTCATTCAGGGATGTATGCAGCCCGCGTCCTACCTCACCAGCATCATCAGGCGACCTCTCATCAGCGAGCATGTCCGCCTCCGCTTGAAGCGCAACCATATCTTCGAGCAGCTCCCAGCACGACGTGCAGTAGAGCCTGCGGCTGGCGCCATCCACCTTGCTTGCAAGGTCGCACACTCCACATTGGCAGCACGAGCCGGGGTCCGAGATTGGGCTATCGCGCATCACTACTGCCAGTTTGATGGGAGATTGGTGTCCCTGGATCACAATTTGGGAGCTCAGTGCACTATGAGCAGGCTGAAGCGCATCTTGGCCGTGCACGTCTGCGTGTGCGTCTGGCTCGCGATGACCTTGATCGTGAATGCCGACGAGTAGATTCTGTGTCTGGTAGAGACGCTGTTGCTCCTCCTCCACTTCTCCACCCTCTTCTCCCATCTCTCCTGCCTTCACCTCCGCCACCGCCGCCGCCGCCTCCTCCTCCTCCTCCTCCTCCTCCTCCGTCCCCCATCTTTCCTCTTCTGTGCACTCTCGTGTCCAGTAAGCTGGTGTCATACGGATGGCTGCGTCTCCGCTATGTGCTGAGGTCACAACTGCCGCCTCCTGGTTAGCATACTCTGCTTCCTCCTCCTCCTCTTCCTCCTCCTCCTCTTCCGTCTCTTCTGCCAAATCCTCCTCCTCCTCCTCCTCCTCCTCCTCCTCCTCCCCTTCCCGATCCTCCTTTCTCTCGTCGTCATCATCATCATCACCATCGTCGTTGTCGTCTTTGCCCTCTTCGTCATCCTCCTCTCCCATGCGTATCACGCAGACAGCATGCAAATTTCCAGATACAGGCGTAGGGGGTCCCTCTATGGTATCGCTGGATCCAGATAGATTCTGCTCCTCTTCTTCCACCCTTCCTGCTGTCAATCCCAAAAGCATTTAACAAGATTCAGGACCGTGATCACGTTATTTGTTTCATCGTTAGCCGTTTTGTCTATGTAGTTCTTACCTTCCATATAGATTTCATGTGTCATTACTAGTCACGTCTACAGAATGTGTGTCAAAGAGACCGTGATCACGCAGGGCACTTGTCACAGCCAACGCTGCTACGACGTGTAGCATCATCGCCATTGCCTGGTCTGCCTCCTGTTCGAGCGCGTCTATCATCTCCTGCATCATGGCTGTTTTATCTCCTCTCTTCTCCTCCTCCTCCTCCTCCTCCTCCTCCTCCTCCTCCTCCTCCTCAAACGGTGATGCCGCAGGCGTCAACGACCGGGGTAGCATCCCTGGTCCTCGTGAAGACGCCCGCCGTTTTTCATCCTCTGGAATACTGTAGAGGGCTCGTTGAGAAACCACGCCCTGAGAAGCTGTGCAGTCAACGCTGTGCAAAAAGCGTGGGTCAGCGGTAGTTAGTTCCCCCCCTTCCTTCTCCCATTCCCCCGCTTCCTCATGTTCTGCTCCCCCCCCCCTCTCCTCCCGTCGAGCTGCTGCCAAGATTGCTCGCTGCATGATCCCTTGCTCCTTCAATAGCGCTTCAAAATCCCGCTGAAGCTTGAGGTGTTGCAGCAGCAGCTCTGCATGCACCTGCTGCCACCTGTGTGCGCGTATGTCATTCAACGTGCGGGCAGGTGCGTCCAGCATGGAATCGACTCAGAATTCAAGCCTGTCAAGCAGCAGCCATATTCTCAGCATCAGCAGGCTCAGAAGAAAGGCGCTCATGAAACCTGCAGCACGGTGTCTGGTGGGCATGCGGCACATCGCCGTCCTGTTCAAACTCCAGTATGCCGTCGCAGTGTCCCCTCTGCCCGTGCCCTTGCTGGCCGTCCAGCTCGGGCACGGCCAGGTGCCGTTCGTGGAAACAATACAAGGAGCGTGTCATCGCCGGCTCCAGCTTCTGACACCAATCAGAGACCTCAGACACCAGGTGACAGAAGCAGAGGCGCAGTCTGTGCGACTGTACCAGTATGTGCTTCTTTATCGCCAGACAGTCTTGGTTCTGGTCGAGCTGACTCAGCAAAAGTCTGCAGCGCTCAATGCAGGTTTCCAGGCAGGCATGGAGGCAGTCTGAAAGAAGCAGCATCTGCGCTCTGGCCGCCTCCAGGTGCTCGTCCCTGATCAGTCTCCTGCAGTACGCGTGGAGGCTGACCCAGAGCCTGCGGGCCAGGACTGCGGCTTGTGCTTGCGTGGGGAAGCAGTCGATGCTGTCGATGATGTTTTCCTGTAGCACCTTGCAGCCCCTCGCGTGCGCCTCCCACACGACAGACTCGATCCACATTCCCGTGTCAGATGTCCGGGCTTGCTCGGCCAGCCGGGCACAAGCGAGTGCGGGCTCAGTCTGCCTGGCGGCGTCCACGGCGGCGTCTAGGCGCACGAGGAGGCGCTGTGCATGCTCCATAGCAGCGGCCCCCGCCTCGGTGGCCACCGCAGCGTGGAACAGCGACAGGAGACTGCGCAACTGCCGCGCCGGAAACGCATCGCAGCCGCAGCTGCGGCTGCAGGCATCGTCCAGATGTTCCAGCAGAGATACCACCCCAGGCGACGCTGCCAGGATGAGCCCCATCAGTGGTTACTGGGCGCCCTTCGAGATTCAGGCTTCCGAGGACTGAGGTTTTGACTTGAATTCGTGTCAGTCTTCGGTTGACAGCGGAGATGCTGGAGGAGCGGGAGGATGCAGGGCACTCGGACAGCAGCGGCGCGTCCGGGGTGCGGTCGCCCGCAGCGGGCGCGGCGGGCGCCGGGGACGGCGACGCGGCGCAGGCGATGCAAGACATGCTCGAGGCAGCGAGGCTCGTCTCTGAAGCGACGTACGCCTTTGAGTACCGGGAACGTGCGCAGCGGTTGGAGATGCCAGCGGGGACTGAGGCCGCCGTCGCGAGCCTCCTGAGTCCGGACCCCCCCAGCCTCACTCGCCGCCGATTTCGAAAGGATGCAGATCCTGAGACCGAGGAAGAGGCGCGGGAGTCGCTTGCGCAGCAGCGAGCGCTCCTCAGCAAGATGGCGAGGAGACAAAAGCTGTTGCCGATGTCGAGCAAGGTGATCAAGAATCTCGTTGACAACTCGCTGTCCACGTTCTTTGTCTTCTGGCGCGGGAAGGTCCTCAAGCACACGGACGATCTCTTCCACGTGAGCGAAAAGGAACGCGAGTGGTACAAAGACAAGGGGTTGCCGTCGCAATTCGCCCGGCCGCCTTCTGGGGAAATAATCACGCGCAAGTATGAGGGGAATCTGACGCGCCACGATGAGGACGAGGACGATGGAGCCGTGGGGAGGGACAGCAGCGGCACCAGCGGGCGGGGGGCGCTTGATCATGGAGCTGGCAGGGGCGGGGATGAGTGGGATCGCAGTAAGAGCAACACTGCATTGAAGCTCCCAAACGCGCATGAGTCATCACCTGGAGAGTGCGTGAGAGAAAGTGACAGCGGCCAATATCCTCCCAAAATATTTCCCCTCTCTGCTCAGCATCCGGAGCCTCCGTCCATCGGATTGAAGTGGGAGGAGGTCGGATTGAAAAGGCCGACGACGGGCACTGAAATTCGCAATGAGGCGCTCGCTGCGGCCCTCCGGCAAAAGGCTGAGTTGACACCTAAGGAGGCTGAGTTAACGTTGACACCACAAGAGTTCACTGAATGCAAGGTTGGAACGCTCTCCTACGACAGCTACATCAAGGTGACCGACAAATACTGGAAACCAGCTGATCCGTGCGCTGTGTGTGGTCAAACCAAGCCACGATGTACGTGCGCAGGGTGCAATTCTTGTGGACACAAAGTAGAGGGCTCATTCGCAGCCTGCGCTTGCTTACGGGATGATTACAACTGCAGGACTTCAGATGATGATGACGTTTTGACGCCGCCTGAATCTCCCAATAACGCAGACGCCTCTGCCCTCCTTTGCCAAACTTGCGGGATGCCGGAAGAGCGCTGCTCGTGCTTGGACTGCGCTGGATGTGGACTCAAGAATCAAGGCTCATTTGCGACATGCACCTGTCCACCATTGACGGGATCAGTGTGCGCGGAATGTAGAAAATCAGAAGAGGACTGCTCTTGTGCAACTTGCGACGGGTGCAGGCAGAAGCGGGCCGGCTCTTTCGCTGCGTGCACATGTCCGCCAGAGAGTGCAGCGTGCGGCGAGGCCTGCCCAGAATGTGGGCAGGCAGGGGAGCAGTGTTCATGCGACAAGAACAAAGACAACTTAGACAAGTGTGCCGAGTGCGGCTTGACTGCTCAAGCATGTGCGTGCCCGTCGAAATCCTCGAGGCAGTCGGCTCGACGAGGAGCAGCGTCACCGAGACGCAAGTATCTCGCCAGAGGTCAGGGACGGAGCGGCAAAGTCCGGCAGTGGAGCACCGATCACTTGCCGGGCTTCGTGTATCCCATGATGGTTGCCAGATACAATCCTGCCACGGATGACGTGTCGATTGGACTCGACAGTGGCGCTCACTGCTTAGACCTTTGGGGTGAAGAGTTTACCAAGATACAAACGCAAGTGACGGCGCCAGCCTCCGTGGCTCTGTTCAAGCGTGCACGGGGTGCAACTGTGGACAGCAGCGAGAGCAGCCCTCAAAGACGAGGTGATCGCAGTGGATTGCATATGGACACGGTGGGCTCAGGAATGATTGTTCCAAAGGAGTTGTGGGAAAAGGTGCAGCACGTGAGGCAGAAGCACCAGATCAGCTCGTCCCGCCTGAGATCTCTGATCGCAAACACTGCCAAGGGCACTTGGGTCAGGCAAATGCGCCCGGGCAAAGCCGCTGCCCTAGCTGCTGCACAGACTGCTCCTCTGACAGGAAGCCGCGCCACTTTGAATCTGCCATTCACTCCAGACATAGGGGGAGAAGAGGATGCAGACGGAGGCAGAGAACACGCAGGAGCAGCAGCAGGAATGGAAGCAGCGGCCGGAGCAGCCGGAGGACAGGGAGGAGAGAGAGGGGGAGGAGAAGAGGATCCAGCACAACAGGAGACTGTGAACGGAGGGGATCGCGGGGCGTCGCAGACAAATCCTACAGACTTTGCCCGAGGGCGCAGAGTGCCGTTGCTGCCTGTGGCGAAGTTTGTCGGGCCATCGAGACCAGAAGGATTGCGTCCCGCGAGTGCAATGGCCGCAGGTGGTGGCGCTGCACAGACCGAGCGCAGTAGTGTGGTTTACTATGCAGGACCTGCGCAGATGTGGATGACGGACAGATTGCGCGAATTGGAGGCGCGGGATGGGTACGGCTCCCACACAGACACACCCACAGACTCCACTGGCGTGGACTCTTTGCTATTTCATGTTGTCGCATAGTAGTACTCATAATGGTAGCTCGCATAGAAGTACCTCAGAATTGCAGCTGTTCCAGGGACGATTGAGCGCGTGCGAGTGCTTGTGTGAGTGTTTCGCTCCTGACAGTGATGTGGTGCGCCGTCAGAATTATGGCCAAGCCGCTCGCTCAGACCTCGCGTGACACGATCTACAAAGACCTTTCGCGAGAGCTTGGGAGGCGAGATGTCAACGTGACCCCAACACCTCTGGAAGTCAGTCAAAGCACCGATCCTCCTGCATCTCCTGAAGCCGTCGCGCTCCGCAGTCCCAGCCCGCAGAGCTCTCGTCAGGACTCAAGCAGTCCTTGGTCTTTGGACGTCGGATCCTTTCGCAACGTCGTGAGTGAGGTCTTAGCGTGCGTGCATCGACTGGGCCCTGTACGGCTTTGCTCCTTTTCCTGACGCGCCTGCAGGTTTCTGACTTTTTATCTCGTGCGTCTCGCAGTGGAAGGAAACCTTGAGCACTGGTGGTGTGCCTGGCGGAATTCGCCTTGAATCTTCTTCTCGCACGAAACTCGCCCTTGCTGGCAGAAGGGCAGAATGCGGAGGTGGTAGAAGAGGGTTTGTGCAAGCGCCAGGTGTTGCATTGTGCATGAATATCAAATCGGCAATCTCAGAGTCATTAGAGTGCGGAGACATGGAGGAATGCATTGAAGAAGACAGCGCAGGGGATGGAGGAGAACCAGCGCGTGGACATGAGGGACATTGGTCAGCGCAAGGGGCGCGTTTGAGACGTTATGAAGTCCATGTCTTGCCTGCAGTTGTTGATGCTGCAGCTACGCGAGCAGATGATGCCACGGGAGCAAAATCCCGACCGACATCTGCTCTGCTTGCTGCTCAAGCCTCTCTTGTTCCCAATGAGCTTGACGCAAATCCTCCAGCAGAGACAGACAACTCAGCGCAGGTGGCCATCACCAGTGCCTCGGACTCAAGCGTCTGTGTGGAAGGCTCTGAAGTGGCTGCTGCGGGTAGCAATGCGGAGCAAGAGGGTGGGCAAACCAAGGGCGAGGGTACGGACGACTTGCATTCACAAATTAGTCCTGTGAGCCGGACGACTGGGCAGCAAATGTCGATGGTCGTTGAAGCAGCTGGGGCAGTAGATGTGAATGCTAATGGAAGGGTGCATAACAACCAGGAGGAGCCGCAATCTGGCACGGGGCACGAACATTCACAACGCTCAGTCGAAGAAGATCCTGTTTCACCTGGCTCCCCAACTGGGTTTTTCGGAGAAGTGGAAAAGCTGATTCGAGTTGCGAGTTCTGAGCAAGTTGTGCTTCATGACAACGTTCGCGGATCCTCAGACAAGTTCGGTATCAAGGCAGGCGTAGGATCGATGGCAAGTCGTACTCAATCACGCATCATTCTCCAGTATGATGCGTCCATCTCGCCAGAAACCTTGGCAAGTGCGCGCAGGGTCGGGAGGTCGCTTGGCGCGCATGAGGAGGTCAAGGGTCTCATCGCACGAGGAAGGCTACAGGAGCCCGATCCGCAGAGCGTCAGATTAGAAATTTGTGGGCACCAGCAAATCTGTGCTCTCCATCCTATGTCCCGAGCATCAGAGCGCAGAAGTATGCTTAGTTCAGCAACAAAAGAGGCGGGTCGGCCTGGCGTACTAGCAGACAGTGCAGGCGAGAGTTTGCAAGACAGTGCAGGCGAGAGTGTGCAAGGTGACGAAACACGAGGGGGGGGATTTTCGCGGAGCATAAATGCAGCATCAGCGCCGACCACCTTTCGAAGTTTAGGTGCAGAAGGGGCAGATGACGTGACACTTGATAGGCCTGCGACCTTGCCGACACCGGTCGGTCCCGTGCCCAGTGGCTCTGGGCCCAAGACGTTGTCAGTAGCATCGGCGCAGGCGCCGACGGCGGTTGGAGACGATACAGCTCGTTCGGGGCTAAGGGCTATCCTTGACTTTACCAACAGACCTCGCGATGAATGGCACTCTGCTAACCCCCAAAGACTCCTGCGCGCGAGGTGTGCCGCCTTGTCCACACATGCGTTGCCCACAGGTCGCGCGTAACCGCCCGTACGCCCGCATGCACGCAGAGGTGACACGCAAGTACGCAGGCAGGCAGCCACATACGCATCGAACAAAGTTTGTCGGCGGACAATAAAAGAAGGTGAAATAATACTTGGCAGGACAAGCAGGAGTGGCAGTCCAAGTCCACCTCGCTCAGCAGAAAGGGGCGAAGAGCTTCGAAAGGTGCCTCACGTCAGTGCTGGTTCTCTCCTCCGCGCATGCGTGCGTGTGCGTTTTTGTGCGTGTGCATGCGTGCGTGCATGCGCTCATGCTTGTGTGTATGTGCGTGTATGTGTGTCTCTGCGTTAGAATCTGCTTATGTTTGTGTGTATGTGTGTCTCTGTATTAGGATCTGTATGTCGTGAGACACTCGCGAACGCCTGTATACTTGCTAAAAGCACACACACACAACACACACATAAAATTCAACGACAACACGCACGCACACACGCGCGCGCACACACACACGCACACAAGCGCACACACAAGCACACACACAAGCACACACACACACACACACACACACACACACACACACACACACACACAGAGCGCTGGGGCTGGGGAGGAAATAAAATTGTCGACGA
>Ga0115006_10003184_pt1 | contig 11071 bp, 5 predicted proteins | sample ArcOceMetagenome_3_FD_88943 | JGI IMG/M metagenome (GOLD analysis project Ga0115006, IMG submission 88943) | Marine eukaryotic phytoplankton communities from Arctic Ocean - Arctic Ocean- Svalbard ARC20M Metagenome | ecosystem: Environmental > Aquatic > Marine > Oceanic | place: Arctic Ocean...
AGGTTTTCCTTTTTTACCGTGTCTTTGTAATCTAATTTTTACTGGCATAATAATTAATTTGTGAGGTTCTCGACCTCGGTTATTAATGAGAGCGCAAATATACTATATTTTTACTTTCTACAAACTTTTGTTTATTTTTTTTATACTTTTGAATCCAGATATAAAAGTGGCCGATAATTAGTGAATTACGTCCCTTTCTAAAAAAGAACCTTTGTTATGAAAAAATTTCTCACATCCCTGCTTATCCTATTGACTCTTTTTAGCTGTCAAGATAATATACAATCGAGTTTGCCTGCTTTACAGGGTTTGAAAAATGGTGATTTTGCATGGCGATCATCCATGTCAACTGTGGTGGTAGATGCGACGGGCACTCTAATATTTACAGGAACGGACGGGTATGGAACCATGACGCTTCAAATCCCTACTGTGGCTTTAGGAACGTTTCCTTTAGGGGAAGATGCCACGGCTTTAGTGACGTATTCTGAAGATGAATTTTCATATTCCACCAACAACAACGGGAATGATAGCATCGTGTATGTGAGTGATGGTGTGATTACGATTGACGAACTAAATACGGTTACAGGAACCGTTACAGGTACTTTTTATTTTAATGCGTACACTGACAACGGCGAACGTGTGATGAATTTCTCAGAAGGGGTAATTTATAAATTACCTGTTACGGAAGGATCGCTTTAGGAGGTGATTTTAAAATAGATTTGTAAATTTAGAGGTTAAGTTTTTATAGCATCGCTGCCGCACATTTTATAACATGTACCAAAAACATGAAATAGTGTACACATATTGTAAACGTGGGATTTTTTGTCGCATTAAGTTCCAAGATGTGTAATGTTTTTTATGCCCGCTAAGTCAGGAAGTCGAAGATTTCAAGAAGTCAAACTTTGCAGGAGCAGGTATCACACGAATTGATTCGTGCGACAGTGGGGAATCTTGGCTTTTGAGTTGGCATCTTAAAAATCAATTTCTAATAGTTGTCCTTTTTCTTTTAACCATTTCTTTGCCTTTTCATAGTTTGGCACTTGTATAGATACAATATTCCAGAATTCTGGCGTATGATTCTGTTCTATCAAATGAGCCAATTCGTGAGCAACTAAATATTCCAAAACATACATTGGAGCTTTAATAATTCTCCAATTAAATAGAATATTGTTTTTTGGAGTACAAGAAGCCCATCTGTATTTCATTTCAGATGTTTTACACGCATTGTATTTAACTCCCAAATTAGCTGCATACTTTTTTGCTAATGGTTCTATTTTCTCTAATGCTTTTGCTAAATACCATTCTTTAAACAATTGATTAGCATTTTTTTGATTTGATTTTGAGATTGAAAAACTCTGATTAAATCTTATTCCTTCAAAATCTTCTTCAACAACTAAAAGCTGATAATTTCTGCCTAAATAAAGTAGTCCTTCACCTGATATAAATTCCTTCGCCTTAAAATCAACAGGGTACTTTTGAGTGTGATTAATTTTATCTTTAATCCAGTTTCTCTTAGACTGAACTATTTCATCAATTCGTTCTAAGGATAGATTTTCTGGAGCACGAACAATTATAGACCTATCTCTTTCTACAGAGATATTTAAAGTTTTACGTTTGCTATATTGTATTTTGTAAACCAGCTTCATTAAATGTCTTCTATTATTCTAAAATGATTTGTTTTAGAAATCTCCATAATCCTTGAAATCAATTCTTTCCTTTTAATAATAATATTAGAAGTTTTACTGAATTGAGGGGATAACAATAGTTTTTGAATTTCAGCTTTTAATTTTGCTTGTGCTGGAGGACTATCCCAAAACCCTGTAAGTTTTAATTCGTTTGAAACAAGGTTGAAAATATGCTGTGTCAAATTAACATTTTGTGCTATTTCATCTTCTGTCAACTCTCTATTGTCAAATAGTTCAGCTTTGAATATCCTGAAAAAGGGCATTTGTTTTTTTCGGTCTAAACCAAATGTTTCTTCTTTTTCTCTGTTTTTTATTTTCTCTCTCAGCTTTTCAAGTTCCTCATAGATACCTTTCCAGTTTCCTTTGAAATTTTCGAGAATTTCTTGTAACGCCTGAGCGAAAGAAGCAAATAATTCAGGGTCTTCATCAAGGTTTATATCTATGTAATGTCGAATAGCGTGTTCTACTTCTGCGGCTTTGGTTTTAGTTCGCTTTTTAGTATTTACACCTTTCTGAAAATCATCTGCAATAATTGAAATTGGAGCTACAGTTTGTTCAACTCCTTTAGAAGTTAAAAATTCGTCTGCAATTCCTCTTAGTTTTGGAGGAATACCCTTCATACTAAATCGGTCGTCTCTAAAATGTTTGTTCGCAAGAACATTGATTTCTGTAAATGATTTCCAATCTTGAAAGAAGTCCAACGCTTCTTTTCTTGGTAAAACATTATTGAAACAAGTGGTTAAAGCTTTGTAGAGTTTAATGTATTCAAATCGAATGTCTTCATCATAAAAGACATCAAAGAAAGCATCAATGTCTGTTAAGTCATCTAAGCCTTGTTCTTTTAAATAATCCCAAACTGCTTTGTGAGCCTTAATTAAATCGTTTAATTCTTCTTGGTCATTCGACAAACAAGCTAAAGTTTCTTCTAACTCTTTCTCTGCGTATGTATCTAAAGCTCTTTTAAGATGATGACCAACACCAACATAATCTACAACGAAACCTTTATTCTTGCCTTCTGGCCCAATACGATTAACTCTCGCAATGGCTTGTAAAAGGTTATGAGCAACAATTACCCTGTCTAAATACATTACTTGCTCTACTGGGGCATCAAATCCAGTTAAAAGCATATTGTTGACGATTATAATACCAACGTTACCATTTACTGAACTATCTTCTTCATCAGCTTTACCGAATGGAAGCTTGAAACGTTTGATACTTTTTTTGTGATATTGACTATTGGTAAAAGCTTTTATATGCGGCTCATCATTATGGCTGCCAGAAATAACAACAGCGGTTTCCAGTTTTTTGAGTATTTCAATATCAATTTGAAGTGGATTATCTTTTTCTAACTCAGCAATCTTTTCTTTTAAAGCTTCATCAGTTGCCACTTTATATCGAACAGCAGCTTCTCTGGAATTTGCTACAATCTGTGCTTTGAATTTATTGGAATAGATATTTTCCACATAGTGGGAAACCATATTCTTAGCTTTCGATTGAATGGTATTGATATTGTCTAAATAAGCATCACGAGAGCCAAAACCTAAAATTTGTAATCGTTCGGTTAATTGATAATCACTAAAGACGTCAGCAAACTTTTTATCCATTCCATCTTTATCAGGAATTTCTGCATTGTGTGTAAAACCTTCATAAACGATTTCTAAAGTTACGCCATCATCAATTGCCTGACGCATTGTGTATTTATCAATGTAATCTTTGTATTTCTTTTCAGTCTTACCCGTTGGTGTTCCTGTAAAACCAATGGATGTAGCATTTGGCATTGCTCTATCTAAGTTGGCAGCCAAAATTGAATATTGTGATCGGTGTGCTTCATCTGTCATTATCAATACATTTGCACTTTTATTCAATTCAGGAAAAAGCTCTAAACCTGTTAGGTCTCCATTTTCCTGAAATTTATGAATCATAGCCATTACCAAATCAGAATTATCATTTGCCAATAACTCTTTCAAACTTTTGCCGTTTGGATTAGATTTAGGATTGATAAAATTGGCTGGTTTAATGGTAAAACCAACGCTTTGACCAGTTTCTGCCAGTTGTTCTTCTAATTGTGTACGGTCGGTTACAAAAATGATTTTCCAAGACATGAGGTCTGGTTTGAGTTTCATTTCTCTAACCATAAACATCATTGTAAGCGATTTACCAGAACCTTGTGTATGCCAAATAATACCGCCTCGCTCTAAAGGGTTTTTACCTTCAATCATTCTTTTGGTAGCCAATTTTACAGCTCTAAATTGCTGGTATCTGCCTACTATCTTTATTTTCTTCCTTTTATCATCTATAGTGAAAATGGTAAACACGCGTATAATATCAAGCAGGTTTTTTCTCGCTAGCATACCTGCTACCAAACGTTGTTGGTCGTTGGGTGAAGATGCTCCGTGTTTTAGGTCGTTTAACGTTTTAGGGTAGGGGTCTGTCCAACGATAAAAATATTTTGGTGTATGGGTAGAAATAGTTCCAAACTTTGCTTCTGTGCGACAAGTCGTAATAATAAATTGATTGTAATAAAATAGTTCTTTGCTTCCTTCACCTGTATTTCCTCTTTGCTCTGAATAACGCAATAATTGGTCGATGGCTTCGGGAATAGGCTCTTTTACTTTGGGTGATTTGGCTTCTATGACAACAACTGGTAAGCCATTTATAAACAGTGTGACATCAGGAATGATATGATGGTCGGTGCCTGGTATTTTTACTTTAAATTGCGAAATAGCTGTAAAAATATTGTTATCTACATTTTCAAAATCGATAAACCGAACCGTTGGACTTAATTCGCCAGTTTGTTCGTTTTTTGAAACAGTCGTGTTTTCTAATAGTAGATTTAAAACCTGCTGATTATTTTCTAATAAACTACTCTTGGTGAAAGTGGTCAACTTACGAACCACTTCATCTATTTGTCCAACTGTTAAAAATGGATTTATTTTTTTAAGCGAAGCTTTAAGTTTTGGCAATAACATAACTTCTGAAAAAGTAGAGCGAAAACTTTGCTCAGGTAATTGTTGCATTTGAAGCTCTATAACTTCATTGTCTGCGGTATTCCAACCTAAGCCAATAAGCTGCTCCATTAAAGGCTTCTCTACCTTTGAGTATTCATCTAATTTGAGCGTATTACCTAAATTACCTCTGTATTTATTATCATTGTTTAATATCATAGGGCGTTCTCTTTTATTAGGTTGGTTACACGCTTTTTACCTGATAACAGGTCTTGCATTAGAGCAGTTTTTAAATTATTGAGTTTTTTAAGCTTTGCTTTTTCGTCTAATGTTAGGCTGTCTTTTTGCTTTAAAATTTCAATTATTTTTTTCTGTTCTGTTTCTTCTGGAAAGGATATTAATGTCTTATTTATCTTTGTTAATGTAATTCTTGTAATTGCATTCCCAGACATTTGGTCAACTAATGATTTTTGCCCTTTTTCTTCCATGAAAAATTGCACAATATAGTCGTTTATTAAAAGATGTTCTTTTCCTCTTATCATTGCTACACTCGATAATAAGCTAAATTCTTCTTTCAAGGTATTTATACAAATATTTCCAGTGTTAGCTCCATCTTTAGTAAGCAAAACATCTCCTAATTTTACTGGACAACTTTTGTATATTAAAGAATGAGCATCTTCGTTTAAATATTCAATATTATTTAAATCCAAATATCCAAATCGAATGTTCTTTGAAGTGAGATATTTGTATTTCCCATTTTTATCAGTTTTAGGTGAAAAATGTGTGCCATCTTGAATTTTTGAACAGCATTTCTCTAATTCCAAACATTCCCACTCCTTAGGAATTCTCCCCAGCTCACTATCTTTAAACTCGTGGGTTTCTTCGTTGCGGATATTGCCGTTTTCGTCAATACCTTTGGTTAGCAGGTCTTGCATTAAGCCCTTTTTTATGCGGAGGTATTTGGCTATTAAGTTTTGGGTTTGCTCTATGGCTGTATCTATTTTGCAGAGTATTTCGGCTATCTTTTTTTGTTCGATGGTAGATTTGGGGAGAAGAAAAGCGTGATTTTTTAAATCCTTTTTTTGTAGGTGCTTTAAACCACTGCCAAGAAAATAATTGCTGTTAACATAATAGAGGTTATTCAATAAGAAATAATACAGGTATTTCAAGTCCGTGTCAAGGGATGTTAAAGCGTACGTATCAGTTGAATATGAAACCTCACCGTTGTAGTATTTTACATTTGCTACACCACCTGTGGCAAGGAATAAGTTTTTACCATCAATTTGCTGCTTGTTATGCACAAGAATAGCTTCACCACTTGTAAAGAATGGGAACTTGCCAAAACCAGCAGCATCAGAAACTTTTAAATGTGATTTAGGTTTTTCAATAATTAGAGCACCAAAATTATTTTCTTCCCACCCTGCAGGTATTTGTTTATCTTCCATAGTCTAATCCAAATACTTTAAAGCGGTTAAAAAATCATTTAGTTCAGCCATTGTTTCAGTGCGTTTTTCTTCAATGCTTTCGGCTGAAACTGCGTATTTGTTCCAAAGGTTTTCGTAGGCAGAAATTAAAGATCTTTTTTCTGTATTTAAATAACGTTGCAGTTGGTTGTTTATAATATCAAAATGCTTTTTAAGAATGAGCTTTTGAGCCTCTTCTGTGCTAATCACACCGCCAATTTCTTTTAAGATATTATCTAAGCTATCTAATTTTGCTTGAATAATGGTTTTGTTTTTAAGTGCAGCATTGTAAGGTTTCGTAATTTCTTTAAACTGTTTTTTTGCTTCTAAAATAGACTGTAGTTTTTCAGGGTTCGATTTGTCTTTTTTTAACTGTTTTTCAAGTGTAGTAAGCGATTTTTTAATTTTTTCGTAATCAGCAGTATCTTTTAAATCAGCTTTAAAAAACGAAATGAGCTTTTCAATGTCTTTATCTAATTTCTCAATTTCGGCATTAGTCGTTTTTAGCAGTTTATTGCTGTCTTCCTTTTCGTCCTCTGTGCCGTATCGCTTAATGATTAGTTTTAAAGCTAATTGTATTTGTTTCTCTTTCAGCGTTGCCTTTAGCTCTTTAATTGCTTTTTCAAAATCTTTTATGCTAAGGTCGGCGTCTTCAAAAGGTTTGGCATCTGTAGGTTTTCGTTTTTCGTTGAGCAGATATTCTATTTGAGTTTTTAGCTCTTTTTTTATAAGTGTAGCCGTAATTTTCTCATCTTCTTCAGCTTCATACTCCAGTAGAGTAGTTGCTTCCTCAATGGCTTCTTCCAAAGCAGCTTCTTTTTCTGCTTGCTCAATTTCTAAGTTTTCTATTTCGGTTTGTTCTCTTATAAAAAAGGCTTCAATTAAATACTCATCAGGAATAAGTCCAGCATCCCAACCATTTTGCATAATAATTTTAAGGTCATATTTAATATTGTCCCACCAGTTTACAAAAACGCCTGCTACCTGAAATTTGTCAAGAACCCCAACAGGAACAAACTTCTCTTTAATGGTATCTAAAAGTTCTTGTCTTACCTCAGGTGTTTTATCTCCTGCAAGCGTTACATAGTCAGCTATTGGCTCATTGGCTTCATTGTCATTCCCATTGGCAACTTTTGTTGGAGCTAACTTTGAAAAATCCTTTTTCGCTAATTGCCACCAATCAGTTAAGTGCGAACCTAAATCAAGCAATGTTTTTTCTACATTTTTATCATTATCTGCATTGTTTTTAATCTCAGTTTTTTCAGAGAGTGTAAAATGCTTGTACATTTTGTCTTGGTCTTTAAATAGTTGAGAGCCATCATAATTGAACTTTTGACAAATAGAATTTTGTACTTGTTCAATTTCAATAATAGGTACACCACCAACCAAATGTGCTTTTACATTTTCTGGCTCTGGTTCTGGAGTATTGTCAACATATCGTCGGATATTTAATGTGTATTCATTTTCTGCAATTGTTGAAACATCTACTAATTCAGAATATTTTGCTTCTTCAATTTTATTCGCAAAAACGAAATCAATTTTTTCTATATCTTCGGGTCTAAGGTTGTTTTGCTTTTTGCCTTCGGCATATTCCTTATCCGCATTAATGATAAATACCTTGTCTTTTAGTTCATCAGCCTTGCTTTTATTTAGAACAAGAATACAGGCTGGAATACCAGTGCCATAAAACAGTTGTGGAGGTAAGCCGATAATTCCTTCTATCACATCAGCTTTGAGCATTCCTTCACGAATTTCTTTTTCCTTGCCGCCTCTGAACAGAACTCCGTGAGGCATTACAACAACTACTCGTCCTTTTTTCTTACAACTTGCAAGCATATGTTGTACAAACATTAAATCTGCTTTTTTACCAGTTTCAGGAGCAAAACCATAAGGGAAACGAGAAGTGTATTTCATTTCCGCCCTATTGTAATTTTGAGAGAAAGGCGGATTGGCAATTACTCGGTCAAATTGAATAAGCTGTCCGTTTTTTTCATTTAATGGCTCAGCCAATGTATCTCCATATTCAACTGTATATTTATTGATGTTGTGCAAAATGATATTCATTTTACAAATAGCAACCACGGTAGGGTCAAGTTCTTGCCCGAATAGTTCTAAATCATTCGCATTTTGTCCTTGCTCGGTAATGTAATTATGCGACTGAATAAGCATACCACCTGAACCAGCAGTAGGGTCATAAATCGACATTCCTTCTTTGGGCTGAAGTAATTGAACTAAGAGTCTAACAACCGTATTGGGTGTATAAAATTGACCGCCTTTTTTCCACTTTCATCAGCAAAGTGTTTTAACAGGTATTCGTAAGCTGCACCTAACAGGTCTGGGAATTCAAAGTTTTCATTTATCAATGCAGGAAACTCATTGAAATGGTCAATCATATCTTTGAGGTCTTTGTTTTTGACAATCTGCTTGCCATCTACCTCTTTGTTAAAATTGATACGACCTTTAAAAACTCCTGCTAAGGTTTCTGCATTTGATTCTTCAATAGCGTTTAATGCCATGTTTAGCATTTGTCCGATATTGTTTTGTAAGTGTTTTATTGGTGGCTGAGTTTCCCCGTTTTCATCTACAAAGCCCTCATTCCATCTTGCTCTTTGTGGTACAAAAAAAGTATCTCCAAAAGTGTCTTTGTCATCTAATACTTCCTTTAATGTTTCCTTGTCCAAATGAACATATTCATCTTTTGCTAAGTGCTTTTTTGTCTGGTCAAAAACATCTGACATTCGCTTTAAAAACAACATTCCGAATATGAATTCTTTATATTCAGACGCGTCCATCTTCCCTCTTAAAATATCAGCCGCTTTCATTAAAAAGCTTTCAAGCTGCGAGAGTTTAATTATTTTTTTTTCATTCTTAGTTATTCTCTTCAATTATTAAATCTTTCACTTTTAATCGAGTGTGGCGGTGAGGAAAGGCTAGCTCTTTTTATTTTATGAAGTACGAAAAAAATGAAATGTACTTGAATGCGCAGTGGATTTTCAAGCTTGTAGGCGTCTGCTGGAACTATTGGCATGAGCCCCCATAGTTCCAGTAAGCTTGATTGTTAAAATATTTTCCTCCAAACCAAACACAGCTTCGCTAATAAGAGTCCCATTTATAAAATAAAGAGCCCTCGCAAAGAGGTGTCTTTTTTAGTCACCCCTCATCTTACTTTTGGTCAAATGGTTTTTATGAAGATTCAGACTTGGGAGCTAAAATCACATAAACCTATAAAATAAATATTAAATACCCAAAAAAAACATCAAATTTTAACATAAATAATTGATTGTGTTTAACTTATATTTAAAATCGTGAAACAAGAGTGAATTATATTACAATATTTTATCGTTTTTATGTTCACAATAAGCGTGTATGAATTTGTTCATAATTATTAGTCGGTTGCGGGTCTCAAAACCCCAAATAGTTTTATATTTAGAATTCCGTTTATAGCTTATAACACACCTATGTATTTAATTTTTGATACCGAAACTACCGGCTTGCCAAAGCGTTGGAATGCGCCCATTACCGACGTTGACAATTGGCCACGCTGCATTCAGCTTGCATGGCAATTGCATGACAACCTCGGAAACTGTATCGAGCATCAAGATTATTTAATACGCCCCGACGGCTTTAATATCCCTTACGATGCCGAAAAAATTCACGGCATCTCCACAGAATTAGCAACCGAACAAGGTTTGGCACTTTCCGAAGTGTTGGAATTATTCAATATCGCACTTTCAAAAACCACTTTTGTAGTGGGTCAAAATCTAGGTTTTGATTTGAACATTATGGGCTGTGAGTTTCACCGACTGCAAGTCGCATCGCCCTTAAGTGAGCTGCCCGTTTTAGATACCTGTACCGAAAAAACGGCGTCCATGTGTCAAATTCCTGGCGGACGAGGGGGGAAGTTCAAATTGCCAACGCTGACGGAATTGCACCAGTTTTTATTTCACAAACCCTTTGGTGAAGCGCACAATGCCACCGCAGATGTAGAAGCCACCACCCGTTGTTTTTTAGAATTGATTCGACGTCAAGAATTCACCATTGACAAGCTGCAAGCAACCAACGATTATTACCAACGCTTTCAGTTAGAAAACCCAGAGGAGATCACTCCGATTGGTTTAAAACATGTCAACCTCAAACAAGAATCCGCCAAAATTGCGGCGCGAATCCAACAAGAAAAAGAGTCGGTAACGCCTCAAAAAATCACAACGGAAGTTCCGGAAATTCTTAACGATGCTGAGGTCGTACATTTGCACAACCACTCTCAGTTTTCGGTTCTGCAATCGACCATCAGTATCAAGAATTTAGTCGCCGCTGCTTCTGATAACCAGATGCCAGCCGTCGCCCTTACCGATCATGGAAACATGATGGGAGCCTTTCATTTTGTCAAAGAAATAGGCAACTATAACAGAGACATTCGCGAAAAAAACAAACTTGCTTTAGAGGCAAATGAACCCGCGGATGCACAAGAAATTAAAGGAATTGTAGGTTGTGAATTCTTCGTTTGTGAAGACCATACCAACAAGTCTCAAAAAGACAATGGCTATCAAGTCGTCTTTTTAGCAAAAACAAAAAAAGGCTATCACAACTTGGTGAAAATGTCGTCTAAGGCCTACACCGATGGTTTTTATTATTTACCAAGAATTGACCGTACCATCGTCGAAACCTATAAAGAAGATTTAATCGTTCTGACAGGAAACTTATACGGGGAAGTGCCTTCCAAAATATTAAATGTTGGCGAGCGTCAAGCCGAAGAAGCCCTCTTGTGGTGGAAAGATAAATTTGGAGCGGATTTGTATGTGGAGCTCATGCGTCACAAACAAGAAGATGAAGACCGTGTCAATCCTGTTTTGATCAGTCTCGCCCAAAAACATGCCATCAAATTAGTGGCAACCAATAACACCTATTACATCAATCAAGAAGATGCCAATGCGCATGATATTTTGTTGTGTGTAAAAGATGGTGAAAAACAAGCCACGCCCAT
>Ga0115006_10003185_pt1 | contig 11070 bp, 10 predicted proteins | sample ArcOceMetagenome_3_FD_88943 | JGI IMG/M metagenome (GOLD analysis project Ga0115006, IMG submission 88943) | Marine eukaryotic phytoplankton communities from Arctic Ocean - Arctic Ocean- Svalbard ARC20M Metagenome | ecosystem: Environmental > Aquatic > Marine > Oceanic | place: Arctic Ocean...
ATTATCTTGCGCGCGGAGAGCTGTTGAGGAAGTGCGAGCAAGATAATGTGTGTGTTCACGCACGCATGAACACACACATTATCTTGCTCGCACTTCCTCAACAGCTCTCCGCGCGCGCATTCAAACTCAAGCATCTGTCGAATCTCCCTCTTTTTTTGCCGTTCTCTCCGTCCTCCCTCCTCTCGCCGTCTCCTCTCGCCTCCTCCCCGAATGCCATGCTCTGCGCTCTAGGCGACATTCCTCGCGTCATGGTGCTCGTGCAGCCTTTCAACATGTCTACGCACGCATGTATACGCTAGTGTGTGTGTGCGTGTGTGTGGCGTGCGCACGCGCGAGTGCCTGCGCTGCGAGCCACAGTGCGTGCGTGCCATGCGCGTCACAAGGTCGTGACAACAACACGTTCGTGGGCTCATTCGTGTACCTCATCTGCACCTGCCCACCGGTGCGATCCGCCCCCCCCGGACGGACCCCTCGGCGGTCCATCTGAAGCGCCGCTGTACGGTGGGTATTCCGCGCCACGCCCGTACCGGGAGTCAGCAGGGAAGTCTGTCTCTCGATTGGCATGGTATGCATCATCAGCTCGGTAGTCGCGCGCGTCCCGCAGGTCCGGCGGGGGCCCTCGCTGATAGCCATCCCACTCTCCGTCCCTGTCCCGATAAGAGCGGTCATCGTATGCCGGAGAGCCTCGCCAGCCACCGGCGTACCGAGAAGCGCCTGCGTCGCCGTACCTCCGCGGCCCCGCGCCGCCTCTCCCCCCGCGGGCATCCCATCGATCCCGAAGGGGCTCCCGCCCATCACCAGCGCCCCCATAATAGGAATCGCGAGGACGGTCGTAATCGCGGTCACGCGTGTAAGACGACACCGCTCCTCCACGTCTGCCGCGCCCTCCTTGATCGGGGCCTCCAAGCTCTCGACCCCGCATCCCGCCGTGTCCGCCTGCGTACCCCTCGCTCCCGCGATATCCGTCTGCATAGTCCGCACCCTCGTCGCGGTAGGCCCGGTCACCCGCGGGGTGGCCCGCGTCCCGGTCGTGCGTGCTCTCGGCTCGAGCATCGCGTCCACGGGAGACTGATCCGCCGACGCCGCCGCCATCCCGCTCCCACCCGCCGCCGCGCCCAGGACTAGCGCCGTCGTATTGGTGACCGGCACTCTGCGAGCTTTCCCGACCCCGCCTGCCGTCATAGGCGCTGAAGCGACCGGCATCATGCTCTGTTGGCCTCGAGGGCGGGGAGGGCTCTCGCTTGCCGTCCCCGTCCCGCTCTCCGTTCGCCAACGGGCTCGCTTCGCGCGGGGGCTCCTCAGAGGGGGGCGCGGGCGGGTCCTCATGCGCACCGGCACCGTGACCACCCTTGGGCGCAGCAGGCCCATCCTCGGCAACGGGTCGTTCCGGCTCCGCCTGCCCCGCCGCGTCGTCCTCGGCAGCATCTGCGGGCTGGGATTCCTGGGCCCCGCGCGACGCCCCGCGGGAAGCCAACCCGCCACGGCCCCGCGACCCGGAGCGCCCCCCCCCCCGCCCCCGCGGACTGGCGCGCCTGCCCCTGCCCGTTGGCGCGGGGGGCGGCGCGGCGTCCTCGGCCGCCGCCCCTCGGGGCTCCGCGGGCGGCGCCGCCGCCGCGCTGTCCGCGGCCGCGGAGCCATCCCCCTCGGCGTGCGCCACGGGCGCGGCCTCGCCCCCGTGCGCCGGCCCTGCGCCGGCCTCGTCGCCGGCCCCAGCGTCTGCATCCCCGCCCCCGCGGGCGCGCAGGACGCCCGCCACCGCGCGCGCCCTGCGCCGGCAGTCCGCCGCCGCGCCGCGCGCTCCCGGCGCCGGCGGGCCGCTCCCGGGCCCGGGCGCGCGGGCCGCGGGCCCGGGGACAGCGCCCACGCACGCGGGCGAGTGCGCTACCGCCCAGCGCGCGTCCAGGACCGGGGGGCCGCACACGGCGATGAGCAGCGCCACCACTGCCGCCGCGAGGCGGCGCGCCATGAGCGATGGGCCTTGCCACGAACCCCATGTCCCATGACTCCTGTCCAGACATGGCTTCCTCTGCACACCCTGCCGAGAGCCGCGTTTGCCGAATCGGCTGACGTGGTGGGTACGCGCCGTGCAACGAACAGGGCGGAGAGGCAGGGGGAGAGGTTGTGAGGGGGGTAGTTGGGAGGGTGCGTCGCGGACGCTGCCGGCGGCGGGGTCTCCGGCTGCGGGACCGCCCTCCGCAATGGTGGCGTGGTCGTCCATCGGGCTCGCGGCGGCCGGCTTCCTCGCCGCGTCGCTCGTGTTCGAGCTCACCTATGCCGACAAGTTCGACAAGAAGATCATGGTGCGCATCTGCGTGTGCAACGACCGCCTGCGGCGGCGGTTACGCAGCGCCATGATCACCTTCTCGCTCAACGTCTTCCCGGGCGGCTCTCCGTTCGTCGTGCACGCCCTGGACATTGAGCGCAACTCCATTCTGGTGCGCGCGCTCATCATCGCGACAGGCTCGCTGCTGCTGGCGACGGCTCCCCTGATGGGGTTCGTCCACGCATTCTTCCCGGCGTCCATATGCCCGGTCGCGCAGTACGCACGCGGGGGCGAGGGCATGGGCAAGGACAGGTCGAAGCGGGGTTGGAAGCTGTTCAAGTTCTTCCTCAGGCATCCGTTCGCGGTCGAGGGCGAGGGCCTCGGAAATGGCGCAGGGCTGGCGATGTACAGCGCGGCAGAGTCGCTGTCGTATCCCGACGGCATGTTCGACAAGTTCCACGACATGTTCCACGACAAGATCTGGCAGGATGCGCTCTTCGCGCGGCACAAGGCGCCGCGCGCAAAGATCTTGTCCGTGTGGCGGGACGGAAAGGAGGAGCGCCGCAGTGGGGAGAAGGAGGATGGCGGCAACGGCAAAATCCAGTGGATCTGGAAGCCCGTGTACGCCACCATGGGCCTGGGCATCGACCGCTGCAAGGTTGGCGACAAGCCGCCCTCCAACGCCGTGTACATGCTCGTGGAGCAGATCATTCCGAGCTTTCACCCCTGCGCCGAGTGGTTTCGCATTTCGACGCTCTGGCGCCACGAGGACAGCGGGCCCAGGCTCGGCTACTGCTGGAGGACGTTCAATCAGACCACAGACACGCGGGTGCAGACGGACATCATCGGCGGGCACGCAGTGCTGGTCAAGGGCGGGCCCCGCCCCTTTATCGGCACGCACCAGGATTATGGCGAGGATGAGTCTGATCCGAGTGCGCACGGGTTCTACGACGCAGGGAACAACAAGTGGGTGGACGCGGGCAAGTATACCGAGGCGCTGCTGCAGGCCTACGACCTGGCGCTGAGCATGCATCGGGAGCTGGGCAAGGAGCTCCCCAACGTAGGGTGGGACGTCATGGTCCGCGACACGGGCCCAGTCTTCCTCGAATTCAACATCAACAACGGGTTCCTGGTTTCGGACCACGGCGTTGAAATGTGCGAGCGCATGCTGGGCTTTTACGAGGACGAGTACGACAAGCGCGTCGACCCCGCCGCCACCCGCCGCGCAGAGGCTGAGTACTGCGCGTCTCTGAAAGCCGCGTCCAACGGCCACACCAACGGCCACGCAAACGGCCACGCAAACGGCCACACCAACGGCCACAGCAATGGCCACGGTCACGGTTACACCAACGGTGCGGAAAAGGTGGCGAAAATGGCGACTGAGGTCAAGCCGCACGTGCGCCCCCAGTGAGCGGGTTGCCCCGGCTTATTCAGAGTTGCTGCGCCTGCCATTAGTATGGCGGAAGCACGGCTGCGCGGGAGAATGGTGCGACGGTGTGCGAGTTGCGAGGTCGATCAGGACGGACTTTGCTTGCTCAGCACCGCGCTCTGGCACACCTCTTCTCCCTTTTATTTATTCATGCTGCTATGCTGACTAGTGTTGATGGGTTGATTTCCACGTCTGGTGTGTCTGATGCGTCGCACGTGTCGCACGTGTTCTCACGTACCGCCGATGCCGCACACACACGCATCTGATGATGCACCACTTATGTCGCAAGCGCACACGCACACACGCACATACGGTACACACATGTGCACACACACACTGCACGGTGGATGAGTGCAGAGCGATCGAGCACGAGACAAGGACTCAAGTAACACAGACCAATCACATGGCTCTATTAAATTACAATCGTTCCTCGAGCCCTCGACCTGCCTGTGGGTGACCTAGGTGTGCGGTCGTTGCGTACACAAACGCGCACCCGCAGTGGAGCCGCTGCTCATCGCCGTGTTCGCCCCCCAACGATCCTGGACGGCAGCGCGCCCGCCCGCCCGCATACGCGCTGTCCCCGGCCGGGCCCGCTACCCGCGCGCTCGGGCCCAGGAGCGGCCATCCCGTGCCGCGGCGGAGGACTGGCGGCCTGCCGGTGCTCGCACCGGGTGCAAGACGCACCCACTGGCACCAACGAGCGCACGTCACAGGAGAGTTCGGAGGTGCGAGGAGTCGCTGGTGACCAGATCTGAGAGCTCTGGATCCTGTGACCAGTCCACGCCGCTCTCGAGAATCTGCACAGACACACGGCCGCGCCCTCAGCGTTCGTTTTGCTCGCAGGTAGAGCATCAACTTGAAAGGGGGGCCTGCTCACGTTGATGAGGCACGCTGCCACCATCGCAGGGCAGGGCGAGGCTCACCAAGGACGCAAGGACATTTCGCAGGATGATGCTGCGCTTTGTCTGCAACGTAATGGCGGTGCGGGTTTCTGCAACCCCTGCGCGGTCGTCTGCCGTGGCGTTGCGCCTCCGCCGCTCGGCCTCCAGCTGCATTTTGGCGTCTGCCAAGGCCCGGGTGCGCAGCATGAGGCGGCATCGCTCTTCGCTGTGTGCCCGCGTCTGTGCTTCCAGCCCCCGCAGCACCTCCACCTTTTGGCACAGATCGAGGACGAGCCTGTCGCGATCCTCGATCGCTGCCCTGAGCGCCTGCTTCTGCGCGCTCGGCGCCGCCCCGGCCTCGTCTCCAAACACGGCATCGAGAACCGCCGGCCGGAACTGCGCCAGCTCGAGGATCGTGCGCGACCGCACATACTCTTCGTGCAGCTCCAGCAGCCGCGCCTCGGCGTCCGCTGCTGCTCCCGGCGCACCTGCCTTGTCTGCCTCCCCGTCCCCGTCGACCGCAGCGCCACGCTCTGTCGCCGCGGCACGGCCGTGGCCGCGCGCGCCGCCCGCCGCGTGCGCGTGCACCCACTCCTGCGCACGGTCACGCGCGCGGGCGGCGCGCAGATTCGCCTGCACGGAGGTGTCGGGCGCACTCGTGAGCCACGTCGCTCTCGGCGCGCGCGGCCGAGTGGGCGAGGTGAGCACGCGCGCGGCTTGAGCGTTGCACACAAGCAACGCACACCTGCAGCTGGCGGTCCAGGTCGCCGCCCTGGTCAGAGACGGTTACCGCACCGACCCGGGCGGACACGGCCGTCCACTGCAGCTCCCGCGCCGCCTCCGCCAGGCGCGCCAGCGTGCCGGCGCGGTGCGCCATGGCGCACGGGACCGTGCCGGCCGTGACCAAGCAAGCCAGCTGACGACACTTGGGCAAAACGAAGCAAAATGCACGCAATCATGTTTCTGCGGCCGCGCATTCTCGATGACGCGCCGTGGACATGGCAGTACAGGTGCGCCAGACCTCCCACTTCTTGGCACGTGTGTTACTGTGCACGCGGGCATGCGCGGCGTGAGCCGCCGAGCGGCTCCGTGTCGGCAGCTCAGCGCAGCCGCACCCGGCCGCCCCTGACCGTCTCGGGGCGCACGCGCGCCAGCGCGCGGCGCCGCGCCCCCTCCCCCCGAGGCGGCAGGAGGCGCTCGCCCCGCGCCCGGGTGCGGCTGCGCGTGTGTGCTGACCCCCGCTCCGCCTCGCCGCGCCCGACGAGCAGCTGGAACAAAAACTTCGGATCGGACCAGGAAGAATTCTTCAACGTCCCCGGCCGGGGCGCCGCGGGCGTGTACGCGAATATCTTCGATGACCTGGACACGACGCCAGTCGTCTGGCACATTACCGAGCCCGTAGACCCCACCGAGTACCAGAACGAGTGGCTCGGCGACGTGGTGAGGCCCTTTTGCCCTCACCGCGTGCACACGCCCGCGCGCGTGCACACGCCCGCGCGCGTGCAGACCACCGGCTGACGTGGCGATCGTTTTGGATGCTTGGCAGATCAACATATACTAGACGGGGCTCTTGTAAGCGACAAATTTGCCAGCGGCTCCCCCGAAAGGAGAGGTTCGGCGGGACAGACCAAGTGGCGATGGGGAGTAGGAGAAGAGTGTAAATGTTTTTGAAGCAGCAGCCCGCACCACCAAAGTTTGGGCTGCCGCTACTCATCATCAACAGACGAGGCCGCGGCTTGACAGCAGCAGGCTTGCCACCGCACGCTTGTCACCGCAGGTCTCAGGATCGCAGCCGCCTGGCAGACGCACGGTATGATCCCCGCGCAGCGTGCACGAGAGAGGGGCGAGGGGGGGGGTGGAGACGACTTTGTACATACAGTGACTCATACAGCAATGAACTTTGAATCAGCCTTTGCCAGCTACTGGCCCAGTACCGGTAGCACGCCTCGCGAAGTGGACGCCTGACACATTTATTAGAGGGGGCCGCAAGAAATGACGCAAACCCCGCGCACCAAGTTGTATCGTAGGACGTATCGAAGACGGCTGCACACAAACGTCTGCCCCAACGCACATGATCTGTCCGCTTGCGTACATGAACGAACCAGGGCCTGACAGCACAGCACTGCATCCCACCAAGCTCGCGCCGGGTCTGTGAACTGTGTTCTGTTCTTCAGGAAGTCCAAAAGTGTCTCCGGAGCGCCCCCTCACCCCCCGCCCCTCTTCCCCGCCCCCCAAGCACGTAGCGGCGGCTCATTCAAGGGGCAATAACAACCAGGAGGTCATTTCCGTGCCATCTACGCTTCTCCATCTTGTTGGGCGGGTTGAGCAGCGTATCTTCGCAGGCTCCCCAGGGCTTGTCGTGAGGCTTGTACCCAATGGCAATTTCTGCCTGCGGGCCCGTCGGCGTGTCATGCACCCTCTTGCGGGCCAAGAGAAGCACGTCCCAGAAGGAGAGCGGCTCCTTCTTGCTGACATCAACATAGTTAGTGATGGGCTCAATGTGCACCTCGCAGCCCTCGGCGCGCAAGAGCTCTCCAAGCACTTGGTTCATGTCCCGGCACTCAGCGATCTGCGCGATCGCCGCGCTGACAATTTGGTTGGACAAGACATAGCCAATGTCCTCTACGTCCGTCAGCAGCACGCGCGTGCGCGTGTCAAGAATCTCTGAGATGGGCTCGCACAGCTTTTGCTTGCCATCTGCATATCGGGGGTCCGCTAGCCTCTTTTCCTTTTGCAGGTCCTGCACCAGGAGCAAGCTCGCAAGGGAGCGACTGTCCGACGATTCCATGTCGGTCGGCCCATCGCCGTCCTCGCCAGCCTCTTCAGCGAGAATGAGGATGGAGTCGAACTCGTCGAGCGTCTTGAGGTATCCTGCCCTGTCTCTGATCTTCTCGCCTGATTTCTCATCGATGGCCTGGATCACCTTGAGGTCTCGTCGCGAGTAGTGGTTCCCCACCGCATGCACAATTTCAAGATTCTTCAGATCCAGCTCTTCCTTATTCCCCTTGTCGAGCAGCAGCTCTGGGCGGCTGATGACCGGCACTCTGTTGAACAGCCAGAGCTGACTGCCTGCCGGCACCGAGTCGTCCAAATCCTGCGCAGCTCACGCACAGAAACTTCAGTGCCCTGTCATCTCTGTCTGTAGGGCACCGTCAACGGACTCCCATCCTCAGGAGTTGCTGTGAAATTCCTCAGGAATTCTTATCCTTAAGAATTCCACAGCAACTCCACACAGGAATTCCACAGGAATTCCTATCCTCAGGAATTCGCGTTGCAGGGGGGTCATCAGACTTGGGACAAAAGATGAGCAAAGGCGCAAGTCCGGAGAGACGTCTCTGTCTCTCCCTCTCCCTCTCTGAAACAAGTTGGGAGAGAGGTCTCTGTCTCTCTCGCTCCGAAGGAAACTGCTACGGGGGGAGAGCACCTTGATCATGTCGGCCATGTCTCGGCGCCAGCCGCAGAAGAGCAGCGTCTCGGGTTTTGACTCCTACACACACACACACACACACACACACACACACCACATACATACACATACATACATATATACACATATATATGCATATACATATATAAATATACGGGCTCAAAGCCAGCAAGGCGATACACAGCATGGATTACACAGCAAGCTGTACATGTGTAGCAAGGTGTACATAGCACAGCATGCTGTACATAACAAAATACACAGCATGCTAGAAAGTGTACTTGACATAACATAATACACAGCATGCTATATAGTGTATCAGCATGCTACATAGTACAGTATGCTATACTATGTGTAGCATGTTGTACACAGCACGCTGTAATACGCTGTGCACAGCATGCGGTCAGCATGCTTCAAAACGACGGCGTATTCCTACCTTCTTTGGAACCATGGGCAACTCGCCGACCTCCGCGCTGGGTATTGAGCCGTCGTTGCATTCGTAAGAGTCGTCGTCTTCGGCCAAGACCAGGATCTCGTCTCCCTCTTCGATCACCTGCTCATTTTGAAAAGTTCCCTTGGACCTCAGGCGTTGGACGCGGGCTGCTGGGTTGCTAGAGCGCTGAGCGCTCGCGGCTTCAGCGCTGGAGCCTTGCGGCAACCACGCACATGACACACAGGACTCACAACAACACTGCAGGCAACGCGAGTTCAAAAATATCAACTACAGTCACTGCGTGGCCTTGCCACTGTCCTCTTGATGCAAGGCGCGGCTTGCGTTTCAACTCGTATACAGGATCTGCACTGCACCTGGTCGTCACTAGGATTGAGCACGACGATCCCATCGTGCTTTATGCCGAGGGGCACAGCGTCTTCAAACCGCATGAAGATGTCCCCGAACCGCTCGCCGACGACTTCAGGCCATTCCTTCAAGTAAAACTCGTCGCCGTCGAAGCCCATGAGATTCTCGAGCACGTGCGCAAGTCCAGCAGCCCTGGCGCACTGGATCATGAGGCGCCCAATCACATCGTGCGCGCAGACAGTCTCGACAAGGCCCTTACCCACCATCTCCACCAGGTGCTTGTTATCGACGTCTCTCAGCTCACACGTAACGTGGCAGTCCTCATTGGTTCTGCTCAGGATGCCGCGGAGCGACAAGATTTGTCGCACCATGCGCGAATCCGCCTCATCGGGGTCGAAGCCGTCGGAGAGCGCCACAATCGCGCGTGAGGTTTGCACACTCGCTTTGTAGAGATCGACTTCCGCCAGCGGGTTGCCGCTGCGGAAGATGACCTCCGTGCCTTTGAGCTGCAGACCTCCCTCCTGGCTTTCCTTGGCGGCTTTGAGCTCTTCTTCCATCTCCTCCTTGTCGTTCTTGGCCAGCACCACAATCACGCCGCCGCCTTCACTTTCGTTCGCGAGTGCAATCTGCTGGATAATGGCGAGCGACATGTCTGACCACCCGAGCATCAGCGTGTGCCCACTCTCAATCACGCGCGATCTGCCCTTCTTCAGATCATCCACCTTTTCTCCGATAAAGTCTGAGATGATACCGATCATCAAGGCAAAGACACACATGCCACCCATGGTCGTCGAGAAGGCGACCACCCGCATTCCCGTGCCCTCGGCGTCCGAGTGCGTGCCGGGATCCGCAACTGCACGGCACACACGCGTCAGCATCCACGCGATTGATGCAACAGCACCTACCGAGCACGTGCTGTATACATCAGCCCCGCACCCCTCTTGTCCCTCCTCTAGTTTTCAGTCTTGGTGTTTCAACTGAGCAGAGAACTAGGCGGCTGAAAGCGCTGCGATGCGAGCGCCAAGGAGACACGCGTGCAAGGGCGATGAACCACGCACGGCGCAACAGCATGGGCCGCAGAAGGCGCACCGTATGTCCAGGAACGCCACATGGAAGATGCGATATCCTCGCCAGAGACGAGCGCGAACCCGATGGTGGAGGAGAGGATGAGCACGAAAGTGATGGCGAAGAGCAACAGCGGCTTGGCCATTTTGCTGGACGAGAAATGGTAATCCAGTCGGTAGCCCACCAGCTCGCCAAAGGTAAATGCGATGTTTCTGCTGGACGCTTTCTTCTTCATCGCAACGTTGTACTCTTGGAAAAAGAACACACCCAGCAAGATGCAGCCCACGAGCATGATGAGGATGGAAACAATTGGAATGCCGTCCTGCGACGATTCGACCTCGGCGTACTGCATCACTGAGTCCAGAACGCCCTGGCACGTCCCGTTTTCGCCCAGTTTTGTGTGCAAATCGACAAATTTTTCATGCTGCTCCTGCACAATCCTAAGCTTCTCCTTGAGCTGCTGTTGTGCCAGGTAATACGAGGTCACCATTCCCGCATAGCCCACCGCTGCAACAACACTCCCCAGCATGACAGGGAAGGGGATCGAGCCGAATTTGGGCGCAGCATCCTGGAGAAGAAGCAGCGGCATCCCACGCACACACCTCAGCGCACCAAATCGCAGGAGGGGCGGCCTCCGCCGAGTCGGCAGCAAGTAGCAACACGCTTGCGAACCGTCAAGGGCCGAAACACGGGAGCGCAGAGGCAGCGCTCCAATCAGCACGCATGCGGGTGCGCGCGTAACTGCTCGGCCTCTCGCGCAGGGGGGCAGCTGGATGATGCGGCATCGTCTGCTAAATGGGGGGGGGTCGGGGCTTGCCTCTGCTTCGCTAATCTCGCCCATGGTGGCTGCAGGCGGCAGCCCGCAAGCACGACGGCCCTGGCGCCCAGATTTACGATAGCGTCAGCACGTGCACACGAGCCTTGCGCATCGTCCCAGCAGCACTGCCTTGAAAGGGACGCCTCGTGCGCACACGTACACGTCACTTTTTGAACAGAGCCTCGTCTCGGGGCGCGCGATGCAGCCGCGCAGGAGGAAAAAACGTACACGGCCCGAGAGCAGCGCGTCTGACCGCATGCTAGGGCGCCGCTATTGCTGCCTGCGCGTCTTCTGCGTACCTGCTCAGTGCCGCCACGCGCTCCGCGTGCCTCTGCTTTCTGCAAGGAACAACTCCGCGATGATACGTTCGCATTCACGGAAGTGCTTTTTTC
>Ga0115006_10003187_pt1 | contig 11069 bp, 7 predicted proteins | sample ArcOceMetagenome_3_FD_88943 | JGI IMG/M metagenome (GOLD analysis project Ga0115006, IMG submission 88943) | Marine eukaryotic phytoplankton communities from Arctic Ocean - Arctic Ocean- Svalbard ARC20M Metagenome | ecosystem: Environmental > Aquatic > Marine > Oceanic | place: Arctic Ocean...
GGCGCCGAGCTGTACGACGTGCACGTGAGCCTCAAGACCAAGTGGGACCCCTTCGTCTCGCTCACCTCCGAGTCGAACTCCGCGGTCGTGCTCGACCTGACGCCCAGCACCGACTATCTGCTCGCAGTGCCCTCGGGTCACACGTGAGCTGCTCCACCAACGGTGACGCCACGATCGACGCGCTCATTCGGCCGCCGCGGCAATCTGCTGGCAGCGCGGTCGTCGTGAGCTTCGCCAAGGCTGCGGCTCCGGGGTGGACGCTGCACTCCCGCAAAGCTGGGAGCGCCGGCAAGTTCACGCCGAGGCCGGTCGAGTCGGGGAGCGCCACCGCGACCATCTCCGACCTCGACGCCGGTGCGGAGTACGACGTCTACCTCGAGGACGAGAACGGTAGGAATGGGCCGATCGTGCCGCACCGGACGAGCGCCGCCGGCGTGGGCTTCTTCGAGATGTTTCGCATCAGCGAGCTGTGCGGCGACGCGTGCGAGCCCGACATGCTGGGCGACCACGACTCGGGCGAGCTGCTCGCCGACGTCGACTTCATCACGCACGTCGCCTCGAGCGACCACTTCAACATCTCCTTCAACTCGTCGATCGTCACGCGCTACTGCGTCGAGCGGCGCGTGCCAAAGGCCAACGACTGGGCCGACTACCTCTCGTGCAACGGGCCGACGACCACCGACTACACGTGCGCGTGCAACAACTGGATCGACCGCTGCATCGGCCGCCTCGACATCTCGCCGTGCGACCTCCACCCTTCGGGGCCCGGCATGCCCACCTGCCAGTGCTCCGCCGCGTCGCTCGCGCGCTCGCACGCCGAGGTGGGCAGGATGCCCGTCTACGCGCCCTTTCCACACTTTGGCGGCGGCAAGGGGCCCACCGACTGGAACTGCACCGCGACGACGCCACCCGCCTCGGCCTCGCACTACCTCGGCTCGTGGTACTCGACCCCCTCTGCAGCCGCGTGCACGCCGGGCACCTCGCCCGCCGCCGACGACGTCGAGGACGGCTGCAGCTGGTCGCGCCGCGCCGCGCAGCACTTTGTGCTTGGCGCCGACCTGCACGCGCTCGGCTTCAACACGAGCGACGCCACCGACCTGCCCGAGCTCGAGCACAACCGCAAGGTCGTGATGGACGCCTTCGACCTGCATCCGGCGCGCTGCTGCGGGTGCTGAAAGAAGAAAACGGGTGAATACGGTAAGAGTGCGCGTGGTCAATACGTTGTCAAGGGTCAAGTGTCAACTCGGGTGTTTTTGATCAAGCAAGCAACTCAGTACTGAACTCTAGACGACACTGTTCTAGCTTCTAAAGTACACGTTCTGACCTCTGCGCAGCCTTCGGACTGCACCGGTCGAGAGCACTCCACTGCCATGCGTCATGATGCACACATGCATGCCCCCGCGCCGCACCTCGCGGCATCTAATCCTAACTGTCATCGATCACGCGACGGCCTCCACAATTCTGCGCCAGAAGCTGCGCGGCTCCTCGGTGGTGCTCCCTGGAGTGCACGGCCGGTTGTTCGGGCAGCACTGCGAGTAGTAGCTCGACTGCGCCTTGCACGTGTATCCCGCCGGGCAGCACGTGTAGCCGTGGTAGGGATTGTGAGGGTCGTGACCGCCGGCGCACTGGCCAAAGGGCACATTTTTGCACGGGCCTGGCGGTGTGGGCGGCACTGGCGGCTTTGGCGGCGTCGGCCCCGGCTTGGGGCCGGGTGGGGCTGGGGCTGGCGCGGGGCCGACGCACTGCTTGTAGTGCGCGTTGGCGTCGGCGCTCGGCGGGTTGTGCGCCACCGAGAACTGGCGCTTCGTCGGCACGGTGGGCAGCGCCACGAAGTCCTCGCCCATCGTCAGGTTGGCTGGCACGCCGAGCGACTCCTCGAGCGCCTCGCCGTACGCCGAGGTCAGGCGCAGCGTGATGTTGGCTGGCCAGTCGTACACGGTGTCGAAGCAGCCGGGCAGCTGCTGCGCCTGGTACTGCCACCCGAGGGCAAAGTAGGTCATCTTCTGCCAGGCCAGCGTGCCGTTCCGGCAGACGACCTGCACCGAGACACCCGTCACTGGCACCTTGAGGTCCCACAGGTGCACGGCGAACGAGTACTTGTTCATGTGCTCGTTGGCCGTCGAGAATGCGATCTGGATCGGCAGCTCGCCCACCGGGCAGTCGACGGCGCGCCACGTGAGGTTCTTGACGCCCAGGAAGGAGACTGAGTGGTCGGTGGGGTAGACGTCGAAGTCGAGGTGGCCCGTGTTGCAATTGCCCGCGGCGGTCGTGCCGTCGGCGCTCCACTCGGTCCACTCGTCCTTGCACTGGTCCATGACCATGACGATCAGCTTCTGCTCCGGCCACAGGCTCTGGTTGTGCAAGTTGACGGGCTTGGTGAGCTCGCAGTCCCACAGCGCCATCTTCGCTGTCACCTCCAGGCACATGCCGCACGACACGCCGCCGTCGCCGGCCTGCGACTTGGGGGAGTCGGCACCGATGCCAAACTGCGCCTGGCTGAGGCCGACGCCGCCGAAGACCCTTCCCGTCTGCATGAGCTGCGGTCCGTTGGTGTGGGAGCGTCCGGGCGAGAGCTTCTGCTGCATCTTACAAAAGCCGACGTTGGGCATGCCAAAGTCGTTGAACGTGGCCGCGTTGGCCGGCGCCTGACCAAACGCGTGCTGCTGCGTTTGCGTGGTGAGGCACGAATAGTTCTCGCCCTTGCAGTTGGGCGAGAATGGGTCGGTCGCGGCCGGACGGCAGTTCGGTGGCGTGCAGTCGGCGGCAGCGGCGACGGTGAACATATGTATTATGTGATATCGCTCGGTCCTTGCGCCCACGCAAGATCCAAGTTTGAGGCGGAGGGCATAACCACTCGTCATGAAAATTTCCCGGCTGGCTCGGGATCAGTGTGTCCCCACGTGGGCTCTGCTGACCGGCAGCTTAGGCAAAGCAATGATCTAAAGTATCTAAAGTATCGCCTACATCAACGGCCGTAGACCCAACGCAGCCGTCGCGAGGCGCCCGCCCAGCTTGGTCGCCGCCGTGGTCTCGCTCGGGGTGAACTGCGGCACGGCGGCGCTCTCGTTGCGGTCGGTCGCGCACGCGCCGATCAGGCAGTCGTCGCGCTGGCCGTCGCCGCCGACCACGACCATCTGCACCGAGAGGTAGAAGGACTGGATCGCGCTCATCGTGGCGACCTTGCCCGCGGCGACGTGCGCGCCCGTCGCGAAGGCCGCGCCCGCGCGCCAGCGCAGCTCGGTCACCGGCCAGCCGAAGCAGCGCGTCTGCACGTTGTCGATGAAGGTCTTGACGGCGCCCGCCATCGTGCCCCAGTAGACGGGCGAGCCCAGCGCGAGCCCGTGCATCCAGCGCAGGTCGTCGCAGCTGATGGCGTCGACCGCCCGGAGGCGCACCGCCGTGTTGGCCGCCGCCGCCGCGCCGTCGGCCACCAGCTTGGCCAGCGCGGCGGTCCGGTTGGTGGCCGAGTAGTAGCCCACGAGGACGTTGGTCGTGCCGTTTGCAGCGGCAGGTCTGGCGGGTGGCCCCTCGTCCTCGTCCTCCTCCTCCTCCTTCGCGTCCTCCTCCACCACGTGCTTTTGCTCCTCCGCGTGCGTTTGCTCGGTCGCCGTGGACACGGCCACCGCCCGCGAGAGCAGCTGGCCCAGCTGCCGCGCACTCTGCTCGTGGTCGTGGGCGTCGTCGTCGTGTCGGTGCCTGGCGACCCGCCCGCGAGGCGACTCGTACAGCGGGTTGGTCTCGTTGGCGAGCACGCCGCCCACGACGCTCACGTTGTGGAAGGGCGTCTTCGCGGCCACCTCGGCCGCGCGCACGTCGATCTGGTCGGCCCCGCGCGCCTCGATGAACGGAATCGACGTGCCGTAGAGCACGGCGGCGAATCCCGACCAGCCGATCGCGGCCATGCACATGGGGCACGGCTCGGCGGTCGTGTACAGCTCGAGGCTCGGCGCTCGCGCGTAGACGCTGCGAGTGCCCACGGCGCTCAGGTTGGCGATGGCGCTCATCTCGCCATGCCAGATCGGATTGTGCGACGCATGGTTGGCGCCCTCGGCTACAATCGTCGCCGAGGCGGGGTCGGCGATGAGAGCCCCGTAGGGCTGCTGCCCCGCTGCAATCGCCTCTCTGGCCAGCACGATGGCACGACGCATGAAGACCGCGCGCATCGTGGCATTGGAAGGCGTGTATGTGGCGGTTGTTGGGAGGAGAAGACTCAGCATGACAAACGGAGCTCCGTCGTGCAATGGCAAAGTCGCGCCGTGCTGGCGCCCGCCCCCACCGTGTTGTGTCGTCGTGTCGGAGCCTGAGACCATGGTCGTCCTCGCGCGCCACCTCCTCCCGGCCTGCATCGTCCGCACGACGCTCGACAAGCTCGAGATCGAGCTGACTCTGGCCGCGCGGCGCCGCACGCTCTCGCGGCCACCTGCCGAGCAGCTCGAGCGCAGCCTCTTCAGGCTGGCGTCGGCCGCCGGCGGCAAGAAGGGCGCGCCGCCCCTGCCGACGCGGCTGCTCGACGCCGCCGACGTGCCTCTCGCGCCCACCCTGCGCGCCATCGACGCGTGGGCCGACGCTGCCACTCTCGAGGTCGGCGACGACGCGCGCTTTGCGGTGCTCTTCGACCCGCCGGAGGTGCATCAGCTCGAGCTGCCCTGCGAGCCGCTCGTGGGCATACCGCTGCTGCCGCGCGTCGCGTGTCGCTGCTGCGAGCCTGGTGAGGTGGATATGCGCTGGGAACGGCGTCCGGTGGGCTCCGATGCGGAGTGGCAGACAGTCGCGAGAGGCACCAGCTACGTGCCGGTCGAGGCGGACGCGGGCCTCGAGCTGCGCGTGACGGCGACGCCGCCTCGGCCGCCCTCGCTCGTCGCCGCTGCCACGCCACTGGCCACAGACGGCGAGGCAGTGGCATCATCGACCACCGAAGACGGCCCGGCCACGCCACCCTGCCTCGAGCGGCTCTGTCGTTCGCTGGAGCTCGCACCCGTGGCCGTGCCGCTGCCCCGGCCGCAGCTGGCGTCCCGCGTCGCCGCGCTGGACGGCGCCGCGCGCGCGCGCGACACCGACGGCCGGTTCCGCGTGCTGTCGTACAACATGCTCGCCGATGCGCACCGCCGGCGCTGGGACGACCCCGGCGACGGCATCCATCTGTACTGCGACCCGTCGCTGACGGTGGCGGCACGGCGGATGCCGCGGCTGCTCGCCGAGCTGCTCGCGTACGACGCCGACGTGCTCTGCCTGCAGGAGGTCGATCGGATCTGGTGGGACGCCTTCTGGCGGCCGCAGCTGCAGCACGCCGGCTACGCGTGCACGTACGCGCTCAAGGGCTCCAAGGACTCGCAGGAGGGCGTCGCCGTGGCGGCGCGCACCTCCGCGTTTGAGATCGTCGAGGTGCGCACGCTGCCGCTCGCGCTCTCGCCGCCGCATGTGCCGCCGCCGCTGGAGCCTCTGCTCGCGACGGCACCCCGCACCGCCGCGGGCGCAGCCGCTCTGCCGACGGTCGGTCAGATGGTCCTGCTGCGAGAGGCGGGCGGCGCGGGCCGGAGCGTGCTGGTGGCACACACCCACCTCTACTTTGCAAACCCCGCGGTGCACGTGCGGCTGATGCAGGCGGCCGCGCTGCTGCACGCCGCCGCGGGATGGCGTGCCGAGCTCGCTGCTGCCGGCGCTGCCGAGGCGCCGCCGCTGCTCTTCGCAGGAGATCTCAACTCCGACGCGACCGATGCGGTGCTGCACCTTCTGCTGCGCGGCCGCGTGCCGCCCGACCATCGCGACTGGCTCGTCGGCCACCTGACGTGGGCGCCGTCGGCTGGGCTCGAGGCGCATGCGGCGGCGCGCGCCAGGCAACTCGCGGCGGGGGCGGCGGAGGCGGCGGAGGTGGCGGAGGCGGCGGAGGTGGCGGAGGTGGCGGAGGCGGCGGCGGATGCGGAGGCGGCGGAGGTGGCGGAGGCGGCGGAGGTGGCGGAGGCGGCGGAGGACGTTGGCACGGGCGGCGACTTGACGAGCCTGGAGGCGGCGGAGCGGCTGGCGCTGACGTGGCACCGGCTGCGCAAGGCGCTGCGGCTGCTGCACGAGACACCCGAGGCCAAGCTGGCGCAGCTCGTAACGAGCACCGAGGCGGATGCGGCGCGCCGTGCGCTCGTCGTGAGCGAGGCTGCCTCGGGCAAGACGCTGCTCGACAGCGCCGTGCTGGCGATGGCCGAGGTCGAGGCGCAGATGCGTGCGGAGGCGACTGAGGGCGGCGCTGGCACTCGCGGCGAGTCGAGGCGCACGTGGACGTGGCTGCGGAGTGCGGAGGGGCAGCAGGCGAGCCTGCAGCGGCTCGCGCGGCTCGAGGTGGCGCTCACGGCGCTAACGACGCGCGGCCCCGCGCCCGTCGACGACGACGACGCGGCGGTCGAGGCGGAGCGGGGGCCGCTGCCAACCGTCCGCCTCGCGGCGAGCGTCGGCGCGGAGCTGTCGCTGCCGGGCGGGCCGATGGCGTCCGCGTATGGCGTGCACACGCGGCCGACACACGCGACGCCTGGCTACCTCAACGCCCTCGATTGGATCTGCTTCGAGCCAGGCCGGCTGAGACTCGTGGGCGTGGCGCCACTGCCGCCCACGGCAGAGCTGCGGCGGGACACGGCGCTGCCATCAGCCGAGTACCCGAGCGACCACGTCTCGCTGGCGTGCGACCTCGAGTGGCACAGTGGAGAGGCGGGCGCTAGTCCTGCGGCGGCGGCCGAGTGAATTACAGTCTCAAAAAAACAAGAGGCGAAAATTCCGACTGCTCACAGACACTCTCCTGCACAGACGAAGAAAAGGCTATTGAGGTATTGTTTACGCTCTGAAGCAGGCAGCTTCTTCCCAGAGGGTGTAAGGGCAGAGATGTACGAAAAGGATGCGCGCGGCAGCGGCGTCGGCATGATGCCCTAGGCTGGAACTGACCCAGTGCTGGTGTCCCGGGGACTTAGGCGCCGGATAGGTGGTGACGGTGTGGAGTCATCCTGATGGAGACGCCTCGGGTCCTCCCGTCCGCTACTTCTGCACGCTACTTCGCGGCCGGCGAAAATTACCAGATTAAGGGTATTATCACCCAAAGTGCGCTGGTGCTCACCCCGGTCAACTCTCCGTCGCGGCAATGGCCGGATATGAACGGGGAGCATCCCTGAAGCAGCTCGCATGCCGCAACAGCCGTGCTGGAAGGCCCGAACGGTCGTGCGTAGTGCGAACGTCGATAACCACGGAGAGGGTTTTTATCGCCCAAAAATGAATCGATCTCTTCAAACATAAAGCAAGGCACCTAGACGGCGCTATACTCCCTCACCCCGATGCCCCACAGTCCTCAGCCCTAGCCGCCTCCGCCCCGCCCCGGCGCGCCGCCAAACAGCCGCTCCGTGCGCCGCGAGTCGGGGATGCAGAGCGTGCCGTCGACGTCTAGGCCCATTTGCAGTTGACCGCCCAGGGGGCAACAACCTTGGAGTTCCCCGAGCTCGCCCCGAGTTCCGCCCAACCTTTGGAGGTCCCCAAGCGGATTCCATCTGTATTGGTGGCTTCCACAGAGTACACGTATGCTTCCCCGGTCAGATATGGGGTACCATACCAAGCGATGTCAATCTCGGAGACGCCGTTGGGAGCCCAGTTGCCGCTCGAGTCCTTGCAGTTGATCCAGATGTTACCGTCGGCTTGGCGGGCGATGTAGATGTAGTTCCAAGCCGTGTACCCGGCGTTGCCAGCCATCTGCCAGCCCGAATACTCTCCGGACACCACGCTGCTGGATGATGGCATCGTCAGGAGCTCCGTGCCGTTGCCGCCGGGGCCGGGGCCAGCAGTCCCATCCGTCGATGGGTCCCAGGGGGGATCGGTACCGTCATCCTGAGGGTCTTGGTCTTTGGCAGACTGGATGAGCGTGACCTTCTTCTTCGCACCAGCCGGGTGGAGCAGCAAGGCGATCTTCGCCTCCTGAGCGTTGAACTTCGCCTCCTGAGCGTTGAACTTGACGTTGAACTCCGCCAGCTGAGCTTCGAGCGAGGCCACCTTGGCGTGCACATCCGTAGGAGTGTCGTGCTGGAGCGTGCCGGACGGCAAGGCAGAGGCGCCGTGGAGCGTGAGCATCGCGAGAAGGAGGAGGCGCGACATGATGGCGGATACCTGCCGCACATAGCCGCACAGGCGCTCAGCGGCGATGGGAGCGAGAGCGGGTGCACGTGGGCGGAGGATTGCGGCTGGGTCGGGCAGTGGTGATGCGGTGCGGCTGGCGGGGTGTGAGGGGAGCGTGAGTCTGGCGTGGAGGTCTGGCGAGGGCTAGTGGTTGTGTCTGTCTCTGAGACGTCCTCTGGGCGTCCGGGCCCTAGCTAGCTAGGGTCCGCGTGCTTCTGTCTGTAGGTCTGTCTGCCTGAGCGCGGCTGAGCTCGCGGCGCGGCGGCGGCGGCGGGGTCAATCTGGGTCAGAGGCGCCAGCGCGGAGGCGGCGGCGGCGCGAAGGCAGTGGCGCTGAGGGCGGTGGTGGCGAGGCGGAAGGTGCACTGCGCAGTGGTGGCGCGGGCAGCGAGGGCGGCGAGGCACCTGTGGGTCCGACCCCCCTCTCGAATCCAAGCAGATGACAACCAAATGATTGATAGAAGTTTGCGTGGTGACGAAGTTAACGAAGTGCGTTGCCTCCGCATCGTATCGCGCAGCGGGCGACACAGCAGAGTGGCGTGGGGGGCCACACACGCGGGCCTCGCCGGCATGCGCTCTCTCTGACGGTCAGGGTGGTTCTACGCGGCGGCCGTCGAGCTCGTCGCGATCGGCGCTCTCCGCATGAGGGACGCGCAGAGAGCCAAGGTCTCGTACGCCGCCCGATCACTGATCCAGTTCGCGAACTGATTGATAGAAGTTTGGAAGTTTGCGTGGTGCGATACGGGTATCGGCCAGCGGGCGACACAGGAGAGTGGCGTGGGGGCCGCACACGCGGGCCGCACAGGAAGAAGTTCACCCACGAAGAAGATTTCACGCCTCGGTACTTTCCACCGAGGGGTAAAAATCAAAAGAGATTTTACGCGTGTTACAGCCAGAGGGGGAGTGTATAGCGCTGTATAGTGTATAGGCTGCATCGCTGTATACTGTATAGGCGCTGTATCGGCTGTATATGCTCAGAGGCGCTGAGACAATGCTCCTTAGCTGTATAGCTGTATAATACAGCAAAAATGGTCGAAAATGGTGGCAACCAACTAGTGCGCACTAGTTGGTTGCACCATTTTTGCTGTATTATACAGCTATGCAGCTAAGGAGCATCTTGTCTCAGCGCCTCTGAGCATATACAGCCGATACAGCGCCTATACAGCCGATACAGCGCCTATACAGCCGGTACAGTATACAGCGATGCAGCCTATACACTATACAGCGCTATATATACACTCCCTCCCCCTCTGGTTACACCTTCGAACTAGATAAAGCTGTTAGCTTACCTCAACTACACACCTCGAACCCCTTGCCGAAGCACAGAGTCCTGATTCACTATAGCCAGACGGTGTGTGTCTCATGCAGCTTTCCCCCACGCAACTTGTATGTTTGTGACTTCATCTTGGCGAAGCTCTTCGCGTTTGAGACCGGCATATATTTATGGGCACCTTGAGCCTGGACTCGCTCGGAGCCGCGCCGCCCACAGCCACCGCGTCCGCGCCCGAGCTCATCCAGTTCTCGGACCGGCTCCACGTGGAGCCTTACAGGACGCTGAGCGAGCGCGTGGAGCGGTGGGCGGCGCTGCGAGGCTACCGCTACCGTGTCGAGTCTGAGCGCGGGCTGCCGACGTACAGCGTGTACTGGGAGAAGGTGCGCATGGGGCTCGAGGCGCTCGAGCGCGGCTCGGAGTGGGTGCTGTGGGTCGACGACGACGCGACCATCAATGAGCCCGACCAGCGTGCCGAGGACTGGCTGGAGCGCTTCCCGAATCGGAGCCTGCTGCTGTCCCAGCAGCTGCAGCTCGAGGAGCACTTCATGACAGCGGCGCACTACCACAACTGGGGCGTTTGGCTCGTGCGCCGCGATGCGTGGAGCCTCGCGCTGCTCCGTGAGATGCTGTCTCCGAGCGGCCGCTGCGCCGACCTGCATGCCGAGTGCATGGTGCCGACGCACCCGGAGCGGCATTCGCTCGGGCTGGACTCGAAGATGGTCAGGTGCTCCAACCCGGAGCAGGACTGCTTCGTGCGCTTCGTCCACCACGTGCCCGCCGAGCACAGCCGGATCGCCTACCCATACACCACGCTCGGGCGCGACCTCGACCAGCTGCCGCTCAACGCCAGCACGATGGCGCGGCTCGCCGAGCCCGCGCCGCTGGCGTTCAACTGCGCGTGCCAGTTGGGCGCGCTGTGCCGGCCGTGGTTCCTCCACTTCATGGAGGTGACCAAGGAGCAGGCGCGGGTGTGGGTGAAGCCGCAGCTCGATCGCACGATTGCCGTCGAGCTCGTCCCCCTGGCCGCCGATTGGAGGCAGCGCAAGTTCTCGGTGCGGTACAACTGCTCCGTCGTGGCGCGGCCGGCGGTGCCCGCGGCCGCGGCGATGCTGCGCACCATGGCCGCCGCCTTTGCATTCGCAGAGGCGCAGCACTGCTGGTATTACGTCGACTGGGTGGCACCCGTCGCATGGGCCGATGTCTACACGGGCTCGGTGCAGCCGCCGCCGATGGCGCTGCGCAGCGCCGCCGCCGTCGCGACGGACGCGCTCGCGCGCGACCCGTTTGGCGCGCCGGCCGTGCTCTTTGAGAGCGAGGAGCAGGCCGAGGGCGCGCTGCGCGCCATGGGCGCCGACGCGGCCGTGACGCACGAAAACAGGAACGTCTTCCGGCGCCGCGTCATGCTGCGGCGGTACGATGCTCCGTAGTGCGCTGACTCGTTTTGTGAACTTAAGGTCCGGGTGTCAGAACTTGCATGCTTGCGGGTGACCGTCACCCGCAAGCCTCGGCGAGCGGTTGCTGAAATCGCGCGTAGCGCGAAAAAAATTCAGCGTTTTGCGCTTGAAATCGACCTTCCCAGCGTCAAATCGTCCACACCGTAAGGCGCCGCTACGCGGCGGCTCGCTACGCTCGGCACGCTACGCGTGCGCTCGCTACGCTCGTCA
>Ga0115006_10003188_pt1 | contig 11068 bp, 7 predicted proteins | sample ArcOceMetagenome_3_FD_88943 | JGI IMG/M metagenome (GOLD analysis project Ga0115006, IMG submission 88943) | Marine eukaryotic phytoplankton communities from Arctic Ocean - Arctic Ocean- Svalbard ARC20M Metagenome | ecosystem: Environmental > Aquatic > Marine > Oceanic | place: Arctic Ocean...
GTAGGGCAGGGTGTTGCCGCTGGTGGCCCCGAGGGCGGCTCAGCGGTTGGTGGTGCGACGCTTGCGAACATTGTTGTGCAGCTCACTGACCCAATTCTGCGTGATTGGGACGCTGGTAAGTTTGAGGCTGCTTGGCGTGCCGAAATTGGTGCCGTGGCCTCTGTGAATAAACTGAGCGTCTCAGCTGAATTGATTGGTGCGGGCGATCCTGTCTCAATTGAGCTGTCACTACCTGACGGGCAAGACATTACACCTGTCGTGACCGAGCTACGAGCGGGGTTGCGAGAAATTTCGGGTGTCTTTGCTATCCAAGATGACAAATCGGCGGGTCGTATCGAATACCGTTTGGCACTGCGCGAAGAGGCCCGCCTTTATGGTGTAACTTTGTCCGATCTCGCGAACCAAACCCGTGCTGGTTTCTTTGGTGTCGAAGCTACGACCGTGCAGCGCGGTGCTGATAACGTGGCTGTCGTGGTGCGGTATCCAGCCGATCAACGTGATAGCTTGTCTGACTTGCTATCCACATGGATTACGACACCCAATGGCGACCAAATTCCGTTGAATGTTGTAGCAAAAATAGAAGAGGGGCTTTCGCCAACACAGATCCTGCGCCGCAATGGCCGTCAAGTCACGACTGTGATCTCAGATCTTGATATTAACGTGGCCACTAGCTCTGAGGTGAACGCGATTATTGAGTCTGAATTGATCCCACCTCTTCAAGAGAAATATGGCGACCTTTTGATCAGTTCGGGCGGCGAACAACGTCAGCAATCAGACGCGCAATCTGCTTTGGGGCAGGCGCTTGGCATTGCGTTGTTTATAATCTACGCGCTGCTGGCTTTGGTGTTCCGATCCTATGTGCAGCCGATTGTTGTTATGGTCGCGATCCCGCTAGGCCTGATCGGTGCGGTCGCGGGGCATTACATCATGGGTATCCCGCTTACGATCCTGTCGATCTTTGGCATCATCGGTTTGGCTGGTGTTGTCATCAACAACTCGTTGGTGATGGTGGACGTGTATAACGAATATATCGCACAAGGCATGGATGTGCGCGAAGCAGTTGTGCAGGGCACCAAGCAACGCTTTCGCCCGATATTACTAACGTCGTTGACAACGTTCCTCGGTGTGTACCCACTGATTATGGAAACGTCTCTACAGGCGCAGTTCTTGATCCCGCTGGCTGTGTCTATTGGTTACGGTGTTCTGTTCGGAACAGTCATCATCGTCTTGACGGTCCCAGCGGTGTTCATGGCGCAGTATTACATTAGCTCGGGCCTGTCGGCTGTCATTGGAGCATTTTCAGCCGAGCCAGACCCATCAGGTGAGCAGGATACGAAAGCTGATACGCCGATTGTGACTGAGCTGAAGGCCGCCGAATAGTAAGCGCTGCTTTATCGCTTGGGATTGGCGTAGCAATCGTGAGTGAGCTTGATGCCCTCAAATTCATTGGCAAAGGAATCCAAGCACGGCCTTTCAAACCGCCCCTTACCCACAGATTTTCACTGCTCCGCCCAATATCAAAGCAACTGTCAGCAATCAGTCTTGAATTCATTAGTGCTTTCACGTCGAGTCTGGAGCCGTTTCAAGACTTAGGAACCGGGCGATAGCTGCCCCTGAAGGGTTTGGCTTCCAAGGCAAAATTTGAATAGCGGTCATTGGCGACGCGGTCGGAAAGTTCGGCTTAGTCCCGCGTTGTGTGAATTCATGCACGGTGCGTCGAAAGTCCGTTGTCCGCCATTTCTACCTAGGCCATAGCACCAACACAGTGGCTGCCAACTACGGCTCAGGCTTTGCCTTGGAGGTCATGCGGGAGCGCCTGCGCAAGTGAGCCTTCGATGTACAATAGTGCGTCATCGGTTCGCACGTTGACACCCAAGGTTTGACCAACGCTCATCGCAACGTGCTTTCGTGTTTTTGCTTTGATCAAAACACCAGTCGCCAACTGCAAGGTTACGACGCCGTCGACGCCAAGATGTTCGATTTTCTTGATCGTACCGACGCCAATATTTTCAGCATTAGCAGCCACGAGCGATACATGCTCTGGTCGAATGCCTAATTGATGTCGCGACCCTGCAGTGCCAATCGTCAAATTTTTAGTCAAATCAAGCGCATCGGTCCCGAGGACCCCGTCACGGAATTCAAGCGCAATCATGTTCATCGGCGGCGAACCAATGAAGTAGCCGACAAAGTCGTTCTGCGGATATGAAAACAGTTCTCCCGGGGTGCCAGACTGCTGCAGTAATCCGTCCTTCATCACCACAATCTCATCTGCGAAACTCATAGCTTCACTTTGATCGTGGGTTACAAGGATCATTGTCATACCGGTCTCGCGGTTGATCTCGCGCAGCTTGCGGCGCAGCATGAACTTCATTTGCGGATCAATCACAGTCAAAGGTTCGTCCAGAAGAATGGCGCTGACGTCTTCGCGCACAAGACCGCGCCCCAAAGAGATCAGTTGCTTTTGATCTGCGCTCAGCCTTCGTGCTGGCATATCAAGTGCGTAATCCAGATCTAAAAGTGTGGCGACCTCGGCGACGCGGGCTTTGATGCGCTCAGGTGCTACGCCACGACATTCTAACGGAAACGCAAGATTTTGGCGCACTGTCTTAGTCGAATAGATCACAGGAAACTGGAACACCTGCGCAATGTTACGTTCAACCGTTGGTGTTTGGGTGACATCTTGCCTGTCAAAAAGCAGGCGTCCATGAGAGGGCGCTACAATCCCAGAAATGATGTTAAGCATCGTCGTTTTGCCACAGCCCGATGGACCCAAAAGTGCGTAGGTCTTGCCATCCTGCCAAGTGAGATTGATTGGTTTGAGTGCAAAGTCGGCTTCGTCTTTCGGGTCAAGCAGATAACTATGCCCAAGGTTTTCAAGTACGATTTCAGCCATTTACTTGGTCCTTGTCGTGATATTTTGCCCGTCCGATGCGAACAGCATGATGTGTTCAGCTTGGATGGACACGCTTATGTGGGTCCCCGCTTCAAAGGTCTCGATGCCCTCAACCAACATAATCGCACGACCGAAATCGAAATCGAGGTGCACGATGGTTTCAGACCCACTGAATTCAGAAAGACCGATTGTAGCGTTGAATGCACCCCCAGGTTCAATTGCATCGGGGCGAAGCGCGATAGTGACGGGGCCATCCGGTGGCAGGTGCAGGCCATTGTTCGGGGCCAACCGACCTTCGCCAAAGTAAAGCGCACCGCTGCGAACAAACCCTGAAATAAACGAAATTGGTGGATCGCTGATCACGCTTGCAGCGTCTTTTGTCGGGGGGTGCGCAAACAAGTCAGCAGGTGGGCCACTGGCCACGATGCGTCCATCGGTCATGACGATCATCGTGTTGCCCAATTCCATCGCCTCGCGCGGTTCGGTGGTCGTGTACAAAATTACACTGTCATCATTTCCGGCCACCAATCTTGGAAATTCTTCACGCAGTTGTTCGCGCAGTTTGTAGTCCAGATTGGCCAACGGCTCATCCAGCATCAGGATACGTGATTTCTTGACCATGGCGCGGGCCAACGCGACACGCTGTTGTTGCCCACCCGAAAGCTGCGCAGGACGACGTTGTAAGAAATCACCCAGACCAACGGTCATCAGCATCTTGGCCGCAAGTAATTGCGCCTCTGCTTTCCTTTTGCCCTGACGACGCAGCGGGAACGCCACGTTGTCCAAAACGCTTAGATGCGGATAGTTGATGAACTGCTGATACACGAGCGACATGCTACGATCCTTTACAGGCCGTTTGGCGATACTTTGGCCATCCAGTTGGATGTCCCCTTCAACCAACTGATTAAGCCCCATCAGAGCACGCAAAAGTTCAGTCTTTCCCGCACCCGTTCGTCCGAGAATCGTATATATGTTCCCTGCGTCAAACTGGAATGAAATGTCCTGCAAAGAGACTTTGGGATCAGCGGTCGTGAGTTGGTCAACTTGAAGCATGATATCTACCTGATGGCCCCCGACATAGTGCCGCGTGACATGTAACGTTCAACAATAACCGCGACGCAGGCCAATGGTGCAACCGAAATCAATGCGAATGCTGACAGCGACCACCATGGTGTCACGGATGAGTTGAGCGACACTATTGAGACCGGCAAAAGCTGGGTTTCAGTGAAGGTGAGTGTGAACGCGAAGAAGAAGTCATTCCACCCGAAGATGAGGCAGAACATCCCTGCCACAACGAGGCCAGGAACAGAATTTGGCAGGATGACCCGAAAAAACGCACCGATCGGACTACAGCCGTCAGTCATCGCCATTTCATCGAGTTCCTTTGGAATACCTGCAAAGAAATCTGTCATGACCCAGACCGCGATTGGCAGCAGTAGTGCCACATAGACCAGCACCAATCCAAAGATCGTATCCAGCGCGCCTAACTCTTTGAGCATCAAGAAGAAAGGTATAGCAAGAACGATCGGCGGCATGATCCGCTGTGAGATAAAGAAGAACGTGATATCGGCGTTTTTGACAAAGCCCAGCCGATATTCAAACCGTGACAGCCCGTAGGCCGCTAAGGTTCCAAGTGCGAGACTGACCAAACTTGCGATCAGGGTAACTGCAGCGGAATCTATGAACGGCCCGACGATGTTAATTCCCTGCGATCCTGTTGTGAAAAGCGAGGTCCAGCCTTGGGTTGAGGGTTCATAATCGACCCAAGGGATGTAGGTCGCACCGCTTGTGATGGCGTTTGCGTCCTTGAATGACGTTGTAAGTGCCCAAAGGAACGGAAAAACAACAAACAGTGACCATCCAAAGAGGAACAGGGTTTTCAGGATGTGATAGAATTTGTTCATGTTAACCGACCTTTCCGACCAGCAAGCGCAGCAATAGCTTTGCAATCACGGTGAGGCTGACAATCATGATGACCAGATAAACCAGCGACAATGCCGCTGAGTACCCAATCTGAAAGTCGCGCAGGCCACGAATGTAGATATAGTAGGATGAGGTTTCAGTTGCGGTTCCCGGCCCACCCGAAGTTAAGACGTAAACCGTGTCCATGATCTTCGAGGCTTCGATAAGCCGGATGATCAGTGCACCGATTGTGATCGGTGCCATGAGCGGAAAAGTTACCTGCCAAAATGTGCGCCAAGCGCCAGCGCCGTCAATTGCTGCGGCAAGGTAAGGTTCACGAGGAAGCGACACCAAACCAGCCAACAACAAAAGGAACATAAACGGGGTCCACTGCCAGACTTCGACAATCAGGACGCTAATGAAGGCCCCAGTCGCACTAGACAGCCATGGCACCGCGCCAATGCCAAACATTCCAAGAATGTCGTTCGCGGGGCCAAGACTTTCGTGAAAAACTGTCCGCCAGATCACAGACATAACCACCGGTGTGGTCATCATCGGGATGAGGAACAAAACCCGCAAGAACCGCCCGCCGCGAACTTGCTTCCAGACTGCAAGCGCAAGCGCAAACCCTAACGTGTATTGCAAAGACACCGAGATCAATGACAGTAATGATAGCCGTCCAAGGCTCTGCCAAAACCGTTCGTCCGCAAAGACGCGCCCGTAGTTCTTACCGCCGATGTAATCGAGACCAGACTGGAACACATCCCAACTCGAAAAACTCACACGGATGGTGAACAGCAGTGGAAAAAGGATAATTGCGACCAGCGTCAAAAGGGCGGGCAGCAAGAAAAAGTGTTTAGACGATAACATGATTTGTTCCTCGAAATTTGAGGTGGGCGCCTATAAAACGCCCACCTCTCATCTTCAGCCTTCGTTGTCTTCAAGTGTAACAACGTTGGCATATGCATCGCGCAAACGATCTTTACCGATGCGATCAGTAATTTCGGACCACTCTTTGGCCACATTATCAAGCGCCTCTTGTGCAGTCTTCTGGCCAGCCATCGCCTCAGATACACCATTCGCCATTGACGACATGAACTGACTGACGCCTGGAACACGCAAATCAAACACGCGGTTTTGGCTCTCTTCCATCTCAGACAATGTTGTTACGTAAGTCTGAGCTGTTTTATCAGCCCAACCCTGACCTTTCCAATAATCAACATCGAAATGGCTGTTGCGGTAAGGGTTCACACCAAAGCGACCGATCTGCATGTCATGTTCAGCGTTAGCTTCGTTGGAGAAGAAGCAAAGGAAATCAAATCCCATCTCTTGCTCTTCGGACATTGAAGATACTGCTGAAGACCAGCCCCACGTCATATATGGTGCGCGGTTGGGTGTCTCGAATGTGTCCCATGCACCAGTTGTGCGATTCCAAACTTCGGAAGCCCCCGGTAACGGTGCGGCTGCGACCATATTTCGAATTCGGCTGTCTTCTTGATTGGCCTGAATATAGGCGTCATCCCAGCTATAGCTCATCAAAGTCTGACCACCGCCAAACGAGAAGATCTCGTCGCCCAACCCAAAGTTAGTACCGCCAGGAGGGAAGCTGGCCTGAGCGTCGATAAACAGTTCAAGTCCGCGCACAAAACCCGGCGTATTGATCAGCGGTTCCATTGTCTCAAGGTCAAAGAAGAACCCACCTTGGACATCTGGGTGCTTTGCATAAGGTGCTGCACGGCTGATAAACGCTGAGAACATCAGGTCATCGCGCTTGGCGACTTCGGCAGAGCCATAGTTCAGTTCGCCGTCACCATCCCAATCGGACGCGTTGAAATATGCGGCTACCTGATTGTATTCCTCCCACGTCGCCGGAACGGTCAACTGGTTGCCTGTGTCGGCAAGGTATTTGGCTTGCACATCGGCATTGTCGAACACGTCCGTCCGGAATTTCAGATAGTGGCGATCACCATCCATAGGGTATTGGATCATTTCACCGTTCCACGTCGCAACACCGGTAAAACTTGGGGTGACATCCATCATGCCCGTTGAGTTGACATAGGCCTCTGGCACAGGGGCAAGGAAGCGGCTGAAATCACCAATCCAAAGTGATGGATAGAACATCACATCATAGGCGTTCTGCTCACTTTGGAACGGGATCATGATCCGCTGGAACAGATCACCAAATGGCACGTGAACGACATTGACTTCGGCTCCGGTCAATTCAGCAAACTGTTCCGCATGAAGCGCCGTTGGCTCGCCGATGACAGGGATCGCGTGGGTGATGATATTCAATGTCCGCCCAGAATAATCCTTGGCGTCTGTCACTGCATAGCTACAGGTGCCCGGCAGGTCCTGTTCGATGCCAAAACTTGTGTAATCTTGTGCCGAGACCGGCACCGCAGATGAGGCGATAATCGCCAGCACTGAGGCCGAAGTTGTAAACCGATATTTCATGTTAGTCCTCCCGTTTGGTATTGATATGACCCGCTCCTCGCCGGTCGCGCAAGGGCCACGGTGGTGTGGCCCTCACGATAGATTTGAATATTGAGATAGTGTTAGGGGATCAGCACCGCTCGACCGCGGATCTTCCCCTCGTGAAGATCACGCAACGCGAGATTTGCATCCTTCAGCGCGTATTCTTTGGTTGTTAGATCGACCAAGCCACGATGAGCCAACTCCATCAGTTCCGTCAGTTCCGCCCACGTTCCGACAAGGTTACCAATGATGTTCTTTTCAGTGATGACAAGGTCAACTGTAGGCACCTGAATGTCTTCGCCATACCCAACCACGTAATAGCTTCCAGCTGACCGTGTCATCGCAAGACCCTTACGAGTCGTCCCATTTTCGCCAACAAAATCGAGCACGGCTTCCGCGCCGTGACCTTTTGTCAGTGCCAGAATTGCGTCAACTTCACCGCCGTCGGCTTTTACCAAATGATCCGCGCCACATTCACCAGCAAGAGCTAATGACGCATCAGATGTGTCAATGACGATAATCTCTGCTGCACACATCGCACGCAGGACTTGGATGGCTATATGGCCTAATCCACCAGCGCCGATCACAACACAGTACTCACCGGGAAGCAGATGGCGCGTCGCCTTTTTGGCCGCGCGGTAAGCGGTCAGTCCCGCATCGGAATAGGGTGCAACTTCTTTGGGCAGCAGTGACTTTGGCAACTTTATGATATTGCGCTCAGACGTCACCAACGCCTCAGCGTAACCACCGTCAGAATCAAGGCCCGGAAACGTACCTTCGCCATGCATGTCTTGACCACGACGACACGCAATGCATGTCCCGTTCGAAATCTTCGGGTGAATGATCACAGGATCACCCTTTTTTAGACCTTCGACTTCTGGTCCGACGTCTTCGACCCAACCTGCGTTTTCATGGCCCAAAATCAACGGCAACAAAGCGTTCCCGTTTGGATCCATGTGTGGCCGCCAGATACCTTCGATGACGTGCAGATCGGTGCGGCACACCCCTGCACCACCAATACGAACAATCACGTCAGATCCTTTGGAGATAATAGGATCTGGCACATCGGTGTAATCGACCCACGACGGTGCAGTCAGATCATCATCGTACTTATGTAGAACTTGGGCCTTCATAGGACTCTCCGGAATTAAATATCTGTGGTGACCTGCTTAGCCCTCCCCGCGTCCGCAAGGGTAACTGCGGGTGTTCAGTTTCTGCGTAGTGCTAATTTTTGTGCGCTCAAAAAATGAACAAACTTTAGATTTATGTTTGTTTATTGGTCTTTCGTTGTCATGGTGAATTCTATCGCTTGGGAGGGCGCCCTTGAAAAATGCATTTGATAAAGCCCGCAATGCCCTCGAGGTTAACGGCAAGTTCGCCTATGGTGCGGTGCCAGAAACGATTGCTGATAGTTGGCGGCGGTGTATGCGACTTGGCCTGGATCCAGTTGGTAAACCCGAGGAATGTGTCGTCTCTCACACCGATCTTCATCAGCGTCGCGATCAGCAAGATCGCGTGATGCGTCTTGTCAGGCCAGAATTGGAATTACTGAGCGCACAAATCGCTGGATCGAATTTTCTGGTGGCATTTGCAGATAGTGACGGTGTCGTGCTTGATCAAATTCTGGATGAAGAATTTCGCACGTCCACTTGCGGCAAAAGTATCCTCCCCGGTTCAATCTGGAGCGAGGAAATACGCGGCACCAACGCCCTTGGACTGGCACTTCATACCGGTGCGTCTTGTAACGTCACGGGCCGCGAACATTTCTTCGCAAAAGAAGGTACGGTATCGTGCCTATCTGCCCCCATTTTTGACAGTAGCGGCCAACTAATAGGGTTGCTGGATGCATCTTCCGAAGTGACCGCCAGACAGTATCATACCCTCGCGTTGGTAAACCTTGCCGCCCAAAACGTTGAAAATCGTTTGTTCGTGGAGGATCATCGCGGCGAACACATAATCCAATTTCATCCCCGTCAAGAGTACCTCAAGACCCAAAATGTTGGCATGATCGCGTTCAACGAAGATGGCCAGATAACAGGTGCTAACCGTCGAACCAGTGAATTTTTGACGGGTTTAAAACTCAGTAATGCAGTCAAATTCCAAGATGTATTTATGGGGCAATTCCAACCCTTGATCAAACAAATATGTAGGGGCGAAATCGTTCAAATTACCGATTGGCTGAGGTCTGGGTACTTTGTACGCCTCAGGCTTACCCACTCAACACCTACTAAACTCACGAACACGCAAGTATTGCTGCCAACCGATCCAATCTATCGCGTGCCAAAGGTGGCAGGAGACATCAGGACCGGGCGTATTTTCGAAGATGAAGCCTTGCGCCAAAACCTTCGGTTAGGCAGAAAATCTGCCCAACAAGGTCTGCCTGTTTTGATTGTTGGCTCAACCGGAACCGGGAAAAACACAACGGCCGAGGAGATACATGATCAACTTCATCCCGATCAAGCATTCGTTATTGTCGAGTGTGAGACGCTCAATTTAGACGCTGTCGAAGGCCAGCTTATCGCACAGATGAAATCCAAAGCTGATGTGACGCCCCAAAAGTGCGACACGATTGACCTCAACAAGGGCGGCACGTTGTATCTCGATAGGGTTGATCTGCTGCCAATTGACATCGCGCTCAGCCTGAACACCTTGTTAAATCGCGTCATCCAACGGCGCAGCCCACTGCTGGCCGACGGTGAATGGATTATTATTAGCAGCGCAAAAAATATTACCTTCCTGAAAGATGCAAACGGCCCATTGCGGACTTTATACGACCGCCTTTCCGGCTTTTCGCTCTACTTGCCCAAACTCAAAAACCGCTCTGATTTTCGGCATCTGTGTTGCGCAATGCTTTCCGCAATCTCTCCTCAACACACACTGTCAAGTTACGGCACAGACGCACTTAAAGTGTTGACTGCTGATAACAACCTAACCGATTTAAATCGAAATTTGCGTACTCTTGCGATTCATCACAACGAAGGGATCATACGACAAGAAGGTGTCACGCGTGTTTTAGGTCAGCGTCAGCTTGGCGTTTCATCCTGTACGCGCTGCGTCGGGCAGTCCATCAAAGAAGTACGATGCGTCGAAATCCGTAAGGCTTTGCGCAACTGTAACGGAAACGTTGCCTTGGCCGCGCGCCAACTTGGTGTTTCCCGAAATACTGTCTACGCCCATGTTGCGAATTAAGAGCGCCAAAGTCGTTCGCACTATCGAAGGCGGACATCCACTGCGTGCCGCAGATCCTGTCACTTTGGGCATATTCTGATGAAAAATTACCTATTCGTCCGATGGGTAAGATAAGATAGAATATCGACCTCCGAAAACGGCATTCTATGAACAACGTTTGCTAATTGACTTTCCTATTTTGCTATGTAGCGAGCAAAGCGACAGTTGTTTGCACTTTTGGTTTATCCAAGTATCCGCAACAAGGTCTGAGATGGTCGCATCACACTTTCGGTTTTCTGTGGGTCCGTAAGGAAGTATCCGCCTAAGTCAGCGGCGCTTCCTTCAGCTGCTGACAACTCTGAAAGGATGATTCCTTCGTTTTCTTCCAATGCCGTAGCAATTGGTGCAAAGTGGGCACTCAACGAAGAGTCTCCGTTCTGCGCAGCCAAAGCCTGGGCCCAGTAAAGCGCAAAGAAGTAATGGCTGCTGCGGTTATCGGTTTGGCCGACCTTTGCTGCAGGTGACTTATTCTGATCCAGAACACCTTGCGTCGCAAGATCAACTGCATGTCCAAGAATGCGGGCTTTTTCGCTGTCTTTGGTTTCGGCCAAAAACTTCAGGCTTTCGCCA
>Ga0115006_10003189_pt1 | contig 11064 bp, 11 predicted proteins | sample ArcOceMetagenome_3_FD_88943 | JGI IMG/M metagenome (GOLD analysis project Ga0115006, IMG submission 88943) | Marine eukaryotic phytoplankton communities from Arctic Ocean - Arctic Ocean- Svalbard ARC20M Metagenome | ecosystem: Environmental > Aquatic > Marine > Oceanic | place: Arctic Ocean...
CACACACACACAGGACAAAGCATCAGCATGGCGCTTTGAATCGCCACTGCCTGATCTGAAATGGCAGCTGGTGGATCTCCCCGATACGTAGCTAGGAGGGGGAGCAACGAATGATTGGAGGAGGTGCCGGTGCCTGGAGGGGGGGGGGCGAGAGATTGCGTTGGGTGTCGGGGGGGCTCTATCCAGGATGCAGCCCGGGCGTAGGGTAGCAGACGCAGGTAATTGTGGGAGGAGAGGGTGTGGGAGAAGGAAGAGCGTGAGCATGACGACCACATATCACACGGCTGAACCCTCCCTCTCTCGCAAACCCCCCTCCTCCTCTTTCTCCTCTTCCTCTTTCTCCTCCTCCTCTTTCTCCTCCTGCTCCACTCGCTCTTTCTCCGGGACACACACTGTACCAACGCGTGTTCTCCCTGCGCTGTGTACGCGCGTTGGGCGTTGCTTCATTGCGGAGGGAAAGGAAGAGGAAGAGAATAAAAAGCGTGGTGGCAAAAGGCGGAGAGATGTGTTCATTGTGTTTATTACTATGGTCATATGTCGTTTTTACAAATGAAATGATCAGCACAAGTGTTGGCGCCTGTGCCCGGCTTTTCGTGATGAGTTACATGACGTTTAAATGAAGATCTCTGTTGTAAACTTGTCCCAAAACTGGATCATCTGCGCAGCAATAGACAGATTCGACCTGTAATGAGTGCACGCAAAGAAAAGCAGATGCTGAAGTCGACGGCAAAGAGAATGAGCAAAAGGATGGAACAGTGAAGGCAGCATGCGACTATGCGCTCATTACATGCAAACCCCAAACTGCATGCATACTATATTGACTACCTCATCCATTTCGATTTTGCCGCCACCGTCCTCGTCAAGCTGATCCACGAACTCCGCAAGCTCCACCTGATTCATGTAAATCCCCACCTGCAACAAAAAGCACGCACGCCACGCGCACAAGAAATACATCGAAGACAAGAATGAGTTGACTCAGAAGACATTAGAAGCTTCCAATAGAGAAGGAAGGAAGGTATCACCAACACTCGATCGAACTCATACTTGAGAAACAATTTGAATCTAAAGTTGCTGCTCATTTGTTCGCACAAAACGCGCACAACACGCCAGCATGTGACGGAAATGTCACCACCTGCTGCAACCCAGCACCAACTTCGTTTCGAGTGAGACTTCCACTGTCGTCATCGTCAAGAGCATAAAAGGCATGCTCAGCAGTGCTAAACTTGTCTCCCAGCTTGCGACGGACACGACGATACATAAAAGGCTTAATCCACCCCTCTCCGCCGGGGCTGCAAATGCCCTCCTGACAAAATTCCTCAAGATATGACTCCATGAAGGTGCTTTTTGAAGATTCAGGCGGCGCTCGCTTGGAATGATCGAATGCGCCCTTCTCAAACACCCTGTTTAGACAAGCCTGACTTCGCACAAAGAATAATGTGATCGTGCTGCTCTCAGGAATGCCACCGGCAAGCCATTCTGGCCTGGCCTCTGCTTCCCGACCGTCGATTGTGAGGTGCAGAATACTCTCGCCAGGCTCCTTGCCGCCCAGATGCACAAGCTCCTGAAAGACGAATCTTTCCCCAGGGACACCGAGATTAAGCTCATAGAAGCCGACAGCCATCATTTCATCGAAGGTTTGCAGCGGCCCAAGGCGGTGCATCACGACTGCTTGCTCCTTCGGGGTGAGGAGATGCAAGACATTCGTCAATCCATGGTAGTCGACGATCCGAGCCCAGCAGATAACAAGAATCTCTGTGCGAATTTCAGCAGAACGGGCGGGGTCGAAGCGGCCGATCAACCTTGCAACTTGCTTGCACGAAAAATACAACGTGTTCGAGACTTCCCGCAGTATCTGCATCATGCTCTTTTCGGAAATTATGTGCAGTCCGAGCAGATCCGATTTGGCGTCCCACCGTGAGAGAATAAGCTCCTGGAGCTCTTCTTCGCTCAGCGGTTCGGCCTCTTCCGGTGGCTTGCGGATGTCGACAAAATCCACCTCAAGAATCCCGTAGTACGGCAACTTCCAGGACTGCTGCAAAGTTAGAGGCGAGGTATTCAGCCTGCTATTTCTCCACACAATACCAATTGCAGAAAGGTCTCGCTTCCCGCCGCCCCTGTTGTCGTAGTACTTGTTCACTGCTGCCTCGAGCTCCTCCATCTCGTTTCGGAGATGTATGAGACTCACAGCCAGGTCGCGGTGTGCTGGCACCGCTAGGTCTAATTTATGATGGCCTGAGGGATTATTGTGGAAAAATTCTAAGGATGATTGCCCTAATTGAGCCTGAGCCTGAGCTCTTTCCTGTTTTGTCAGCAGATTGAGCACAGTTGCCTGGCTGTCCACATTGGCGATCCGGTGATAGCATTGACACACGAGATTTACCCTGTTGGTCGTGCTTTCTGTCGATTGTTTAGATCTGCTCAGCAGTGACTCCAGCTGTTCATATGACATCATGTTATCGCCGACAAGTGCAAGCATGCAATCCAGCTTCTCGGCGACTCCCAAGGTTTCATCGTTAACTTGCTTGAGCAGGATCTCCAGGGATAGCGGATCCATGGTCGAATCCTTTGGCTTGACCTTTTGCTTATCCAAGAAATTGAATTGCATGAATCCTTCCTCCGGAAAGACGATTTCACTCTCACTAGCAAAGTCCACCTTGAGATTTTTGCCTTCCTCATCGTCCGGAGCAGCTTTTAATATACATGGCGTTGCTTTGTCGAACAAGCCAGCGCCAGCCATCCGATATCTGACCAAATTCTTGAGGATCCTGTGACTGTAGGGATCCTTCAGGTCAAGCAGATATGATCCTCCAGGCTCAGCTGGGTCGAATTGCACAGCAGGATCCCTGCAAAGAGCACACCTGTTCACGGAGACATGACGTGAAGTATTGCGAGAAGAGGCTCGAAGGACTTCTCGAACGCCCTGCATCGTCAAAGGATTTTTATCCAGCACCAGCTCAACCAGATCTGAATTGTGCTCAAGACCATCGGCCAACATGGCACATCCGGGAGCTCCAATTCGATTCTTCGTCAGATCCAAGAAGGTGAGCTTGCACTTGCCCAAAGCATCCGCAAATGCTCGCATCGGCACAGAATCGCCAATTGAATTCCACTGCAAGTGCAATTTGCGCAGAGTGGCGTTTGCCTTCAGACCTGCAGCAAATTCAACAGCAGCGGCGCTTCGGATTTCATTCCAGCCCAGATTCAGCTCCTCCAGCGTCTGGGTAGTACCCAGCAGGGCCCTGAGCTCCTTGGCGCACTTCAGGCCAACTTGGTTCTTTTGCAAGGACATTCTTCTGAGATTCTTCAGACATGGAACAATTCTTACGATGTTTGCCGCGCCACGATCGCCGAAATGGTTCTCATCAGCTTTCAAGTCTTGCATGGGTGAGTCCTTCATCAAAAGAAGTTGGACCAGAGCCTTTGCCCCTGCCTCTCCGAGATTATTGCACGAGATATTCAGAGATTTTAGCGACACCTTGGCAACCAGCAGACAATCGCACAGTTGGTCTGCCCCAAGGCTGCCGATGTTATTGTTGGAGCAATCAAGGTGCTGAAGCCTCGCGTAATTTAAGTCCAATCGCAACTTCATGAGCGGTATCAGACTAGGAGAACTGCCAGTCGCGTCAACGCCTTTGATGATACCAGCAAGGGCGGTAGCCTGATTGACTCCTAAATTGCTTCCTGATATCGAAAGGGTGTCTGAATTCTTTGAATAAATAAAATCTTGGATCGCAGCCAAACCAACAGGTGCACAACAGAAATAATTGCACATGTTTCTGTAGGCGTTCACCTGCGCCTTTTTGCTCTCTTCAACCGCAGCAACATTTTCCTGCCAAACCATCATCGATGCCGACTCTTGCGGATATTTGAGCCTCCGGATCATTGCATACGCGGCCCCAGGAGTTGCCTGCTGTATGTGTGCCATGCCCTCCTCATCAGAATCATCTGATGATGAATCTTCCGATTTGCTTTGTTCTTCGTCCGTTGGCGCCGGCACCTCGGTTTCCAGTTTTCCTTCATCTGGGTCTTCCTGCTGCTGTGCGTCATCAGCATCACGGCTTTGCACAGATTCTGTTGGTATCTCTGGTTCTGAGGCAATCGCACGTTCTCCCCTCCCATCTTCTCCGCCAAGTGCCTCGTCATCTTCGCTCTCTTTGTTTTTGTCTGTCTTCTTTTTCTTTTTGGGCTTGGCCGTGGTTTGTAGTGTGGGCCACAACTGACAATCCAAGTCCTTCGCACGCGTATGGCGAGCTCTTTGCTTCTCAATCCGCTTCTCCTCGTAATATGCTTGTAGATGCTCAGCATCAATCGTCTCCTGTCGACCAAACAAAATAGAGCAGAGGATTAAAAAATCAGACTGCATACCTATCTCAACGGTGGAACAAGAAGAGTTCGAGAACACAACATGTCCGTATCTACAAGGCAAACTGCCACGCAAAGCATCTGCATCTATTGTGGAACCATTTTCCCACAGGTTCACAACAACAGGGAATTGAATGGAAGAGATGCAGAAGGGTCAGCAAAATACCGTGTACAGGGTGCGAAATTGAGAGAGATCCGCCAGTCTACGCTCTTCATAGTCTGAACTCCTTTGCCACAGCGGCGTCTCCCGATCTCGTTTCGCCCACTCCTCCTGCTTCTCTAGAAGCTTTTCCCGCAACTCAATCTTCCGCCTTAGCATGGCATTTTCGGACGTCGGTGTGCTAATATCTTTGGAGTCTCTGCTCTCATTACGTTCCGCATTATCCGTCACATCGGAAGACCTTTTATCGTCAGCTAGCACCCGCAGCTCATCCTGGCTCAGATCATACTGCTGGTTGCCTGACCCTGTTTGATCCTCTACCCACCATCCTTGACGAGTGACGTCAAGAGTATCTTGAGCTCTGACAAAGCAGAGAGATTCTGACTCAGCATCTTCAAAGATGCCGTGCTGCAGCTGCTCGTTGAGTTTTGCCCACTGATGCAAGTCACCAGTTTCGTTCCTCTCTGCGGGCTGCAAGCTGCCGAGCTCCTCGACGCTGATGGTGAAGAACTCGCACTTTGTCTTTGTCTCCATGATTTCAATTTCCGATTCCGCAGCTTGACTCATGGCCTCTTGCAAACGCACGGTAATCTGAGCTTTTTCATCGTCCGCTGCTGTCTGGAGCAAATTTTGCGTTGTTTTGATTTCGAACAGCGCGTGTGAATGCCTTTCTTCCGCCTTGGCCAGCGTATCCTGAAGACGCCGCAGTCTGACGCGTTTGTCCATGAGTGAATTAATGCCAGTAATCCACGCCTCCGCATTTTTGTTCAGTGGCTCCTCTCGACTTTCTTCATGTAGGAGAGCTTTGATGAATTCTTGATCCTCTTGCGCCTTTCGAGCAGTGACCCTGTTTGAGAAAGTCTTCGCCCGTGAAGTCATTCCTATGCTCATGCTACCTGTAAATGCCTCCCGATCTGCCTTTTCAACCCAGATCCTTTTGCCTGCAGGTTCCCCCTTGATGACCTTCAGCCGTGTAGCTGCTTCTGTAAAGATGATCGGAGGCGGTTTGTACACAACAGCGACGGGGCGTGAGCGGAATTCCTGCTTGGGGATGACAGTCGCCCCTCCCCCCCCCCCATGGACAGTCCGGACCCTGTCACCTTTCCGCAAGCCTATGATTTCCTTCCACCGTGGCATTCTGCTCTCTCGGCGCATGTGCGCAGGAGCCCGTGCTGGTCTCGCATCGACAGAGGTCTCTGCGGGCTCTATCCTGTTTGAATGCATGGCTTCTGTTTCCTTGGAATCTGCACCTTTCATCTTTTGTATTGGCCGTGGCGGAGAGGGCGAATCACCGGCTGAAACAAATTGGAGGAAGTCCTTTTGTGCCTTCTGCTGCTCCATCCATCCGCATGGGGTGACAGGCCGCAAGGGGGTGCGGGGGGGAATCACATCGACCTTCTTGGCATCGCCCTTTGTCTTCGGTTCCACCAGGGTACGTGTGCCCAAGCTTGTTGACGGACGCTTCGGCGCTGGGCTGTCCCGATCCAGCGAGGAGTACGCGACCGAGCTCCTGGGCCGTGGCTGGGTAATGCCCAGCGGGCGAGAGCGGTCTCGTGCCCTAGAGCTTGGGCGCTGCCCGATTTGCGAGCCTGGGCGCTCTCTCGCTCCAGACGCGCTGTGTGGGGGCCGAACGGTGCCGGCCGAGGAAGAATGAGGGCGACGCAGCGAGGACGCTGTGCTCGGCTGCGACAGCGTGCGTCGGCCATCGAGCGAGAGGAGGCTCAGACTGTACCCACCCACCAGTGCAGCGTTTAGGACGCACTCACACGGCGCACACGCACGCCTGCGCCCGCACACAAACAAAAATCTGCACAGACGTGCCCCGCGGTCAGCACCTGGTTTCGTCGGCGGACGCATCCTGGTCATCGGACTCCACCAGCTCTGCGTCCAGCTCCATCCCGCCGCCCCCTGCTCTCCTGTCGGAGCCGCGCGACCGCACCCACGTCGACTCGAGGCCCGCCGCAGCGTGCGGTCCGATCCCGTTGACGACGGTGTAGTTGGCGTACGACTTTTTGACGCCCGCGGGGCTCATGAGGCACGCATTGCGCACCAGCGTGACCCCGGTGCCCTGCCGCGCCTCGATCCACGCGCCGCCGCCGGGGGCCAGGCGGCCCTTTGGCAGCGCGTGCCGCGCGCCAGCAGAATACCCGCGGCGCTGCAGCGCGGGCGGCGCCGCGGCGCCGCCCGCGCTGCTGCCACCCGGCCCGGCGCTGCCACTGTGCATCGCTCGCACGACGCCCTGCCCGTGTGTGTGTTCGTCGAGCCGAGCCGAACACACACTTCTCTCGCCAAGGGAGCAACGGGCAGCGATGATCATGGACCAATTTGCGAAGTGGGACACGCTTCCTCCTCCCCTGTGTGCCAGGACTGATTGTTCCCCCCAGAAAGAGACATTCACAATCTTTGAACTTCGTCAGACGCACCCAGGGAGGTTGGGGAGGAGGATGCGTGACGTGCTTGGGGGATTCGCAAGACGTGGAGCCGTTAGTTGTCAAACGCGCTAACCGCCCGCGGCCACAGGGCAGCCGGATGCCGCGCCGCAGCGGGGTCCCGGCCGCGGTGGTGGACCTGCCGCCCGGGCAGGGCCTGGGTGGGACCGTGGGCGGCAACCTGATCGACCCCAGCCTCAAGGCGACGGTGAACTCGGAGAGCCGGCGGCCAGTCATCCCGGCGCTGCCCCCGTCGCTCAGGTGCGGCCGCGTACGCTCGTGCGCTCAGCGCCGCCGCGGCGCTCGTGTGCTGCGCTGGCGTGGTGCTGGTACGTCCGCGCTCGCGCTGCTCTGCGCGGCGCCCTGGCATGTCCCTTATGCCGCGAGGCAAACGCGCTGCTGCCCCACGCGGCAGACCGGGGCGGGAAGGCGTGGGCGCACGGCGACTGAGCATGCCATGCGCATCCCGACTGATGCGGCACGCGACCGGCGCCTGTGCGCGGGAGCAGGGACATGATGGAGACAAAGAAGTCCGAGTACCGAGCCACACCCTCTCAGCAAAACGAAACCGTGGGCATCGCCAAGAAGAGGGCCCCGATGCACACGAGCATGAAGATTGAACCCAAATCTAGCAGAGAACGACACGTGGAGCTTGCCGCAGCAGTCGGCGTAAAGGCCCCGCAGGTGCCTGGGTGCTGGGCGTGCGCGCTGCCCGCGGCGCGCGCCTCGAGCTCTCGAATCACGCCTGACAGTAACTTCCGGGCTCCCAATTGCAGCTCACGGCGCCTGCCGAGAGCGTGCGACTCAGTACGGCAGGCTCAGAGATGACGGCCCAGCACGGCGGGCAGACTCCAGGCGCAGAGGTCGCGCAGAGGACCTTTGTCAGTGACGAGGAGCAAACGGCTGCTATGCCGCCCCCCGGTGGCGCGGAGGAGCAAAGTGCAGAGACCGCGGGAAAAACAGGGGAAAGCAGGCCAGAAGAGGCGGCTGCAGACGCATTGGTCCTGCCAAGCTCACAGCAGCCTGCGCAGGAAGAAGCCAGCGTTGAAGCTCAAGTAGGCTCTATCTTCGAAGAACTGATCACCAACAGCGTTGAAACTTGGTAGCAAATGCCTCGCTTTGTTTGCGCCATTCATGCACGCCAGCCCTGCGAGTTTCACCAGATCCACAACACACTCGTCCTGCCTCTGAAAGGCTGCCCTCATGAGCAGCTGCATCAGGGAAACGAAGAGACAACTAGGAACAGGCACTGATGTTCGTGTCGAAATGGTGGCGTTTGCTGCAAAAAGGCCAAAGAGAGCTAGCCAGAAGGCTTCTGGCATTTCGACCCTCTTGCGACTCACGGGGCTAAGTGGGCGATCCGATGGACAGTTCTCGTAAGACAAACGAAACGTGTACGCACATGTGCGGTGTGATGAACGGCATTGCCCGCGGTTCAAGCGAGTTTCACACTGAATAGTCTGCTAACATCTTTCGAGTCTCAGGTGCATGGCAGGGATAGCCTTGGGCCCCGGCGGCCTCTTCTTCATCGGTGACTCAGATAATCCAGATGATCAGGATCTCTCGCACCTTGAAAACCTTCGAATACAAAGTAGCACCCCAGACCTGACGGCTAAGTCTGGGATCCTGACGGTGCTGCACGCATCCGAAAAGGAAAAAGTGGAAGCGTGGCGGCGTGCAGCAGCACCTCTAGAGGATCGATCGCCAGCGGCCAGTCCAAGGAGCCCGCTCACGGCAACTAGATCAGCTGGATCTCGGCGCGCTAGCCCAGCTCTCATGGAAATGGAGGTCTCTAAAACGGTCAAGCTCGACTCCCTAGCGCGTGAGCACAGCTACACGCCCGACGAAACGACCTTCGGGCATTCAGAGGATCAGGGGCTGCAGCCAGCACCTGTGAATGTGCCGGTGCGCTGCTGGGGGCTTACGTTTGTCGCCGACGTGGAGAAGCATTGCATTCAAGTCTTGCGTGCAGATGGTAAGCATGTCCGGCGTTTTGGAGCCTTTGGCAAGGAACCCGGACAGTTCAATGCCTTGCAAGGGATCGTTGTTGATCGGATGGAGATGCGTGTTATCATTTACGTTGCAGACACTTACAATCACCGAATCCAAGTTTTTGAGGTGCAGTCCCCTGACGCATCTGACTTCCGGCTCGTACGCATCATTGGCGATTTTGGAAAAGAGGACGGCTTTTTCAACTATCCCGTTGGCTTGACGTTGGACCGCGAGACCAACAGTCTTATTGTTGCCGATACAGGCAACGACCGCATACAGATTTTGTCGACAGACGGGGAGCATCGCAAAACCTTTGGTCTTCTCGGTAAACACGAAACCAATTCTGACGGCGTGCCTCTTTTCAAGCTGCCCCACGACGTGGCCGTCATTGCGAGCAAAATCTATGTCACCGATCTCGGCAACCACAGAATTCAAGTTTTGACCATGGATGGCCAGCACGTGCGCTCGCTAGGGTCGCATGGAACCAAAACAGGAATGTTTGTCAACCCCCGTCGTCTAATGCAAGGTCCCGCGGGCCTACTTCTCGTGTCCGACCAGGTGGGCTTTACTCTCAAAACGAACGGAGCGCACCAGCCTGTCCCAGAAAGAGGATTGTCAACCCTGTCATAAGTGGTGTGAAATTCTACAGGCTATTGTCCCTACTTACCTCTTGGTGTGTTGGCAGGAGAACAATCGGGTGCAGATCTTGAGTGCAGATAACGACTTGGAGGATACATCTTTCACGTGAGCTACCTCCTAATATACGCACTTGCAGCTGGCGACACGTGCAAGCACGCCCATTCGCGCACGCGCACGCAATCGCACGCGTGTACACACACACCATTGGGAATGTAAGCGTGAGTTGGTCTTTTGCTGCACGTTGACATTTTGCATGTGCAAGCGCATCCACGACGCTCAAGACGCACTAAGCCATCGCATTCTAATGTCGTCGTTTCCTCCTGGTCAGGTGGCGACGGTTGCGCTGAGAATGACGCTACCTGTTAGGTGGTTCCCTCCTTGACTCAACAAGCGTCGAACAGGGCTTGCTGTATGCGAAGAGTCGTGTTGCTATCGCCGGAGTATATCCTTTCATACCGCGAAGAATCGTGTTTTGTTGCTTTGTTTTATTCGTACCGACGCCGGAGGAATATAGGGTGACCGCCGAGTGAACTTTGACCGCGCGCGGCCCCTTGGTCTGTCAGAAAGGCAATTAGGTGGGAAGATGTGCCGATCGCGCATCTTGCTGATGCCTGTGCTACCGTAGTACTTTCCTCTTTGAGCTCGCAGCGAAAAGTGTTTTGATCCCTGGAGTCGCCCGCGGCCAGGAATTGCCCCGCGCACGGCGCGCAACGCGCGCAGGCCATGCTTCGACGTGCAGTGGTTCGCGAACCGCTCTCTGCATGGCGAAAGAACAGTGTTTCCGCACACGGCGCACGGCGCGTAACGAAGTTACGCGTAACTGTTTCCGTTACGCGCCACGCCACGAGGCGGGGCGTTGGTGTAGCTTGAGCTCAAAGTGCTACGTGGCATAGGCATCGAAGCCCACCTTCCCTTCAACTCCTACAGAACAATCGTGATGCCAGCCACGAGGCGTAGGCGGCATTCGCCGTCCCAGCGAAAGACTCGTGGCCCCCAGGGCATTCGAATGCCCTGGGGGCCACTTTCAGAAAGCGCCTGCTCCGTCCTCGCACATGTCAACTCCTACTGACCCTAAACCCCGCTCGCCCTCGGAGTGCCACCTTGCCAAAATCTCACGCTCCAAGACGGGCTGAAGCCCTAGGGAGGTGATATGTGTCACTCCCCTCCCCAGCTCCAGTCGCCGCTGCGCGGCATCAGAAGATGACACACGGCCTACCCCCGGGCGACTTCACCAACGCGATGGGCTCCTCCGGGTGGTCAAGATATGCCGGGGCCGCAAGCCGCATTGCTTAGCTCAGTGCAGCCCTTTTCACCCGAAAGGCGCCTCCACAACGCCCCAGAAAGTGAGCAATCGCGGGTACCATGCTGGGCGCATCGGTGCCGGGCCCGGAACAGCCACGGGCGCAGTGCATGCGCGGCCAAGCGTCGCTTCCCGTGGCGCCATTTTCTGGCCTTCTGATGCTGGATGATCATGAAGCCCGG
>Ga0115006_10003190_pt1 | contig 11063 bp, 6 predicted proteins | sample ArcOceMetagenome_3_FD_88943 | JGI IMG/M metagenome (GOLD analysis project Ga0115006, IMG submission 88943) | Marine eukaryotic phytoplankton communities from Arctic Ocean - Arctic Ocean- Svalbard ARC20M Metagenome | ecosystem: Environmental > Aquatic > Marine > Oceanic | place: Arctic Ocean...
ACTAATACCAGCGTAGAAATAAGCAAATGATGTTAAAAGCGCAAATGCAACAGTCGTGTTAATATCATTTGTTGGAGCAGCAAGTTCACCTTCTGGTAAAACAAGAAGCTTCCAAGGTAGTAGAGCACCAGCCCAGTTACAACCTAAAATAAACAAGAATAACGTACCAATATAAGGTACCCATGTTCTGTATTCCTCTTCACCAATCTGGTTTTCTGCAATATCCGAAACAAACTCTAAAGTAGCTTCTAAGAAATTCTGAAGACCTGTTGGCACTTGTTGTAAATTAGATCCACCTACTATTACAAGACCTAATAAACCACCAATGATAAGCCAAGATACTAAAAAAGTTTGACCATGCAGCGTAATACCTGCAATATTCCAGTAAAAATGTAATCCTACTTCGATTTCTGAAATTAACGAAGATAGGCTTGAAAAATTATCTAAAAGCATTGAGTTAAGACTTTTTTATTACACACAAATAATAGATTCATCTTAAGAAAAGATTTTCTAATTGAGTATTATACCTAATTATCTTTTTTTATGGATCGTAAAATTAATTCTTATTACTAGCGTTCTGTTTTCCAGCACAAATTGAATCTGTTAATTTTTCTAATAGAAGCTGTACTGATCTAATTGCATCATCATTACCTGGAATTAAGACATCAATAGTATCAGGGTCACAATTAGTATCTCCGATTGAAATAATTGGGATATTAAGCTTTAAACACTCCTGGACAGCCGTATTTTCACGTTTTTGATCAACAATAATTACGAAATCTGGAAGTTCTTTCATTTCTTTTATACCATCTAAGTTCTTTCGTAACTTATCAAGCTCACGTTTTAAACCTGCAGATTCTTTCTTAGGTAAACTATCTAAAAGACCATTTTGCTCTAATTTTTCAAGCTCTTTTAATCTGGTAACTCGCGACTTAATAGTTTCCCAGTTCGTTAACATACCACCTAACCAACGGTGATTTACATAAAAAGCACCGGCACGTCTCGCTTCTTGCGCAATAACTTCAGTTGCTTGTCTCTTCGTACCAACAAAAAGAAAAGTTTTTCCATTTTCGGATGCAGTACGAACAAAAGCACAAGCTTGAGTAAGTAATTTTGCAGTTTGAACTAAGTCAATAACATGAATGCCATTGCGTTCAGCATAAATATACGGAAACATTTTAGGATTCCATCTTCGAGTTTGGTGACCGAAGTGAACACCAGCCTCTAAAAGCTCAATTAATGTAACAACAGGGTTCATAAAATTTTATTTTATACAATAACTTTTTTAAAATATAAGGACATTATAAGCGTACAGCGAAAAAAGTAAAACACTTATCTACGAATCATTTAGAATCCTCGCAGTACGATCATCAAGAATAATGTCATCCAAATCTAAAGGATTTTTATTTTTAGTACTAACTTCAGTAAGCTTTGGAATTTTTGAGATTGGTTTCAAAGTACTGTTACCGTCATAAAGGTTACTGTATAGATTGTTAAAACCTGTACCAGCAGGAATAAGTCGCCCGATAATAACATTTTCTTTCAAACCACGAAGCCAATCTGTCTTACCTTCAATAGCAGCCTCAGTTAATACACGTGTAGTTTCCTGGAAACTTGCAGCAGAAATAAAACTTTCCGTATTCAAAGAGGCCTTTGTAATTCCTAATAAGACCGGAAAATAATCAGCGGAAACTGTAGCTTGACGAGCTACCGTCTGATCAATCCGCTTTATTTGGTATAGGTCAACAAGTTCCTCTGGGAGAAGAGTTGTATTCCCACCATTAACAATTCTAACCTTAGAAGTCATTTGTCTAACGATTACTTCTACGTGTTTGTCTGAGATTGTAACACCTTGTGATTGATACACCTCTTGAATTTCATTAACAAGGAATCGTTGAATTTTTTGGAGACTTACACGGGCGCCCTCAAAAAGGCCATACTTTTCTTTATAGAATAAAAAGTAGACACTCAAGAGGTCATGAGGGTTCATCTTACCATCTGTTAGAGGTTGACCTACACTAACTACTTCATTATTTGAAACGATAATTCGGTTATCAAGTTTTTGAGTAACAACCGTATCTGATAATTTATCCGAAATACTAATCTCCGAAATATCTGAATCGATAGCTATACTAACCGAACCATCAATGGATGCTAATTTACAAGGATCCTTTGGTCTACGACCTTCTAAAACCTCCTCAATCCTTGGTAGACCCTGAACAATATCACCAGTTTTTGGACGTTCATAAACTAAAACTGATAAAAGATCGCCTAACTGAACTAGATTTTCATGATTAACATTTAGCACAGCCCCTTTTGAGATCAGATACGGACGAGCTATTCTAATTTTATAAGTATCATCTTTTTTATCAAGAATTTGACCTAGTAAGTCTTTTGTACAATTGAGAGAATTTGGTTTAAAACGGATAAAATCTCGGATTTTCAGGTTTGAGCTTCCTTTTATCGTAAGTAACTTTTCATCTGAATTAGAAGTAACTAAGACTTTTTTAACGGTTTGGTTTTCGGTTTGTAACTGTCGGACTTTTCCTTTAGTTAAACAAATAATATCGTCTTGTACAACAACAGTAGAAGGTTTAATATATTGTTTTGACTCCACGAAAAACGTGGTTTTTTTCATAGCCGTTTCTTTTATACCTTCACTGTGAAAGGATAAAGCTTCAGTTAAAGTAACGTGGAACTTTGGACAATTATTAACTTCTATAACGTCAAGATTTACTCTAAATTTTTTAGAATTAATATTTATAGCTTTAGCTATCTCTTCATCTATATCTAAATATAATTGAGTATTAACTAAGCAAAGACCTTGGTTCGATTTTATAAAAGACCCATCTTTAACTAAAAACTCATTTATTATTCTCAACTCTACAAATTGAGATAATCCATCAAATGAACTTTCATGTAAGACAACTTTTTCTTTGGTATCAACTTTATATGTTGTAACAGGACGAGCAAGAAGATTTAAATCACCATTGTATGTAGTAACTACCTCTAAGTAAGTTAATTGAGTTGCCTTTATAGTGCCGAGAAGTTCTTCACCCGCATTAACAAAAGTTTGATCTTTTAATGAAACATCTTCTAATGCCGACACTGGATAAAGAATACCAGGTCGAATCGATACTTCTTTAAGAATATTATTTTGGTGAGTGATTTTAACAAAACCTTCAACTTTCGAGATAATTTCAGATGTAATTTCTACTCCAGCTTCAACGAATGTGGAATCGTCAACTAACAGTAAAGATAAATCTTTATTGACCTCATACGTTTCCTCAGGTATCCAAAGAAGATTAGTGTAATCGTCACTTTCTTCAAAAAAAACAGTGCCACCTGTTTGTGTAATATATTCACTATTAATTTGTTCAGCAATAACTTGTGAGTGAATTACTGGAGTATCTAAAGGTACTGTCAAAGAAAAATCAATACCATAGTCGTCAAAACGAATTACATTCTCTGATGTTTCTTTTAAAATACTCGCATTAGATAAAAAGATGGATGAAACTGTATTCGATGTACTTGCATATGAATGATTAGCTGTAGGCATTTCTGAAACAAACCCTGCAAGGGTATTCAAAAAATGAGTTTTGGCCACAACAGATCCTTGATCAATAGACTTATTTTTTTCAAATAGACATTTTGTGGTAGAAGGAATATCATAAACATCACCTGATACAACCCAAATTAATCCTGATTTTTGGTTAACAATTGTACGGTTACCTTGTTTATCAATACGTTCTTCAACAACTAAATTTCCAAAAGATACCTCACCAGAAATATTGGTAATTACATCCTTGGTAGCTCTTTCTGTAATAGTAGTTTTATCAGGAGCACTTTCTACGAGGATTTGATTAATACGAACCGTTTCACCAGAATTTACCAGAAGCAACATACCTTCTGTTAAATTTAGTTTGATGCTATCTTTATAACCTTTTAAAGTTAGAGTAATTGGTTCGTCTAAACATTTTGAATTATTACCATGACGTGTTCTAAAAGAAGTGCACTTAAAACTACCAGGCAACTTAATTACACCAGTAAAAGGTGCTCTTACTTGACCAGCAGATTCACCTGTAAAAACACCACCTGTGTGGAAAGTTCGCATGGTCAGTTGAGTACCTGGTTCACCAATTGATTGAGCTGCGATAATACCTACAGCTTCACCAAGGTCAACCATTTTACCATAAGCTAAATTCCACCCATAGCAAAATTGACAAACAGACCTATGTGATTCACATGTAAGAGGAGATCTCACAAAAATTTGATCTAGATTGTTCTTTTTAAATAATTCAAGTAACCTATGTGTTATTTCTGAGTTAGAAAAAGCTAAAGTTTCTCCCGTTGTAGGATGTAAGACATCCGAAAGTAAAACACGACCTTTGGAATCCTTAGTATCAACAGTGATTCCATTATCGGTACCGCAGTTTATTTCACGAACAATAATATCTTGGGCAACATCGACAAGACGTCTTGTTAAATAACCAGAGTCAGCCGTCCTTAGTGCGGTATCAACTAAACCTTTTCGAGCACCATACGAAGAAATAATATATTCTGTAACAGTTAAGCCTTCACGAAAATTAGTAGTAATAGGTAAATCAATAATTTGACCCTGAGGATCAGACATTAAACCCCTCATACCAACAAGTTGGCGTACCTGAGAAATATTACCTCGAGCTCCAGAAAAAGCCATCATGTAAATAGAATTTAAAGGATCTGTTTCTCGAAAATACGTTACAACTTCATCCTTTAATGCTTCACTTGTATCATTCCATGTATCAATAACCTTCTGAAAACGTTCAACAGATGTGATGTTGCCACAAAGAAATTTTTGCTCCGTTTCATTAACCTCTTGGTACGTATTATTTATCAGTGACTTTTTTATTTCAGGTACTTTTAAGTCTTCTATGCTCAGCGAGATACCAGCCTTTGTTGCATATTGGAAACCTAAGTCTTTTAAACGATCTGCAATAAGAGTGGCACCGGAAAGGTCATATTTTGAAAATGACCAATTCATAACCTTTTTCAACTGGCCTTTATCAATAACTAAATTTCTAAAAACGTAAGGTGTCGAAGTAATAGAATTTTTCATAAAATGTTTTTCTATTTCGTAAACTATTGGAAAATAAAACGTTTTTTTTAATTAGACACATCTTCAAAAACGCTATTAAAAATAACCCTGCCGGGTGTTGTGAAAATAAATTGTGATAAGATTTCACCTCTATCATTCTTCTTAATAAGACGTTTCTTAGATAATGTTACTGTTATTCCTTCAGAAGTAGTCTTTTCCGAGATAACATCATTACAATCATCATCAACCTCGCCATTAAAACGAACCCAAATATAAGTATGAAGGTCTATTTTTCGTTGCTGGTAAGCCAATAGAACATCATCACAACTAGAAAAGAAGAGACCTTTGTTTGTTTGATTACTCAAGTTCTCAGCCGTCATATAATAACACCCTAAAATCATATCTTGACTAGGTGTTAATATTGGGTCACCTGTGGAAGGTGACAAGAAATTATGTGGAGCTAGCAATAAAAGCCTAGCTTCTGCTTGAGCTTCTAAAGATAAAGGAATATGAACTGCCATTTGGTCACCATCAAAATCGGCATTAAAGGCTGGACAAACTAAAGGATGTAACTTTATAGCACGACCTTCAACAAGTAAAGGTTCAAAAGCTTGAATACCTAAACGGTGTAATGTAGGTGCACGATTTAATAAGATAGGATGACCCTGAATTATTTCCTGTAAGATTTCTGAAATAATTAAGTCATTCCTTTGAATCATCTTCTTAGCGGCTTTGATATTATTTACTAAACCTTGATGAATCAACCTATGAATAATAAATGGCTGAAAAAGTTCAACAGCCATTTCTCGTGGAAGGCCACACTCATTTAACTGTAACTGGGGACCAACAACAATAACTGATCTACCAGAATAATCAACACGTTTACCTAATAGATTCTGACGGAATCTTCCATGTTTTCCCTCAATAATATCTGACAAAGATTTTAAAGGCCTATTATTAGTTCCAACAATCGTTCTTCCTCGTCGGCCATTATCAATTAAAGCATCGACGGCTTCTTGTAACATTCGTTTTTCATTTCTAATAATAATTTCAGGGGCTAAAATTTCCTGCAAACGAGCCAAACGATTATTTCGATTGATAACGCGTCTGTATAGGTCATTTAAATCTGAAGTTGCAAACCTACCCCCATCTAGTTGAACCATAGGTCTTAAATCGGGTGGAATGACAGGAATTACTGTAAGAACCATCCACGAAGGGTCCGAACCGGTTGCTACAAAATTATCAATTATTCTCAATCTTTTGACAATTTTATCACGACGACTACCTTTTGTAAGCGTTAAATCATGTCTTAATGATTCTGCTTCTACTTTTAAATCTAAATCTTTTAAAAGCCTAAAGATAGCTTCTGCTCCAACAGCAATTTCAGTATCTGGAAATGTTTGGTTTTGCTGATATAATTTATCTTCTATAGAGCTCCACTCATTCTCATCCAAAAGTTTTTTATATTGAAATTCGGGAAAATTCGATGGATGAATTATAACATATGAGTTAAAATATACAATTTGCTCAACTTCTTTCAAAGACATATCTAAAAGAAGGGCCAGTGAACTTGGCATACTTTTCAGGTACCAGACATGAGTGACCGGAGTAGCTAATTCAATATATCCCATGCGATGCCTACGAACTCTTGATTCCGTAATTTCAACACCACAGCGTTCACAAACCATCCCTTTATATCGTATTCGCTTATATTTACCACAATGACATTCCCAATCTTTGGCAGGACCAAAGATGCGTTCACAGAATAAACCATCCATCTCTGGTTTTAAAGTACGGTAATTTATCGTTTCGGGTTTTGTCACTTCACCGATAATTTGACCGCTAGGTAGAGTACGTTCACTCCATTGGCGTATCCTTGACGGAGAAGCCAAATTTATTTTGATAAAATCAAATTGATTTTCTAAAGTTGGCATAACGATTCATAATAAATTAATTAGAGATTTGTTTCACCCTTTAAATCATCAGAATTTAAAGTAAAATTCGGACTATTCGAAGATTTTGAAGGAACTTGAATTTGGGCACCTAGATCATAAGAGTTAGACATTAGATCCACTTCAATATTATGACTAATGTTTGTATCAACTAATTGAATTTTGTAGGCGGCAATATCTAAAGCTAATGATTGAAGTTCACGCATTAAAACTTTAAAAGATTCGGGAGTACCAGGACGTGGAATTGGTTTACCCTTAACAATAGCATTTAGAACTTCATTACGCCCAACCATATCGTCTGATTTAACTGTTAAAAGCTCTTGTAATGTATATGCTGCACCAAATGCTTCAAGAGCCCAAACTTCCATTTCCCCTAATCTTTGACCACCTTGCTGAGCTTTACCACCCAAAGGTTGTTGTGTTACTAAAGAGTACGGACCTGTGGAACGAGCATGAATCTTATTATCAACTAGATGAACAAGTTTAAGCATATACGCAACACCTACGGTTACAGGATTATCAAAAGGTTCACCTGTTCGACCATCATGAAGAAGTATTTTTCCAGGGTGCTTTTTATCAAATAGCCAATCATTACCTGTTTGTAATTGAGCCTCTTGAAGGGCTTCATTTACAAGAACGCGGGAAGCGTTTGCCCCGTTCTTTTCATCAAAAGGTAAAATTGTAAAACGTTTATTCAAATGAATAGAAGCAAGACCAAGAAGACACTCGTATAATTGCCCTACATTCATTCTAGAAGGTACACCTAAGGGATTTAAAACTATATCAATTGGAGTACCATCCGGTAAAAATGGCATATCTTGTCGAGGTACTATTCTAGAAATAATACCCTTATTACCATGACGGCCTGCCATTTTATCACCAACTTTAATTTTTCTTGTCTGAGCGATGTAAATATGAATAACTTTATCAGTCCCAGGTGGTAAATCATGACCTTGATCTTTAGTAAACAATCTAATATCAAGAACTCTTCCACGACCACCACTAGGTACTCTTAACGAATTATCTCGAACATCTTTGGATTTTTCGCCAAAAATGGCGCGTAATAATTTACCTTCAGGAGGTTGATCAGACTCAACTTTAGGTGTAACTTTACCAACTAAAATATCACCAACTTCAACCCATGAGCCTTTGTAAATAATACCGTTGTCATCGAGTTGCCTCAATGTATATTCAGTTAAATTAGGTACCTCACGAGTTACCTCTTCAGGACCTAACTTTGTTTGTCTTGCTTCTAATTCATGTTTTTCTACATGAACAGATGTATAAATATCCTCATAAACAAGCCTTTCATTTATTAAAAAAGCATCCTCGTAATTATATCCTTCCCAAGGAGTATATGAAATAAGGATGTTCTGACCTAAGGCAAGCTCGCCACCTTCTGTTGCTGGACCATCAGCGATAATTTGACCAGCATGAACCGTTTCACCCGACCAAACAATGGGTCTTTGATTTATACATGTGTCCTGGTTTGAACGATGGTATTTTTGTAACAAATAATCAACTTGCTTATCTTGATGATCTAAAATACTAATCTTATCTGATAATACGGATAAGACTTTTCCGGAAGTTCTACTAACAAGCACCATACCAGAATCACGAGCAGCCTGAGCTTCTAACCCTGTACCAATTAAGGGTCTTTCTGGGTATAAGAGTGGAACAGCTTGCCTTTGCATGTTTGACCCCATTAGGACACGGTTTGCATCATCATGTTCCAAAAATGGAATTAGAGATGTAGCAATGGAGATAATTTGAATAGGTGAAATCTGTATGAAGTCAACATTTTCAGATGAAGTAGTATAAAACTCTTGCCTATAGCGAACAGGGACTTGAAGTGTCTCAATAACACCATTTTCATCAAATGGAATATCACCAGGTGCAATTTGAAACTCATCTTCCTCTTCAGCAGTCAAATATAAGGGTGGTTGATCAAAAAGGATCTTACCAAGCTGGACACGGTAAAAAGGGGTTTCTAAAAACCCGTATTCATTAACTTTCGCCTGTGTAGATAATGAACCAATTAAACCAGCATTAGGACCTTCAGGTGTCTCAACAGGACAGATACGGCCGTAATGACTTGGATGAATATCTCTTATGGCAAAACTGGCTCTTTCTCTGCTAATACCACCAGGGCCTAAAGAACTTATTCGTCTTTTATGAGTTAATTCGGCAAGAGGGTTAGTTTGGTCCATAAATTGTGATAAAGGATTTGAACCAAAGAATTCTCTTACAGAAGCAATAAGGGGTTTAGGATTTACTAAAGTTGTTGGTTTCATAGACTTAGTACCTAAGTCACAAACCGTTAATCTTTCTCGAACAATACGCTCTAATCTACTTAAACCAACTCGAAATTGATTTTGTAATAACTCTCCAACTGAGCGAACACGTCTGTTACCAAGATGATCTACATCGTCAGTAGACCCAACGTTAAATTCTAAATTTATAAGATAATTTACTATGGCAATGATATCTTGGGACGTTAATATTCGAATATAACTGGGAACAGATAAGTTTAGTTTTTGATTTAGCTTATAACGACCAACACGACCTAGATCATAACGTTTGGGGTCTAAAAATTTTGAGTAAAGTAACTGCTGACCACCTTTAATAGTAGCGGGTTCACCAGGTCGTAGCTTACTGTGAAGTTGGAGTAAAGACTCTTCTTTTGTAAATTGACCACCTAATTGGAAAGTTTTAAGGAAAAACTCCGGATGATCTAGATTGTCAAGAATATCTTTATCTGATAAATTTATCGCTTTTAAAAAAATATGGGCGGGCACCTTTTTTGTTTTATCAATGCGAACCCAAACGAGACCATTTTTATCAGTCTCAAATCTCAACCAAGCACCTCGATCTGAAATAATACTAGCAATGAAAGTACGAAGGCCATACTTGTCTATTTCACTTTTAAAATAGACACCAGGACTTCGTACAATTTGACTAATAATAACACGTTCAGCACCATTAATAATGAAAGTGCCTCGGTCTGTCATTAAAGGGATTTCACCAAGGAAAACTTCTTGTTCAATTATATATGCTTTAGTGTTATCCACTAGTTTTATAGGCATATATAGTTGAATCGAATAGGTGACATCACAGTGTCTAGCTTCAGCAACACTATATTTTGGTGCTTTTAATTTGAATTTATCACTAAAAAAGTGTAACTCGCGAACACCTGTGTAATCAATAATGGGGGAACAACTTTTAAATTCCTCAAGTAAGGCTTCTTTCAAGAACCAACAAAAACTTGAGCGCTGGATTTCTGATAATTCAGACAAGACAAAGGTAGATCTTGCAGTATTTGACTGGATCATATTCTTCCTAGATTGTGTAGCTTCTCAAGTAAAAATAGGATTTTTACAAAAAAGTAGGTTTTAAACAAAAATTAAACCTTTGTTTTTTCATTTAATAATTTTGCTAGAGCAGATTTTTTCCTAGCGGCCTTATTTTTATGATAGATTCCTTGCTTAACAGCCTTATCTAATTTACTATAAACGTAATTTATTTGCTTTTGTACATCTAATGCACTTTCATCACTATAATTCGAGATAGATAGTACACATTTTTTAAATAATGTACGAACAGCTGACCTGTGTGATTTATTTTGTAAGTAATTTCTACGAGATTTTTTGATGCTCTTTAAAGCAGATTTTGTATTTGCCACGTTGATATCCTATTCTAAAAAATTAATTATCGTGAAAAATAAATGGTAATAAAGAAACCATTCGAGCACGTTTTATAGCTTTTGTTAAATTTTTATGCTGTTGAACACCTAAACCTGTTGACCTACGCGGTAAGATTTTACCCTGTTCCGTAATGTACTTTCTTAGAGTGTCAATATCTTTGTAATTAAAGGTTGTTGGAGTTTTAAGGGAATTTGATTTTAAAGAATCCATGGAAAAATTTTGATTTATTCAAATAATAATTCTCGAAAGAATATAAGAAAAGATATTATTTAATTTCTTTAAATATCTCATGTTGACGGGTAAGTGGAGAATACTTGCGGATTTCCAAAC
>Ga0115006_10003191_pt1 | contig 11059 bp, 13 predicted proteins | sample ArcOceMetagenome_3_FD_88943 | JGI IMG/M metagenome (GOLD analysis project Ga0115006, IMG submission 88943) | Marine eukaryotic phytoplankton communities from Arctic Ocean - Arctic Ocean- Svalbard ARC20M Metagenome | ecosystem: Environmental > Aquatic > Marine > Oceanic | place: Arctic Ocean...
GTCGAAGTTGGGTTCGTCATCTGGGGATGTTGATGAGAGGAGGGTTGCAGAGGAGAGCGAAGTGGAGGAGGGGGGGAGGGGGGAGATGTTGTCAGGAGAACTCTTCTTCTTGCTCATGAGGCGCGTCTTTACTGTGTCGAGGGGGTGCATCACCAACGTGGAAACGCAAGAGGCACTGAAACCAGCAGCGTAATTAACCCAGTCAGGCTGCGATATGCGAAGCGAATCGCAAAAAGGGTTGGGACGAGTGGTGGGAAGTATTGCGGTAGTTGGGGAGGGAGGGGGGTGTTGTGCGGAAGTACGAGTGCGTGTGCATTTCGTTCCTATCGCCAACGTCATCAGCTCGTCGCTTCGCTCCTCATTCCATCTCACCTCAGCAGCGAGCTGCTTAAGTATCCTCTGCCGCTCCTCCAGCTTCTCGATCTCTCCAGGTGTGTTCCCCTCCTCGATCTGCTTGTACAAGTCCAAGTACCTCAGCTCGTCCTTTTGCATATCGTTGAGAAGACCGTCAATCACTGCGGAAGGGCGCGATCGTGGGAAGGGGCGAGGAGTAAAGCCACGAGTAGAAGATTGTTAGTTATAATACTGTATGCCGTATTGCCGTCGCTTCGCTCCAGCCGTCGTTACGCTCCTAAACTCCTTCGCTCCTTTTGCCCTCTCACCTGAAACCGGCTTGCACTGCTTCTGACCCTTTACGTTGGTACACGAGATGAAGGAACCCTCGAACTGCCTCTGCTTCGCTTTTGGGAGGCTTAAAAACTGTGTGAAGGAGGGCGCGAGCACGGGAAGGGGTGAGGAGCGAAGCGACGAGCAGAAGGTTGTTAGTTATAATACTGTGTTGCTCTCGCTTCGCTCCAGCCTTCATCCCCCACCTTCACCCCCAGCCTTCATCTCACCTCCTCAAGTGTAAGCGACTTGACAACAGCAGGTGAATTAACAACAGCACCACTTGGACCGTATGCAGCCTGTGCTGGTAATGGATTTATTGATATACCAACACTTAATAGCAATGATAGTATTAGTATTTCAAGTTTATTATCTTTTAATTTCTTCATTTTAATATCTCTTATAGAGTTATTCATAGAGTTAGAGTCATTTTGTTCATCATGAGTCGACTCATGCCGACGACTCATGTGGTGATTTGATGAATATAACATTTTATGTGATAATTTTGTATTACGATATATTCTAACAGATGGTAAGTTGAAGGATCCAACAAAACATATTAAAAATGTTGATAAAATAATGAACCTCATTAGAAAATGTTCTTTGATCGGTCTGGGTGATGTAAAATTTTCAATCCCAAATTACAATGCCTACGTTAACAGATGTTACGAATTCAAATCAGCTCACCACGGTTTCCTCCGGTCAAGCGTCGAGAGCTGTAACAAAGCCCAACGTTGATGCCGTAAATGTAGTAATTTCCAGCCAGTCCCTAAACCAAACGACCATTTCTGAAGGAGCATCAAAAAAGAAGAAGAAAAAGAACAAAAAGAAGAAAAAGAAGAATAATGCGAAGGAAGGAGGGGGCGTTACATCCGCTGGGGGAGAGAATGACAAGGGAAAGGACGCGGAAGTGGAATTGAAGAGTGAACTTGAAAAGGGTGCCGGAGTTGGAGGAGGGGAGAAGGTTGAGGGGGCGAGTTTGGGGGTCGAGAATTTGGTAGGGGTGGAAAAGATCACCACCAACGATAAGTCCAGCAAGGAGGAGGACGAAGTGGCCCGGAATCTTGGACTTGTTCCCCTGGTGGATGAGGGGGTTGAGGGGGACAATGTTAAGGCACCTATATTCCCGTACCCTCCCACTCCACCACCGGGAAATCAGCAGGACGGCGGAAAGACGGGCGATGACACCAAGAAGGAGGAAGAGGACTTTGTCATGGTGGAGAGTGCAGAGAAGGTAGAGCTAGAGGTTGAAGCAGGGGTCGAAGCAGGGGTTGACGCAGAGGCGGAGACCGATGAGGAGGGAGTATGGAGCAAATTCGCTGTCAAGATGGACAACACTCCGGCGAAGGAGAGACTCAAGAACGGATCCCTTCCAGGTCCTTTTGCAGAGATAAGCGACCCAGGATCCTTCAAGCCATCCAGCACGGGAAAGGACCTGACAAGGAAGAGCGTCGTTGCAAAGTCATGCCTCACACCCGAGCCAGGCGCGGCCATTACCTCCTCTAGGTACAGGGTGAGCCCTGTGGCTTCAATGGAAGGTGAGGTTGCTGCCGCCACCTCTTCAACTACTTCCGGAACCGACAGGACACCCATGACGCATATTAAGCTTGGGGAACTCGAGATCGACTCGGAGGAAGAGAAAGCGGAGCTCGACACTCCCAACGAGAAGAAGCTCGTTAGGAAGCTAACCAAGAAGGGCAGCAGCATGCTAGAGGCCATGGAACTAGACAGTGAAATCAAAAAGATGAAGAAGGGGTCAATCGGGGGTGCTGCCAAGGGTGGGACCCTAGAGGACAAGTACGGCGCGTGGAACGACTACGAGTACATTTCAAGGATGGAGGGATCGGGCTCGTCACCTCAGAAACTAAAATCCAACCAGTGGGTTTGCAACCTATGCACCCTCGTCAACGATAAGGAGCACGCGCTGGTGTGCAAGGCGTGCGGAGGGGCGAGGAAGGGGGAAGATAAGGACAATGAGGTCGAGAAGTGGGAGTGCAAGAACTGCACGTTCCACAACACGGACATGGGAAGGAAGAAGTGCGAAATGTGCTTCCAGAAGAGGGAGAACGAGGCGGCGTTCGAAATGGAGATCGAAATCGTTAAACCGGAGGCAGAGGAGAGGAAGGAAGGAAGCAAGAATAACGACAAGGGTAACAAGGGAAAGGGGAAAAAGAAGGGGATCTGGAAGTGGATGTTCGGAGGACGCAAGTAAAAGGGGGAAGGGAGAGAAGCGGGCAACGGCCAAAAAATAATATAGAAGAATATTTACCTGAAAGATTCGACAATTGCAAGGTTAATTCAGGTTAAAATAGCTCCATTGTGTTTATTAAAAACTGTTGGCTGAGAACTGAGATAGCTCCTTGAGATGTTTCGTCTGAATTCACCGAACAACAATACCCCTAATAAAGCGTTGCACTTAAGATATACGAAACTAAAACGGCCACCCACGGGAACTGGAGACACTAGGCCGGCCTTTGAACCCCGGGATCGAAGCTTTTGTGTTACTCACACCATTAAAAAGCCAATAGGTCTGCTCGAACTGGGCTCGGGTTGAATTCCAGGCAATTTCCTGCCAGGGGTTCATACTAAGTCGACAATCGCAATCGTACAACCAAGGACATTCATATCAACATATTCATTCCAAGTTGGACGTTCTAACATCCTCCCTCTTCCCAAAACCAGAACTAAAACTGGCGGTAAACTGGCGGTAAAGGGTACAAAAGCTTTAAGCCCCACCCCCCTCCAACCTCTTCGCTCCCGTTTTTACCATGTCCGAGATTAAAGACCTCAAGGAGGCTCTTGAGAACGAGAGGACAACGGTTGCACAGCTTCAAAAGGAAAATAAAGGTAAGCTTACCTTGAATTGAAACACACGCTTCAGACCACTTCACCCCCCCTTTCGCCTCTAAACACGACACGAACTCACTTTACTCCTTTACAGAGGCGCTCGCTACAGGAAAGCTTCTCGAGGACAAGGTAAAGTCCTTAAAGAAAGGTGAGCAAAGGTGTTATTCACAGTAACGAGCAAGGGTTTCTGAACTTGGAAGGAAGACCCGTAGCTTGGAGAGCCCCTACCCCCTTTGTTTGTCTCACCACTGATCGTCCCACTCCTTAATTACCGCTCTTTCTTGTTCGTCGCAGAATTGGATGAGTTGGCATCAAAAGGGAAACGTTTGAAGGCGGCAACTGTCTTGATGACAGGTGAAGAAGCGTGCAACGAGCTACAAAATGGCGTCTTATATATGATATGCTAACACCCATGCCGTCGCCTTGCGTCTTGCCCCCTACTCGTCGCTTCGCTCCTTGCTTAACCCCCCAGCGTCACCTGCCGACACTTCTAGGCATCTTAACCACCAGAACCAACTTGAAAGCCAGCACGACCACAGGGACCTCGTGAAAGCCATTCAAATACGAGGACCGGACTCGAAGCCAATCGACATATCGAGATATATCAAAAAGGCGAAAATCGCTCACATAATTCACGACGCTCCAAGTGCTGTTCTGGATTTTATTCTCAAGGATCAACTTTCCGGGGTATTCAGAAGGTCTTACATCGAAGAGGTGAGACGGCAAGAAGCAGGGAATGTTGCCCTAGCTGTTAATTTCACATACCCCTGCCACCACTCGTTACTTTGCTCATCACATCCTTGCAGGATGATGGCGGGCTAATCGCATACTGGCGACACATGCAGCCGGGCGGGACCAAGATAATCGAATACCTGATTGAGATCGAGGTCATCTCAACCGTAGATTCCACCATAGTCAAACTCATTTCAGTTGATGAGGAAGGTGAGATCGGGTGAGGTGTGAAGGACGGAAGGCTGGGCGGAGGGCTGTCCAGCGCCATAACTAACAACTCCTCTTCCGCTCCTCGCTTCGCTCTTCGCCGCCTCTCGCTCTTCGCTCCGCTCTTCGCTTCGCTCATCGCAGACCTTCCTCACTCAGTCGTGGAAAACCTCGAAGCACTGGAAGGCTATGGAAGCTCATCCGTCAGGCATGCAAGAGCTCTGGTGTTTGCTGAAATGAGGCTGGCAAAGCACGATCACGGTCAAACTTGCTTGACTTACAGTGGCGACATTGACGGCGGTGAGATCGGACGAGGAGTGAAGCGACAGCTAGTGCTATGCCTAACACATCTCTCCCCGACTTCGCTCCCAACTTCCTTCCTCGTCGCTTCGCTCCTCGCCCAACTCATCGCAGGGTCTGGTTATACGTCAATCTCAGCATCAGGAGTCCGAGGATCTCAAAGCACTTGGGGTTGGGTGGGGGGACGTTCTTCCGGATATTCATCCGGACGTTCACCCTTTAGAGCTAAGAGTAACAGAACGTTAAAATCCTCCACCACCTCCTCCATGAGAGAAATGTTGGCCACGTCCAAGAACTCCAGCAGACTTTCAATTTCGGATTCCTTCGCGTCGATCAAGAGCATTATCGACGAGATCGAGTGCGCGTTCAGTAGGCCACAGGTTATCGACTCGAGGGCAAGGACGACCTTTTTAGACAATCTTTCCAATGTGCCCTCCCCTACAAGCGACGAGAGAAGTATGATCGCAAACCTGGAGAAACTCCAAAATAAGCTGGAAGAATCCGGCAAACGCGTCCCAGGTACCTCGAGAGAAAGCGTGGACAAGTATTTTTGGGACGACGGCAAATTGAAATGGGGGGGCTTCAGGTGCGAAGTCACGAAGAGGAGCGAAGAGCAGGAGGAGCGTGCGTTATCCTGCATAGCACTACAACCAACACCCTTTTGTTCGTCGCTCCGCTCATCGCAACCCCCCATGCCAACCCATTCTCATTTATCTTCGCTTATCACAGCGTCCTCGTTGACTTACCAGCAGAGACTCTCTTGGCGTACCTCTTTGTCCAGAGAACTCACGAGAAGGTCAGCGAAAACCAGGCAATCAACGGCGACCTTCCCCGTCACGTGAGGGAAAACATTGACGGCACCCGCAGCCTGCACTTCACCCTCACCGTCCACTTCCCTTCGCCATTTACTTCACGACTTTTTGAAACGTGGCAGACTTGGAGCGAGATCAAGAGCAAGAACGGCCTCAAGAAGTATGCAATGGGTGTCGTTCCGATCAAAGAGTATCCTGGATCGTATGAGAACAATGCCGGGGACCACAAATTTACAATCGGCCAAACAACTGGAGTTTACATCATCCAGGAGGTCGCCCCAAACGTCTGTAGGTGGACGCGAATCCAAAACGTCGAACTGAACGTCAAGCTGCCTCAAAGTGCGTTGAACTTCCTCAACAAAACGCAGCTTGGGTGGGCCAACGAAGTTCAAGAAAGGTTCCGGAGGAACGACGGGGTCGTAGACAAGGAACTGAGAGACGCATTGATTCAGAGAACAATCGGAGTATCAGAAGAGGCCGCAAGGGAGCTCAGGAAGCAGCAACTCACAGAAGACCAGGAAGCAGCTTTCAAGGTGTTTGACGAGCTTCCCGAGGAAGGCTGGGAGTCCTTGGAGTCGCCCCATGCAAGCGTCAAGATGGAGATGCATCACAAGGCCTCACTAGGGAGGGCAGAGACCACCGCCGATTGCACCGCCGAGGAAGCATGCGCGTGGTTCTTTGAGTTTTGCAGCAACGAGCGCCGCAGAAGAGGGTTCCAAGCTGGAGATCTCGCTCGGCTTGAAATCCGAAGGCAGGAAAAAGAGAGCAGGGTTAACGAGAAAACCTTTGCCCTGGTCACGAAGATGCCCAGGCCCCTGAAAAATACAGAATTCGTCTTCAAGAATATACTCAAGAGGAATGAAGATGGAAGCGTTGCAGGTGGGATTGGACGAGGAGCGAAGGACGGAAGGCTGGACGAAGCGATAGCAAAAGCATTATACCGCATTCCTACATAACTAGCAACCTTCCACTCGTCGCTTCGCTCCTCGCCTCATCCCTCATCCCTCATCCCATTCCCTTTCGCGATTCGCTTCGCTCATCGCAGTTTGTTCGATTTCTTGCGACGACATTCCCTCCGTGGATTACGCGGGCGACATCAAGTGGACAACGAGGGGCATCCAAAAAGCAGTAGTCGTCGCAACCAATTTGGAGAGCTTTACCGGTATCCCTCAAACAAAGCTAGTGCTTCATCAGTTCTTCGACACGAGAGCTTGGATTTCCCATAAGTTGCTCGTTAAAAGCAACGCCCCCCAATGCTTGAACATGGTGAAAGACATTAAATTTCACTTCGAGCAAAACCAGGCAATTGACACTGCTGAGCATGCTGTCATGACCAATTTAATCAGGAATGTTCCTCAAGTTTACACGCCAGAGGAACAAATTTCCATCTCAGACGGAAAGAGCTTCATGTGCAGGACTACGAGCAACGAAGGGACTTCCATTAGTTTCGTATCATCAGATCCTCTAGTTGCGATGAAGGGCGTGTTTTACGGAGGAGAAGCTCTTGGCACAGGAATTGCAACTACAATAATGGATGCCACAGCAGAGGAAGTCATATCGTCGGTATACTGTGATCTATACTCTAGAAAATTGGAAGCCTCACCAAGTAGCTCCTACATCATCGAATTGAAATCGAAATGCTTAAATGACCACAGCTTGCTATACTTGACAGAACGGAAATTACCGATACCAGGATTTTCTCCACGTGAAGCACCGACAAAGGCAACGTGGTGGCGAGATCAAGACGGCTCAGCGGGAATGGACGTGTCCATCACAGACGAAGGAGAAGACCTTCTTCCTCACAAGCCAGGAAATGTTCGTATGGTAGTCCATACGGTTTGGACTTGCACGCCTCTCCCTGACATTGGAGGGCTACCACAGACGGCCGTGAAACTTGCAACGAAAGTCGATCTTGCTGGGGTAGTTCCCGCATTCTTAATGAATAAGCTGGGAACGGGATTTCTCTCGATGACAAGCAGGCTTCGCCAAAGATTTGACAGGTCCCACGAGGTTGACGTCATGAAGAGGACGGAGATCATCACGAGAATGACGGCACTTCGCAAAAGCGAGCCCAAAAATCCAAATGATTCGCTTCAAGACAAAAATTCGCTTCGAAAAGTCAGGAAGCACTTTGCACCGATATGGATGCAAGTGGAAGGGAGGGGGAAAGTAGTTGGAAGGTGAGTGAGAGTGGACAAGAAGCTAGGGAAGGTTGGGGCGAATCGACTGTAAAAGCAATACACTGCCTACCCTCATCCTAACCCTATACATGTGAACAACTTTTGCTCATCGCAGAACAAGTATTGATGTCCAGGCTGGTTTTATGGAAGGTGACCGGGATCGAGGTCCAGAGCGAAGCGACAGCAGCGTGCCGTCCACAACCACAACTAACATACTCTTGCTCGTCGCTTTGCTCCTCGCTCCTTCCACGCTCGCTCCGCTCGAACCCAATAGTCGCTGCCTTTATCTGGCACTTTGATTCCCGCGCAAACAAGCTGATCTCAAAAGATGTCGAAAGAACCATCGCCAACGAAAGGGGAGAGTTCGAAATGACAGTCAAGAGGGTGCGCAAGCTTGAGGGCAAACGTACAAACCATCACAATCGACTGTACACATGCGTGATGAAGCTAACAAAAGTGTCTGAGGATGTAATCGTCATTTCGACGAGTCCGGTAACAAATGGCAGAATGTCAACGGCAAGAGGATCTGTAGGCCGGTCATCAGTCAGTGGGGTGTACGAGGCGGAGGAGATGTCATGGATGAAAGTAACTAAGCTGGGAGAGAAAAAGACAAAGATCGCATACATAGTTAGGCAAAACCTCGGTTTGTTGATCAGCAATACAGCCGCGAAGGCAAGCATAACTGCCCAACTCAACTATGTTGTGTACTTGTGCTTCTACTTTAACAACCTTGTTCCGGCTTCAGAATTGTCGCTAGAGGGAGGGCAAATCATTGGGCAAGAGTTGATGATGCGCTTAAAAGAGAAGGGCAAGACGAAAGAAAGTGTCGTCAGCTCTGTCCTGAAGACCAACAGAGGGCTAAAAGACATGGCAGAGAAGGTGCGAGGGAGCAAGGAACGAAGCGACGAACTCACAGCGTGAAAATCGGCGTTAAAGACTACACGCACATGTACTTCCGTTCAAAAAGTGCCCTCTCCCTTACCGTCGTCTAAATTCTCACCCTTCTTCCAATCCCTTTTCGCGATTCGCTTTGCTCATCGCAGTATGCTTTTGTCGAACCGATGCTCCTTGCTGTGGTTCAGAAGAGGCTCACGACGATGTCCCCAGTTAAGGCGAAGGCGGAATGTCTGAGGAAGGAGGAGGGGACTGCTTTGGGAAAAAGCCTCGCCATCTCACTGGCGACGACTTTAACTGCAGAAGGGGGGATCGATGAGTGGATCCATCAATTTCCCGCCCTTCAAGAGCTCGATAAGGAGTACAAATGGTTCCGGGACATGATGAATATCATTGGTAGAAGGCTAGTAGGAGAAGTTGCTTGGGGCGTTAAATTCCGCGTCTTCGTTGGCGCATCTCTCAGCACCATCGACCTTATTACAGATATTTTGGTCTCATACACGTTTTACGTCAACGACATGCCAACGTACTTCAATCTTACTGCAGGCATGGTTCTCGGGAACCTTCTTATGCAGTTGATGTTTGTGTACATTCAATACTATAAGCTTGGTTTGAAAGCAGTCGTGAAAGAGTCAATTCCTGTGATAACCTGTCTGAAACCGACTGTTGACGCTTACAGAGTTGCACAAGGAGTCGAGCAAAGGTCAGACACGGCCGTCGATCCTATGATGGAAATGACTGCGATGAGGACCATTGAACTTTTCGCCGAAGCAATACCAGGAGTGATAATCCAGTTATCAGCGATGGCAACAGAGCACGAAAAGATATCTGGAGCAGCAATGGTATCCTTGGTGTCGTCCGTTTTTTCTGCAGCGTTCATTGGAGCCAGTATGAGCTATGACTGGGACACAGATCCTGAGAAAAGGAGATCCTTTTCGACATTCTATGGATACACTCCAGGTGGTGCCAAGAAGAGGCTTATTGTGTTCCTAAGCATGATAGGCTTTATTGGCTCATTGCTCCTGCTTAGGTGCTGCACAATTGTCGTCTTGGCGAATATTGGAAAACACATTCCATTCATCTTCGTTGGCACGGACCTTGGAGTTTATTTGCTGCTGAAGCTTGCAATGGGCGACTTTTGGTACTGGGTGAAGACAGGGGAGTACTTAGATATTTTTGTTTCCATTACGGCAAGAGGTAAGTCAACGTGCAACAGCATATCTATCTTTGTTTAAAATCGCTCACAATCAAGTTTACACAGTCTTAATCAAAATCGTTGCCGATTTCACTTCAATAGTGCAGCTCCGACATCCACAAGAACTCGGAGGGGCGCTGTGGATGTTAGCACTTTTCGTTTCAATGGTGAGCCTGCCCGTCGCCATTGCACTCTACGAACACGAGAAAGGCAACGATCACATGACAAAGCAGGCCAGATTAGCCGCATGCACGCTCCTTCCAATTGCACTGAGCTCTTTGCTGGTATTTGTCTCCAACATCAATTTGGAGTACCTTGGAACTTTTTTTAGCTTTTTGAAAGGCAAGGAACTCGTTCTCGACCGCTGGCATAATGAAGACCAAGGCGCGAAGGCAGACATTTTGGCAAACATAACGACACATATCACAAGGGTAATAGAAGAGGATATGCATATCTGGGTTGAGGAAAACTGGGAAAATTGGAAGAGAGAAAAGCCTGCTTGGATGACCGATCATATCAGGTCTAAAATACCCCTCCATTACATTCCCAGAATTGCAGGTAAGATAGGACTAGCAACGAGTGGACGTGATTCTATTGTGACCGTTTGGAACAAATTCTTCGGGGGTTTCATCTTGTACAAGGATGCTATCACGGCTATCATCCTTTAAGGCACAATTTTTGAAACCAATCCTTTTCGCGACTGCTTTATTTTACTCGTCTCAGATCAAAAGTTTGAGCAGAAGTGGAGAACTTCTCAAATAAGGAAAATATCAAAATCGAATGAGATTGGTGGACAAACTAATGAAAGACAACGACGTAAAGCAAATGCTAGGGTTGGAACAGAAAGCACTGCCGATTACAAACATGAAAACGAAAAAGAAGACGCTCGAAGAATTGTCAAAACATTAACCAATGCAAGAAGGATATCAGTTGGCTTTTAATTGAGAGGGAAGGAAGCGAAAAAAACTGATCCACGTGAGTTGTTTCAATATTTGTTGTTCTTTCTGTTAGGGTTATTTAACTAACATAATTTAGATTAAAAGGCTGGAACCGGCATGTGTTGAGATTTTGTCTGTTAGGGTTAGGGTTATTCAACTAACATAATTGTTGGGGTTAGGGTTATTCAACTGACATAATTTAGATTAAAAGGCTGGAACCGGCATGTGTTGGGATTTTGTCGGGAAAACCATCCTGGGGTGGGTGGGTGGAAGTGAAAGAGAGAAGGA
>Ga0115006_10003194_pt1 | contig 11054 bp, 7 predicted proteins | sample ArcOceMetagenome_3_FD_88943 | JGI IMG/M metagenome (GOLD analysis project Ga0115006, IMG submission 88943) | Marine eukaryotic phytoplankton communities from Arctic Ocean - Arctic Ocean- Svalbard ARC20M Metagenome | ecosystem: Environmental > Aquatic > Marine > Oceanic | place: Arctic Ocean...
GGTAGGGGGGGGGTGTAGGGTGGGGGGGTGGGGTGGGGGGGTTGGGGCGGGGGGTGAGGGTGAGGGGTTGGGGTCAGGGGTTAGGGTCAGGGGGTCAGGGTTAGGGTCAGGATAGGGGCGGGGTTAGGGCGCAGCTGCTCACCCCTGAGGGCTGCCTCCATCTTGCTCAGCTCGTGCGCCTCGTGGTTAATCCGCAGCTGCTCCGCACGTGCCTGGAGCTCGAGCGCACCTCGCTCCGCGCGCCGTGCGTGCCGCGCCACCTCCTCCTCGAGGTCCCCCCGCTGCATCTGCGACAGCCGCGCCTCGCCCTTGGCCTGCTCCGCCTCCGCACGCAGTGCCGCCAGCTCCCCCTCACGCAGAGAGCGCTCCGCCTCGCGCATCGCAGCGACCTCCACCTTGAGCTGCACGAGCTCGGCAGATCTCGCCTCGAGCTCCGTTTGCAGCAGCTCGATGCGCGCCTGCCTGCCGTCGTTGGCCACCTGCAGCCCGAAGACCCGCTCGCCCGCACGCTGCAACGCCTCCTCCTTGGTCCGCAGCGAGGTCTCCTTGAGATTCGCGAGCTGCGACGAGACCGAGGCGAGCCGCAGAGCCTGCTCGGCACTCTCGTCGCGGGCCTCCTGCGTGGCCGCCTGCCGCACAAGGCATAGCCATGGTGAGAACTACTCGAGCACTAACAGCAATGGTGAGAACGAGTACAGCCATGGTGAGGACCAGAGCAGTGCAGCCATAGTAAGTATGGCCTCCTAGTAGGTTATAGGCCACCTGCCGCAGTCGGTTGCGCTCCTCGGCGCCCTCGAGCAGTATCTCCCCCAACCTCCGCTGCTCCTGCAGCTGCGTGACCTGCTCGCGGCTTGCGGCGAGGTCCTCGCTGAGATGGAAGCTCTCGGTCTGCAGCTGACGCAAGGTGCCGTCGCGCTCCGCCACGACCGCCCGCATGCGCTCGCGCTGCTCCCACGCCATCGCGACGCGGCCGCTCTCGGTGACGAGGGCGGCGCGCAGCTGCGCGAGCAGCTCCTCAGCTGTGGAGCTCCGCTCGCCCTCCCGCACCAACTCGCGCGCCCCGTGGGCCTGGCGCGCGGGCGTAGCATGGTGAGGGGCGTAGCACGGTGAGCGGCGTAGCATGGTGAGGGGCGTAGCACGGTGTAACATGGGGAGGGGCGTAGCTGGTGAGGGGTGTACTTAGGCGGGGGCATCGTGCGCCTGCTGCAGCCTGAGGTTGCTTGCGATCTCGTCGGCCGAGATCGCCTCCTGATTGCTCGCGCCCAGCCGTGCCTGCAGCATGCCGACCTCCTGAGCCAGGCGAGTCACCTCGAGCCCTCGGGCGCGTACCTCGACGGTCAGCGCGGTGCGTTCCGCCTGTAGTGCGCGTGCCTCCTCCGCGGTCTCTGCACGCCTTGCCTGCTCCGCCTGCAGCTGTGCCTGCATCGCCTGCAGCAGGCCGTCCGCCTGCAGGAAGGAAACGCGCTCCTCCGCCAGTGTCGCCGCCGCCGCCGCCGCCGCCGTCCGCTGCGCCGCCTGGAGCCCCGCCACCTCCTCCGTCAGTGCGGCCACGTGCCCCTCATGCGCCGCTGCCTCGATGCCCTCCAGTGCCGCCGCCGCCGCCGCCGAGCCGCCGCCGCGGGAGGACTCCGCCGCCTCGCGCGTCGCCGCGTTGGCTGCGGCCAGCTGCAGCTGCAGCGACCCTACCTCGCGGTGGGCCGACTCAAGAAGCGCCGTGCGCCTGCCCAGCCAGTACTCTTGCTCGCCCTGCCGCTGCCGCAAGCTTTCAGCCGCCGCACTCGCCGCCGCAGCCTCGCCCCGCCTCGCCTCTGCGACCTCGCGCGCCTGCCAATGCACCAATGCACCAATGCACCAAAGCACCAATGCACCAAAGTACCAATGCACCAATGCACCAATGCGCCAAAACACCAATGCACCAATGCACCAATGCGCCAATGCGCCAATGCGCCAGTGAGCCCATGCGCCAATGCGCCAATGCGCCAATGCGCCAATGCGCCAATGCACACATCATGCACACAAACACTATGCATATGCAGCGCGCATATGCTCTCTGGCGTTGGCTCCATCTGGCGCGCCTGCTCGAGCTGCGCCTGCAGCTGCGCGTGCACGGCGGCCGCCTCCTGCCGCGCCTGCTCGGCCGGGCCCTGCGCCAGCGCCGTCTCCCCCTGCTGCCGCGCTGCCTCTAACTGCTGCCGCAGCGTCGCCGCCTCCGCCTGCGCGCCCGCCCGCGCCTCCTCGAGCGCCTGCACCCTCTCTCCCAGGATGGACTCCCACGTGGCTGCGTCGCCCGCGGTGGCCTCGGGTGCGCGGGTGGGTGTATGTGGAGGCCCGCCGGGCGGCGTACCGCCGCCTGGCGACGCCACGTGCGAGCGGCGGCCCTGCAGCTCCCGCAACTCGCGGGCGTCTGTTGCGCGCACGGCCTCGATGGCGCCGACTTGCTCGCGCAGCGCAGAAGCGAGATCGCGCTCGAGGCGCAACTCCTCGCGAGTTGAACGGAGCTGCTCCTCGCGCTGCTGAAGCAGCACCGCTGTTCCGCGCTGCTCAAAGCGATCGGCCTCCTCATCCTCGGCACGCCGCTGGGCAAGCTTCTCGTGCGCAGCGAGCTGCCGCCGCAGCGCAAGGCGCTCGGCAGCGTCACACTTCGCTTGTTCTTCAAACGCCTCGCACCGCCGGTTCAGCTCCTGCAGGAGGTTGGTCTGGTTGGCGGACGCCTGTCCCTCCATCATTTGGGTCAAACAATTGGGCGCCGGCCGTCTTGGCGGTTGGGGTGAATATCTGGTGAATATCTCCAAGGTCGGAGGACCGCTCAGGAGCGGTTGGGGTGTCACCGCACGAACGCCCTTGAACACTTTTCCGAGGTGACTAAACTGAGTCATCTCAAAGCGCTCCCTCGAATGGAACGACTCTTTACGCGATTACCTACTACGAACTACGATATCTAAACCTTCCGCACGCACGTGCACGCCACTCACTAGCTGGGATGCCCTTGCCAAATCGCGCGCCTGCCCGGCCCGCTCTCCAGCGAAGGATCCTCGAGCTTGATGCCAAACCTGCTCACGGCCTCCGCGTCCACCCACGCGTCCTCCGCGCCGCCCACCAACGACGAGTTGTGGTCATCAGGCGCAGGGCTGTCGCTGTCGGGCGTGCCTACGCGCAGGTGCCAGCGGCGCTGCGCGTCGTGCGATTCTATAAACGGGCACGCGCCATCCGAGATCCCGAGGGCCGCAACTTCCTTGTCGAACCGCTCCTTCACCGCAGCGTAGAGAACGTCGTCGAAAGGGTCGTCCGGATAGCCCGTCACATCGTACTTTGTGTAGCTCTTGGTCTTCCCGTCCGTATGCTTGCCCTTGCCCGGCATCAGAAAGCCGACCTGGTGGCCGGTGACGAACCGCTCGCCGGTCATCTTGAAGTTGAAGAGGCAGATGGAGAGAAGCCATTCGCTTTCGAGGCCCACGAACTTGAAGCTCTCCATGCGTTTGATCGCCCGCTCTGCAATGTGGCGAGGGTGGTTGCTCGTTTCGTGGTAATCAGGCGTCGCCATGCACCCATACCCCAAGACCATGTTTGTCTGGCACCCCACAAAGCCGGACAACGTGGCATTGAAGGAAGCTCCGTTGCGAATCTGCTTACGGATGGGCCTGAACGTCTGCTTCTCCCAACCCCAGTCGCCCGTGCAGCACTTGTCCTTCCTGGGCGTTGACATGTGCTTCAGGTAGTAGTACGCGGAGGCCGCCCGCTGCTTGGGCTCGCGAAACATGGCTACCACATTTGCGAGCGACGAGGCGGATACGTCCGCAGGCAACCGCTTGTGGTTGGGGCCACAGCACGCGTGCTTGTGGGACGGATCCTCCGCGTACAAATGCGCAGAGCTCGCAAACGACGTCCCACACTTGGGTATGTGCAGCCACCAGACGAGCTGCTTGGCTGGGCGGCTATCAATGCCAATCGCCATTTCGCTCGTTGGCTGCAGCTGAGCGTTCGGCTCCGCAGACCCCTCCACGTTCCAGCTCACCGGCAGCGCCCCCACGTTCGCAAGGCACAGTGCTGACAGCATGGTTAGCAGACGCACACAGCCCAGAGGCGCGGCCCGTCTCAAAAAGGCAACCTCGACGAGACGCTTCAGGCTGCGCTGCTGCTGGAGCGCCTGTCCTGATGCTGGCCCTCGTGCTGCTCGGCCCCGCGGTCCCCCTTCCCCAGGGAGAGGAGACACCGGCTCTCGTGGCGAGGCAACCGCCTATCAAACGGCTATCAGAAAAACTGGGCTGCCCCACGTGGGTCAGCCGCTCCGGTGACGCTCTCTTGTCGGAGTGGTGTGCACTTAACTGTGCGGCCGGCAACTGCCCCGAAGACAAGTGCAAGTGCGAAAACGAGCAGCTTACCTCGGATGGTAGCGCGAAGCAGCAAGCGTCGGATGTGGCACCTGCGCCTCAGGTTTCGGAGCAAGCCGACCCGACGTGCTTGGAATGGTGCCACGACGGCAACCATCCAAACTGGGTCGCTTCGTCCTGGGCGGAGCGGTGCAGTCGACCGGAGGGTAAATGCCGTGGCTGCCAGGAGTGCACCGAGCTGTCGCGCTCCGGAAACAAGGCCGGGAGCAATACCGGGAACAAGGCCGGGAGCAATACCCGGAACAAGGCCGGGAGCAATACCGGGAACACGCAGCTCACCGTTGGCCTCCCGCAGCACGGCCGAGTCGCCGTGCTGATCCGAGGGGAGGCCTTCCGCTGCGGCGGCAAATCGTCCTATGGCTGCTGCGAGGAGGCACACGACCCGCAGGTCCACGCGACCAACTCGCTGTTCAAGAGGGTGGTCCTGCCGCTCCAGGAGTATGGCAACGCCGTCCACGTCTTCATGAGCGAGGCGAGCGGTTTCCCGTCGGCGCGGGGAGAAGACCACTGCGACATGGATCACGACTTGAAGGACGTCTTCCCTCCGGAGGTCCTGCGAGTCTTCAAGCCCTCCCCCCGGCGCAGTGGGCAGGCCGCAGCGTTCCGTTACGCAATGGACCTCTTCAAGGAGAACGCCGATCCGGCATCCTACGATCTGATCATCATCGTGCGGCACGACCTGTTCTGGAACGCCCAGATTCACCAGCTTCCCCCGCCGGCGGATCTTTCGAAGGTGAGCTTCTTCTCGAGGTGCAGTGGCTCAGACGGTGACCTGCCGCATTGCGTGATGGACATGCTCGTCACGATGCCTGGAAGCAAGTTCGCCGCCTTCGACGGCGTCGCGTCAACTGGCTGCTGCTACGCCTCCGGCTACCGCCACGGCGCCGGCCACGGATGCTACAACCAAACGGTGTTTGCGCTCGAGGCGGAGATCGGCATCCTCACCGACTGGCGTCCCAAGAACAACAACGTGGCGAGGCGCGACATGGGCAGCTGCCCGCTCGGCGCTCTGGCCGGGGCGAAATGGGACACGGACACCCCGGAAGATGTCCTGCCGCTGATGCAGGGGTACGCCGCCGCCGCCATGGGCAAGAGCTGCGCCATCGACTCTCTCCTGCCGGAGGTGATTGCGAAGCCGGAAGACTTGCCCACGGCCCGAATCATCGGGCCGGGCGCAAGCTCGTCGGAGGCGGAGGCCAGCGACGACCCGACCCAGTGGGAGGTGGAGGAGCAAGAGAGGGAACGCAAGGCGGCCGCCGTGGAAAAGAAGAGGCAGGCTGCGGAGAAGGAGAGGAAGCGTGCAGCGGCCGCAGCGGAAGAGGAGCGGGAGCGCAAGGAAAGGGAGCGCAAGGAGAAGGAGCGAAAGGAAGAGCAGGCGAGGAATGCCGCTGCGCCGGAGACCGAACCGCCCAGCCAGGACCTCCCCCAGAGCCAGGACCTCACCGCCGGCCTCCCGCTGTCGGGCCGCGTCGCCGTGCTGCTCAGAGGGGAGGCCTTCCGCTGCGGCGGCCGAACATCGTACGGCTGCTGCACGCGCGCACACGATGCGCAGGTCCACGCGACCAAATCGCTGGTGAACAAGGTGATCTTGCCCCTCCAGGAGCATGGCAACCTCGTCCACGTCTTCCTGAGCGAATCGAGCGGCGTCGTGAGGAAGGAAGGAGTGGGATCGGGGCAAAAAGGCCACTGCGAAATGGTTCACGACCTGAGAAAGGTCTTCCCTCCTGACGTCATTCAGGTCTTCGACGTGCGCCCGCGCTTCAGTGGGCAAGCCGAAGGCTTCCGACACACATTGGACCTTCTCAAGGAGCACGCCGATCCAGCGTCATACAATCTGGTCGTCATCGTTCGGCACGATCTCTTCTGGAATAACCGGATCGATCAGCTCCGCGCGCCTGCGGATCTGCGTAAGCTGAGCTTCTTCTCGAGGTGCGCTGGGAACAACGGTGACCTGTCGCACTGCGTGATGGACCTGCTCGTCACGATGCCTGGTAGCTCCTTCGCCGCCTTCGACAGCGTGGCGACCACGGGCTGCTGCTACGCCCCCGGCTTCCGCCACGGCGCCGGCCACGGATGCTACAACCAGACGTACTCGGCTCTCGGGCAGGGGCCGTACGGCTACCATGAGGAGATCGGTGTACTGACCGACTGGCGACCCAAGAACAGCAAGGTGGTCCAGCAACGCGACATGGGCCGTTGCCCGATCGGCGCTCTGGCCGGAGCGGATTGGGACACGGACGATCCGGACGAGAGCCTGCCGCTGGTGCAGGGGTACGCCGCCGCCGCCATGGGCAAGAGCTGCGCCATACCGGAGGTGGGTGAGATGGGCAGCCCGGCAGACGCGTTCTTCGCGCACTTCGCACCGGCTGGGGGGTCGGCCAGCAGCCAGCAGGCGAGCCTGCGCGAGGAGTGGCAGCCCGCAGGCCAGCAGGCTGAGGAGACGACGGAGCGGGGGCAGGCTGGGGCACTGCGCTTCAGCCCCGAGGCAGCGACCGCTGCGCTCTATGAGGGGGCCGCGTGCCGCAAGGCGATCACCAAGGCCAATCGCACCGCGTGGGAGAGGCTGAGTTGCTGCTGGGTGTCGCGCGCTAAGGAGATGGAGCTGAGCCACTCGCCGGGCGAGAGCCATGCCACCTCCCGCTGGAAGAAGTCGCTGTACGTGCGTAACCAGAAGGCCGCCTCCACCTTCCTCGGGCAAGTGGTAGGCAAGCTCTTCAAGGCGATCGGCAGCAGGGACCTCAACAACGGGCAGAAGCTCGAGCACGCGCATAGGATAGGCCTGCTCAAGAGCAGGCATCGCAACCCCGTCGGCCACCCCGCGGAAGCCACGACGCTCGTGCACACGGCTGTGAGAGACCCCATCGCGACTGCGATGGACGCCTATCTTGAGGTCACTCGGAGATCACCGGATGGCGTCCCGTGGATCAGCGCGCAGGCGGAGGCGGACTACGAGAGGCATGCACAGCTCGCCTCCGCACAGGCGCTCCGGAGCGCCGGGGGGGCTGGCAACGCCTCGCAGTACGCGGCCTACGAGGACGCCTTCAACCTCAAGTGGCGCGGCATGCATTGCAGCGGGCCTCGCGACGCGCTGCAGAAGTTCCTCGGGTACCTCGACGCGCTCGAGGCGCGCTCCCCCATGGGCTCGCAGGGCTTCCACGTGTTCCCTCAGGCGCTGAAGATCGACTTCGTGCTCCGGGCACCCGCATACAATGCCATCGCGAAGGTGGAGGACCTCAAGGCTGGCATGGAGCGGATCGCGGCCGCGGCCGGCGTGCCGACGCCCTCCCTCCCGCACTCGACCGGCAAGGAGAGGCACACGAACGCAGGCATGGCCTGCGCCAAGTTCGACCTGATGACGAGCGATGAGCCGCTCGCAAAGGAGGTGCTGCGCCGGCTGTGCAAGATCTACGCGGCAGACTACACGTGCTTTGGATACGAGCTACCTGAGGCTTGCCAAGAGAGGTAAAGTAGGAGTCGTGTTACCATCGACGACGCGTAGACATCTTTTCAGCTATCGACGGCTTTAGTTATAACCACATTTCATTCTCAAATTGACTCAATCAGTGCATGTTCAGACGCTTACACGGGGCTTTTACGACATATATACGAGCGTCGTGTGAAAACGCTCAAAACAAATCACAAAAGCTTTAAGCTTCCGCGCGCGCGCCAGCTAGCAGCTTGGCCCAGTGTATGGGTGTGAGTGAGGGTGGCGTTTGGTGGCGGGTAGGTGTGTGCTCCGCGAGACGACCCTCAAGGGTCGTCCGCGGGTGGCTGGTCCCAGGTCCGCGCGTGTCTCTATCTTCTTCTATCTTGATACTTCTAGCTGCTGCGACGAGTAGTTGTGTGCTCCGCGAGACGATCCTAATGGTCGTCCGCGGCTGGTCCGCGCGTTTCTCTCTCTCCCTTACATGTATATCTATCGATAAGATACGATATCTTATCTTACCTTATATCTATCATTAAGATAAAGATAACTTATTTATCGAAAGCCGCTGGCTGCTTATTGTTCCCCGGACGCGCGACGCGAGTCGCCGAGCCGCCTTTTGCATTGCGTCGCGCGCAGGCTGCCTGCGCCGCGCGTGCTCCACAAGCTTAACCCGCTGCGAGCATTAATCCTCGCCGCCGGGCTGGCAACTGCAGTCGCCGTATTGCGGCTGGTCCGAAGGCTGTGCACGTTGCAAGTACAGCCGGAGGCTCGGCGGCCGGGCACAGCCATTTGCGCTGACGAGCTCGGCACGAGGATCTCTCTCGAAGAGATCTACCAGGACGGGTTGAAGACGGCCTGCCACCGCGACGTGAGTGCGAGCGAGGTCGCGCTCCTCGAGTCTGACGGTGGCTGCTCAGCCTATGGGGATTCAGACCTGGACCTTGTCGTGCGCGTCTTCGAGGAGGTCCTCGGGCGGCGCCTGGCGCCTGCCGACTGCTTCTACGACCTCGGCTCCGGGGACGGCCGCCTCGTCGTGAGCATGGCGCTGTTTACACCGTGCGGCCGTTCAGTGGGCATCGAGCTGTGTGCGAGCCGGCACGAACACGCGCTGGCCGCGCAGGCCGCGGCGTGCGGGCGCGGGCTGCTAGCTGCCGACGCGTCATTCAAGGCCCTCTCCAGCACGGGCGTGGGCGGCGGTGCGGATGGCGGGGGGGTGGAGCTCTGCTGCCAGAGCATGCTGGAGCACGACCTCATCGGGGCGTCGCTGGTCTTCTCCTTCAACCTACCGGAGCCTGGCGGCGTGTTCCTGTATGCCATGAAGGCGCACCTGCTCCGCACACTCGCGCACGGCGCGTGCGTCCTGCTGCGCGGCCAAGTACTGCCCGCCGCCGCCGCGACCGCGACCGGCGCTGGGCAGACGGGCACCGGGCAGATAAGGTGCGCCGCCGACCTTGCAGCCTACTACCGCGACCGCTCCTCGTGGGGCGTGGCGCTCGGGACGGAGCCTCTACCTGCTGGTGGCTGCGCCGCCGATACAGTGCGCGCGTCCTTCCGACGGCTCGAGCCCGTGCTGCAGACCGACGTGGTCAACCGAATGTTCAACTGCGTTGCCTACTCGATGGTCGAAAAGCAGGTGGTGCTGCCGATGGGCGGCGGCGCATGCGGCAGGGGCGGGGGTGGCGGAGATGGCGAGGGCGGCGACTCGAGGGGCGAGCAGCCTCTCCCCGTGCTGGTGGACAGTGTCACGCAGGCCGCCTACGAAACGGACGCGCGGGTTCGGCGCGCCGTGCAGGGGTGGATTGACGCCGAGTGCGCCGCATTGGAAGCATCTCGTGGCGACGGGTGGGAGCCGCGCACCCTGCTCCTGCGCGAGAGGCGTGAGCCGCTCGGCGACTCACGCTTCGAGCGCTCGGTGTACGATGACGAGCCAGGTGACGACGGCGAGCTCGTGTTGGTGCCGTGTATTTGGGAGACCTCGGAGCATCTCCGAGCGCTTCGATAAGATCAGAAGATATTTTGTGATAAAGGATCTTTCGCCCACCCCGAGACTTGGCCTTGGATGCTTGGTTATCACCCCCTCTCACTGCGGATAGATAGATAGATAGATTGTTGGGTTTCATCTATCTATCTATCTATCACTGCGGGGGTGATCTATCTTATCTTATCTCTTACATGTATCTATCGGGGTGAGCGTTGAGGGACGAAAAAAGCGGACAACCGAGGAAGACTTTGCGGGCGGCGACTGGAGATAGACGCACCAAACGATGCGCACACTGTGGCTCCTCGCACCGCTTCTGCTTTCATTTGCGATGGCGCTCGCGCCATCCAGGCCATGCGTGGCTCGCAGACCCGTGCTGCAGCAGGCCTCAGCGGCGCTCGGCTTGCTGCTCCATCCGAGCGCCTCGAGCGCTGCCGAGAAGAAGCCCAGTCTGAAGGAGGTGGTGGCACAGCTGGACGCGAGCACCCCCAAGGAGGAACGAAACGCAGCCGGAGATAAGGCCGACCACTTCCCCAAGATCGCCTTCGAAGGAGGCCAGGGACAGGGCAGGAAGGTCGTGTTCACGGTGCCTCACGACAACCTGTCTCCACCAGACTTTTCCTACATCGAGTTTATGTGGATCAAAGACGCGAGTAGTGGCGCTATCATTACCGCAAGGAAGTTCCGCGGCTCCGATCCCGATCTTACCATCACGGCGTTTGGCAACAGCGGGCAGAAGCTGACAGCTGCGTCCAAGGATGACAAGTTCGGCATCTGGGAGGGCACCTTCGTTGTGCCCTGAGTGGCCACATCTGCATGTCGGGTGTGGGCGACGACTAAGTGAAGGATGTATCCCCCCAGCACGTGCTACATGACATGCACATGTGCATGCACATGTGCATGTGCATGTGCATGCACATGTGACATGTGCATGTGAACTTCCTTGCATGTCACATGTGATGCATGTGCATGTGCATGTGCATGTGCATGTGTATGTGCATGCTCCATGCACACGTTGGTGACACGTATTATCGTATACTTTATACAATATAGCGGCTGCAAAAGATATTCTGCAAACTCGCAGTAAACTCGCCGAGAGAACGGAGAACCTGTGAACGGGGCGGCGCGATTCCATTTTTCGGCTAAAAAACCATGTCCAATTCAATTGGACCCTGTCCCACTGAATTGGACACATTGGACAGTAACATAGGGGCAGGATCAAGATGGTTTGAGGGCTACAGGTCTCATTCAAAGGCACCAA
>Ga0115006_10003195_pt1 | contig 11053 bp, 12 predicted proteins | sample ArcOceMetagenome_3_FD_88943 | JGI IMG/M metagenome (GOLD analysis project Ga0115006, IMG submission 88943) | Marine eukaryotic phytoplankton communities from Arctic Ocean - Arctic Ocean- Svalbard ARC20M Metagenome | ecosystem: Environmental > Aquatic > Marine > Oceanic | place: Arctic Ocean...
GGGGGGGGGGGGGGGGGGGGGGGGGGGGGGGGGGGGGGGGGGGGGGGGGGGGGGGGGGGGGGGGGGGGTGGAAGATGGGAGTGGAGAGACAACTGTTGCTCGGGCAAGCTTTTCTTTAGCAATAACACAGACTGCTTCATGAACGAGGAGGAGAAGCAGAGGAGAATGGGAACTAAGAGCCAAGAGTTCGACTGAAAGAAAACAGCATTCTACCTTAACTTTTCCGATTCTTGTATGAATTTCATGGCAGCTTCTTCCAGCTTCCTCCGCTTCTTCTCCTTCTTTTCTCGCTTTCTTTTCTTCTTCTTGTCCTTCTTTTTCTTTTTCTTTTTCCTCTTACTGCTACTATCGCTGCTACTATCACTGCTACTATCACTATCACCATCGCAGCTGTTTTCGGCATCGAGACGGGAACCGCTAGGGCCGTAGGGATTGTCCCTATTACTTACGTTCATCGCTGCCTTTGGAACAGCTGCGGCGGCCTTGATTGCTGCAAAGTTGTTCCCTGAATTGTTGAACGGATCCCAACCGCCCATTTTGCACTCTCTGTCGCCCTTCTGGTGCCCAAACCCGCCGCATTTCATGCACTTGACTTGACGAAACTGCTTTCCGAGCGGGTTGAATTTTATGGAAACCGCCGTGTTCTGAAGACCCCTGGCAACCGGGGCATTCTTCAGCTCCGGGAACATCTCCACCTGGGACGCGAGGCTTCCCGTGATCTTTCGCTTCTTTCCTGTCGCCTTTTCCAAGGCCGAAAGGTTACTGTTGGCCTCCTTATACAAATCCTCCTCAACTTGCGACTTCTCCCACACATCCTTCTTCCCTTCCTCCTCCTCCTCCTCCTCTGCCCCCCCATCGCCAAACCCGATGGAGTTCTCAACTTCCACGAAACCGGCCATCATTCTCTTGAAGGCCCTGGCCGCATCGTCGTCAGCTTCGTCGTACTCTACATGACTGTCATCAACACTTTGCACAAAGCTCTGCGGCAGCGAGGATAGAAGCGAGTGCGAGAAGTGCGGTTAGTTACAAAGACACAGACGATGTGTCGCCGTCGCTTCGCTCCAGCCACAGTGCTTGCCGCTTCCCTCAAGCCATCCAGCCTACCGGCCTCACCTTGGTTATGTTCAAATTGCTCCCCCGTTTCGCCTTCCCCTCACCCCCCTCCTTCGTGGCAACCTCCGGCGCCTTGTACATGAAACCCAGGACAGCCTTGTTCCCACCAATTTCGCCACCAATGCTGCGCTCTAACTCCTCAGCCTCCTTCTCCCTCTTGATCACCTCATCCCTCTCCTGCAGCTTCTTCTTAGCCTTCTTCGCCTCCTCCTCCCTCTCCCAGACGGTCTTGATGTTAGAAGTCTTCGCTGTGTGCCAGCTCTTTTTCTGAAGGAAGGAGAGGGACATGAATCACTCTGGTGGCTTCAGTGATTCGGGAGTTTCTGTGTTTATGTGGGCCCTACAATCAGTTTTCGCCAATTAATTTTCAATATTTGAATTTCAGGTAATAGTAACTACGTCCGAAAGAAAGGACAAACCTGGAAATTAAAATCTCCAAAAGGGTTATGTCTGCTGGGTTTCTCACCACCTGTTTTCTTCCTGTCAATAAGTTAGGAACAATATCCTGCATTTAAAACTAGTTTATCTTATTAGTTTCCCCAATAATCCGCCTTTAGTTAGATATTTCCACAGTTCGACATATTTAGTATCCCAAAGTTCGATATAAGGTGTGAAATTCAAGGTTAGGGTGGCTACGATTTTGTGTATTGTAGCTCCTTTCCCTTAAAAAATTGGTACCCCTGGGCATTCACATTCCTTGAGGGAGAGATCTAGGGCTTTCTCAGGTCAAATACCGCACAATAAGGCTTGGATTGGCGAATTTAGACGCAAATCAACTAAGAGATTCAAACTCTTTAACCCGGTCTTAGTTTTTTAGTTGGATTTTTTCAGTCTTTGCTTCTCCACAGCGCTGAATAGTCGGCAAGTGCAATCTTATCATTCTATCAACGAAACTTCGCCGAACCATGCCCAAGCCAAAAGGTAGGCCGAAGAAGACGAAGATAAAAGCTGAGGAGGATAGTGATTCTGGAGGTGAGGCTGAGCAAGGAGCGAAGGACGGGAGGCTGGAGCGAAGCGACAGAAAAAGCTACGTACTGTATATTCACGTAACCAACCACCTTCTGCTCGTCGCTTCGCTCCTTGCCCAACCCTATTCGCGATTCGCTTCGCTCATCTCAGGGGAACAGCAACATTCCCGGCCTGGGTCTTACGTTAGCAAAAGTAGTATAGCCGCAGGCGTGAGGAGCAAACCACTTTTCTGGACCAAGGAGGAGGACGACAGGCTCCGTGAGGCTGTGAAGGAATGCAATGAGTCGAACTGGAAGGTGAGGGTTAGCGAGCGAGCAAGGAGTAAAGAGGGCTGCATATCGTAGTTTGAAAAAGTGAACCACTAAATATTCATCTGCGCTCGCATTGCTGCAACTGCCTGCCCCCCCCCCTGCCCCCCCCCTGCAGCTGATTGCCAACAAGGTTGGGACGAGGAACCACATGCAGTGCCTTCAGCGCTGGATGAAGGTCCTCACCCCGGGCCTCAAGAAGGGTCAATGGACCCCCGATGAAGACCAACTGCTTAGGGACCTCGTAAATGCTGGCCACAAGAACTGGGGCAGCCTTGCGGAGAAAGTTCCTGGGAGGACCAGCAAACAGTGCAGGGAGAGGTGGTTCCACGCCCTCGATCCCAACATCAACAAGACCCCATACACGCCCGAAGAGGACGCGATCGTCTTGAAATGGCATGCGGAACTTGGAAACCGATGGGCCACCATAGCCAAGTCGCTGAATGGGAGAACGGAAAATTCCGTTAAAATCAGGTACAAGGCGCTAGATAGGCTGGAAAAGAGGAAAAAGCGCGATGCGGAGAACTTAAGAACGGGCAGAGGTCCACGAAAGCAATCAAGGAGGCCTCCAAAGAAGGCAAAGGGAGGTGAGATCGGATGAGGAGCGAAGGACGTCTGGAACGAAGCGGCAGCAAAAGCAACTTACCGCCTATCCATATAACTAGCAACCATCTCGCGCTCGCTTCGCTCACGCCCCTCATCCTAACCTTTTTTGCGATTCGCTTCGCTCATCGCAGTGCCCGCCTTCAACACTGGGAACGAGCCCATGGAAAGCTTCGACGATGAACCAAACGCAAACTGGGATCATGGACTGGGCGGGCTCGAGGGCGAGGACGACGAATTTTTGGAGCAGGAGGACGGCCTTTACTCCGAGTTCCCCCCCCTACAGGAGAGCACCCAGTATTCTCAGAAAGGCTACCAGGAGGGCGCCAAACAGGGAGGCAGCATGCAAGCGGACGCCCAGACACATGGCGTGCAACAAGGCGCGCACATGCTATCTTACCAGCAAGGGAGAGGCGCCCAGTACCACCCAGGCGCCCAGTACACCCAGCAGAGTGTCCAGTATCCAACGCAATCATATTCCCAAATGTACACACGGCACTACGCAGAGCACATTCCGCAAACGTACGTACAGTATTACTCGCAATCTTACCCTCAGGTTTACCAACAATATTACGCGCAGCAGCAGCAACAGCAGCAACAGCAACAGCAGCAACATCAGCTGCAGCAGCAGCAGCACAACCCGTACATGTATCCGTTCCAGTCACAGCAACAGTTGCAGAAGGAGGTACAACTCCAGAGTCAACTCCAAACACTTATCCAAATGCAAACGCAGCTCACCGAATTTGGGGAAAAAGAGGACGGTAGCAAGGCAGGAGGAGAGCCGCCAGCAGGAGGCGATAACCCAAACAAGGGGAACGCAATATCTCAGGACCCGGACGCTGGAGCGGGCTGCGCTATGCGTGTCTCGAGAGATAGATTGATTTCTCAGCTCAAGGGCACTTATGACTCAGCTCTCCATGACTTCTTGCAGAAGAGGGCTCAAGTCGAGAGGGAACAGAGCAAGTTTTACATGACCCAAGCAATGTCGGTCAGCGGCCATTGGGACGAGGCCGAGAAAGAGACTGGGGCGTTATTGTGCGGTTTAAGGAATTCGAAATAGGTCGAAATGAGTGTAAAAAAAGAAGGGGACTCAAAAACTGAAATCTCAGCTACCGCAGCTGAACCCAATGGGCACAACACGAGATCAACGAGGGCACATACGACGTCTGCTACGACATCTCCGGAGGCATTTGCTACGGCGACCACAAACTCGTAATGCTACGCAACACACACACTGGGGGGGGTCCAAACACGTTAAAAGTTATGCATAAAAGGAAAAAAGATATAACAGGACTGGTATATGTAACCGAAGCACGACGTCGACTATCACGGTATACCGGCAGACAAAAGTTCAACTAATAGATAAGAGAAATTTATTAATCAACAACACTTCAAAAGAATCCCGTATTCTCTTTCGCTTTCACTTTAGCGCCTCCGTCTCCACCTCCCCTCCCCCCAATTGCATGTTTAAGAGTGTTCTCGCACGCAGCAATGTTGTTGGTCGCTGCGTTGAGGACCTTCTTGGCAGCAATCTTCTCTATGTTTCCTGCAATGTTTTGAGCCATGAGGTGCATTACGAGGCAATCTTCTCCTCCGAAATTCTCGACGCCGGCGCTCTTTTCGTTTACTGGCATCTTCGTGGCCGTCAACACTCCGATGACAACACCTTCACAATTCCTCACAGCGATGGCGAGGAGAAGGGGGGAAACACCACCAAGAAGCCCGTACTGAGTAACGCCGAACCGCTGGTCGTTCCTCCCTCCGCTGACGACAAACTTTTCAGTTTGGGTGAAGCTCTCGAAGCCGAGCAAGCCATCAACATTCTCATCGAACCTCTCGTCCACGATCATATCGGCAAGGACACTCTCTCCAGTCCTCGCCACGTGACCAACTATCCCCAAACCAACGCTCGCTCTCTTGACACTCGTTCCACTAACCGTAAAAAGCTCGTGGCGCTTCCTGTCAATCAAGAAGAGGTTGCCCCTCGCCCCGTGGACCATGTGAGCAACGCTCACTGCAGCAACGGCAAAGAGGGACGAGATTTGATTGACGTTGTTGAAGGCGTGTGCAAACATGACCATGTAGTTATCAATCCGCTCAACGTCTGCAACAGCAAGGCTCTCGCCGAAACCTTGAGGTTTCTTCCTCACGAAGCCCCCCCCTCCTCCACTCCATAGCAAAAAGGCGTACTGAAGGGAACGCCTCCTTATCGTTTCCGCGTCCGATCGCGTCGACATGTTCCCGAACAGCCTTGCAAGGGTCGCCACAACCCTCAGCTTCGCATTCTCCTCCTCGGACCTCGTGCCCCCCTCCCCGGCCTGTTGCATTGCGAGTTTGAGCTTCTCCATCTCCTCCTTGGAGCCCTGGAAGGAAGCGAGTAGCTTTAGATCCCTCACAACCTGCTTGAACTTGGCAAACGCGGCCATTTTCCCCTTCATCTCCATTCCGCCGCAAGCCTTGTTAACCATTCCCCTTAACCACCTACGCCTGCTCCTGTACTCAGTCCACACATTGAAGGACATGTGGACCTTGCGATTCCGAAGCTTCTTCAGGAACCTGCCCACAACGACCTTGTACCTAACAGATTCCTTGGCAGCCGACTGCCAACCCTTGAGCACCCTGTACAGCTTACTGTTCCTCATCCTAGCCAGGAACTTTCCGAGGACGTTCTTTTGCCACTTTTCCCTCTCCACGAAGCAGTACCACGTGCGGAAGGCGGCCCCAGTCTTACCTCCCAAGAGGCGCCTCATTACTTTGCCGATGAGCACCCTTGCCTTACCCCTGCGCCCAACGTAGTCGACCCAGGACTCGAAGGACTTCCCCAAGGCCCTAGAGAAAATCTTCGAAACCGCAATCCTGACCAAGCGCTCTCTTCTCTCTTCTTCCGACTCGGCCTGCTGCTTCTGGAACCTCGCCCCAGCCCTCCTCGTGTTATTACGCTCCCTCGCTTGGGCCATGCTCAGCAAGCTCAGCTGCTGCTGCCTCTGCTCCTCCTCCATCCGCTTCGTTTTAACCAGCAGCGACCACGAGGACCAGGCCGAGTGAAGGTTACCGTTCGCAATCCTGCACAACACTCTGTAGCAGAAAAGCTTGAGGTTCCTCTGGGCTTTAGCGTTCTCGCTCCAGTTATTGAAGCAACTGAACAGGGTTTTGTTCTTCATCCTCAAGCCAAACTTTTGCAAAAGGTTACGCTCTCTCCTCCTACTTTTCGCGTACTCGACCCAGGACAGAAATGAACGAACGTAGCACATTCTCATCATCTTCAAGCCCGCCTTCCTCAACAATCCGTCCAACCTTTCTTGCTCCTTCCTTTCCTCCCTGCCCTGCTCCAAGGCCTCGACCCAGGATCTGAAGCAACGAGAGTAGGTTCCACGAGCCATCTTCATGCCAATGCGCCTGATGATCACTTCATTCCTTTTTTCAAAAATAACAAATTCCGCCCAGGTCTTGTACGCCACTTGAACCTCCTTCATGACGACATGGTTGAACACCCGTCTTATGAGCTTCCTATCGTGGACACGGGACGACGCAAAATCGACCCAGCGCTTGAAACAACGCACTTCTAGACCCCTCAAAACCTTTGCGAAGAACCTTTTCGACTTTGTTGTCTTGTCCTTCTCCTCCTCATGAACTTTGCTCCAGGCACCAAAGACGGACTTCATCGAGCCCTGCTGCATGCTTGCTATAGTCCTCTTTACGCGCGCGAGGGCATCCTGAGAGTTTTGTAGTTTCTGCTTCATGAATTTTTCCTCGAGGAACTCGCAGCGCTGGATAAGTGTGTGGATCTCCATGTTCAAGCCCTCCTCCTTCAGGTGTTCCACGAAGCGCTTGTAGTGCTCGAACGCCTTACTCATTAAAAGGAAGTTTTTTCCACCGATCATCCTTTTTACGAACTTTCGCAGCCACTGTCTCTCCTGGGTCATCTTGACCCACTGGTTCAGGCACCTCGATGCTCCTAGAAGCTTCCACCTTCGGACATTCCTTGTCACCACTGCCTGCTGCGCCCGCCACCTCTTTGCATTGTCGTACCAGAGGTAGAAAGCACTCCCAAGCGCCGAAGACAGCATCCTGAAGAGGGTCCTGCGAAGGTTGTTGGACTTTTCCATTTCCTTCTGAGTCTCCGCAGAACCCTTCAATCGTGCCATCTCACGCTCGAGGGAAGCGTAGTGTACGGTCATATCATCTAGTTTTTCTCGAAGCTCCGAAACGACGTCCTCGAGGTCCATTGTCGCAGCATCGACGACGTTCTGCTTCCAGGATCGGAATGCCGCGGACTTGAGGTTCATGTTCTTTCCCCCAATGCAGCGATTTACGATACCCCGGAGCCATTTTCGGACACTCATGTGTTCCTTCCATGCTTCCATTGACTTATACTGGAGCCGGAGGAGAAGCTTCTTGGAAAACGATTCGAGAAGTTGCCTATTTTTCTGTTCGATTTGGAGCAGCCTAACCCACGCTTGAAATACCCTCATCATTAGCCCGCTCCTCATTCTATTGATTGCGTTCTTGGCTGCATGCAGGCGCCTTTCGTTATCCTCGCTTCTCAACGCCCTTGCCTGGTTCGCTGCCAGCCAAGCCTGGTGTTCACGGCTCAGCTTGGACCACAACTTGAAGGACCAATTCAAAAGGGCCACCTGGAACCTCTTGAACACACCCGAAATCACATGGACCGCAACGACGCGGCCTCGGATTCCCTGCTCCTTAGTCCTCTCAATGACGCCGACGTACTGCTCCCTCTCCTCCTCAATGAGGAGAAAAGCAATGTTCATGATGTGATACAGGTTCCCCATGTGTGTGTTGTCCATTAATATTGACTGATTAAGCATTCCCGAGGCCGATGAGTTGAAGGACCGACTGAAGGAGGAGGAAGGGGACTGCTGGTGAAGGGAACCAGGAGCCGGAAGATGACCATTGCTGGAGGAAGTACGCTTCGGCGTGTACTGACTGGAAGGCCTATAATTTGTGTTGGTCGTGAATTTGGGGCGGTCGGAAAGCGGCTCGTGAACGGAGGGCTTAGGGGGAGGAGGTGCCTGGTACTTCAGGCTATTGTAAGAGCGGCGAGTTGGAGTTGTGCTACGGCTGCCCGAGTGACCTCTGGACGAAGAGGAGGGAGGTTGAGGGTGCTGCTTAGGAGGTGTGATATTTGTTCCGCTGACCTGAGAGAATATAGCGTAAAGTTGATTCATGACATGAGCTTTGCGACTGTCCGGGTCCACGTCTTTTCCAGCAAGTGCAGAACTCGAGGGTATTGAGGACCTAATAGCATTAATAGCCGACTGCGTCGAAGATGCCGATGAGGAGATGGTGTCTCGACTCGACCTAAGGTTTATTGCGTCGTCCACCGTAGCCCCTTGGCCCACTAGGTCTGCTATCTCTTCGATGAACTGAGAAGATACGGTGAGGTGTGTGTTAGCTATTCGAAGAAGATGGCTGCGGGGATGCAACCCTCACGATCATTCTTCCCTCCTTCTGGCCCTCACCTTGTCAATGAAGGGGTTGCCCTTGCCTTGACGTCTCCTTGGGGTGGTACTCCGACCGGGTTCCAGCGGGGATTTCTTGGGGTAGCGAGAGGATGGTTTCCAGGGCACAGGGTTAGGGTGACTCGCATCGAGGTGCATGGGAGGGTTCAAGCTCCCCGAGCCGAATGTGCTCGAGGCTTGCTGTTGGTGGTGAATTGCCTGCGGCGAAACCCCAGCCAATCCACCAGATGGTGTAGGTCGTACGGAACCAGGAGATGGGCGCCCCCCCCTCGGCTGTCCAACTCCATTGTGCAAATAATCAACAGAGGAGGCCGACTCTGGCAGGGTGCGCTGCAGATTTTCATCCTGCTTCTCCTCAAGAGCCTGAAGTGTCGCAGTTATGATGTCTATCTGACGATTCGTCATGATGGGCTAGGTCGCGGACGGTCGAAAAAGGGCAGAAAGGCGAAACCAAAACCTCCTTTGGAATTTGAACTGTTTGCAGCATTTCCTTGTTTAGGATGGACATTCTACCCCCCCCGCCACCCGGAACCACAGAGGGCTCAACACCGGCTTTACCGCCACCAGCTCCTGAATCAGAAGGTCCAGGAGTGTTCAACTTTGGTGGACCAGGGTGGTTCACCGACATTTTCGATGTGAAGGTTGTTTTTGATAATGATGTACTAGTGAGGGATAAGGGGGCCAAGTTCACGGTGCCGTTCAACAGTTTTAGGGAGGCTATACCGATGTACGGTCCCTCTGATGTAGTGTCCGGGATTGTGACAGTCAAGAGTCCCGAGGGCTTTGAGGTGACTGCCAACATGATCACGATTAAGGCCGAGGAGTACGTGTGTCTCCTCGACCCGTACGTTACAAACGATACTGCCAAGGTCGAGGAGATCGTATCCCCAACCCCAGTCCTCGTAGTTGGGGAGCAGAAATTCCGCTTTGAGCTGGACCTGAGCTGCAGGTGAGGGGGGTGAGGGGGGTGGAGAGAGGGGTCGGAGGGGGAGGGGAGGGGAAGGCAGGGAGGAGAGAGAGAACGAGAATGCAATATACGACGTTGCATAATTAACACCGCTATCCTGCTCCTCTCGCTTGCCCCCTCGCTCCAGCATCCCCGTCGACCCAGGGGGCGTCGCGCCACGTATGCCCGTTAAGTTCTGCTCAATGATCGAAGACTACAGCGGTAAACAGTTCGGCATCAAGCACGCGGTGGTCATCGACATTGCGAGGCCATGGTGGACCTTTGACGTTCAATTTTACGAGCCCTTTGCAGTGTACGACTGCTCTAAGCCAGCCCCTTTCCAAAGCGCCGGGAAAAAGGAGCTGACGGAAAACGAACTGGAGCAGCTAATAACCACAGAAATTCAAGCGTCCTACCTGATCGAAGAAGACGACAGGGAAGAGGAGGAAATCAGGGAGACGGTGACAAGCCTCCACGAAGGGCAAACGAGGACCGAGGTAAGGAAAGAGAGCGGGGGAGGGAAGGAGCGGAGGAGGGAAGGAGCGGAGGAGGGAAGGAGCGGAGGAGGGAAGGAGCGGGGGAGGAGGAAAGACATACAAACGGCGATGGGCGAAGCGAATCGCCAAAAGAGTCAGGATGAGGGCGAGGAGCGAAGCGACGAGGGGAAGGTTGTTTGTTATGTAAGAAGGCGGTGTAATGCTTTTGCTGTCGCTTCGCTCCAGCCGTCGCTCGTCGCTTCGCTCATCGTCCAATCTCACCTTTCTCCCTCCTTCGAAGCCCCACGTCCTCAAGGTTTCCGATTTCCCCGCAGAAGTAGCCGTCTTCGACTATCGTTGTGACTCCATCAACATGGACCAGGGAATCATCGGAACACTCACAATAAGGAATAGCAAAGTCGACGTTCAGTACATGGAATTTTCCTTCTACAAGCAGGAAAGCATAGACGGTTCAGTTTGGGAATCGGTCCTTAGCGTCATTCAGATTGGAAAGGACGGCCCCTTAGCCTCAAAATCCGCAGAGAACAGAGATGTAAGCACGGAGAGCTTCATACCCGCTTTCGAAGGCCTGCCAGTAAAGATTGGCTTCGAGGGTATAGTGACCCAAACCTCAAGGCCCAAAGACAATCTTGAACTCGAAGACGAGAGCGATTTCCTCTCGCCAACACTAACGAAGAGAATGTCGGGAACGGGAAAGAACATCTACAAGCACACGATGTCAATAGAGTATTTTGTGAGGCTAAGTATCGTGTCTTCCGGGGATGAGATAAAGTACTGGGACACCAACGAGGTATATATTCATAGAAAGAAGATGCCTGAAGGCCACTCTGGGGAGTACGAGGAAGGAGATCGAGGAGGCGGAGGAGGAGTGTAATAGATCATATATAAAGCAAACATAAAGTGTTGTGAGCAAGATAAATTTTTTCATACGTTCGTTACGGTTAGGGTTATTTATGGTTATGGTTATTCAACTAACATAATTTAGATTAAAAGGCTGGAACCGGCATGTGTTGAGATTTTGTCGGGAAAACCATCCTGGGGGGGTGGAAGTAAGGGAAAGAAAGGAGGATACATCGGAGCGAGGCGACGTCGAGTGAGACGACTACTGGGTCTTAAATTTTGTTAGGGTTAGGGTTA
>Ga0115006_10003196_pt1 | contig 11052 bp, 10 predicted proteins | sample ArcOceMetagenome_3_FD_88943 | JGI IMG/M metagenome (GOLD analysis project Ga0115006, IMG submission 88943) | Marine eukaryotic phytoplankton communities from Arctic Ocean - Arctic Ocean- Svalbard ARC20M Metagenome | ecosystem: Environmental > Aquatic > Marine > Oceanic | place: Arctic Ocean...
AGGGGGAGAGCGAGAGAGTGAGAGAGAGGCCGCGCCCCCCCCCCCCTCCCTCCCCCGTCGCATTGTGTATAATTGCTGGTGGGAGCAGCATTGGGGCGTGTGTGACGTGTGTGTGTGTGTGCACAGGCGAGCCGCAGGTGGATCATTACAAGGGTTGGGAGTGTCAGCTGAGCGACGCGTTCATGTTCCGCGACGTTGACTGCCAGACTGGCTCGGTGTGTGTGTGTGTGTGTGCGTTTGGGAGGATCTGTCGATCTCGTGCGTGTGCGCATGGTGTATACAATTAGAGAGTACATGACAGAATGGCTCGGTGTGTGCGTATGTGTGTGTAGAATGGCTGTGTGTGTGTGTGTGTGTGTGTGTGTGCGTTTGAGAGGATCTCTCGATCTTGTGCGTGTGCGCATGGTGTATACCATTAGAGAGTACATGATGTGTGCGGTTCGCATTATCGCAGGAGGTATGCATGCATGCATGCACGCACGCACACACTCTCACACACGTGCGCACGTGCACACACCTAGCGTGGGTGAGGAGAGGGAAGTGATGACGCACAAGGTTCTTAGCGGATTCAACTGAGTGGCGTGTACGCCGCGTTGATTGCTTACCTTTATACTTCCATGGCTCAGATCCCTCTCTCCTGCCAGCCGCAGTGTTTGTGCTAAGAACACAGGGTTTCGTTCTATAGTGGTCTCTGTACAGTGTTCGTTCTGTAGTGTTCATTCTCATTTTCCTACTGCTCACAGGCGCCGATGGAGAAGCAAACACACTGGAAGCAAACCGCCTTGTATCTCACAGGTCTGTGTCTGCGTGTGGTCTGACTGTTGTGTCTTGTGTCTGAGAGAGAGAGAGAGAGTGAGATTTCGCACGCGCCGATATGAAATGTTGCAATAATACGTGTAAGTACCGCGAGGATGCTTCTTCTGTACACGCAACAACGCGGGCACAGTGATGCTGAACCCTCACTCGGTCCGGGGGCTGATGCGTGCGTGGCGTGGCAGAATCGATCGAGCTGGAGGAGGGAGACACAATATCTGGCAAGGTCCATTGCCACAGGCGCAAGGACAACTCGCGCCATCTCGACATTCTCCTCGAGTATGCTCTGACACGAAAAGGTTCGCAGCAGAGCGGCGAGGTCAAGTTCCAGAACTATTCTCTGTGCTAGGACCCGGGGGTGTGGTGGCGGCGCGCTTTCCATTATTTGAGTTTTAATGAATCAGCAACACAAAACGCACGCGCGCAGCACCAACGACTTGGCACAGGGCATTGGCGCTGTGCGCACTGTCGCTCTGCTCGGTCTCAGGCTTCAGCTTTGTTCTCCGGTATCCGATGAATACGAACTCCTCCTCCTCCTCCTCCTCCTCCTCCTCCGTCCTCCTCCTCCTCCTCCGAGTCCCCGGGCCTCCGAGTCCGTAAGCCTGAGAGTCTGGTGGCCGCCCGGGCCGCGGCCGCGGCGGCCGCCCGGCCCGCGGGCCGGCACCACTGCGGAGGGCGAAAAAAAAAAATTGATGCGCCTCGGCCTGCAGCTGCTGGCGCTCGCATTGCTCCTTGCTGCAGCGCAGGCGCACACCATGCCGTTATCACGCCTAATTCTCATCCAGGTACTTGTTCGCGAGGTCTCTGGTTCACGGGGCTGACATCCTCTCGCTCATACGACTAATTCATTCTGGCTTTAGCACGCCGTCGCAGAAAGCGAAGACCCACGCCCAATCAGTGAGGCCGGTCGTGGAGATGCTCAAAAGATGGCCGACCATCTGTCATCCTCCCTTGCAGTAAGATGTGCAACGTGTACATGTTCAACTCTATATTCTTCTGCTGGCTTGTCGCACACAGCAAGCGGACAGCTCACACTGCGAGCGCACACAGCAAAGCGGACAGCTTGCGGCAACCGTGCTTCATAGCGGCAAGCTTCGGGCCGAACAGACAGCCCAGATATTTGCACCGGCGCTCGGTGCGCATGTATTGTGATGTAAAGGATGTGCAAGGCTCTTCATACCCCTGCAGCAAGCTGGTATGTGCATGCCGTCATACTTGGTCGTGCACCCAGACTCTTACACACCGCTCGCACTCTGTGTCAGGGGCCACACGCGTGTCGAACATTGATGGGATGGCGCCAAATGACGACGTTGCAGCTATTTGGGATAAGCTGCGTCGCGGGGAAGAGGGCGAAACTCTCGCCATGGTCGGTCATCTGCCGTTCTTGAACAGGTGCTCTTGCGCGCGCGCATGCGTTTCCTGTCCCCCCGCTTCCTTTCCTTCGCTCCCTTTCCCTCGATTCGCTTTCATGCGCGTGCACAAGTGATCGCAGTGATGCCAAAGTGCAGATAGGCAGGCATGGACAAGCTCAAATGCAAACCAAACTCGCGCGCACGCGCGCGCGCACACACACAGGCTTGGTGGACACGTGCTGACTGGAAATAGCGAAAATATGGTTCTATCGCTATCGAATGCCGGGCCAGCTTGTCTAGAATTGCAAGGCTCATCTGATACTTGGCAGGTGTGTGCGCGAGCTGTGTGTGAGAGCGCACGTGAGCGCATGACCTGGAGAGAGAGAGAGAGAGAGAGAGAGAGAGAAGAGGGGGGGGGCGGGGGGAAGGGAGACCGGTGATACATTTCCATCCCCTTGATCGTTTCGAACTTGGCGCTGACTAACATCGAGCAACCCCATCCCCTCCGCTCTGTCCCTCCTGGGTGTCACTGGGCGCCCATCTGCCGCAGCTCAAGTGGCTTCTGCCTTGCTCAGTTCTGAAACCCTAGGCCGGGAAACGACGCGGAGGCACAGGAGGAGTTGACGAGCAACGAATGAATGGGAGGAGAGGAGGAGGAGGAGAAGGAGGAGGAGGAGGAAGATTTATTCAAAGCTAGGGGAGGAGGAAGGTCTACGATGAGCACAGAAAGACGGTGGCAAGGACGGTGTTGGGTGAGGAGAAGGTGAGAACGGAGGGGCGTTGGGAGGCGAGGTGGGGGTGACGGGGATTTATCTCTGGTCCGCGGGGTTGAGGTGGGAGCCAACAACGAGGGGTGGAGCAGAGATAGCGAGCATGTATTCCTTGTTTACCGATTTAATTCAAGTACGCACGGACGTCGGCCTCCCTTGCTGTCCCCCCCCCTCTCACCCGCCTCTCTCAATGCACGTATGCACGTTACTCTGCAGCAGCCTCCGCCTGCGGAGCGCCCTCCTCGCCATGATCCGCCTTGGGCGCATCATCGGCTGGCTTTCCTGTAGCCCCTGTTGCTGCTGTGCCGCCGCGTGTCGTGTGCGATCGCGGCGAGTTGAACTTGATGCGCAGTTGGGCCTCAATACCCGCCAAGGAGGCTTCGTTCACCGGCCGCCCGCGACGTTTGAGCTGCACACGCGCCGGACAGGTCAGCACCGCCAACACCACGTAATGCTCATATAAGAGATTTTGCCAGCCTTGTGTCTCGAAGGAGGTGGAGGCGCTGTGGACCTAGCGTGAGCGGCGCCCTCTCATGCTGCGTGCGAGAGTGGTGAGGATCAGGGAGGCGAGTGAACTTGAGCACATCCTCCTTCCTCTTGCTCTCTCTCTCTCTCTCTCTCCCCCTCCCCCCCCCCTTTCTCTCTTTCTCTCTCTCTCCCTCTCTCTCGGGCGTGAACGCACCTCTTGGATCATTTTCTCACGCTGCCGCTCGCGCGCCGTCATTTCCTTGATCTCCGATAACTGCACAAGACAACAGCCCTTGACATGAGTCTTCTGTGTCTGTTTGACACCAGTCTGTGTCTGCTTGACATCAGCCTTCTGTGACATCCGTCTTCTGTGGAGGTCCTCTGAACGCACATCCCCGTCCTCGCACTTTCTGTCTGCATCCGCGTGCCTCCCGATATGTAATGTAATATACAAGATTGTAATATAAAATACAAGAGGGCACGTGCGGGAGGAAAGAGAAAGACTTACGTGACGAGTTTTGTCCACGAACCAATCCGTCTCAGTGGATGGCACGTGGGGCTCGGGCACGGGATCTTGCAGATCATGCATCTTGTGCGAGCCTCCGTCCTCCTTGCCCATCGCCACCGCCTCGCGCTTCTCTGCCAGCTGCCGCCGCAGCGTGGCCACAGTCGGCGCCTTTGATCGCACCATTCGCCGTGGCGGTTGGTCCACCACGTTCGTAACATTGCATGGCAGCTGCCCGCCCTCTGTCTCCCACGCCTCGAACTGCTCCTGCGGCAGCACGACGGCGCTGATGGGGATGAAGAATCGCTCGGTTTCGGTTTCGATGGCGGCTTCCGTGTTGACCACACCGGCCTCGTCCGCCCAGCATTCTACCTCGATCACCGCGCTCATCCCCGCAGCCAAAGCCCCGGGGGTGTAGATCATGCTGCGCACCATTTGATGCACCCGCACATTTATCAGCCCGCACGCTACAGCAAGCCCCCAGTAGCCAGTAGCTCGCGCGCACGCTACTGCGTGCCAGCTACTCGCTCGCTCCACATGCCGATAGCATTGTTGGCCACGCCGAGGGCAAGCAGCGTGGCAAGTGCGTGCGGGGCGGGGGACGCCAAGGGCGGGGCAGAACCTAATAGACGGGTTGACTTTGCCTTGACCATCGTCGGGTTGATGGACCTTGAAGCGAGCAGCTTGCACACCGCAGTTGCTAAGCACCATCTTGAAGCGGTACAGATTGCCCTCCAGCAGCTGTCCAAACGCCGCGCGACGGGGTCGCAGCCGGAAAGATCGGTGAGGGCCGCCTTCCAGCACGGAATCCTCGAGCGACAGCCCGTCGGTGCCGCGCGCGTGGTCGAGCATGGTCTTGAGCAGCACCGACGAGGTGTGCACGCGGCGCGACACGGGCTTTTCGAGGCGCAGATTGCGCTCGTTTGGCTCAGGGTCGGCGTCAAAGCGCGTCGAGTCTGGCTCAGGCTGCTTGCGCGGGTGATTGAGCACATCGTAGTGTGCAGGACGCAAGTGCCGGAGGTGGTAGTTGGTCGTTGGCTGCCGCGGCAGTGAGACCCCCGAGTACGCCGTGTCGGGCGCGCGTTGAAACGCGCTTCCGCGCGTGCTCTGACCTTGCGACCTCCTCTCCATGGACATCTCCTGCTGATACTGGTACTGCTGCATCGACGGAAGCCCGCCAGGATCCTCCTCGTCCTCAACCATGTCCTCGTCCTCTTCCTCCCCTTCCTCTTCGTCAGGGCGCATGTTGACCTTCCATGGCCGTTTTTCTTTTGTGATCTTCTTCCTCCCGTCAGGAATTGAGTCAAGGAAGTCGCTGCCTTCCTTGGAATCAAAATAGCAAGGGCGGAGCACGCTCGGTTCCTCGGGAAACTGCACGCCTGAGAATTTGGCGGGAGCAGGCTTGATGGGCGGGCGCACTGCTTTGGGCAATTCGGGCGCCACCGCCGGCTTGTGCTTTCGCAGCAGCTCTAGCTTTTCCGTCACCCACGCCTCACAGGACGTCTGCCCTCCTGTCGCGGCCCGCTCCACAGCCATGGCCTCCCTCACTTGGCCCACGAACTCGGACTCGGCCCCTTGATCGTCTGCCTCGCCCTCCAACACCTCATCGAAGGCCTTTTGCACGGAGCTGCGCAGCTCTGCCATCACAGCGGCATCGAGCGGCTTGCCCATCACCATTTGCCGCCACCGCACGCCTCCCTGGCCCCGGCCCCCCGTCGGCCGCTTCGACACGTAGCGCAGAGTTGCTGGCAGATGCCTACCACCCACCCATAGTCCATACCCCAAAGTGCTGTCAGATGCTACCAACCTCCCTACAACCCTCAATCAGGTCAAGCCGTGCGTGCATGCGCGCGTGCGTGCGTGCGTGCGTGCGTGGCGTCCCGTACCTCTCAGCCTCCGCTGGCGGGATGAGACCGCGTTGCTCGGGAGCAACCATAGTCCAGATGCCCGCATCGCCCTGCGCCTCCTCCAGCACCATCTCGCCAGCGCGCCGCGCGCGCACCATGGCAGTCTTGGCAGCATCTTCTGCGAGGAGCTCGTACCCTGTACCGTTGCGACGCACCACGAACACGCGCAGGGGCTCAAGGCGTTCCGCGCCGTCGATGCTCACTGTCAACGGCGCCGCGTCCGGAGCGGCGTCGCGCGGGCCTGCAGGGGCGTCGGAGAGGGAAGGCACTGGCTCCCCTGCTAGAACTACCTGCGCAATCCCGTCTGAGACCATGTAGAGATGCTGGCACGAGTCTACTGTGCGCATGTGGCCCTTGCTAAGATCCATGAAGAAGCTGCCGGGCCCAGCGCCGCGAACCTGTTGTGACAAGAGGTCTTCGTGTCCCCCCGTCGCCGCTGGCGCACTCTCCTCCGCAGCACGCCCGGCGCTGTAAAAGCGCACGACCCCGCTCGCAATTTCGCACTCCATCTCAGCACAGTCACCGCGGCGGGTGACGCGCAGCAAGCCTTCGGGACTGACACTCATCACAGTGCCATCCTCCAGCTGAACCTTGCACTCACGCTCTCCGGGGCCAACCGCCACCTGTCCCAGGCGCTCACGAACGACACACGTCGTGCGCTTGGCCGGCACAGCTGCCGAGACGCTGCCATCAGCAAAGCGCACGCAAATCTCCTCCACCCCTCCCCCAGGGTTCCTGGTCTCGAAGATGCCGTCCTGCCTCCACCGCGTCATGCTGCCGGAGCGCGCATCGCCCTCCGACGCCATGTTGATCTTCTCCCGGTGCTGGGGCACCCCAGGAAACTGCGGGACCTTGCCCTGCCGCAACCCCTTGGCATTCGTCCACTCCCAGCCCCGACTCTCGCCACCATACCAGCCCACGCTCCCGTCCGCCAGCAGCACACGCGCCGTGCCATCCGCTTTGCGGATCACCTGTCCGCCTCCTGCCGTGTTTGGCAGCACCATGGTTGCTTCGGCCTCCTTAGGCTTCGGGTCTACCGGAGCCCCCTGCGGCAGTGGCTTGGGGGCTTGGGGTTTCAGGGCACCCTCTTCCCCCTCCTCCGCCTCCCCCCCCTCCTCTCCTTCAGGTGCGGGAGTGGCAGTGCGGGAGAAGGCCACGGCATCCTCGCCTGTCTTCGCAGTCCAGCTCAGCGCACCCCTGGGGCCTTCACCTCGCTCGTGAGGCACAGAGCGCCACACAATACCGTCACCGTCGGCTCCCCCGTCTAGCGTCACGTGCACTCCGTCCGCACAGCTCATGCTCGCGCACACGCGAGCGCTCTGCCCGTCCTCTCCAATCTGCCGCAGCACCAGACACGCCCCATCCTCGTACGTCACACTCACGGACCACTTTCCTGCACCGCCCTCGCCAGATGCCCCCGAGGATGTCTGCTCGCACATGCTCACGTTGTGGCTGGGTGTGTGCCAGCGGACGTAGGCGCCCGCTTTGGCGGTGCCTGCAATCACGCGGGTGCCTTCGGACAAGACCATGACTTGCTGCTCGTCGAAGAGCGCCGCGCGCTTGGCGTCCACGTCAAAGACCCGCGCAGGCTTGTCGGGCAGCGGCAGCAACGGCATCTTGTACTCCCTCTTGGGTTTGGGCTTCTCCTCTTCGCCTTCAGCCGGCTCCTCGCCCTCGTTGTCTGCCCCGGGCGTCACCTCTTGCGGCGCAGCCTCGGCCACTTGCGCCGGATCCTCCTCCGCCTCCGGCAGAGCAGCCTTGAGCTCCCGACGAGCATCGAGCCACTGCACAAATCCCAACTGGGCACACATGGGGTTCTTCCAGCTGCTGCGCAACACTCGGCTCTTGGGCACGAGAGAGCACAGCGCGACGAGCAACGCGTCTTCGCGCGAGTAGTAGCGCGTCACCACCTCAGGCTCGTCCTGCAGGACAGCGGTGGCGAGCTGCTGCTGCAGAGCTTCGGCGGTGAGCTCTTCGCGGAAGCACATCTTGTGCATGCTCATGTCGCTCATAGGTCGCGCACCCTGCGCCTTGACCTGGCCATCGCTGCCGCTCTCCACGCCCAGCATCTGTTCAAGCTCGAGCAACAGCAGTCCGTGGCGCGCCTGCGCCGGTGTGAGCTTCTGTTGCGGCAGGGCGCGGAGCACGGCGTCTTCGCCGAGCGGCGCCGCTGTTGATGATGCCCCGTTGCCGCCCGTGGCCGCGGGGAACAAGCGCGCTACGTCCACCGTGAGCGACAGATTGAGCTCTCGCTCGCGGGCGCCAGCGATGGCCTCCTTTACAGCGGGGTTCCCAAGAGCACTGGGGTCGGTCAGACGCACGTTGCGTTCGTCGGCTTTCGGCAAGAGGGCGCCTCCGCCCTCCGCGTTCGAATTTGCACCGACTGCCGGGTCCTCGGGGGTTCCGGCGAGCAAGGCAAAGGCGTCTTCAAGCGGCCGCACGGTACGCTTATTATCGGACCACACCTTGCGCAGGTCGCGGTTTTCGGCTGCAGGGTCTTGCTCATTGAGCGCTACTTGGTCCAGCAGCGCGTTGAGGATGACAGGCACGGAAAGGCAGGTGTGAGGCACTTTGGACAGGGTCTCGTCGTAGTGGCGGAGATCGGACTCGCGCGGTGCCAGCTGCACCATTGGTACACCCTCCAGCCACGCTGCGTACTCTGTGCGATGGTAGACAGGGCCGATGAGGGCGAGCGCCACGCTCTCGATGAGCTCGTCGCTGCTCGGGGCCGCGCTCGGCGCGACGATCGCGTCAAAGAACGTGTCGGCATTCGGGTTGTGCCCCCCGATGCGCTGCTCCCTGCCCAGCGCTCGCAGGCCCGCGTACAGGGCTTCCGCACGCTCGCCTTGCGCCTGCACTTCTGGATCGACCGCCGGCGGCTCCGCCGCGGGCGGCGCCTCCTCGCTGTCTGCCCCGTCGTCGGGGGCAGCGTCCGCGGGCGCGGGCGCGGGCTTCCGCACGATCAGAACGGCGTCCAGAGCGCCGCCGGCCACAAACTCCCGTGCTTCCTCGACGCTCTTCGGCACGTCGAGCGAGATGCGCACGCTCTTCGGGCCGCCTGCAATGCGGAACAGCGCGCTCGGGGGCGAGTCGTCGTCCTCGGGGACGCCCTCCGCGGGCGCCGCCGGCTTCGCGAGCGCGGCCGCGAGCAGGCAGCCAAAGAGCTTGTGCGGCATGGGGAGCTCTGGGTCCTCCGCCTTCGCCTTGGCATCCTCCCACTCCTGCTGCAGCGCCGGAATCACCGCATCGCCCTCGTCCGGTGCGGTGCCCACAACGTCGTCGCGCGTGAGCAGGGCAAAGCCCTTGTCGCCGGCGAGCCCGCTCAGCCCGGAGAGGTCCACGCCCTCGCCCGCGATCAGGGCGACCGCAAACGTCTCCCGGATCGCGGCCCCGCGGCTCTGGGCGGCGCCGCCCTCCGCCATCCCCGGGCCCTTCCGTTGCGTCAGGGCAGTTGGGTGCCCGTCAGAACATTGAGTTCGTGACAGAACCGCTGACGAAAAGGCAGCCAATCTGGAAAATGGGCTACACCGCTCGGGCGTTCGCCGTCCAGCAGCGACAGCAGCTGGCACAGTGAGTCGCGCCCCCGGCTGCCCCAGCCGTGCGCATTGGCCGCCCCCGCCCCCCACACCGCCGCTGCCCGCCGCCGCCGTGCTCTGCGCGCGCTGTCCGGGTGCGCTTTCGGGCTGCGCGAGCTGACAGCGTGGCACGCGGTGCGTGCGCGCGGCGCGAGCAGGCTCCCGTCGCCGCCCCACAGCAAGGCGGCGATTGACGCGGCCAAGCTGCTCAACCTGAAGAAGTTCTCCATGTCCTCCAACATGAACATGGAGCACGACTCGATGGTCGTCAACCGCCTGGTCAGTTTCGCCTGCGCCAGCTCCTGCGGTGCTGCGCGCGGCCAGGGAGCAGCAGCGGCCGCCGCCGTGCCGGCCGCTGCGTGATATGGCGTGTCGCGCGGAGCATCAGCAGCAGCTGCGCGAGTGCCCAGCTGGTGCGCGGGCTTGCATGCACCGTACGCGTCCGCTCGCTCGGCTGGGTGCTGGTGCTCTGCTGGCGTCGTCCTGTCTTCCTGCGGGTGTGCCAACGCGGCCGGCAGGCGCACTCTCGTTACTGACGTGCGTCCCACACCCCTCTCCTATCTTCCGCAGCTCAAGTTCTAAAGGCACGAGCAGACGCAATATGCAGCATGCGGTCGCACAGCGGCTGCCCGTAGGCAGTGACAGCGGCTCCACCGTGGCTGCGGGGGGGGGATGCGTGGGGGCGCGGCAGCAATGCGAGGCCCCACGCGTCAAAGACAGGGCATAGCACCGCGATGCACTGTACACAAGCACCGTAATAAACAGGTTTGCGCCACAGGGTTTCGTTCTAGGAACAACTGGGGGGCCTGTTCTCGGTCGTGTAACTAAGGAACGAATGGGAACAAGGAAAGCCGAGACGATGTGAGCGGCAAGCGGGCAGTGCAGCATTTTGTTGTCCACACGCATTGACCTGTCCCACACTCCCTTTGTCTCGTATCTGCGCCGTTCCGGTAGAGAGAGAGGGAGAGAAAGAAAGAGAGAGAGAGCGATAGAGAGCGAGAGAGAGCGAGAGAGATGGAGAAAGAGCGAGAGGGAGGGAGGGAGAGAGGGAGAGAGAGAGAACGAGAGACTTTATTAGGAAACAATGTCCGTGACGGGGCGTCCGGGTTGCGGCGGTGACAGGCCTCGGTCCTCGCATACCCTCATGTTCATTGGATGGCTTGCAAGAGAGAGAGAGACAGACAGAGAGAGAGAGAAAGAGAGAGAGAGACTTTAAGAGAGAGAGAGAATTTATTACTGTAGGAACAAGCGCAGGGTGCGCGCTATTGAGGCAAATCCCGAGCGAGCGAGAGAGAGACACAGTCCTGAGTCTTTTCCTCGTCCCACCCCTGGGACAGACTGGAGCAAATCACCTTGCGCCACCGCCCGCACTGGCGTTTTGCCCGGCGGAGGTCATAAACGTCCGCAACTCCTGCAGCTGCTGCGACGCCGCCTGGAGAAAACAAGGAACACCCACGTCACTATGCACGCCAACGGAAATACACGGAAATACATGTGTCTGTCTGCCTGCGTCCCACCCCCTTCCGACGCACGCACGCACCTGCAGCTCATCCTCAATTAGTGTAGAGTATTCGGATTCATCAGAATCTGAGCGTTCAGACGGCAAACTAACGGGATCCGACAAGTGGGGCCCGCCTGGAGCATTCGGCCCGGCGACAGACA
>Ga0115006_10003197_pt1 | contig 11051 bp, 7 predicted proteins | sample ArcOceMetagenome_3_FD_88943 | JGI IMG/M metagenome (GOLD analysis project Ga0115006, IMG submission 88943) | Marine eukaryotic phytoplankton communities from Arctic Ocean - Arctic Ocean- Svalbard ARC20M Metagenome | ecosystem: Environmental > Aquatic > Marine > Oceanic | place: Arctic Ocean...
AGGTGAGGTTGGACGAGGAGCTGACAACTCGATCGCAAGCGGCGAAAACAACACACGCTCGTACCTTCGCACGAAACGTACCCCTCCCCAACCACCGCAACAATTCTCATCCCTCATAACTATAAACCTTTTCGCGATTCGCTTGCTCATCGCAGGGACATCCACTACTACACGTTAGACGAGAGCGAGATGCACACCGTGCCTCCTGTCGCGCGCGTGTATTAGATGCGTCCCTTGACTGTAGAAATTGTCAAGTCGTACACTTTTTTCCCTCAAACCAAAAAAACATGTCGTTTTTAGACCTTCAAAATTAAAACTGTTATTACGTCTACTTCGCCTCAATCTCACGACTCCTTTTCCAGCAGGCGTCCTCATTCTTGAACTGTGGTGTCTTACTGAGGATCTTTATCAATGCCTCGTTCGGAGGGAAGGTGTAAGAGACGCTCTTGGCGTTGTCAATCATGTAAAAGACGTTTCCAATCTTCCTCAGCTTGTGGAAGTTGATGAGCTCCTCGTTGTTCTGCATCCTGCTTGGCTCCTCGTCGAGGTTGATGAGCATCCTGAGAACCAGGCCAAGGCAGGGGACGCAAGGGGGCTTGAGGAGAGCCATCTTCTTCTCCAGCCCCCTCCCCGCCCCCCCACTTGCCTTCTGCATAGCGTCCCACTTATTGGGCAAGATTTTGTGGACCTTGGCCCAGGTTTGCTTAAGCCGGTGGATCGCGGAACTTCCTAGAACGCTGATTATGCTAACGAACATGTCAAAGTTCTCAATAGTAAGACAGTTCTCTGCCGTCCGAATGAGCAGCACGATTACAGCGGCCCTAGCGTTCATTTCCTCCTCCGCCAGGATAGCGCTTATCAGCACGAAGCTGAGCTTGTTGGTACACTGCTTAAGCCTCTGGAAGTTGGGGCCTGTTTCAACCTTCCTGTAACGCCCGTCGACGAACTCCTCCACAGGGATCTCGCAGAAAATCGTGTGGAGGAGCAGTGTGACCTGCTTTGCAATCTCCTGAGGGCTGAAACTGCGACGAGCGAAGCGACGGGTAGGGGGTTAGATTATCATAGTCCATAAAGATCAACACTATGCAGCCGCTGCGCTCGTTGATTTCGCTCCTCGCTCCGCCTCACCTTGTGAGCTTCAGATTCTCCTCCTTCTCCCCCGTTCCGAGGAGCTTGAACGCCTTCTTGCTCTGGGGGCGGTTGCCACTCTCATACAACCTCGCAACCTCGGCGTAGTGGCTGAAGTCCACAGCACTCCTGCCACGCAGGACGCTCCCCGTCGTGCTCATTGTGTTCATACTCGAACGGCCATCTTCAATTGTCAGGTACATGTGCTGGTCGGCCCAACGCTCAGACCACTGCACTTCATGCATGTTGGCGACGAAATCCCCAAAATAGGGCAAGAGCACCGGCTCAAGGTTTTCGTTTATTTTCTTGGTGCACTTGGTGTCCATGACGAGCTCGACAAAGTCACCAAGGAACACGGTACACTCGCCGTCCTCGTCCTCGAAGCCAGCAGGGTTGCCCTGATTTGAGCTCAACCAAGCCTCAAGGAAGCACAGTACGCTGCGCCTCTCGCCCAGGAGGGTTAGAAGCTCCTCGCTCTCGTCCCCGGCACCATCGTCTTGTTCGAAAATTTCAGAGACGTTTTTGGGGAAGAAGCGACCCTTGAGGCAACCAAGGATCTGCAAAGGCGTGGCAAACTTGTGGTACTGGAGGAGAAAACTATTCACGTCCTGGACACTGTAAAAGGCGCGGTGAGTCAAACGAGCAACGATGGCAGGTATGTTTGCCGCCTTCATCTGGTAAGTTCCGTCAGCGTTGTTCCTCATGTAAGTGATCTCGTTCGTATTCTCCTCAATGGCGATATCGCGGTGGGCCCTCCTAATAGCACCTCCCTCCAAAAGGACCTTGACGGTCTTTTTCAGGTACTGAAAGACGACTCCGTACAACGTTTGAGCTCCCTCAACCTTGAGCTGGGATTCCACGTAACCGAGTGCAGTATCTCCATCCGACCCCTGGGCGTTCACGTCAGCTCCGTAGTCAATAAGAAGTTTGACAAGGGCGTAGTTACCGCATTTCGCGGCGTAGTGCAAAGGCATCAGGCCCTTCGAAGACCTGACATTCACCTTGGCCCCCTTTTCCAACATTGCCTTGAAGGCCTCCTCGCCGCCTATCGTCTTCTTAATGAATTCGGGCTCGATGCGGCACAACTCTGCCAGAGCATTCCTGCCCCCTCGGCTTAAATCTTCCAGCTGCCCCCCACCGTTCACCAAGGCGACGATGGTGTTGGTGTACTTCTTGTGATATGTGACATCCTTCGTATTGTTCTCCTTCAGCTTCTTAGACTTTGCGACGTAGTGACTGATGCAAACATGGAGCGGGGAGTTACCCGTGTGACCAAGCATACTGCAATTGGCACCACTTGTAATTAGAGCTGATACCGCTTTAATTGCACCCGATCTAGCGGCCCAGTGCAGGGCGGTGTAGCCATCCTTGGAACCCTGGATGTCGATGATTTGCTTGTTGGCCTTAACAAGTTCGTCGACTCCCTCGACGTTGTTAAAGCTCGCCATCTCGTGGAGTGGGGTATTTCCCATGACGTTTGTCTCCATGGCATCGACCCCAAGCTCAAGCAACTTGCTAACTACGGGACGTTTGCACTTTGACGCGAAGTTTAGGTAGGTGTCTCCACTCTCACCCCGGACCATGGGATCAAAGTGGGGGCTGCTCATGATGTTGAAAGCTGTCTTATTGAACTTATTGAGGCACGCTATTTGCGCTGCTGTCATCTGATCGTTGTCCTTGAGATCGACGAGCTCCGAAGGCATGTGCTCCAAGACGACGGAAGAGCAATCGTGCGCGCCGCCGTTCGCACATATGTGTAAGAGCGTCTGGCCGTTGGACGCCGACACGTACGAAAGGAGCCTAGTCCTCTCTTGGGAAGAGTAGTAGTTGAGTAATTTAGAGAGGTGCTTCGTGGGACTACGGCGGGCGAAGTGAGAGTAGCAGAGATTGTTGGCCACAAAGGTAAGCGGATAGCGGGTCCCCGATGCTTCATCCATCGTCACATTTCGCTCCTTGCCCTGCCTCACCTGTACTCCTCTTCGCCGTCTTCTCCTCCGTTGTCGCCGTCTTCACTGCCACCACTACCATCTTCATCGTATTCGTCATCTACTTCCTCGTCGCTGTCCTCGCCGTCAGCTTTTTTGCAGAGTTTGACAATCTTCTTCAAATTCTGAGCGTGAATTGTCGATTCAAGGACAGTGGTAATGATCTCCATGTCGAGCTTAGCCTTTGTTCGAAAGGAGAAAACACGCTCCTTAGGGTTTACGCCCTTTATGTCAAGGATAAAATAATCGTCCTCATTCTTGGGCTGGGTCCAGACGACTTTGGTTCCAATAAGGGGGACTGTCCCCGAGATATCTTCACTCTCTTCCAATTTCCTATAGGTCATCCTCCCCGACTCGCCAATCACGACGAATCTCTTCTGCCAGCCGGTGAACATCGAAGGGGATTTCTTCTCAAGGTATCCCTGCCAAACAAGCTTTGAATCAGAGTTTTCCATTGAAGCAGAGGCAAAGGAGTCGGCCAAATTTCCGACGGTATCGTCGTCGTCCTGCAAATTTGCCTCGTCCTTATCCACAGCGCTCATGAGATGCCAGCTATGAACTGTCGTTGCGATGTCGTCCGGCGCATCGTTGTCAACGCCCACGGGCAGGTCAGACGTGTCTTTACGAATCAATCTCTTGCTCACCCTCTGTGTTGAGGGATCTGCATCCTTCCACAGGTAATTAGAGGTGATATCGTCGTACGAGCTCTCAAGCAGGAGAGACTTGAGCTCGCGCATGCTTTCCTCCTTGGGTGTCTGGGCAAGGTTTGTTACACTTCGACGTTTCATGTTCGTCTTACGAGCCTTACCGCTAGACGATTGTCTGCCGCCGCTGCGTTGAGTAGTGCGAGTTAATATTTGCGAGGTTGAAAGGCAGACGATGTAGGAATAGGAGGAACAGAGGGACTCGAAACTTACCTCAAACTCGGGTTCATCTTGGGAGGACTGGGGGGAGGAGGAGGCGTAGTCGAGGTAGTCGAAGAGGACTCCTTGCTGAAATTAGACATATAACTAGACATGATCGGGGGAGGCGAAGGAGTCGTATTGGTGTTGACGGAACTGTCCTCCTCATCAGTAACTTCGCCATCATCAGGTAGGGGGGGTGGAGGAGGAGTAGAGCTGATAGATCCACTGAAAGTCGGACAACGGGTTAGTTTTGGAACAAGAAGGCCCCGCACACAAGAAAAAAAAGATCTATACACCATCTCACCTCACTCCCAAGACGGGCCTTCCCAATCTCATCGAAGCAGCCTTCAGTTTTGGATCTATCCCCGGGGGAGGCGGAGGGGGAAGACCACGGGACTTCCAGCCGATATCACCACCACCTCTGCGAAGTGGGAGATCAGGAGGAGGAGGAGGCGAGCGGGACATAAAAAACCTTTGCCAGTTCGTTCTTCCCCAATTTTCCATTCTGTTGTTGCATGGATAAGAATAGCTATGTTACCGCTTCGATACCTTCATTGGTTCAGAAGGACGCCGGTGGGAAGGTGGTAACCCATTATGTGATTGCAGTGACCGTCGGTAATGTGAGTGAACAGCAACTCCCGGCCTGTTGTCGACAAGCATTGTACCCTTTCTTCCCCCCCCCCCCTCCCCTCTCTCTCAGCCAAAGACAATTAACGCGCAGACGACTACGTACAGTATCCACCTTCGGTACTCCGCCTTGCACACATTCCAGTCCTCGATATCATCGGAGATGAAACGTTCCAACCTCCTATCCAGTGGGAGAAGGTGAGATTTTGGGCGAGCACGGTGAGGCGGGCTAGCGTGCGTCGGACTTCGCAAACACTGACAACACTTGATCGTCGTCTCTTTGCCCCTCGTTGCAGGTTGAGCAAGATGGCGGGTAGCATGGACTTTTCCAGCAGCTATAGAAGCAATGCTAGCAGCGAGAGGAGCATCAACAGTGTGGGGGATGGCTCTGGAGAAGGAGGATCGTACTCTCTCCCTCCCTTCCCTGGAAAGACCATGTCGAGGCTAACAGAATCGCAGAAGGAGAAGAGAAGGCTCGATCTTGAAGCCTACCTTCAGGCGCTTTTGAAGGTGTGCCGCAACTTGCTGCAGAACAACATGGGACGGGAGGTCGTAGATGTCGTAGAATCTTTCCTCCAGATCAAGGCCCACGTAGCTCCGTCCCTCCCAGTTAGAAGTGCGAAGGACGACCAGCAAAAATACGAGCAAGAACGTAAGAATAAGCTCATGGAGGCGTCCAGCGTTGTATCACCTACGCTGATTCGCGTATTCTTCCTCGATTGCACCTTCAGGGCCGTGAAGTACTCGGAGAGTACCACAGTGAAGGAGATCGCCGAAAAAATGTCTCCTCACCTTTCCGTTGCAATGTTTGAGGTGGAAAGCGACGTCAGGGTGGCCAGCCAGCTCAGAATTCTTCGGGACGACACATACGTGGCGACGGTGGTGCAGCAGTGGGAGGAGGCCGGCTTCGAGAGAAGTAAGTTTGTCATTCCAGTTTACAACATGGATGAGACTTTGGTGAGCGGAGGGAAACAGCGCGTGAGGAGTGCCGCGCCGATGCGGGAGAGAAACTTTAGCACCATTCCGTCGTCCAATGGTGGGAGTAGCGTCGCAGTTAGTTCTGGGGGCAAGAGCATGATAGGAGTGCCCAGCTTGACGAGTGTGAGGAGCACCGACATGTACCAGTCGGTCATGGGCAACTCCGTGGTGTCGAGTCCGACCCAGAACAGCGGCCACGAGGGTATGGACTCAAGCTACTTGATGTCATCGCCTGGGTCTCTTCATTCGGCGTTGCCGGGGGGGGAGAGTACCAGGGAAGTTTCAGGGGAGCTCAAGGAACTCAGGGAGAAGTTCGACAAGCTCCAAAAGAAGTACGACATTCTGAGGAACATTTTGAAGAAGAGAGGTGGGAGGACAGAGATCGCCAGGACGCCGGGCGGAGGGACGGAAATAAGAAAAACCAGGAAGGGCGGTGCAATGGCAGCAGATCAAAGACAGGCTTCGCCCAAAGTCAGAGAGAGAGTTCCCGAGGAGTCAATAGTGCTATGCGGCTGGCTCGAGAAACTGAGCGATTACAAACGAGTGTGGAACAACCGTTACTTCGTGCTTAAGGAAAGCGGAGACCTAAGCTACTACTACAATGAGCCAAGGGGAGTGAACGAAGATAATAAATTTTGTCTCAACCTCAAGGACGTCACCAGGGTTGTCAGGAGCAGCAGAGAACTCGCATTCACCGTCGTCTCGGAGTCCGCCCGCGTGGTACTTCATGCCCCTTGGAAGTCCAGTTTCGACGAGTGGTTTGAAGGCATCCAGGAATTGCGGACACACTTGGTGATGGGAGGGGCAGAGGCTGCCTTGGGCGAATCTGATGTCAAGGAGGAGGTCGATGGGGGCGAAAGTGAAGCCAAGGACAAGGCAACGGACAAGGTCGACGTCGCCTTGGACTTGGTGTTTGACACGGACCAGTTTGACATGGACAACAATCGGAAGGTGACTGCAAGGGTCTTTATCGACAATGTTGCCATGGTCGACGAGTTCTTCTACAGGTTCGATTCCGATTACCTCACGCAGACGTTCAATCACGCAGCTGTCAGTCCCGACCATCTGACCCAGGCGCACGAGCTAACTTCAGCGATGCAGGTCTTGTACACAAACTTGCTAGGCTACGGAGAGCGATGGAGCAACATGTTCAGGTCCTGGTTGCTCAAGAGTCTGAAGACGCACATGACCTTGCCAGTTCAAAGGCCAGATTTGCTCATGTCTGTTGTCCAGTGTTTGAGCAATGAGCACATGCTTCATGCCCCTGAGACCGTCAAGGAGGTCGAGAACGCAATTGAATCGTGCTTGGGCGGGGACTTGGAAGGTCAGGGGGGGGTCGAGGAACAGGGGGAGACCGACTCGAACGGGCGAATGTGGCACAATGCCGTCAATGATGACCTGGGCGGGATTGGAAAGGGAGAGAAGGGAAGGGAAGAGGGAGGGGAGGTCGAGCAGCTCCTCAGGACAGTCAAGAGCATGATCGATTCCCTCTTCATAGTAGTCGATGACTTGGTGCCGATGCTGCCACCTGACTTTAACGTCCTCAGCCTCTTCCAGAAGGCTGTCGAAGAGAGGATCAACCAGAAGGTCGGAGTCTTTTACAGGAATCACAAGGACAACCTTGACGTGGATGAGCTCCTGAACTTGCTGAGCTGGGCAGACAATCACAAACACGTCATGGGAAGGTTTGGGATCCATAGCCTTAGCCAGGAGTTCCTTGCGATGGAGAGCGACCTCTTCACAAAGTATAGCCAGCAGGTGTCAAACTTGCAGCTGCAGTGGCAAAAGAGGATCATGGAGAACGAGAATTCGCACGTGGTGAGCTCGATTCACGACGGGAGCAAGATAAGTTCGTGGCCAGAGGACTTGATTGGCTGCGTGGGGCTTCAACTTCAGCTTGCGATAACGAGACTTCAAGGGGACAGCATAGAGAAGATTTGCTGCCTGTGCGTTGGCCTGCTCGAGGACTTCCAGAGGCAGATGGCCCAAAAGTTCGAGGGCGACGGTGGTATTGACGAGCTCAGCGTGGAAAGGATGTGCGTCTTCAGCAACGACTGTTTTAGGTTTGCCGACCTGCTGCAAGACCAGGGGGGGCTGGTTGATAACTTGACGCCCGAAGCGGCCGAAAAGGTGACGGACAAAATCAGCGATATCATAATGCTATTCAGTTCCCTCTCGAACGTCTCTCTGGAGGGCATAGTGGGAGTAATGTGCGCAGACATTGAGGACGAGCTCAAGGCGACAATCTTTGGGGAGAGGGAGGGCGGCTTGGGAGACCTAAAGGAAATGCTTAGGAGTTGCGGGGAGGACATCAAGCTCTGGCTATGTGACCACGGCCTTGTGGGATAGTCCTGAAGAAGAGCTTGCACAGGATTGTCAAGTGCTACCTCGAGGTCCTTCTTGACAGCAAGCCAAAGCTGGACGCCGGGGGGGGGCTGATGAGGCAAACCAAGGAAGACGGAGAAGTGTTCGAGGGGCTCTTCGAGGAGTTTGAGGACATAATGCCATCATATTTGATGGAACGCGAGGTGAGGGTCGAAGTACGGGGCGACGGAAGGAGCGAAGCGACGACCTAATATTACGTAGCGCCTAACCAACATAGCTAACAACCTTCAACTCGTCGCCTCGCTCCTCGCAGCTGGAGGCCCTGAAACAGATCATCCAGCTCTGCACGTGTGACGCGGAAATGATGGTAGATTTTTGGATGAGCAAATTAGTGAAGAGCTTTGGGAGCACATCGACGAGGGTCGTTGAGTGCGCGCTGATGATGCGCCGGGATGACGTCGAGACGAGCAAGGGCGTTATCCAACAGTTGAAGATTGCAAAGGCGAGGTGAGATTGGGCGCGGGAGGAGCGTAGCGACGACCGTATATCATATAGCACTATAACTAACAACTTCTGCTCATCGCAGCTTCGGAGATGACCTTATTCACGATGAGAAGGCCCCTTACATACTCAAGCTCAAGCCCCTCAGGGAGAGGAAGAGGGACATTATCTACAACAAGGCGATGGGCAAGAAGGGGAGTGTGAAAGGGGAATTTGTTGTGAGGCGGGGATCCAGTCTGGGGAAGGAGACCGAGGCAGAGAGGGTCAAGAGGGAGGCACTGACAGAAGCTGACGTCGACGGGACCTTGGAGGGAGACGGGAGCGACGATGATGTGGAGATCTTTGATACCAAGAGGTTACTATAACCGTGTAATACATAGAGGACGAGATGTTGGATTCTCATGCAAACCTGTTTTTCTTTTTTTGGTCAATTTGGTTGTGTGGAGAAGATTTGCAAATTGGCGTTTGAAGCCCGAAAAACGGTTGATTTGATAAAACATAGGAGGGATGCTTACTCTTATTTTGTTCCTGCTCCTATTTTGCAGCGTGAAATCCTTTGACCCAGCAACTAGCCTCGCAGGGAATCACTACAACATCACCATGATCCATGCTGCTGGCTACGTAGACATGGGATATACAAGTCCCGGCGAGCCACTGAAGGACCCAGATGCCTGGGATGGCATGGTAATCGATATGATCGCTTGGGTGTCGAAAAAAGCAGGTTTCACCTACACTCTCTCGCCACCTACTGGGATTGGTCCCAATTGTGCCACAGACTCCACGGCATCATTATCACAGTACGCTGTTCAGTACAACTGCGGCAGCGACGACGTCACAACGGGGCGCACGGACTTCTACTGGAGTCTCTACTACATTACTCCATCTAGACTGCAAACAAACATTATGACAGTCCCTTTCATAAGCGACGTCGGGGTCACTTTGACAGCCACCGGAGCCCAGTCGAAGGGGGTGATATGGGATCTCTATGAAAAGATGAAAGGTGATGGGGAGCGAGGGCTGGAGCAAAGCGACAGCAAAAGCATTACACCGCCTTCCGTCGCTTGACTCCTCGTCTCAACCTTCATCTTATCCCTTTTTGCGCTTCGCTTCGCTCATTGCAGTTCTTTTCTCACCGTTTACGGCCGCCATGTGGGGGGCCACGGCCGCTCTGATGGTCCTGGTCACCCTTACCTTTTGGGTAATAGAACATGGGGCAATAAACGAGGACAACAGGTTCGAGGCTAAGAATATCGCATCTTTGACGATAAGGGCTCAATACGACCTCCTCCACAACAAGGAGTTCAACACTAAACCCCAGGTGAGATCTGATGAGGAGCGAAGGCAGCGAGCGTAGCGAGCTGCCTAATGCTGCTGTATACGATACGCATGAGGAGCAAAGCGACGAGCTCTCAGCGTCAACGTTTGCATTGGAAATCATATCCACTGGTACTTCCGTCCCTAAACTTTTCCCTATCTCCCTCGATACGCAATTTTAAACCCCTCCGGTCGTCGCTTTGCTCCTCATCGCTCGCTCATCGCAGTCCGCCCTGGGTTACTTCACGTCAGAGTCATTTATTTCTCATATCTACACTTATGGAGAGAAGGTCCTCCTAAGTTTGACTGCCCATGACAGTTTGAGCCCTAGAACGGGGAGGGGCAAGTTCATCAACAACGTCTTTTGCTTTTTTTGCCTGATCTGGATGGCAAGTTACACGGCGAACCTCGCTGCGCAGCTCGGGAAGGAGCACCACCACACGGAGTTCGAGAGCATCGAGGAGCTCCAGACGCTTCAGTACACAAAAGGAATAAAGGAGGTGTGCGTGAAGGGGAGGTGAGGCGGAGCGAGGAGTGAAGCGACGAGCTCCCAGCAACAATTTTGACGAGGAGAATCGCGAGAGCTTGGACTTCTGTACAAGACGCGCCTCCCTCTCCAATTACCGAAATAAACCACGCCATCATCCTAACTCCTTTCGCGGTTCGCTTTGCTCATCGCAGCACCGCTTACGCAAGTTGGCTCGCCAAGGCCTACCCCAAACTCAAGGTGCTCCAAGGTCCCGGCAGCTATGAGGAGCTCTTCAAGGACCTCGAAAGCGGGAAGTGCTCCAGTTTGATCGATGCCTTCCCTTTCTCCATCTACACCACCAACTCACCTTTCTACTGCAACAGCGGGGCAAGGATTGTAGGTGATCCTTTGAGGTGAGGTTTACCTGACACCGCATGAAATGAATCCGATTTGTTCTAACATGAGTCCCCTCCCCCCCCTCCTCCCCCCTTGCAGTTTCGGCAACGTCGACATGGGTGTTGGGTTGCGTGCTGATCTGACATTGGAGCGCGACGTCATCTCCTACTGGATCCAGCAGCTTCGAAACTGCAAGAGCACCATGAAGACTGGGGCTTGCTACGGAGAGAAAAACATGGACGACCTGCTGAAGCTGTACGCTAAGACGGGACAGTGCAATAACGAGGCGGGAGAGGAGGATGCCACGGCGTTGGGCATTGACGTTTTCTTACCTTTTATCGGAGTGATCCTGTTCCTCTGCGGCATTGCGGTGTTCTACGAGTTAGTGCACGACAAGAAGGCTAGAAAGGCAATCAAGGTGAG
>Ga0115006_10003198_pt1 | contig 11050 bp, 9 predicted proteins | sample ArcOceMetagenome_3_FD_88943 | JGI IMG/M metagenome (GOLD analysis project Ga0115006, IMG submission 88943) | Marine eukaryotic phytoplankton communities from Arctic Ocean - Arctic Ocean- Svalbard ARC20M Metagenome | ecosystem: Environmental > Aquatic > Marine > Oceanic | place: Arctic Ocean...
AGGCACCGGTTTAGACCTGCCGTTTGACTACAACGTAGATACGAGGAGATGGAAGGACGACATCAACCCAGCTAATTCGGCTGGCGATGTTTGTCTCTTTAGCGGATGCGAAGACAGTCAGACCTCAGCAGATGTGCAATCCGGAGGCAGGGCTGGTGGTGCCATGACGATGGCATTTACCAGTGCTTACCAGACTTCCGGGATGTGCACATACCATGAATTCCTCACGAATGTCAAGAAGCAGCTACGCAAGAAAAGGTTCAGCCAGCGACCGCAGCTAACTTCGAGTCAAAAGTTCGACGCTAACTCGCGAATTTTCAGCGTCGGATATCTGAGTTCCAGCGGCAGAATTCCGAGTACGATAGAAAGTAATCACAATCCCAAGATTGGCCGGACAAAGAATCGTAACGTACGACCGGGCCGTCAAGGGATGGACGCGTTTGGATTCGGAGGCGGTGGTAACACGGGCAATATGATCATGGCGGGGGTTGGGGCTGCGCTGTTGGCCGATGCTTTCTTCTGAACGACCGAATGATCTTCGAACGTCGAGAGATTGAAGCGGATCAGTCTAATTCATAACAAGCACAACGAACAGTCCTACGTGACCAATGACAGTAGTCCTACGTAACCTAATCCCTAATAATACATATTGTACACTCTCCTGCTCCTCTAAAGGAAGATATGATCTCTTTCAGTGAGTGTCACCAAATGACCACGAAACAAGACTTGACTAGTCGCGACAGTAATAGTACAGAATGAAACAAAACCGATGAAAGGTCGAAAACGAAAAACTCGTCCCGCGGACAACTTATTTTACCCAATGGCGTAGAAGGCTCGAGAAGAACTCAAGAATGACAGGCTGTCCTTGCTCTGCTTCAGGACGGTCATAGGGCTCGGAGGCTCCATGGGAGCTTGGGGCTCAAGTGCGGGGGTAACCACGAGTGGTGGGGCTTTTTGGTCGACATCGAGGCCCCCGTCGGAATCCGAGCCGTCTGCTTCGCTCTCAAGAGCTGGCCCCTGGCATTGAGTGAACACGTCGTCGGGTGGCGCGAGAGCCCTGCTCTGCTCGAGGGTGGTCCGAAGTTGATCGTTCTCCTCCTCCAACTTGGCAATGACTCTCTTGATGGAGGAGATAAACGCCTTCTTGCGATCCCGAGTCATCTTGGCATGCAGTCGGTTCCGCTCACGCCTGAAGTCATTGTGGTTTGTAGAAGAATAAGGTGCGTAGGAGACGTGAGTGAGATGTTAAAAATATATATATTGAAGAATTGATCCCTCTTACCTGAGCTCCTCAAGCTCCTTCTTGCTCAGCTGCTGCCGCAGACCACTCTCATCTACGAACATGCCAGTCTTCCAGTTGATCTGTACTCTGCCGTCCTGCTGGGGTCCGCCGACGAAAGTCACTTGTCCTCTAATCTTAAGCTCCATGGGTTGAACAGGCATGGGATCCCCGCCGTCTAGGCTTAGGAAGCGTTTCCTCTTCCCATTCAGAGACTCGCCAAAGCTGTGCAAGGGCCCCGACTGGTCGGAATTCCCAACAACACCTTCGCTGGAACCCACCAGCTCCGACTCCCCCCTCGAGGACAGACCTACGAGAATGGATGCCACGCTGCACTCGCGAATACCGGCCTTGAGTCGATTGCCCTCGTCTTCCAGCTCCCCAATGCGTTGTTTGAGACCTTCAAGTTGCTCCTTCTTGCGAAGCCGAGTCTTCCTGGCGTGCTCCTTGTTCCGCTCCCTGTTCCGTTGACTGCGGTCGACGCCGGACTCGTCGTCCGAGTCTGAGCAGTCTATGCTGCCCAGTCTAGCTCTCTTCTTGGGTGGTAGGTTCCTGCTCATTGTCGTCATGTCTTGGGCTGAAAAATGGATGACCATGGACAACAATGCTGAAAGGATTCTGATCAACCCCGTGCGTCGATATCGAGCCGCCGTCGCGCGTCACTCCGGGCCGGGTCGTGCGATCATCTGTCTGGCCGTCAGCTGGCTTTGGCAGAACCAGCTGACCTCAATTCAACCTGCCTGCGTCGACAAGGACGCCAAAAGGCGAGCGATGCAAAAAGAAGCAGGCAAACACTGACGTGTTCTTGAAGGAAGCAAGTTGTGGTGATGGAAGGACCGAAGTGGAAGGATCCGCCTTAGAAAGTGGGCTCCATATCGCAGCAGCTTATTTTCTTTTTGAAACGAGCCGACATCCAAACATTTATTTTTTCGACGAGGACGCGACGAAGGACGAGGACGGTCGCGAGGGTCCTATCAATTCAAGCAAGGGAAGAGACTACAGCTGGGAACTGACACCTCAGCGATACTGGCAGCAGACGATCCGCGCTCGATTGAATGCGAAGACGATGATGTGCCTTCGCCTTCGCCCATCATCACACCACCTGCGGCGGGTGTGCTGGAGACAGCAAGAGGCAGCGCTGCTGCAGCAGCAACTGCGGCAAAAGAGCACCCAAGTCCGCGTCATAATAACACGCGATCTCCCCGAGGGACAAAAGCGCGGCATCTATGCGGGTGAGGTCCATCATGTTGCCGCGGGATACGCTCGCAATTACATCATCCCCCAAAAGTATGGCGTTTACGCGACGGAGCGGAACTTCGAGCGGACCGGCGTTGTCGACCCCGACATTGCTGCCGCGGAGGAGGAGAAACTGGAGGAAGAGGACAGCGAAGAGCTCAAGGCGGCCGACCTCCTCAGGAAATATCTCCGCAACAAGCAGGTCAAAATTAAACGGAATGTCGACCCGAACAATCCCACTATTTGTCACCCCGGACATGTCGATGCGTCTAATCTGAGGGACAAGTTGAGCAAGCAGCTTTTAATTGACCTCGAGGACCATGAATCAATCCACATTAGAAGCGAACCTGTCCCTGGACTTGAGGATATGGAAGATGGCGAAATTGTTGATCTTTTAATGAAGGATGAAGGAGCATCACCCGAGGGAGATGTCGATGTGCAGGCGAAGTCTGAGAGCGAAGGTGCCGAAGAATCCAGTCAAGTTGAAGAGTGCGACGTTAAGATCAAACAGCTGGGCGAATACTTGGCCAAGATCACGTTGGCGGGAGGGTTTACGGTCCCACTCAAATTGAAGGTTGAAAGACGGTAGTGATAAAACTGACTCATGGAATCTTTAAGAAAATCTGGGAGGTCATCGATGAATGCCTCAACTAGTCTCGCACGACGTTCAGATGTGCCTCGCTTCCCTTGAACAATGTGCTCAATACGAAAGCGCTGCTGAGCAATATCTCACACTCGCGGTCTCCCCAGTCATCTGTTGGCATGTTCTGCATAAATTGGAACAGCTCGTCGAATCCCATCTGCTGCAACTCGGCGCTGAAGTGTACCAGGAAGCTTGCGCAAACGTAGACGTGGAACTCCTCGAATCCCCGCTCCTCGCTCAGGTATGTATCCCACAGCCTCATGACGCAAGACAGCTTAAACTCTCGGAGCAGAAGACAGTTCATCCATTTGAACGCAAATTGTATAAACTCGATCCCCGTGCTCTTCAGATGAGCGGCCAGGTCCGCGTCGATTCGACTCACGAGCTCTTCTAAATGCATCACCATCCTCTGCATACCCGGTTGGTCGGAAGTGTAGTGATCCTGGATTCCCGCAAGCAGATTTGTGAGGCACCAATAAGTATCCGCCTCGACTTCCTCGAGGATCGAATCAGTCACGTCTTGCATCCGCTCGCCGTCGAGGCAATCCTCGCCCTCGAAGTATCCGCTGAGAAAGACAGAGATTAATGGCGTCGCCAGGTCGTTGATGCCCTGAACGTAGCTGCTGGCGGGATGCCTCATGGCCCAGATGTAAAGGAGTCGAGATAAGCACCTCCTGATTCTGTCGTTGTGAAAGAGCGGCACCTCGGGCGCTGTTCGCGGCACGTCCACGAGGACTTGGCGGAGAGTCTCCTGCTCGGTGTTCGTCCGCGAATCGTCCGGTATATCATAGTGCTGTTTTATGGCGTCCTTGTACTCCCTCCGCCGGCGTTTGTATGTCGTCTCGTGCCTAGATGAGTTGGCGGGGAGATATCCCAGCAGTATCTTCCAAACCTTCGGCCTCAGCGGCGCGGGCACGCCGTTCCAACTCAGCTTGCGAAGTTCTCGTATTGGTACAATTGAAGAATTCAGCATTGTATCGAACTGCCTTTCTCTGTATGTTATTGGCGGATCATTGCTGGGTGTGGGAGATGAATCTGCCTTATCGTCTGCGGTCTGGATTGTGCTCGCCGTTTTCGCAGAGTCGCTATCTGTAGTATGATTCTCGTCCGTCGGTGGCAGGGGAGGAAAGGCGACTGCCCGAAGATGCCTTTTGCTAATCGTCATGGGTGTCAAGCCGCTGTCATCGTCCCCAACCGATCTAGACTTCGGCTGCTGCTGCGAGGGGCTCGGTTTCGCGTCGGCTGATGTGGACTTGGAATCACCGGCCACCAACTCATCTCGTAGGCCAGCGCGGAATGTTCTCCTGTCGGGGATCGATGGCGATTCAGGCGCCGTAGACGGGCCCGAATCTTCCGAATCGTCGTAGCTTCGAAATGTGCGCCGAAGGAATCCAGGCAGGGAACTCATTGCGCGGCAGAGTTGATCCGGAAGGCTGGCGGTCTGGCTCAATCCCCAGTTTCGCCGTCTAGATGTAAAGCCGCAACTCGGCCTTGAATGCACGCGCCTCGCAAAACACTTCCTCTTCCAAGGCCAGCATCAATCTTGGAGTCTACGAAAGCACAGCTTAGGTCTTCGTCTCTATTACACTATTACCACGGCCTCATCTGCTCGCCTACCGACGCGCGATGCGATGTCCGTCGTGCAATGCATGCTTTCTATGACCACCCCCCCAATTACAGACGTTTTTCGAATCTTTCCGGCTGATTTTGCACATTTAAAATTTCTATTCACATAATATTGAAATCTTATGATTTTCCGGAATGTGTTTAGGATGAGAAAGTTGTCCCCTTCATTTTTTAACACACCAACGAAGTGTTCTCAAGCCGCGCGCGACCGGACGGCGGACGGAGCTGGAGAGGACGCACAGAGCACAGAGGGAGCGGAAAGCAGTGCGAGGCATTTTGCTCTCACTCTACTTATTCGGGGTGGCCACAAGCGTCCTACCGCGCCGCTTAATCATGTCTCGTTCAGCACTGTGGCGTCAGGAGGATAAGGTGAAGGCGAGAGCGGCGCACGCCCAGGATGTGTTCGCTCGCGCCGTCGAGGAGGGAAGACAGAACTCACACCTGCGTGGGATCATCCCCCTGTCCTGCCCCGACGATACCTTCAACATGCACCCCATGCTGCTGCAGAACATCGCGAAGAGCCCTTACTTTCACAAGTGCGTCGACACGCTGACAGATTGGAACGGCCTCGTTGACGAGATCTACTACGAGGTGAAACACCTTGAGCCTTTCACAGCTGGTGAGTCTTTAATTCTGGGTTGCTCCCCCCGGCCCCGGCGCGGGTGGTTTCCCCTGTTTTCTGCCGAATGTTCTCTTACATTTATTTTTAATTTTGCTTCACGCAGGTAAGTGAGCGATGGCAAAGCGCTGTGAAAACATGTGTTGAGAAGGTGTTGCTGCACTTTAGTTGTAAGCATTACATTTGTATTGACTTGGAAATTAGTTGCCATTACGAGGGTCCTCAACAAGTATCCTCTCCAGGTGCACAGAAGTCTCCCTCCACCGCGTTCTGTCTGCTGCTACGTCTCTTCACTTTGAGATGTACAGAGAAGCAGATGCACTTGATGTTGGAGCATGTAGGTAAGTGTTGAGGTGCTGAGTCCGGAGTTCGGCTCAGAGAAATTAAGACTCTCACAACAACCCGTTTTGTTGTCAGACTCCCCATACATACGTTGCATCGGTTTTCTTTATCTTCGGTATGCAGCAGATCCAGTCGCTCTCTGGACTTGGTTCGAGCCATATCTCCACGACGACGAGCCTGTTCAAGTCCGTCAGGGCAGGGCCGACTCGACCGTGGGAGAGTTCGTACAGTCCCTTCTGGAGGATATGGACTACCATGTCACGCGCCTCCCTCGTTTGCCATTAACGATTGAGCGCCAAGTAAAGGTGAAGCTGCTGCAATCCGAACGGATCGAGGAGCGTGCGAAACAGCACATCGAGAATAAGGCCGCGATGGAATACTTCCAGAAAATCGGCGCCCGTGTTCAAGCGTTGTATGGAGATGGAGATAACCCTGTCACTTGGTATGATGCGGTCGTGGATCGCGCCATTCTGAGAGATCTAGAGAGCGGAGAGCTATTGGCCAGACCCAAGTTTCATGTCACCTTTCCCGAGTACGGCAACTCAGAGATTGTCACGCTTGGAGAGATTGATCTTCCGGGTAGCAACGATTTGAAGCGTTCCTCAGTTGAAAGAGGAGGTAGCAATATGGCTCCCGGTAGAGGCAGAGGTTATGACGATATGCATGATCACAGACGCCGCGACGATCGATACAGAGGGAGAGGTTACGATGACCGCGACAGACGGGAAGGCGGACGATACGACCGGTCCCCCCCGAGACGCGAGAGAAGCCGCAGTAGAGATCGTGATGGAGATAATTTGAACGATGCAAGGCGCGAGGAGAAGGAGCTCATGGACCTCGTGCTGAAGCGCGAGCGCGAAAAGACCGAGGCCAAGGGCCGTGCATACGCGGTTTCGAGGCCGTCCGCATTCCGAGGAGAAAGCCGAATCGAAGAAAGCCGGCATGGAGCTCACGGCTCAGATTGGAAGCCTCCTCCCAAACCCAAGGCGCCCAGACGGGAAGAGAATCTCGCCAAGTCTCCTCCGCCCGAGCCAAAAACAGCGGCTGAACTTGCAGCCATCGAAGAAAAGAAGCGAAAACTCATGGCCAGATACGGTTGAGAGATGTGTAATTGCATTTTATTTCATGTGCAGCAGTCGCTACGACAGTTTTGCCTTCTTAATTGATTTATACGTAACGTCTGCAATAAAATGCTTGATTGACTCAGGCTGATCTTCCTTATCGCCTCCACTCTGCTTGACAAACAATGCCACGAACAACCTGTACTGATAAATGCTACGTAGATACGGACGAACTAGGAACGACCACTTGAAACTGTGGTAAGTTTTGAAGAATCGGCATTGCAGAGTAAACTTCATTGTACCTACCAATCTGACTCTGTAGTCCGAATAATCCTGTGGGTTGAACTCCTCGTCCTCTGGCTGCAGCGATTCACGGAAGATCCACCTGAGATGCTTCTGAATATACAGATAGGACGGAGGCGGGTGCTTTGTGCAGAAGTCGAGATACTCCGTCGCCAAATTCTGCGGCCGGCATTTCGATACTGGCTGTTTCGATGCCGGGTCGAAGTTGCGGTGATTTTTCAAGTAACCCGTCGCGACCATGATAGAATGGCAATTGGTTTGATGCAGAAGTTTCGCTGCGTATCTGTAATTCGACACGCCTCCATTCAGAATGACGGGAATGCCGTCACGGGACAGCTCCTCAGCAAGTCTCTTCCCCGCCTCCCAGTCCGCTCGTCCGTCGTGCTTCTCTTCTCTTGTTCGGCAGTGTATCGCGATCATGTCAATTGCACCTTTCATTCTCCTAACGAATGCGACGGTGTCGTCGACGCCGGAATCCCACAGACGTATCTTTGCGGATAGCAAAGGTCGTTTGCAATCTTTGCCCACAGAGTACTCATCAATTGCTCTCCTCATACTGCGCAGGCATTTGATCGCCAATTCATCGTCTCGTTCGACTAGATATGCGCCGAACCCGCCCTTGGCAGCACACTGCTGGGGGCAGCCAAGATTCAAGTCAATCCCAAAAGGCAAGGCGGCTGCGTTGGCCGAGAACAGATCAAGAAGTGCCGTCGAAGCCTGGTAGAGTTTGTCTGGCTGGCTCCCACAAAGTTGAACGACGAGGTTGCCTGAGTCTTGATAAGATTCATTGATTAGATACGCAGTTTCTTCCACAGAGTTGACACGACCTGCACTGCATATGGTTTCGAGGGTTGGAGCAGTGTGAGAGAGAGACGCCATCGGAGAGACTTACTTATCAACGTCCAGATCGACGATCTCGAACGCGCCCCTGGGCATTGCGGCGACACCCAAGACATCGTCATCCCGAAGCATGGGCGCGTAGCACAAATGGGCGCCCCCGTTGCGCCTACACAGCATTCGAAAGGCCAACTCGCTACCCCTCACCATGGGGCTCAGAACAATCCTGGTAGGCTCTTCCATGTCGAGGGTCCCCGTGATACCAGCTGATGGAATGATGGGCGTGGGACTCCCCGTCCCTTGCTTTGCTCCCAGTCGAGTGCGGGGTATCCTTCGTCGACTGAACTGATCCCGCTCTTGGCTCGGAACCGCAATGTGATATCTAATGCTCTCGGTCTGCGGCACGGTTGTAAAGCTGTCAAGGGCACGTGTGCTGAATGGGTTGTGCGCCATCGATGGGATTGTCCTTGCTGCGATTGCGGGCGGCGGGTCTCTCGTCTGGGTTCTAGATACCCCCTAGGACCCTAGGATACATCGACTGCCTACAGTTAGGAACACAGTGGCGACAGACGTATTCTATTCATGGACGAATAAGAAGCAATACCCCCCGGGTTCTTCCGCGTCGGCTCTCAAAGACGTTCTTTATGGCGGCCGTCTACGTCGTCGTCTCGAAGACATTATTTATGGGTGTAGAGAAAAATGTAGGATGTAACAACAATTAGAGGTGGCATTCTTAGTTAATTACTTCGGCCCACTGCAAGAAGGAGATTGCGCTTGGTATACTTAAGGTCAAGTACAGATATGTTGTTCGTCCCGAATGTCTTCACGGGCGACGCCGTGCCTGGTCGAATGCGTTCGTTCAACGGCATCCGATCAATCTGAGATTGAGTCGAAGCAAATCCAAGACTGCCGACAGAAGAAACCGCGGATGACCCGCGTGTTGCCTCAAAGTAGTCAGGGTTCGACAGATTGTTGGCCGAGCCACGGACGTCCCATATTTTGACCGAGCAATCTTCACCAGAGACAGCAAGGCCTGCCCCACATGCACTGAATGATAACGCATTCACCATTCCCTCCGAATCGCGAAATTGGTTGACAAGCCTGCCGCTTCCCAGGTCCCAGCAGTACACTGTTCCGTCAAGACCCGCCCCTGCAGCAAACTTTCCAGAAGGAGAAACACGAACCAGGTTCAAGCCTCTCGTGCTCCCAGTCAGTAGGCGGACGCATCTTCCAGTCTGGATGTCCCACATTCGACATGTTTTGTCATCGCTTGCAGTCACAACGTAGTTACAGTTCGGATGCCAAGTCACACAGTTGACGCTGGGACTGACATGACCGCTCAGGATACGGACAGGAGTCGTACGATCCGTCGTCCAGATGCGAGCGGTATAATCGGAGCCAGCCGACGCAAAATAGTACCCGCTGGGTGACGACGAAACAGACCAAACCGGCGTCGACGGCGCATGGCCACGGTAAACCGCGAGGGCGGCGCCGTTAACCTCAACTAGCGATTCAGACTTGGCGCCGGGGACAACGACGGTGCTCAGAGACGTGCTCGCCGGGCCGCCCACGGTTTGGGTCGCGTTGCTCTTACTCGTCTGCTGAGTCACGTTCGACAGACGCCCGTACGGGCCAACTGCCTGCGAATCCCAAAGCCTCACGGTGCTGTCTCCTCCAGCACTGAGGAGGGTTCTCCCGTCGCGTGTCCAGTCGACGTCGAAGACAGGAAAGCCGTTCTTGTGACCAAGGAGGACCATGGAAGGCTCGCCAGGACTGCCAGATGACTTTCCGGAGTTCTGCAAGGAGAAGATCCGCACAGCGGCGTCATCGCAGCCTGCCGCGACCCTCCGGCCGTCCGGTAGAGAAATAGAGGCAGACGTGACACCAATATTCGGCTCTATCCAAGATACGCCTCCCGCGGCTGCGTCAGCCTCCATTGGCGAAGACGAACAGATGGACGAAAGAAGTATCGACGGCTCAAGTGCATCGGCGACATCCAAATGCTTCGATTTGGGCGCCAACATCCCTGCCTCGTACTCTGTCTTCAATTCGAGTGCTTCCAGTCTGCGGAACCCATTGACTAACAGTGCCCTGTTGAATTCGATCGCCGATTTAGAGTTACTGTCATCGCCGTCGCTTGGGCGGTACTTGGGATATGGCAGGGCTTCGGAGTGAATCAAGATCGACTGAGATAGCTGGTCCTGTGGCCCTGCTGTTGCCCCCGCGTTCGAAACGTCTTCCCCCGCCTCGATTGCGCGAGCCACCGGGTCGAGGGGTGCCGCCCATCGAACCTTTTCATTGCTGGCTTCGCCGTTCACTCCATCCACAAGCAAAGAGGGGGGGCAAAATGGCAGGGGGTCCCTTCGCTCGACGACAACATTGCACCGACTCTGCAAAAGTGCGCTCATTGGGAGCAACTCGTCCCGCGACGAGACAAATGTCGACAGGGCCTCGAAGGACGAAGTCGATACCGTCACTTTCCACTTCATGGTCCGCACGTTCCTCAGGAACGGCATCGCATCCAGCTTCCTGATCAGCTGGTCCTCCCGCGCCTGCATATCCTCGACCTTCGCCTCGTGCTTCGACTGGTTTCCACGAAACCTGACTAGATAGCCCTCCCAATCGTCTATTTTCTTCCTGTCCTCGGCGCTGTGAGCCTGTGGCCGCTTGGCCTTAATGTTCTTCGCAATCTTGTCTCCATCCCTCTTCATGTTTTCAATTTTCTGTTGCAGGAGACGGATCTCGGATTGGATGGCGCTTCTCGCCGCCACGTCGCTGCTGAGTCCAGTGATTAAGGCTGTCGTGTCGCACCTGCTTAGTTCAGCCATCTCAGAAGGGTGTGAGGCTTCGTAGAGATGACGGTAAGTCTGGAAGAAGGCCCGGGCGGTCTGCTCCAGCCTCGCCGAGAGCAGCTCGCAGTAAGTGTGGACGAGGAGCGGAAAAGAGAGCTGCAGGAGCTCTGGTTTAGACGACGGAGGGAGGCGGAGACGGTGGTGTCCGAGGAGCTGCTCGTCCGAGGGCACGACGGCCTTGATCGAAGCTCCCAGCGGCAGGGTCACCATGTTCGCATCGGGCAGTCTGGCCTTATCCGGATCAAGCTGTTC
>Ga0115006_10003200_pt1 | contig 11047 bp, 8 predicted proteins | sample ArcOceMetagenome_3_FD_88943 | JGI IMG/M metagenome (GOLD analysis project Ga0115006, IMG submission 88943) | Marine eukaryotic phytoplankton communities from Arctic Ocean - Arctic Ocean- Svalbard ARC20M Metagenome | ecosystem: Environmental > Aquatic > Marine > Oceanic | place: Arctic Ocean...
AGAGAGAGAGAGAGAGAGAGAGAGAGAGAGAGAGAGAGAGAGAGAGAGAGAGAGAGAGTTTATTGGGAAAACAATGTCCATTAGTGGTAAACGTCTGGCAGCACCGTCTGTTAAGATGTGTGGCAGTCCCGCACTCGCGCGTGTGCAGTGTACAGTAGACGTAGTGTACAGTAGACGTAGTGATAGTAGTTTTAATCGTGAATGTCCTGGAGCACTGACGTCGAGAAATTCTGCCATCGCCGCAGGCGGAAACGTCGAGGATATGGCGCGGGAGTTCGCCTTTTTACACCTCTCACTGGCTGTGAGTCAGGACGAGGTGTGAGTTGAGCGGGGGGCGACGCGCCCGGCCTCAGAGCAGGAGAGAGATGAAAAACTTTGTGGGGAAAGTAGCAAGACCTTTGTCAGATTGCCAAAGCCGGGTCGCTGCTGTGGTTGGGAGAGGGAGAGAGAGACAGAGGGAGAGAGAGACAAGGAGTGTGTGTGTGAGTGAGTGTGTGTTGTGTGTGCGTGAGAGAGAGAGCAGTGTTGGTGCGGGGCCATTGGAGGATCGGGATGGATGATAGGGACGGGGACCATTAAGAAGAGCGTAGAGGGTGGAGAGAGAGACTGTCACGTGTTTGACACTGACGTTGTAGAGTGTTTCAATAAATACAAATAACATGGATCAGAAAATGTGCGCAAGTCTTGCTCGACAAGCGCGATCAGGAGAGCTTGGTTCCACAGTGGCACGAACACTCTCCATCCTTGTTTTTCCTTTGAATTCCCTTTTTGATCTGTTTACTGTACAGAGCACCAGCTGTCGGTGTCGGCACAGTCGTTACATCGGAGCAATAGCATTTTGACTTCGTGCAAGCGCAGTTCTTCATGCACTGACACTTAAAAGCTGAGCCCGCGACATCTGCCTTTTTCGAGCGTAACATGATATTCTGATTCGGCTCCCATTCGGTTACTTTTTGCGCTTTGCCAAGTGGAGCGAATGCAAACTTTTTGCCCCCGTCGTTGCAATATCCGTTCGTGGGGTTTTCCGAGCACCACTTTTGGGCTGAACCATAAGCGTAGCAGAAGCCCATTTTGTCGCGGAAGCGGCACCCTGGATTTTCCCAGAATTTGTCCGTTGACGCCTTGTTGGAGCTTTCGAGACTCTGCACACAGTCCGCCGCCATGCACTTTGCGTAATACTGTTGCTGCTTGTTTTTGTTCCAGTTATCTCGATGATCACGGTAGCTGGCGCACTTTGCGTTCAGGACACTCTTCCCCTTTTTAAACATTCCTGCGCTTTCGGGTGGCTCGCTCAACTTGGTGACGGGAGGCGGTGGGGGTGCGTTCGGCGACGGAACCGGCACATAGATCTTGGGTTTGGCTGGGGCCCCTGCTTTGCCGATACCGCACCAGTTCACAAACCAGCCCTTTTCCTTGGCTTGCCAGGCCTGTTCTTGCGTCGGGTGCACACCAAGGCTCATGCTAAAGCCGGTCGGGCTGCTTGACAGCTGTGATGTAGCGCCTGTCACCTTCCAGTGGCCCGTCTCGCCGCCCAGGCTCGTAATATAAACAACGGGATTCGAGGAGTCGTCGACGAAGTTGCAATGCGAGGTATCTATATCCTTGTAGATGCCGTACGGCTTCTTCGTTTGCCACTTTGTGTCTGTCGATCCACAGCATATCTTCGCTTGGTTGGACTTGATCTCGCCTTTGTCCACCAAGCGGATTCCTTTGCAGGGATACTCAGCTGGGTCTATCATATCCATATTGACCCTCATTTCGCCGGTCGGGAATGGTTCTCCAAAGAGGCAGTACTTGGGCTCTAAAGCGTTTTTGCTCCCTTGGTTGAATGTTCGGGCACTCACCCAACCCCAGTACGCCTCCGAGGGATAAGCCTTGTGGATGTACATTGTTGAATAACGGTAAGTCTGCCCGTAGAGAGCGTCGCTTCCTATGAATTTTTCAGGGCCATCCTGTTTGGCCCCCTCAGCCCCGGTGATCCAAACAGGGTCTCCTTTCATTTGGCATGCCTTGGCGTCGATTCGCTGCGCGCCTCTGTGCCACTCACTTCCCCATGCTGCCTTGCCTGTCCCGCAGCACACATTGGGCACCCGGGGCCCGGTGCTCTTGCCGACGCCGCACCACCTGATGCGGAAGCGGTAGGCATTCGCAACATATCCGCTCATAGTTCGATGGTTCACATCCTCGCCTACATAGATGCGGAAGCCGCTACTGGTCGGGCTGTAGATGCTCGACGCGCCCTGGACCCTGTCGATGTAGGCATTCCCAACCAAGGACGTGAAGTACTTGGGCGTCTCCGAAAACTTGCACGTGCCCGTGTTGATGTCCAGGAAGGAGCCCTCGGAGTAAAAGTTGTGCCAGTCCACAGAGGAAGTCCCGCAGCACACATTCTCCTCCTCCGTCGTCTTGGCGCCCTTGCAGTCAGTCGCCTTGCTCTGGTGCGCGTCCTTGCCCGGCAGCCCGTCTACGCCGGCCACCCCCGCCAGCCCCTGCGGCCCAGGCAGGCCCTGCGGCCCCGGCGCCCCGCGCGCGCCCTTCGCACCGCGGTCGCCCTCGGGCCCGCGCGGGCCCTGCACGCCATCGGGCCCCGGCGGCCCCACCGGCGCGTGCCCGGGCTTCCCCGGCGCGCCCGTCTGGCCGTCCTGCCCCGCGGGCCCGTTGTCGCCGGGGTAGCCGGGCGGGCCTTGCTTGCCCGGCGCCCCCACGCGGCCGCGAAAGCCCCTGATGCCCGGCGGCCCGTCGACGCCCTTGACGCCGCCCCGCCCCTGCTTGCCCTGCGGCCCGCGGCCACCCTGCCGCCCGCGGTCGCCCTCGTCGCCGCTTGGGCCGCGCCGCCCGGGGAAGCCGGGGCGCCCAGGCGCCCCCGTCGTGCCGGGGTAGCCCTGCGGCCCCGCGGCGCCGCGATCGCCCCGCGCGCCAAGGCGGCCCGGCTCGCCGGGGAGCACCGTCATCGTCGTCTGCGTGGGGAAGCTCAGCTTGTCGTCGAACGCAGCCTGCAGGCCCCTGAGCTTGTTGAGCGCGCGCGTGAGCTTCGCCACCTTGCGGCTCAGCGAGTCGCCGCCGCTGCCCGAGCACCCCGCGAAGAGGCACCCGTACTTGTCGATGCGATTCGGGTGGTCCAAGTCAATGCTCTTGGCGTCCTTGTACAGCGGCGCGCCGTCGAACGCGGAGTCCGCCAGCGCCGCGGAACCGCCGCCGCCGTGCAGGGCGACGGCGGCGAGCGCGGCGAGCGCGCACAGCGCGGCGCCGGCCAGGGCGCCGACCCGCAGCGGCAGCCCGCGCGCGCGCTGCGGCCGCATCGCGCCCGGCCCGAGCAGCGGCCGCTCGGCGCCGCCCGGCGGCGGCATGCCCGGTCTGGTGCGGCCTGGCTGGGTGAAGCACGTCTCGAAGAGCCGCCAGACAAAAAAAAGGCAAGCGGTCTCTCGAATGGCTCCGCCCGGCACGACTCTTCGCTCCGCTCCCAGACGCGGACACACAGCCAGGAGCGGCGCGGCAGCTCGCAGCGTGCCGGTCGCAGGCGCCATGGCTGCCTACGGCGCCGTGGAGCCCGCGTGCGCGGTGCCCGGAGCCGGCCCGCGCCCGGCGCAGCGCACGCGGGCGCTGGCGGCGCTGGTCGCTGCCCTGGCCCTGTGCGCGGCCGTCGCCGTCGGCGTGCACGCCCTTGGCCCGGTCGCGCTGTGGGGGGGCGACGACGGCAGCGCGCAACTGCAACTGGCGCTCGCGCCGCCGGCGGCGCGCAGATCGCAGCTGGCGGACTTTGAGCCTGCGACGCTGTACAAGGACCCGCCGGAGACTGACCTCGACCACGAGAACCGCATCGACAACTACGGCTGCATGTTCTCCGACTGCGAGGGCGCGAAGAAGCCTCTGCTCGCAACCGGTCTGTGTGGGGCGAAAGCCCATGCCGCTGCTTGCCGCTGTTGTTGCCGCTGCGAGTGCCGCCCGCTGACCCTGCGCGCGCACACAGTGAACCGCCTGAAGAGGCTCCTGGGGAAGCTCGACGTGGCGCAGCAGCGCTTCATCAAGGACCTCGAGGACAAGCCGGTGGCGACTACCATGAAGGTCACGATGGGCGAGCCTGGGCGCCTTGGCGCTCGCGGCGACCGTGGCCCTGTGGGGCCCGTGGGGCCCCGCGGCGTCACCGGTCCCAAGGGGCGCACGGGCTTCATTGGGCGCCCGGGCCTTCCGGGGGACGAGGGTCCGCGCGGCCGCAAGGGCCCGACCGGGCACAAGGGTGAACGGGGCCGCCAGGGCGTGAAGGGCGACCGCGGTTCGGTCGGGCCGCGCGGCATCCAGGGCAAGACGGGGCGAAAGGGGGAGTCCGGGCCGCCCGGCTACCCCGGCGACAACGGGCCCGCGGGGCAGGACGGCCAGAAGGGCGCGCCGGGGAAGCCCGGCCACGCGCCGGCGGGGCCGCCGGGGCCGCCGGGCAACACGGGCCCCCGCGGTCCCAAGGGCGACAAGGGTGCGAAGGGCGCGCGCGGGGCCGAAGGCGCGCTGGGCAACCCAGGCCCGCAGGGCATTCCGGGCATCACGGGCCTCCAAGGCGGCCCCGGCAAGGATGCAAAGCGGCTGCCGGTCCCGCAGTGCTTGGGGCAGACTTCGACACGCGGCAAAAGCATCTGCCACGGATGGTCGTCTGTGAACTGGCAAAGCTTCTACAATATGGGGGCTTACCTGGATGTCTCTACTGCGGGCTGCAAGTTCGATAGCGATGACGTGCAGTACTTCACCTTTACGACTGGCAATGGATATGTCCCAGAAGCGGAGGGCGGGTCTTCCATCTACACCCCAACCAAAAACGGGTTCCGCGTGTACATCAGCACCAGCGATATTCACAAATTCGGGATAGAAGGCTGGAGAGCGAATCAGTATCGGATCAGGATCGCGTGGGTTGGCGTCGGCAGCAGCTCTGGCCCCGTGACGACCGCGGTGTGCTGTGGCACTGGCCCTACGAACTGGGGCTCCTACTTTGCGTATGGCAGCCAAGTAATCAGTGCAGCGGCGTGCAAGATGAAGGGAACTCCAGTTTGGATCACGGCAGCTCAAGGGGGCGTGAGTCACGGCACCGGCAGGTTTGTTGGCACCAATGCTGCCTACAACGTTGGGGAATCGTCGGCGACTATGTACATTCGGCAGTCTGAACCGAGTGCACAGTATTGGGGATATTTTAGCGGCTCCAAGCTGAGCAGCGGCCCAGACGTGATGCACCCCAAGTACTGCTTGTTTGGAGAGCCGTTCCCTTCGGGTGACCAAAGCCTGGATGCTGGAGACATCTCTAAGGATGAGTACCCTTGCGACGGCATGCGAGTGGTTTCTCCGTCGCAGACCGTCATCACCAACACTGCCGGCATGTGCTGTGGCAAGACCGACACCACATGGACGACGGATTCGAAAGGGCAGCTTAGCAAGACCGTCGATACGTCTGGCTGCAACTTCAAGAGCGGCAATGTCGTGTACATTACGAGCGTGGGGGGGACAACGAACCACTGGAGGTAAACCCAACGTTGGGTCGTGTGACGATCACATGTGTGCGTGCGTCGGCGCCATGAAAATCACCCGCGCGTGTGCACAGACGGCGTGCACAGACGGCGAGAGTGTGCGTCATGTGCTATTGCGTTGTTCTTGACGATCAAATGGCGCTCGCACGCGAGCGCGCTCGTCCCCTCTGCTCAGGCTCACAGGAACGACCGCTTACGAGGAATATAGCTCCACGTCTTTTGTCATGAAAGTCTTGGAGCATCCGACGGCAGTTAGTCCTGACCGGGCGAAAAGTGATGGATGGTACATCAACTGGTGCGGCGTCGGCGATGCTGGCAAACCGGGGGCAAAGCGAGGGGGTAAGGCCGTTGTCACAGAAAGTCTGAAGTCTACAATTGCACGTGTTGACGATCCCCGATCCTGAATGAGTGTTCGCATCTGTGCAGGCGGCGGCGGCGGCGGCGGCGGCGGCGGCGGCGGCGGAAAATCGCCCTCGCCCCCGCCCCCGCCCAAAAAGGAGGTCGCGATGTCATCAAGCCAAAAGGGCCTCAACATTAAATGTGCAAATTGGAGGGACCGAAAGAAGAAGTCCCTGAGTCAGCAGATGGGGCTCTTTACGTATTGCATGCAGCAGGACTGTGAGCAATCGATGGAGAAAGTCGGATGCCGCTACACAGATGAGAACAACTTCTGCTACACAGATTCCGGGCAAAATTTCTGCAAACAAAACGCGGGCCATAGCAAATGCAATGATCTCGGTGCAGCTGCTCAGCCCAGCAACAAAGACGGTAAAGGCGCCTGGGCGCCTGTGACCGATGGGATTACGTACGACACGAAGGGCGCGCTTCAGAAGTCTGAGCCTCACTTCCACTGTGCGTGCTATAAGGGGTGCGTGTTCAGTTCATCATCCAAAGTCATGATAGTAAAGTGCGACACGGATGGCGGGGCCCCCTTCAAGGTTCTCTTTTCCTTTGTCTCTGTCAGCTGTATCTCTCTGACCCTCCGGTCTTTTGCAGCGTGTTTGCAATGCCAACTAATCCTAATTCCTGCGCAGGTGGGCAAACTTGCGGGGACTCCTCTCGGGAGGAGCGATATCGTGGTGAAAAGGTTAAACAAGAAGAAATCGTGCGCTTGCATTTGCTGCTTCTCGAGCAATGGCGATTGCTACAATGCGGTGAGATTTAGTGCCTCGATTGCGTGTGCTCTACTCTCTCCCTCGTCTCTCTCTCTGAGTCTGTCTATGAAGAGTTGCAAGGATAGGGCCGGCCTTGCCACCGTGGGATTCAGGGGACAGGAGTGCTTAAGATTCACACCCTTGGCGCTTGGCTTCTATCAGCATGGATTCGTGGTGTGACCCTGACAAGCTCGTTTCCTTCTCGTCTACAGGGTGGGAGGCACTTCAATAGCTGCGACAATTTCGCGAAATCAAACCCCAAATGCAAGTAGTACGCCAACTGCTCGGCTGACCAACATCTCGGAGGGCTACTCCCCAGTGATTCACAGAAAGACGGCAATGGCTGTGTTGCATTCTGTGCGTGTGTGTTGTCTCGGGAAACCACGCCAAAACTTGTGTCTTCAGTGTTTTCAGTGTCTTCAACGTGTATCTTCTCAGCTCTTCGCCAGCAGGAAACATGCTGAGCGATGTTTATATATAAATGATTTTTTTGATGGGCAACGCAGATGCCACGCGCGCCATTTTCAAAATGTTGTCTTGTCCCCTCGCCCTGCCGCTACCGGTATGCCACTCTCTCTCTCACACACACACGAAGCAGTCATTCTGCGGGGATGCCTGTGAAGGCTTCATCTGGAGCCCGTCTGTGCACCTGCGCCTTGTGCAGGAAATAGAACGAAAACTCGACCACACCAATAACATATACACGCAAATAACCCACCGGTATCTTATGAACCCACACACCACACACGGCCAAGCCCGACAACCGCTCTCCTAAAATGCACTCTGCTTGGCTGGCTGATCCGGCGTGAAGTAGAGCATTTCACGCAAGAAATTTGCCCTGGCCGTTTTGTCCTTCAGAACGGCCCATTCCGTGTAAGAAACCACAGCCACGTCATAGCCGAGCAGTCTCAAATGACGACGCTTGAGTACAGTAGCGCCTGTGGGTGCCATGTTGTCCAAGAAGTGCGCAGGTCCATCAACTTCGACGGCCACCGTTTTGTAGCCGAGAGTGTTGTCGCTGCTGACGAGGCAATCAATGGAATAATTGGAGACGTTGCACATGTACTCGTCCTGGACTGCAAGACCCATGCCCCGAAGGGCAACGCTTACGCTGCGCTGCACCTGGCTTGGCCTCACGCCCGACCCAGCGAACGCAGCTGCAGACATTCGGCCAAAAATTTGTTTGAGCGCAAAAACGCTCGCTGGCATGGCATCGCGTTTCGTCTCGCACGACAGGAAACACTGATGGAGTGAAGAGAGGCCCTCCTTCGAGAACTTTACAGGCCCTTTGAGAGCTTGCGTCGCAACGGCATCCATCAGACGTCGAACCAGCTTACGCACCTCGAAATCCTCCGCCTCCAACATCCCACAAGCCGCCCACAGTATGTTGGCAATGTCTTGATCGTTAAGAAGACCAGAAACCTCTTTTGTGCGATCAGCGAGTACTCTGAGAAGCGAAGTGCTCGGCGTCAAGCATGAGAGCGTGGTAAAGCTCCACAGTATCATTGCAATCGATTGGGCGGAAAGCTCCTTGCTAATGCTTTCAGCACGATCAGAGATTAGCTGCACAAGATGCAAGGTTGGATGAATGCGGAGCGTTGCAAAGGACCAGAGCGCCGTTGCAATTTCTTGCGCCTTGAAATTTTGGCTTGCAGATCCAGATCCAGTGGTGTCTGGTGCAAGAAGCACTGCTGCACGCGCTACGAGATGGTCCAAGAGGTTAGCAGCAGGCTTCATCTTCAGGGTAGCGAACGCCCAAAGAATGTTACTAATCTCCTGCGCCTTAAACTCCAGATGGGCCGCCTGGTGGGTCATGGCAGCCACCAAGGCGGAGCTGGGACGTGTTCCCAAACTAGCAAAAGCCATCAAGAGGTTGGCTACCTCCTGTGCCTTGAATTGATCGGCGACGGCAATCGCGCGCGTCGACAGCTTACTAGTGAGCCCCGGCAGCAGTTTGAGCTGCAGGGTGGACGCTGCCCAAAAAGTGTTGGCTATTTCTTGTGGTTTGAACTTCATGTGGATACTCTGTTGGATGTGCTCATTTAGCGCGGCAATGAGAGCTGCAGTCGGTTCTGCACGAAGATTTGCAAACGCCCACAGCAAATTTGACACGTCTTGCGGGTTCATCGTACACGACACGCCGGTTGCGCGTTCCATCAGCATCCCCACCAGCACGTCCATGTCTTTCCGCGAGAGCTTGGCCAAAGCATACAAGACCATGGAGCAGCACTTGGCGTCAAAACGCGACACTCGTTGCGCCGTGGCCACCTCGAGGAGGGCGACGGCCTTATGCACACTGCCGTCCGTATTGCACCGCCGCTGCTGACTCTGTCTGCCCGCAAGCGCCTGCAGCGTGCGCCACGACGTGGCGACGTTTACGTCGTTGAATTCGGAATGGCACGCCTCCAGTAGTGCCACCAGCTGACAGACGTTGTGCACATCCAGGATGCGCTTGTTCAGGGCCAGGTTGTGGGGGGACGGTCCCGGCCGACATGATCGTGCTCTGGTGCGACGGGGTCCTTCCCTCCCGTGGGAGGCAGCGTGCGGGGCGCTCGCTTCCAAGGGCCACGCGGTGGCGCCGTCGCATTTCCCTCCCTTGGGCACTTGCCTGACGCCCTCTGTCAGCATGATGCTGTTGCTGGCGCGGTCGCCGAGTGCCAACTTGAACCGGGGTGCGGAAAGCGAGCTTCGGTTTGATTTTGACAAGGGGTTGCGGTTTGTGCACGAACTCGGGAGTTGATTTTTCTTTTTTTATGTGCACGTCCCCCACACGCGGCCGGGCCGGGCGCAGAGGCGGCAGCCGCCGCGGCTGCCGCCTCTGCGCCCGGCCCGGCCGCGTGTGCTGGACAGAGTGGCAAGATGCTGCAGAAGAGTTACCACAAAAAGCACAGGAACAGGCGGCGCGTCGCAACGACAGGGAGCAGGGGCAGGAGGCGGCAGGAGCAGGAGGCGGCAGCAGCCGTGCAGGCGGCGCGGGAGGCGGCGGCGGCGGCGGCGAAGGCGGCGGCGGCAAGGAAGGAGAAAGGAGGCGGCAGCGGCCGCGGAAGCGGCAGTGTGGCTTGCGGCGGCTTGCGGCGGCAGCAGCCATGAGGGCGGAGGCAGAGGCGGCCGCAGCCAAGACGGCCGCGGACGACGCGGAGGCAGAAGCCACGATGCAGGCGGACGAGGGGGCCCGCAGGGCGGTGAGAGAAAGGACGGCAGCAGCCTGGGAGGCGGCAGAGGAGGCGGCAGCGCAGGAAGCGCAGATGGCGCTGGCAACGGTATCGGAGAGGAACGTCCAGCGCGCGCTGTGCGGGGCGGCGCAGCAGGAGGTCAAGACGATTGCGGGCGGCCCGCGGGCGGCCCGCGGGCCGATTGCGGGCGGCCCGGGGCCGCAGAATCGGCCCGCAAACTCGGCCCGCGGGCCGCCCGCAATCGGCCCGCGGGCCGATGAGTTAGCTCATGACAGCATAGGACAGACAATCTGCATGATTTGTTGTTGTGGAGGATTTGGATTAACTCCTGGCAGCACAGGACAGACAATCTGCATGATTGATTGTTTTGGAGGATTCGGGGAATCGTGCGGTTCCTGACACTTCCTGTACTTCCTGGCACACGCGCGCTGTGGTTTTGTTTGCCGCCATCGGTCAGGCGAGCCCGTCGCACAAAGAGTTATGTCAGCAACGCGGCGCTTTCTTCTACCAGCATCGGTCCCGCGTCGGTGTCGCGTGCGCCCAAGCTTGTGCACTTCGGATGGGGGGTGCTGCTCCTCCACGCCGGCGTCGGCCCGGCGAGCGCCACTTCAGGGCGCCGACGTGCACGCTTTGCAGGAGGACCTCGATGCGGACTGGGGCGGCTAAGCGCTTCGCTCTGCTGCCTCTTCTGCGTGATCCTTTTCCTCTTGCTTCAGATCACCTCTCGATGTGTAGCGTGCTTGTTGCATCTTCTCCGTTAGCTTTGCACTCTTTGCTATGTTTTCGCTCGAATCTGGCTCTTGCCATGTTGGTCAGAGCGGGGTCCGCCCCCCCCCCGCTCACAGCTTTTTCATAGGTCCTGCAGTAATAAGGGTCCGGGGCTACCAGCAGCCCGAAGATGCAGTGGGGGTTTTGCGTTCGCTCTTGCGGATCTGTTTGTAATAAACCGCCCCCACACACTGTGTGTGTCGAGTGTTTATTTTTAAGGACACCGGGGTCCGGCCCCACCTCTCGGTGGGGCTAATCGTGTGTGTCACGGTGTGTGTGTTTATCGAGTGTCAGTGTGTGTGTGTGTGTGTCACGTGCATAAAACAAAGAAACACACGGTTTATTTTTAAGGCACCGGGGTCCAGCCCCTTGCGGGCCCTGAGTATCTCTACTCACATTCACAAATCACACAGGCGGCACCAGGACACACACCCTTTCGTTCCCGACCTCC
>Ga0115006_10003201_pt1 | contig 11046 bp, 7 predicted proteins | sample ArcOceMetagenome_3_FD_88943 | JGI IMG/M metagenome (GOLD analysis project Ga0115006, IMG submission 88943) | Marine eukaryotic phytoplankton communities from Arctic Ocean - Arctic Ocean- Svalbard ARC20M Metagenome | ecosystem: Environmental > Aquatic > Marine > Oceanic | place: Arctic Ocean...
GAGTCTGTGCGCGGCAGCTCGAGTGGCGCACCCGCAGCCGCCGCAGAGGCAGGCGACGGTGCCGACGGCGGGCAGGGCGCATCGGCCAACGTCGGCGCGGCGCCATGTTGAGTAGAAGGATCTATATCGTGTTTGACGCCGGGCAAGCATTACTTAGCAATGGCAATCGGCCTCGCCAACAGCACGCCAAGACTTGCGCAAACACATGCGGAGGACTTACGCCGTCGGACTCCTCGCGCTGGCGGTGCCCACCCCGGCGCCGCCCGTGCCGGTGCACCCTCGGCTCACGTGCGAGACGAGCGTCGCCGAGGGCGACGGCAAATTCACCATCGAGCTCAGGCCCGACTGGGCTCCGAAGGGCGTGGAGCGAGTGCTGGCGCTGCATGCGGACGGCTTCTTCGACGGCATGCCGTTCTTCCGGGCGATCAAGGGGTTTCTAATCCAGTTCGGCATCTCGCCCGACAAGCAGAAGCACGTGAGGTGGAGCCAGGCGGGAACCATCGAGGACGACCCATCGCCTGGGGTGGCGTTCACCGACGGCATCGTCTCGTTCGCCGGCTACTCCAAGGACTCGCGCTCGACGCACCTGTTCCTCACGCTCGGCACGCAGTCGGGGCTCGGGAAGCGCCCGTGGGAGGTGCCCGTCGGGCAGATCGTCGCCGGCATGGACGTGGTCCACGCCATCTACACCGGGTACGGCGACAAGGTCAACCAGGGCCACCTCGCGCCGACCTCGGCCCACGCGGCCGCGTACCTGGAGAGCTTCCCGAAGCTCGACACGATCAAGGCGTGCACGCTCGAGGGCGCCGACGGCGGCGCGGAGGAGTCGGTCGGCGCGGCGGAGGCCCGCCTGGGCGCCGACGACCCCTTCCCGGAGGACGACAACAGCGAGCCGGCCGACCTCAAGCCGGCGACCGACCACGGCTGGCGCCGACCACGGCTCGAGGTGGAGGGCGAGGAGGACGGCGCGCCGATCATCGAGGAGGAGGGCGAGCACATGGAGGAGGAGGGCGACACGTACGAGGGAGAGGAGGGGCCGGCCGACCTCTGGCCGGCGACGACGCGGCTGGCGGCGCTCGAGCAGGGGCTCGGGGCTGCGCCGCCCGAGGAGGAGGAGGGAGACGGCGCGCCCGAGCTCGTGGAGGCCGAGGGCGCGGAGTGAGCGCTATTTCTTAATCGCGATTCTTATCACAAGCTTAGCATGCTTAAGCTTGGCGTGGGGGGGGAGCAACATCACCCGCGCAAACTACATCCCCTTGCGCCTTGCCCTCCGAAGTATGAACTCATACTTTATGCGGGCGCGGCGCGCGCAATCGCCTCAGCGCTGGCTCTTCAGCTGCCGCTGTCGTCGGGGATCTCGACCTCCTCGAGCTTCGAGAGCAGCTTGTTGCGCACCTTCGGCTCCATCTTCGGGAAGGCCTTGCGGAACTCGGTCGAGTCCATGTTGGCGAGGTCGATCAGCTTGTACAGGCCCACCTCGCGCACCTCCTTCTTGCACATGGCCATCCCGATCTTGTCGAGCCACTCGTCGATCTGCGACGCCTTGCCCGCCAGCTCCGCCTCCGTCGGCTTGGTGAAGTTGAACTCCGATGGCGCGGCTGCCGGCGCGGCCGCCGGCGCGGGCGCCTTTGCTGGCGCGGGCGCGGGCGCCGCTGCGGGCGCCGGTGCTGGTTTCGGCACGGGTGGTGCGAGCGTCGGCGCTTGCGGTGGCGCGGCCGCAGCTTCCGCCTTGGCCTTTGCGAGCGCCTCGGCCATCGCCTTCTCCTCCTCGGCGGCCGCTTTGGCCTTGACCTCCGCCGCCGCCTTTGCCTTGGCGTCCTCCTCGGCGTTGCCCTTGGCGTCCTCCTCCGCCTTGGCTTTGGCCACGGCCTCCGCCTCCGCCTCCGCCTTGGCGTCCGCCTCCGTCTTCGCCTTCGCCGCCGCCTCCTCCTGGGCCTTTGCGTCGGCCTGCTCCCGCGCAATCTCCTCGGCCCGTGCCCGCGCCTTCTCCTCCGCCTCGGCCTTCGCCTTGGCCTCGGCCGCCGCCGCGTCGGGCGCCTTGCCGCCGCCAAACAGGTTGGAGACGCTCGAGGCGATCGACTGGACGAGCGACGGCCGACGCGGCCTCTCCTCGGACATCTCCTCGGACGAGTCCGCACGGTCCTTGGAGGCGGCGGGCGGCGCCTTGGCCGCGGCGGGCGTCGCCGGCTTGGCGGGCGGCGCGCCGCTCGCCGCCTCGGGGCGCGGCGCCGGCGCGACGGCCTCGGGGCGCGGCGGGCGCTCGCCCTCGCGCGGCACGGACGCGCGCGCGTCGGGCGCCTCGGGGTCCTCGAGCGTCTGCAGCAGCCGCTCCGAGCGGTCGAGCGCCTTGGGCAGCGAGGCCGAGTCCTTTTTGAGCAGCGTGTCGATGCACTGCTCGTAGCAGCGCAGCTGCCACGCCTCCTCGCGCGCGCCCGCTAGCCGCTCGCGCAGCGCCGCCGCCTCGCCCGCCGCGCGCAGCTCGAGCTGCTGCAGGCTCCCCGCCGCCTGCGCGTGCCTGGCCTCGCCGCCCTCGAGCGTCGCGCGCATCGCGCCGATCTTCGTCGACAGCGCGGCGCCGGTGGCCTCGTGCAGCGCGAGCACGCGCGCCGCCGCCGCCGCCGCCGCCGCCGCCTGCGCGCTCGCGCCGGAGGTCCCAGCGGCAGCAGCAGCGGCAGTAGCCTTGCCGCCGGTCGCACCACCGTCCGCTGCGGAGGAGGAGGAGATGGCAATCTCGATCTCGCGCCGCCTCGCGCGCACGAGGTGCACGTACCTCCGCTGCTCGGCGGCGACGCTCGCCTCCGCCTCGGCGCGCATCCGCAGCGACTCGAGCGCCACCTTGTTCTTGGCGCGCAGCGCCGTCAGCGCGCGCGCCTTGGTCGCCTGCGCGGCCTCGGCCGACGCCGCCTCGGCGCCGAGCTTGGCCGCGCGCGCCTCCGCCTCCTCGATCGCCGCCTCGAGCATCTCCAGCGAGCTCTCGCGCCCCGCGAGCAGCGCCGCCGCCGCCTCCGCCTCCGCCTCGTCGCCCTTGAGCTGCCGGCTCAGTTTCGCGCCGAAGCGCCGCCGCTCCGCGCGCGCGGTCCCCAGCGCGTGCAGCTCCGCGCGCAGCCGCGCCGCCTCCGCCGCGCGCGCGCTCGCCGCCTCGGCCACCGCCTCGCAGTGCGCGGCGCGCGCGCCTTCGAGCGCCGCCACCTCCTCGTTGGCCGCGTCGAGCTGCGCGCTGGCGAACGCGCGCGTCTGCTCGAGCCGCGCCGCGCCCGCCTCGCCCCCCCCCACCGCCGCCGAGTGCAGCCGCGCCTCGGCAAAGCCGTGCAGCGTCGCCGCGAGCTGCCGCGCCGTCGCCAGCTGCTCGTCGTACGCACCGAGCGCGACCTCGTCGCTCTGCGCCGCCTCGACGCCCTCGGCGGCGACGCGCGCGATCGCCTCCGCCAGCGCGCGCAGCCCGGCGTCGTCCGCCTCGACCTGCGCCTTGAGCGCGCGCGCCTGCCGCCGCGTGTCCGCCGCCCTCGCGACCTGCGCCCTCGCGCGCGCCTCCGCCGTCTTGGCGCCCGAGATCTTGTCGGCCTCGGCGCGCAGCGCGGCGGGTGCGCCCGCGGCAATCGTCGCGTGCAGCCGCGCCGCCGTCGCCGCGGCGCTCTGCGCGCGCAGCTCCTCCGCCGCCTTGGCCTCGGCCTTGTCGCCGCTCGCCTCGGCCGTCGCCATCTGCAGCTGCAGGCTCTGGTTGAGCTCGTCGGCCTTGGCACGCCGCGCGTCGCCCTCGGATATCTCGCGCGCCAGCCGCTCCATCATCGCCTCGCCCTCCGCCTTCTCCCGCGCCGCCTTCTCCGCCGCCGCGCGCACCTGTGCCAGCAGCGTCGAGCACTCGGCCTGCAGCTCCGCCACGAGGTCCTGCACCACCAGCGTCGACGAGCACTCCTCGTCGATCGTGCCAATCTCGGCCAGCTTGCCCTCGCGCGCCTTGCGCGTCTTCTCGTACAGCGCGTCGATCTGCTGGTCGCACCGCGCCTCGTCGTCCGCCGCGGCCTGCAGCTTGGCATGCAGGTCGTCCAGCTGGTCGTTCATGTGCCTGTCGATGAAGCTGCTCAGGACGTCGGCCGCGCTCTTGCCGAGCATCGAGTCGCGCCAGCCCGCGGGTGGCTCCTTGAAGCTAGTGCGGTCCATTTCGTCGCACAGTGTGAAGACGCGGCGACCAAGACTTGCGCAGCGCGTCTGTGGCCACGATGACCGACGCCGCGGGAGAGCCTCCCAAGGAGGAGGGCTCGTGGCCGCAAATCCCGCAGCACCCTAACGAGAAGCTCGCGCAGAAGCTGGCGCAGGACTGGGCCTGGGCCAAGGAGGCGGCGACCACCTACAACGAGGAGGGCAGCACGCGGCTGCGCAAGATGGTCGTCTCCGGCCGCGAGATGGTGACGTCGGTCATGTCGGTCAGGACGAGCGTGCAGTCGGCCGTCGAGGGAGGGATGTCTCTGGCCGAGCCGCCGGAGAGCGTGCGGAAGTACAAGGACTCGCTGTTCGACTTGCGGCGCAAGTACCCGTGGGCCATCGTGGGCGGCGTGACTTTGCTGGCGATGGTGCCCGGACTCGTGCTCAGGCAAGCGACGCGCATGGAGAAGGCGCGCCTCGTGCTTCGCAACGCGTTCGTGGGCGGCGGCGCCGCGGCGGTGCTCCTCTACCCCGAGTTTGTGCTCGCCGCCGCGAAGAAGGTCGAGGCGCAGGCGGCGAAGCGGAGGGAGGCTTGAGAGTCGTGGAGTCGTGGAGTAGAAGAACACGTGCGGGCTTGAGAGAGGACACCCCGGAGACTTAGCTTGCTGTATCGTGGCGTTTTTTTTAAAAGAAGTTGCTCATGTTTACATGTTGGAACGTTACTACCGTAGCTCGTCGCGGGCCTGAGCTGGCGTGCGGCGTGCGGTGGACGACGCGCCCGCGGCGTCGGCGGCCGGTGCGCCGCGCGGTCGACGGCGGCGAGGCGGCGGGCAGTCGGCGCCGAGCGTATAGCAGCTCCCGGCGCGCGAGTCGCCAAACGGCATGGCCTGCCGCCTGCACGCGTCGGAGAGCTGCCAGCCGGCGCCGTCCGAGCCCGCGCTCCACACCTCGTCGTCGCCAGCCCCGCCGTCGCCGCCCTCATCCTCCAGTGAGGCGGGGCAGCTCTCGCACCAGAGCCAGCCACGGTACGGCGACGGCGGCCAGGAGCGCGGCCACCGCGACGCGCGCAGCGCCTCGGCCGCCTCCTCCTCGGCGAGCGCGCGCGCGGCGCTCAGCGTCTCAGAGAGCAGGTCCGCGCCGCCGGCGGGCGGAGCGAGCCGGTTTGCCGAGACGTGCGAGAATCCGTACGACGCCGTGAAGTGCTGCTCGTGCTTTTGGCCGTCCTTGGGGTGGCCGTAGTCGATGAAGAGCTGCTCGCCGGCCGCGGCCGCCGCGACCGCCGTCGCGACCCACTCGCCCTTGGGCCCCGTCAGGTTCCACTCGACGTGCGGCGTCGCGTCGTGGTTGAAGAGGTCGAGCACCGGCACGAGCGCCAGGCCTTGCGGCTCGACAAAGTGGCGGAGGCCGCGCGTCGCGGCGGTGAGCATCGCCCAGCTGAACGAGCGCGGCCCGCACACGGCGGCGCGCCGTCGGTCGTCGCTGTCGTCCGAGTAGGCCTGCACGAATCTGCTGTGCTCGTCGCGGATGTACTTGCCGAGCGCCGCGGCTTCGCCCGAGACGTTGAGCATCCGACCGGAGGCGATGGGCTCCTCGACTGCACGGATCGTGCGCGAGAAGGTGCCCGGCATCGACCACCAGAGTCCCGGGTTCTCCAGGTACGATGTGGGCAGCGTCTCGTAGTACGGCCGCCTGAAGTCGTCGTGCGCAGCCTCGATGAGGCCCGAGAGCAGCACCGCGCCCTCGCGAGAAGGAAAGTGCGCGGCGAGTTGCGGCCGCCTGGCCAGGTGCGTCGTCTCATTGGCGACGAGCTGCGTCACGTCAATCGTGAGCGAGCGCGGCACCCGCAGCAGCTCGTCGCCGGCCTTGATGTCCCTGGTCGCCCGGATGCCAATGTGCTCGAAGCCAGAGACGGGCTCCTTGACTGCGGCCGGCGCGATGCCGTTGATCACGCCGCCGTGCTCGGTTAGCCAGGCGATGAGACGGGCGCACGCCGCGAGGCGAGACGCGGTGTCGTTGGGCATCACTTCGTCAGCGCGGCAAGAGCGGCGACCAAGAGCGGCGACGGCGCGCCGTGCTGGCGCGCCGGGAGAGGGGGTGCTCCACCAAGATCCGCAAGAATCGCCACCAAAGACCATAGGCAACAAGCTGCGACGGTGCCCCGAGGGTCAAGTCAAGTCCTAGGGACACATGTAGAATTACTCACCGAAAGCTGCGAGGACTGCCTCCGACCGAGCTGCCAGCCACTCGTCTCGGGCTGAAGCCTCCTCCGGGTCGGGCTGGTGCCGCGGCCCTCGCCCCTCGCGGGGAGGCCGCGGGCGACGCCGCGGGAGGCTGCCTTCGGCTCCACCCCTGGGTGTGCGCCTCCTGCAGCACCGCGGTGAGCTCGTCCTCGCGCAGCGCCGCGCGCGGCGACGGCTTGCGCGACGGCTTGCGGACCTCGGGGTCGAAGGCCTCGGCCCAGTCGCAAAAGTAGCGATGCGTCGCCACGGGCGGCAGCGGCGCGGCGCGCGGCGAGCCGCGCGGCGAGGCGAGGACGCCCGCGCGCGCCGCGAGGCTCGCGCCCACGCCGCTCGCCAGGCCCGACGCCCTGCTCGCTGCGAGCGCCGGCACCGGCGGAGGCACCATTCGCTCCGTCGTGACTCCGGCCGCGCCGACGTGCGCCGCGCCCGCCGCCCCCGCCGCCGCCGCCGCCGCCGCCGCCGCCTTCAGCGCGCACGGCGTCTGGGCGGCCGACGTCGGCGACGGCGCCGAGCACGGGCGCGCCTGCGCCTCGTCGCCACGGCGCGCGCGCCGGATCGGTTGCGGCAGCAGCACCGCGAGCTGCGAGTACTGCTCGAAGAGCTCGTCGGTCTGGTTCAGCAGCTGCACCATGCGCTCGGGCGTGACGGTGTTTTTGCGCGACTCGAGCAGCTCCTCGGTCTCGAGCAGCACCGAAACGCGGGCGCACAGCTTGGCCTGGTCGATGGCTGGCCTCGCGTTCGGCCGTGCCGACTCATGCTCGCGATACAGGCCCGGCGGGGGCCCGTCCCGCGCCGAATGGCCCGGCCCACCGGACGTGGGCGCTGCCACGCCACCTGTCGCGACCTCCTGCTCCACTGGGGCGTCCGCGGCGGCGGCGGCGGCGGCGGCCTCAGCCGCCTCGAGCGCTGCCAGGGCGTTCTCGACGAGGTGGATCGTGCCGATGGACACGCGGCCCGAGGCGACGAGCTCGGGCCACGCGCGGCGGAACAGCTCGCGACTCGCAATCTCCCCCTCCTCGAGCGGCACCTGCAGTACCCGCAGGCACGAGCCCTCGACGCCCGCCTCCTCCAGCCACGCGCGGAGCGCATTCCTGGCCTCATGGTAATGCGCCGTCCCCTTGATCAGGTCGGAGCCGCGGCCCGGGTCGTCGTCCATATGGTTAGGCGTTGCGCAAGATCGCCGCGTCTACTTGCGCAAGGCGCCCACTTGCGCAGACCTTCCATGGCGTCAGGTCTGAACGGCTTGGCCGAAACATGGGCGCGCGCGTCTGGTGTTCCGAGGGGATGAACAACTAACTGATTCCTCATGAAGTAGCTGCAATTTTCTTATCGAACTACTGAACCACAGCGGTTAGCCGCCAGGGCGCGTGCATGGGCAGATGGGCTTTTTGCTAGGATGCTCTCTTGAGCATGTTGGGACTTCGAGTCCTTATTTGTGGGAGTGTGTAAGGACAGGGTGTGGGTTTGGGTAGTAGGAGTGGGTGGAGTTGTTATAGGAGTTGTCTTTTGAAATATAAAAAAAATGTATGAAGACAAGTCCCATCTTCACAAGCCAAGAAGCATAATCACACCCTGACGGCACGCGAGCTGTGGCAGCGGCCTGGGCGGGCTGGGCTGGCTGGGCCTGCGGAAGTGGCCGCTCCGTGGTCTCGGGCGGTCGGTGGAGCCGGCCGGGGCCCGCCTTGGACACCTCGTTGAGTGCGCCCATCTGTGCCTCCGATTCCAGCATTTCATTGGACCTCCTCCTCTGCATCTGCAACGAGGCTTTGTGTGGAGCCACGTACGCCTCTGCGACGGAGCAGCTCATCTCTCCAGACGCGCTTGCAGCCATGTCGGAGCATTCCGGGCAGGATGGAGCCGCCACATCTGACGAGAGCTCGGCCGAGACTTGCGGTACGTCTGTCGCGGCGTCGTCCTTCACTGACTTTGCATTGGCACGGCGACTCCCTCGCCTCGTACTGAGAAAGCCGGCGAACTTGGGCCGGGGCATCTTCGCAGGGCGGACCTGGTCGTTGTTGGCTGGCGGATTTGTCGGTGGAGGCCTGGCTTCAGGCCCGCCGCCATTCTCAGTGGGAAGGATCTGCGCAGGTGCTGACTGAGAGGCAGAGTTGTCTCGGGAGCACGTCCCACCGGGTATGGCGCGCAGGAAGTGGCCGAGGCGGAAGTGGCTGAGCCGTGAAGATCCGTCGGAATTCCGTTTTGCAAGACCAGAAACTGGTCTGGCCAGCTTGTCCGCGCCGGCGGAGGCTGGCACGCGGCGGAAGCGTCTCCACGCCAGCGCCCCGAGCACGAGGCCAGCGACCACGGTCAAGACGACGGCACCGGACGCGATCCCAATGAGGGCAGGATCCCACCCTTGAGCATCCTCGGTGCTCAAGGCGCTGCCCTCTTGCCACGTGATGGGCGGTCGCGGTGGTTGAGCGGGTGGAACAGGCGAGGGCGGCACAGCCGTTGCGACGGTGGTCACGACGGGCAGCGATATGAGGATCAGGCCGATCGACACGCCGAGCGCTGAGCTCCACTCGTCCACAGCAACCGTCTCCAGCTCGCTCACGAGCTCCAGGGGCGTCTTGCCGTCGGGCACGGTCAGCTGGAGCTCGGCGACCGTATCGGCGTCGCTGAGCTGGAGCCGTCGTCCCGCCGCCGCCTCTGCAGCGCAAGGACGAACCATCATGTAGACGCCGTCAACCGCAACGCCAAAGTCGTCGACGACGGTGATCGACCCAGCAATCAAAAGCGGCATCGTCTCGTCGTAGGTGGACACGCCCAGCTCCGTGAACAGCGACGGACAGTCGTCGTACAGCAGCTGCATCTGGACCAAGACGGCATTGCTGAGGTCGATTGGCGTCGGCGGCGGCAGCGACGGCGACGGCGACGGCGGCGGCCACGGCGGCGGCGGCAGCGCTGGAGGCGGCGGCGAGGGAGGCGGCGGCAACGGAGGCGGAGAAGGGGTCGGCGGCGACGGAGGTGGCGGCGACGGAGGCAGGGACGGGGGTGGCGACGAGGGTGGCGGCGGTGACGGTGGTGGGGATGGAGGGGGAAGAATTGGAGGCAGAGGCGAGGGCGGCGGTGGGGAGGGCGGCGGTGGGGAGGGCGGCAGTGGGGACGGTGGCGGTGGGGAGGGAGGCGGCCGCACTGGCGGAGGTGTGCCTGGTGGCGGAGCCGCTGGTGGAGGGACGCTCGGCGGTACCGATGGTGATGACGATGGTGGCGGCGATGGTGGCTGCGACGGAGGAGGCGGTCCTGGTGGTGGAGGCGAAGGGGTCGGCCACGAGGGCGGAGGCGAGGGAGGCGGCAGCGAAGGTGGCGGCGGCGAACAGGGGGGTGGAGGAGGCAGCTGCGGACCGCCGATTGGCACTGCCGGTGGATGACTTGGCGGCGGTGGCGACGGCGGCACCGACGGAAATGGTGGTGGAGGCGAGGGAGGAGGCGGCGAGGGCGGCGGCGAGGGAGGCGGCGGCAAAGGAGGCGACGGCGAGGGAGGCGGCGGCAACGGAGGCGGCGGCGAGGGAGGCGGCGGCAAGGGTGGCGGCGAGGGAGGCGGCGGCAAGGGTGGCGACGAGGGCGGTGGGGGCGAAGGAGCTGGCGGGGACGGGGGAGGGGACGGAGGCGGCGGCGAGGGAGGTGGCGGCGAGGGAGGCTGGGACGGGGTTGGAGGTGAGGGAGGCGGCGGTGTCGGTGGCGCTGGCAGGGACGGCGGAGGACGTTGCATCGGGATCTCCAGGTAGCTCGCGAGCGAGCAGACCTCGCGGTTGGCAAGCCACAGCGTGTTGACGCCGGCGGTGAGGGTGAACGTGTTGCTTCTGCCGCAGCAGTCGTACGTCATGCAGGAGCTGGTATCCGTGCTCGGGGCGGGGTTGCTGCCGGTGCTGCGCGGGTCGGACGTGCACACGAGAAATGAGTCGGTGAGTGCCGGTATCATACCCGCAGAATGGCCATGCCGGCACGCCGAGCCCTCCGTGTTGGAGAAGGCGTTGCTACCCTGCCGGTCCTCGAGGCGGATATCGTACGGCCCAGAGGCTGGCGCAGTTATTTCCACCAGGAAGGCCGAGGCGCCACGCCCGTTGCCGAAGTGGTTGATGAGCGGGCAGCCGTCATTGGGATCTGGCTTGAAGTATACCTCGCCCGTCGAGGCGAGCACGCCAACTGTAGCGTCGTTTGTCGGGGCAAATTGAGCCAGGGCAACCCTGTCGAATCTTGGCGCCGCCGGCGACGGCGGGGGCGGCGCCAGCGGCGGCGACGGCGATGGTGGCGGCGGAGGCAGCTGCGGATCGCCGATCGGCGTTGTCGGCGGGTGGGCTGGCGGCGGCGGCGGGGGCGGCGAGGGCGGTGGTGGCGAGGGCGGAGGTGGCGACGGCAGCGGCGATGGGGGCGGCGGCGATGGCGGAGGCGGCGAAGGCGGTGGCGGGCCGGGGGATGGAGGCGAGGGTGGAGGTGGCGAGGGTGGAGGTGGAGAGGGCGACGGCGACGGCGGCGGCGACGGAGGTGGCGAGGGCGGCGGGGAAGGCGGCGGCGAGGGCGGGGGTGACGGCGGCGGGGGGGACGGTGGCGGCAGCGAGGGTGGTGGCGATGGTGGTGGTGATGGCGGCGGCGATGGCGGACACGACGGCGGCGGCGATGAAGGCGCCTTTGCCTGCTTTCTCCTCAAAACTGTCGCCAACCATCA
>Ga0115006_10003202_pt1 | contig 11042 bp, 7 predicted proteins | sample ArcOceMetagenome_3_FD_88943 | JGI IMG/M metagenome (GOLD analysis project Ga0115006, IMG submission 88943) | Marine eukaryotic phytoplankton communities from Arctic Ocean - Arctic Ocean- Svalbard ARC20M Metagenome | ecosystem: Environmental > Aquatic > Marine > Oceanic | place: Arctic Ocean...
ATGAGCTACTGCCCACGTTCGCACTTCGACGCTGGAACAGGGAGGTAAATGGTGAGGCCGTTTGAACTCCGGATGAAGGCGCTCTTGATTTCACAAAAGAAGGTTTCGGCCGGACATGAAAAGATTAGCACTGACCACCGCACGCGGCCCCGCGTAACGCTCCCGCGAAGCTGGCAGCGCAGCCATGGTCCGTGCTCGCCCGCGAGCCGCCGCTCTATTAGTCCCGCCCGCCCACCGTACCGGCCCTGCACGTGTGACGCAGAACTACGAGGAGGCTCTGCGCATAGCGGAGGCTCGGGAGCGCGAGGTGCGCTCGTTCTTTGACAAATTCGATGTCGATGGCTCGGGCACCATCGACATGGAGGAGATCCTGGCGATCATGGAGGAGATGGGCCTGCTGAAAAACCTCAAGACCGATCGCATCACCTTTTGCGCCGAGATGTTCGTCAAGTACGATGCCAACGACGACGGTGTGCTCAGGTGCGTCCGGCCTGCTCAGCTGTTGCGAGGCCACCCACGGAGCATGCGAGCCGGAGGCGCTGCATGTGTATCAGCGCACGCAGCGGCACGCACTGAGCGGTTGTCCTCACGCGCCGCGCAGCTTTGATGAGTTTAAGGGCTTCTACAACGCCGCCATCGATGACGCTCGAGGACGCAAGCGTGCCCCGAAGCCGACGCTCTCCCGCGCAAAGACCTCGTCCGGCCTCAGCGATGAGACCAAGGCTGCAAGGAAAAAGATTGCGGAGGAGAAGGCTAGAAAGAAGGCTGAGGAGGCGGAGCGGATCCGCAAGGAGAACGCCGAGATGAAGGCGCGCATCATGGCGGAGAAGAAGAAGGACGACCCGCCGGGCAAGATGGACGAGCAGCTGCTGCAGGCGCGCAAGGACGCGGCGGACGCGCGCAAGCAGAAGAAGGACGAGGAGCAGAGGCGGCTGAAGATGGAGAACAAGCAGATGAGCAAGAAGCTGCTCAACGTACAGGCGATCACCGACAGCGACATCACCGACGACGACGGCGGTGCGGTCCAGGCGCTGCGCGACAAAAAGGCGGCCGAGTCGGCTGCGGCCAAGGATGCGCACAAGTCGATGCTCAAGGACCGGCAGAAGACGCTCACCGACATGAAGGCGAACGCCAAGGCGGTCACCGACCACGACATCACCGACGACGACGGCGGCGCCCTCCAGGCCGCCCGCGACGCGAAGGCGGCGGCGGGCATGGAGAAGCAGGCGACGCACAAGGCGATGCTCAAGGACCGGCAAAAGACGATCAACGACATGAAGGCGAACACGGGGTCGAGGACGGACCACGACATCACCGACGACATCACCGCCGACGGCCTGTCCGTGCAGGCGGCGCGCGACGCGAAGGCCGCCGCGGGCGACGAGGCGCGCCAGCAGGAGGCGGCGCGCGCGGCGCAGAGCGCCAAGGACCTGCAGAATATGAAGAAGGACATGAAGGCGAGGACGGACGACGGCGACGGCCAGCAGTACTGATTTCGCATGGATGAGTGCGGTCGTGGCATCGTCCTCGGTGTAGCCTCGCGCCTGCTCTCGCTAAGGGGTCGGACGTCTCGCGCGCGTCGCGAAAGTGCCGTGTCGAATTGCGTGGTCTCTCGTCACTCTCGCGTTTTTTTGCGCCGATGCGCGATGGCGATGCATGTGGGTAAAGGCAAAGACTTCAGACATGTAGGGAGGGGGCTTTCGCGCTAGCTGTTGGCTCTAGAAAGCGGCCTGTTTCTCCTGTCGTTTTCCCCACTGGCCCTCACAGTCCAAAACGCTCCACTCACACAAAGCCAGCTTTCGCCGTTCGGTAAAGTACATTCCCATCGTTCGGCTCCGTGGGAGGTGTGTCCCGATGTGCTTTTCTCAGTGGAGCTTCTCGTGTGAAGGGGCGAAGGAAGGAATGGCGGTCGGAAGCGTGCGTGAGCTACGTGCGTGTGTGTGTGTGTGTGCTGCATGCCGTGATGGGTGGCGTGCACGTCTCGGTGGAGGACGGGGGCGTGGCGCCTTGCGGCACCCCCCGCCGGCCCAACGATGTGGCGGCATGCGATCTCTGCCCTCGCGACGTCTCAAGCGTCGGAGGTCTCCTCCTCTACGGGCGCGGCGGGGACGGCGGGGACGGCCGCCGCTCGCGGGGTGAACGAGGCCGCGCTCGGGTTGAGCTTGAACTCACGCGCCCCGGGGTTGAGCCCCTTGAAGCTGCTGCTGCTGCTGCCGCTGGCCGCTCCGGGGGCGGCCCCGCCGGCCGCCCCCGCCGGTTGGACAAAGCGCGCCAGCGGTAGCGGCGTGTGGAAACGCCCCTGCGAGGCGTCGCACAGCGGCCGCGTGTGCGGCAGCTTCGCCGCGACCGTCAGCTCAAACGTGCGCGGGTCGCTCTGCTTGGCGGCGGAGGCGAAGCGCAGCTGGTGCTGCTGCGCGAGGTGCGAGGGGGGACCGCTGCGCCGCAGCCCGCGGAGGAGGACCAGCGGGTGGTTCTCGAGCTCGACCTTGGTGAGGCAGAGGAGCGACGTCGACGTCGTCGCGCGCCCCACGGGGTACACGTCGGGGTCGGGGAAGGGCGCGTAGAGGGCGGTGAGTGGGTCGCGTCGCGCGTCCGACTGGCCGTGCGAGAAGAGGCAGCGCTCGCCGTACGGGCACACGCCGCCAGCTTTGAGCGACTCACAGCGGCTGCGCTTGTAGTTGGACGTCTCAGCCAGCAGCACCGCCAGCTGCGCGCACGCGAGAGCGAGAAAGCGGGGTGAGCTGGCTGGCACCCCAACGGCGAGGGGGGAGGCTGGGGGCAGAGGGGACCGAGGGTGACCGGAAGGCCCGCTCGCAAGGCAGCGTGTGCCGAGCGGTCGTAGCGGCGGCGGTGGCATGCACCTGCGCGACGGCTACTTCGCCGGCGTAGGAGAAGCAGCACCGCATCTTCTGGTGGCTGCCCTTTTTGCCGCTGAGCTTGATGAGGCCGGGCGCCAGCATGTGCCGCGCAAGGGCCTTGGCCTCCTCGATCGAGGTGTACTCCTCGAGCGTGGGCGGCTCAGCGACAGGCGTCTTCTCGTTTAGATGCATGCGCGGCGCCGCGGCCGCCGCGGCCGCCGCGGCATTCAACTGCACCTCCACTGCACCTCCACATGCGCACGGCGCACAAACCTCTTCCTTGAGCGCGGGCATCTCTCCCGGCATCAGGGTGATCACGCAGTCGGGCGACATGGGTGCCACGGGAGGGATCTCCGGCTCGCTCCCCGTCGGCTGCGCGGCGGCCTGATCACGGGCCGCATCAAGACCCTCCTGAGCGCCGCGGGCCTCCTCGGCCTCTGCCGCCTCATGCAGCTTGCGAATGCGCTCCTTCTTGGCGAATCTACTCTTGCTCTCGACGCTCGGCACGTCGCCCGTGCTGCTCTCCTCCGGCTCGGCCTCGCGTTGCTCCTCCAGCTCCATTTCGGGGGGTCTAGTGTGCGCCGACGCGACGGGGTGCCTGTCGGCGACGGATGATCTAGTCGGAAGTTGAGTTCCGTCATCATCGTTGCCGAAGATCACTAGATCAGAGATCGCAGCCAAGTTAGGCAACGAGTCCTCAGTACACGTACGCCTTGCTCTTTGGGCGTGGCCAAGATGCCACTTACTGTAGTGGGGTGTTTTGGCGATGTTTAGATTTGACACCAGACCGCCGCGCGGTAAACCCCCCACGCCGCCGCCGTCGCAAAGCGCCATCAGAACGCAATGCTCGCGACATCGTTCGCGCTCGGCCTGCCCGAGTACCACTGGAGCGACACGGACTTCCCCAGTGCCAACGCCAACACCATCGATCTGGTGACTGGCCCAATGGCGGCCAACGGCGACCTGGGCGTCGCGCTTGGTGCCGAGGCCGGCGAGGACCTGGTGATCGGGGTCGGCAAGAATGACTTCTGGGGCTGGACGGGCAAGATGGACTGGCACAGCACGTTCAACCACTTCTCTCCGGGGCAGCTGCGCGTCGGCCTCGCGCTGCCCGGCGGCGGGGCAGCCAACGCCAGCTTCAGCGGCAGCCAGCAGCTCGCCAATGCCACACTCTCCGCATCCTTCCGCTCGCAGCTCGCGGGGTACGGCCTGGTGGCGCGCGAGGTGCAGGTGCTCGCCGACCATAACGTCATCGTCGGCGAGCTTGTCGCGTCGTGCCCAAGTGGCACCGACGCCGTCGAGCTCAACGTCACACTGCTCGACGGCCCTTGGACCTGCCGACTCACACCGCCACATGGAGCGCAATGCCGACCACGCGCCCTCACGTCGACGTGGCAGCTGCGCAGCTTTCGCTCGCGCTGACAAAGCAGAACGCGCCACGGCATTCGCTGACCCCGCTGCTGGTGAATTGCAGCACCAACATGATCGCCTACAACACGCTGCGCACCTTTGCCCTCACGGATGGCATGTTGCATGTGCGTAATGGCTCTTCCGCGCCGCTCTGCCTGCGGCTCAGCGAGGATGGACGAAACGTCTCGACGGAAGTCGACGGCTGCTCGGCTGCCGCCACTCAATGGAAGCTGACCGACCAGCAGCAGCTCGTCAGCGTGATGGACCCGGAGAGCTGCCTTGGTGCGACCTTCACAAACAACACCAATTGCGGCATTTCCATCGCATCGATAGCCACCTGCCGCTCCTTGGCTTGGCGCGTCGGCCCTCTGCCATGCGCCACCCGCAACGCGACGCAGCACTTGCGCTGGAGCCTGCTGCAGAACGGGTTCTTGCAGCTCGTCGGCACGGATCGCTGCCTCGCAGCTGTGCCGCCCCACGTGTCAAATGCCGTTGCCGTCGTCGCGTCAATCGACCGCGGCAGTGACGCCAGCAACGCCGACACCGGTGCCGCCGTCGCCGTGCGCGCGCTGGCTGCGGATGGCAGCAGCGCGCGGGTTGGTGTGCCATGCAACAGACCGCTTCGGCTGACGCTGAGCGTTGCGACGGAGCGCGACGCTGGCCGCTCCGAGGTGGGAAGTGCCGCCGCGGCCGCCGGCCCCGACTGAACCACACGCTGCACGAGCACGCCGCGGCGCGGCGCAACACCAGCGCACTGCGTGAGGCCACGGCTCGGTGGTGGGCCGATTGGTGGGCGGCCCCGAGCATTGATCTCGGCGAGGAGTGGAGCGAGCTGCAGGACTGGTACAACACGATGTTCTACCTTCTCCGGGGAAGCACTCGTGTTGGCAGCGTGCCGGCATCACTTTGGGGGCCATGGAGCGTCACCGACACTCCCGATTGGGGCGACCAGATGACGCTCGACTACAACTTCATGGCCAATTACTGGAGCGCCGCGGTCGCCAACCACCCGGAGGTGATCATGCCTTACATTGACACTGTTCTATCGCTCGTACCACTCGCCCGTGAGCGTGCGGCACTCCCCGACTGGTCGCCCGGCAGCTGGGTGGACGACTTTGGAGGGGAGATGTCGGGAATGAACTGCGGCCAGCGTGGTTGGGACGGCTGGGATCTTGACGCTGGCTGTCCGAAAGGCTTTGGAGGCTTCAAGGGTGTCGAGATGCCCGCCGCCACCGGGCCATTTGTGGGGATGGCCTTCCACTCGGATGACTCCGAGCGGTACGTGGCAGGTTTGACGGCAACGCCACTGATCCAGTACTACGAGGCGACACGCGACGCCACCTTCCTGCAGCAACAGCTCGCGCCATTCCTGCGCGACATTGCCGACTTCTACACGAGTTACAGTGTCCCCTCCCGCACCGTCGAGGAAACCGTGGAGGAGGTCATGCTGCCGTATACCTGCGCAAACGAGCGGTGCGAGGGCGCCGTGTTTGGCCCTCACACCACTGTGGAGGTGGGGGTCGCCCTGAACAACGCGCACCAGGACCTGGCGTACGCGCGGATGGCCTGCGGCAGGCTCCTGCAGTACACAGCCGGCGATGGCGTGCACAATCTCAGTGCATCGGCTGCGGAGCGTGCCGATTGGGAGCGCATGCTGGCGGTGCTGCCACCGTTCCCCACTGTGGCGCGCGACAACACCTCGAGCGTGCGCGTGTGGGCCGAGTCCGAGTTTCCCAACGGCAGCATGCCCTATCCGTCGAGCAACGAGGCCTATGCCATCGCCCACCTGGCAGCCATCTGGCCAGCGGAGGTGGTTGGAACGTGGTCGCCACCCAACGAGCAACGGACGGCGCGTGCCACGATCGACGCCATGTTCGCTGCAAGCGGTTCAGACGCCGCCGGACAGATGATTGTCTTCGGGTGGCCGGCCGGCTCGCGCATGGCGCGGCGCAACGAGTCACGGGCGCTGCTCGCCAACTTCGCGAGGGTTGTGCATGCCAATAACAAAACCTCACCAAACGGCTACTTTGGCACAAGCGGCGGCGGACTCGAGCTCATTGCTGGCACAGCGGCGATTCAGGCGCTGCTGCTGCAGACCTCGCCCGATGGCACGCTCATCATCTTCCCGAGCTGGCCCGCGGGCAGCCCGGCGTCGTTCGAGCGGCTGCGCGCGGCGGGGTTCCTGATCACGGCGCAGTGGGACGGCAAGACCGTCGCTTCGCCAGTGGCGCTTGTCTCGCTCGCCGGCAGCCCGCTGAGCGTCGCCAACCCGTTTGGGGGGCGGCCGTTTTGCGTGCGTGAAGCGGATGGCAGGGTCCTGCTGCGCTCGACAAACGACTCTTTGAGGCTGGCGCGCACGCGGCAAGGGGCGGCCTATGAGCTGGGGCTCTGCGACGCATTGTCGTGACTCGCGCACAAATCTCTTCCTTCGCGCTGCGGCTCAGGCATCTGATTTTGAGATAATATTCGATAGATTTGAAATGTGTATTAGGGATTTTAGGTACCGACTTCTGAGTTGACTAAAGTAGTACACTCTTCTACTATAAAGTATGTTGTTGCTTGTTGCCGTGCCGCGTGCCCCGGCATCTCATCACGACCTGACTGTCGTGGAGCCGTTGAGGCGACGCTCGTTTTCGGGCTGCTGCAGCAACGCGGCCGCCGACGGGATGGCCTTTTCCCACTCGTCGCGGTGGCGGAGCGGCGGCCATCCCGCATACGGGAGTGCCTGGGGCGTGGTCTTGTTGCAGATGCCGCCCCAGCGAAAGCCGCACTCGGCGTCGGCGGGCGCGCGCCACCACCACCAGTTGCCGGGCGGCGACTTCTCGGCGACCGGCATCGGGCCATCGGCATCGGTGTTGGCCAGGCCCTGCGGCGGCGAGGGCGGCGGCGGCGAGGGCGAGACCGCATCGTCTTCGGACGGGTTCGAGGCGGTGTCGCTGATGGCGCCGCCCGAGGCCGCCGCCTGCCACGAGTCCGGGTCGCCGCCGTCGACGGCGGCCCCGCCCTGGCTCTCAAAGGAGCGGAACTTGCACTGCGAGAGCAGCGCCGCCCACGTGAGCGTGCCCACCTCGCCGAGCGTCACCGACGAGTGGCGCAGCTCGTACTCCTGCTGGAAGCTCGCGACGGCGCGGCGGACGAAGGCGTTGTAGTCGACGCGGCCGGTCGAGAGGCCGGGCGTGTTGTACTTGAAGCCGAGCTCGACGCGCAGCGAGTTGACGTGGTGGCCCACCTCGCCCTCGCGCATCGCCGGCAGCTTGCGCAGCAGCGGCTTGATGCCCTCGACGCCGAAGCCGTCGCTCGGCCCCTGCCCGAGGGCGGCGCGCAGCTTGGAGAGCCAGTACTTGGTGAGGCCGCTCATCAGGCCGTCGGTGCCGACGGGGAAGCCCATCCAGCGCATCATCGCCTGCAGCCAGCGCACGTTGGTGCGGCGGAAGCCGCGGCACTCGTGCGGCGGCCGGCGCGTCTCGGTGCACCACTGCTTGTCGAGGCCGTCGCCGTCGCGGACGGGCGGCACGACGCAGAGCGCCGCCTCGACGTCGCCGATGGGGCCGGTGCACTCGACGAGCTCGGTGGCGCCCTCGTAGCCGCACGTCCACCGCCAGCGCTCGAGGTTGCAGTCGGCGCCCGCGTAGCCCTCGTCGCACACGCACTGCCAGTCGACGCACTTGCCCTTGCCGTTGCACTCGTGCGGGCACTCGTCCGAGTTGTTGCGCGCGAGCCAGCCGTCCCAGCGCGCGAGCAGGTGCGGCGGCGTGTCCTGCGACCACTTGCCCTGCCCGTAGATGTACGCGACGAGGTTGTGCCGCGACCAGTCGAACTGCGCGGCGCTCTTCTCCTCGTCGAAGCGCAGGTAGAGCAGCAGCCCCGCCTCGGTGCCGAGCATCGTCCGCTGCGACGCGAGCGCGAGCCCCTCGGCCGAGCGCGGGTAGCCCCACACGCGGAACTCGTCGACGAGGCCGTCGACCTGCGGCGCGCCCGACCACGAGCCGAGGTAGTTGCGCGCGCGCACCACCTGCTTCATCGTCACCGGGAAGGAGCCGCTCGCCACCTCGACGCCGTCGACGATCACCTTGGCGACCTGCGAGCCGCCCTCGCGCCGCACCGTCACCGCGAGGTGCACCCACTCGTTGTACCGGCTCCACTCGACGTTGGACGAGACCGTGTGCCACTGCGGGTCGGACGAGCCGTACCGCCCCCACAGCCCGAAGCCGCGCCCGCAGCACGCGCGTGGCGTGAAGAAGATCTTCGCGCCGGCGCGCCGCCCGCCAAACTCCCACAGCCGCGACCACATCTCGCTCTTGGTCGTGAGGCGTACCCACAGCTCGACGGTCCACTCGTCGGCCCACGGCCGCCAGTACGGCAGCCGCACCTTGCACGTCGACGAGAGGTGGAGCGAGCGGCCGGGCGGCGCGTGCAGCACCGCCGCCTCGTACTCGGACTCCCACCCGTTGGCCTCGTGCGCGACGAGCGGCGACGCCGAGTCGGGGCGGAAGCGCGCGCCGCCGTACAGCCGCACCGCCGCCATCCGGTAGAGCGACTCGTCGCCGCTGTAGCGGCCGCTCCACCGGTTGTAGTACGACGACTGCTGGTCGAGCGGCCAGTAGCCGATCAGATCGGCGTGCGCGCGGCCGTACATCGAGCGCCACCGGTTGTACCAGATCTGGCGGTGCGAGCGGCGCACGCCCCAGATGCGCACCTCGTCGATCGAGCCGGCAAACCACGAGCGGAACCACGGGTGCCACCGTATCCAGTCGATGAACGCGAGCCACCACTGGTACCACGTCACGTGCCAGCGGCGCGACACCGCCCAGCGCAGCCACCAGCCCGGCTGGTGGTACGAGTGGCCAAAGGCGATCATGCCGCCGAGCGCCCAGTACGGCGACGGCCACACCCACCGCGCCGCCGAGAGCTGCCCGTCGAGGTACAGGAAGACCTTGCCAGAGTACCACCATCGGTTGGGCGCGTAGACCGAGAGGGCGACGTGCGTCCACTTGCCGGCGCGCGTCGCGAAGCGCGCGTGCGCCTTCCACCGCCACCCGTACGTGTTGATCTCGATCTCCCACGTGTTGCGCTCGCCGCGGTTGTGCACCTGGATCATGTGCCACCACGAGCGGCCGATCGAGAGCACGTGCTGGTACCGGTTGTTGGTCGACGGCCGGATCCAAAACTCGATCGTCCACTGCTGCAGCGGCGGGTAGGTGCCGGGCAGGTAGAGGCACGAGCCGCGCTGGCCGTCGAGGCGCACGCCGGTCCCGGGCTTGAAGCCCTTCTCGGGCAGCGGCGCGTCGGTGGGCAGCTGGTGGCTGAGCAGGTACTTTGCGCGCGCCATCTTCTTCTGCTCGGCGGCCATCTTCGGGTCGGACGGCGTCGGGAACTGCGCCGTGAGCGCCTGGGCCTTGCGCCACAGCGTGTTGATGCGCAGCGCCGTCAGCGCCGAGTAGTTCCACGTGCCGAGCGGCGGCTGCTCCGTCGGGCAGCACGCGACGTACGCGCAGTGCCCCGTGTTGCAGATCGAGGCGGGGTCGCGCAGCCCGTTGCCCAGCTGCTCGGCGTTGTTCTGGTCGGGCGCCGGCGAGCCGGCGGCGCTCGCGGGCGGCAGCTGCAGTATCTCCGACCACAGCAGGCACGCCGGCCAGTCGGTGCGCCCGTCCTTGCCGCCGACCTGCACGAGGTTGCCCTCGCTCGACGGCGCGTCGTCGAGCGTCGCCACCCACTGGTCGCCGTTCTTGTAGCCGTTGCGCACCTGCCCGCCGGGGCCATTGCCGAGGCCCACCTTGAGGTTGACCACGCCCGGGCAGATGTCGCGCCGCCGGCAGAGCGGCGCGCGCAGCCGCGACGCGCACTCCTTGACGGCGTCGGTGTGGCCGCCGCGGCCACCGTCGGGCGCCTTGAGCCAGATGACGTCGCCCGCCGAGTCGCCGATCTGCGGCCACGCGCCGCTGCCGCCCTCGGAGACGAGCGGCTCGTGCTGCGCGATCGCGTTGGCGCGCAGGTCGAGCGAGTGCGGCGCGCGCTGCCGGTTCTCGTACGCGTACGCGGCGCGGATGGCCGTCCACGACTCGGGCCGCCGCCGCCCCCACAGGAAGTGGTGCCCGTGGTGGTGGTGCCAGTCGCGCTCCCACCACGGCAGCTCGAACTGCTGCCGCCAGACGAGCGTGATCTGCTGCTTGATCTTCTTGACCTCGTCGGCCAGCGTGATCTCGTAGCACTCGTTGCACTGCTGCTCGCAGTTGCACCGGATCACGTCGCACGCGCACTGCTTGATCACGTGCCCCTCGAAGGTGACCGACGGCGGCACGCGCAGCCCGCTCACGCTCGGCGTCGTCGCCGACGCAACGAGGCTGGCGCTCGACGCGCCGGTGCCGTCGGCCGCGCCGCCCGGCGGCACGAGCCGCACCGACGATCGGTCGGCCGAGCCCTGCAGCTGACTCGCCAGCATCTCGCCGATCGACGCATCACCGCCGCCGCCGCTGGTCATGGCGGTGCCACCGCTCCCTCCGCTGCCGCTGGCGGCGCGGGGCTCCAGTGGCTGCGGCCGCAGCGTGCGAGCGGCGCTGTCGACCTGTGGCGGCTGCAGCGCAGCCCAATCCTCCACCAAGTCGGCGACGCCAGCGCCGCCTCTGCCGCGGCTGCGGACGCGCGCGCCGCCGGTCGCGCTCAGGTTGAGACCGAGCCGCGCATCGAGCCCCTCCCCGAGCTGCAGCGCCATGAAGCCCGTGAGCTCGCGCATGTCGGTGCGCGAGAGGCCTCTCAAGCCGCTGCCGCTGCCGCCGC